>Ga0209759_1000276_pt1 | contig 72540 bp, 62 predicted proteins | sample AraplaCL_Col_mMS_FD_184261 | JGI IMG/M metagenome (GOLD analysis project Ga0209759, IMG submission 184261) | Arabidopsis root microbial communities from the University of North Carolina, USA - plate scrape CL_Col_mMS (SPAdes) (version 2) | ecosystem: Host-associated > Plants > Roots >...
TAAGGAAATCCTGCGGAAATTCGGCGTCGCGGTACCGCGCGGCAAGCCGGTCTTCTCGGTGGATGATGCGGTCAAGGCCGCGGAAGAGCTCGGCGGCCCGGTATGGGTCGTGAAGGCTCAGATCCACGCGGGTGGCCGTGGCAAGGGCGGCGGCGTGAAGGTCGCCAAGTCGCTGGATCAGGTTCGCGAGTACTCGGAACAGATCCTCGGCATGCAGCTCGTCACGCACCAGACCGGTCCGGAAGGCCAGAAGGTGAATCGCCTGCTGATCGAAGAAGGCGCTGACATCAAGAAGGAACTGTATGTCGGCCTCGTGATCGATCGCGTCTCGCAGAAGATCGTCGTGATGGCATCGAGCGAAGGCGGCATGGACGTCGAAGAAGTAGCGGAAAAGACGCCTGAGCTGATCCACAAGATCGCCGTCGACCCGGCAACCGGTCTGAAAGACGCTGAAGCCGACGAACTGGCCACGAAGATCGGCGTGCCCGCCGCTTCGCTGCCGCAAGCGCGCGCGATCCTGCAAGGCCTGTACAAGGCATTCTGGGAAACCGACGCATCGCTGGCCGAAATCAACCCGTTGATCCTGACCGGCGACGGCAAGGTCATCGCGCTGGACGCCAAGTTCAACTTCGATTCGAACGCACTGTTCCGTCACCCGGAAATCGTCGCGTATCGCGATCTGGACGAAGAAGATCCGGCTGAAGTCGAAGCCTCGAAGTTCGACCTCGCGTACATCTCGCTCGACGGCAACATCGGCTGCCTCGTGAACGGCGCTGGCCTCGCAATGGCAACGATGGACACCATCAAGCTGTTCGGCGGCGAACCGGCGAACTTCCTGGACGTGGGCGGTGGCGCCACGACCGAGAAGGTCACGGAAGCGTTCAAGATCATGCTGAAGAACCCGAACCTGACCGCGATTCTGGTCAACATTTTCGGCGGCATCATGCGCTGCGACGTGATCGCGGAAGGCGTGATCGCGGCGTCGAAGGCCGTCTCGCTGAAGGTGCCGCTCGTGGTCCGCATGAAGGGCACGAACGAAGACCTCGGCAAGAAGATGCTCGCTGAATCCGGTCTGCCGATCATCGCGGCGGACAGCATGGAAGAAGCGGCTCAGAAGGTCGTCGCGGCCGCTGCGGGCAAGGCGTAAGCCTCCCGTAGCCGCTTTTTCCAGGATTAACCAGGATTACGAATGGCGGCGTGCACGCGCTGCGGGTGAGAACATTTCGCCTCGCGGCGCCGCCGCATGACGCCAAACGAACAGAGGTCAATACATGTCGATTCTGATTAACAAAGACACCAAGGTCATCACGCAGGGCATCACCGGCAAGACCGGTCAGTTCCACACGCGTGCTTGCCGTGAATATGCAAACGGCCGCGAAGCGTACGTTGCGGGTGTGAACCCGAAGCGTGCCGGCGAAGACTTCGAAGGCATTCCTATCTACGCTAGCGTCGCTGAAGCCAAGGCTGAAACGGGCGCGACCGTGTCGGTGATTTACGTGCCGCCGGCAGGCGCTGCGGCTGCGATCTGGGAAGCCGTCGAGGCCGATCTGGATCTGGCGATCTGTATCACGGAAGGCATTCCTGTCCGTGACATGATCGAGCTCAAGGCACGCATGCGCGCAAAGAACAGCAAAACGCTGCTGCTCGGACCGAACTGCCCGGGCACGATCACGCCGGACGAACTGAAGATCGGCATCATGCCGGGTCACATCCACCGCAAGGGCCGCATCGGCGTCGTGTCGCGTTCGGGCACGCTGACGTACGAAGCAGTCGGCCAATTGACGGCGATCGGCCTCGGCCAGTCGTCGGCAGTCGGTATCGGCGGCGACCCGATCAACGGTCTGAAGCACATCGACGTGATGAAGATGTTCAACGACGATCCGGAAACGGACGCCGTCATCATGATCGGCGAGATCGGCGGTCCGGACGAAGCCAACGCGGCTGAGTGGATCAAGGACAACATGAAGAAGCCGGTGGTCGGCTTCATCGCCGGCGTCACGGCGCCGCCGGGCAAGCGCATGGGCCACGCCGGCGCGCTGATCTCGGGCGGTGCTGACACCGCTGAAGCGAAGCTGGAAATCATGGACGCGTGCGGCATCAAGGTCACGAAGAACCCGTCGGAAATGGCGCGTCTTCTGAAGGCAATGCTGTAAGTCGAAATTCGCGGCTGTCACGGCGCGTTTTTTGATACGCTTACGAAGTCCTTTCGTGAGCATGCGGTTCAAAAAGCGGGGGAGTGTAGACTCCTCCGCTTTTTTATTGGCCGCTCGCCGTATTTCTTCTTATTCTTTCAATCATGCTCGAGTTCTTCGCCACGCTTCACTGGGGCGCTGTCATCCAGATCATCGTCATCGACATTCTGCTGGGTGGAGATAACGCGGTCGTGATCGCGCTGGCCTGCCGCAATTTGCCGCCGGCCCAACGCACGAAAGGCGTGCTGTGGGGCACGGCAGGCGCGATCGTGCTGCGGGTGGCGTTGATCGCGTTCGCGGTCGCGCTGCTCGATGTACCGCTGCTCAAGTTCGCGGGCGGACTGTTGCTGCTGTGGATCGGCGTGCGTCTGATGGCGCCGGCGCACGACCCGCATGAGAACGTCAAGCCGGCCGACAAGCTGATGTCGGCGATCAAGACCATCATTGTCGCGGACGCGGTGATGAGCCTCGACAACGTGATCGCGATCGCGGGCGCGGCTGAGGCCGCCGATCCGGAGCACCGTCTCGCGCTGGTGATTTTCGGGCTGGTGGTGAGCATTCCGTTGATCGTGTGGGGCAGCCAGCTGGTTCTCAAGCTGCTTGACCGCTTCCCGATCGTCATCACGCTCGGCGCCGGGCTGCTTGGCTGGATCGCGGGCGGGCTGATCATCAACGACCCGGCAGGCGATCGTTGGCCGATCCTCGATACGCCGTGGGCCGAATACGGCATGAGCATCGCGGGGGCGTTGTTCGTCGTCGTCCTCGGCTATCTGCTCAAGCGCCGCAACGCCCATCGCGCGGCGGCTTGAGACGCGCTCCGGTGTCGACATGAGTCGAACTACGCTGCAGCGTTAGCCATTCGGCTGACTGTCTGACACGAACACCGGTGGCTACGATTGATACGCCTGTTCCCGATCCGTGGGGCAGACGTTTTCGTTTCAGGAGCCTGCCGATGATCTTCACTTTGCCTTATCCCCCTTACTCTCAGTCTTCGCTGGCCACGCGCTCACGATCTTGCCGGGCTGGCTGGTCAGCGCGGCTCGCGCGTGCCTGCCGGCGCCTCGGCTTCGGTTTCACGCTGATCGAACTGATGATCGTGCTGGCGATCGTCGGCGTGATTGCCGCTTATGCGATTCCCGCGTATCAGGACTATCTGGCTCGCAGCCGCGTCGGCGAAGGGCTCTCGCTGGCGGCGTCCGCGCGATTGGCGGTGGCTGAAAACGCCGCGAGCGGCAACACGTTCAGCGGCGGCTATGCGTCGCCGCCCGCCACCCGCAACGTCGAATCCATTCGGGTCGACGACGACACCGGCCAGATCACCGTCGCCTTCACGACGCGCGTCGCAGCGGTGGGTTCGAACACGCTCACGCTCGTGCCGTCGGTGCCCGACAATGCGGACGCGCCGACTGCGCGCGTCGCGTTGAGCAAGGGCAGTGTGCAGGCGGGCGCGCTCACTTGGGAATGTTTCGCGGGCGGTAAAGCGGCGTCCTCGCTGCCGGCGCCGGGCGCAGGTCCAGCACCCGCCGACGCGCCCACGTTGCCGTCGAATCTCGCCCCGCCGGAGTGCCGTTCGTGAGCGAATGCGACATGAGCGCGCGATAACCGCGCGAGTGAGGCGGCGTCGCAGTTGTCCGCACGTAAAAGGCTGATTTTTGGGATATTTCAGCCGGGCCGGCGCACAGCAGGAGAATTTTTTTGTATAGTGCGCCGGTTGCTGACGCCCACCGGTTCCTCGATGCCCACCCCTTTCGCGCGCTATCTGTCTTTCAGTTTGTTGGCTCTCGCGTTGGTGCTGCCTTATGCAGTTGTCAACCACACCTATCCGATTCCGACCTTTTACGCTGAATTCACGGCACTCGCCCTGTATCTGGCAACCGGCGCGGGTGTCGTGCTGCTGGTAGCGAGCGCCAGGCCGCGTGTGACGTTCGCCTCGCCGATGGTCGCGCTGGTGCCGTTGCTGTTCGGGCTGCTGCTGGTGGCTCAGTCGGTGGTATTGCCGGTCTCGCAGCCTTCGATGAACTGGCTTGGCGGCGGCTATCTGCTGGCGGCCTTCATGGCGACGCATGCCGGTTATGGCTTCACGCGTGCCAGGCTCAACGAGACCGCGTTGCGCTGGGCGGCGGGGGCGTTGATTGTCGGCGGGCTGTTTGCGGTGTTTTGCCAGGTCATTCAGTTGTTTCACCTCGAAGTGCGCGTGTCGCCGCTCGTGGTCGCCTATAACGTGACCGTCCAGCGCCGGCCGTTCGGCAACATGGCTCAGGCCAACCACCTCGCCACCTACATCGCGTTTGCGATGGCGGGCGCGTTGTTCCTCGTGCAAACGCGTCGAATCGCCGTAAGCATCTGGTTCCTCGTGTCGACGATTTTCGCGGTGGGCCTTGCGCTGACCGTGTCGCGCGGGCCGTGGCTGCAAATGGGTGTGATCGTGGTCGCAGGTTTCTGGATGGCGTTCGCGCAGATGCGCGACCAGTCGCAGGTACGCCGCGGCAATCGCGAGTGGATCATTCCAATTGCGCTGGCCGTGCTGTTTTTCGTGATCAACGCGCTGATCCGTTGGGCCAACGTTCGCTATCACCTGGAGCTCGGACAGTCCGCGGCGGAGCGTTTTCAGGACGCTGGCCAGATCGCGCCGCGCCTCGCGCTGTGGAAATACGGCTGGACGATGTTTAAGACGCATCCGCTACTGGGCGTCGGTTGGGGCGAATTTCCGAGCTATCAGTACGAGTTTGCCAAGTCGCTCGGCGGCGTCGAGATCGCCAATAATTCGCACGACATTTTCATCGACCTGCTCGCGAAGACCGGTCTGGTCGGGCTGGCGATCGTGCTGTTCGGTCTGATTACGTGGCTCGTGCGCGTGGTGCGCGCGCCGCAAAGTTCGGCTCGCGTATTCGGCATTGCGTTGATCGGTGTGCTGGTCATGCACGCGCTGGTCGAATATCCGCAGCAGTACATGTTCTTCCTGCTGCCGGCCATGTTCGTGTTCGGCCTGCTGGAAACGCGGCCGCTGCGGTTCGTGCCCGCACGGCTGTCGTTCGGCGTCTTTGCCGTGGTGGTGTTCGGCGGGTTGGCCGCGCTCTATCCGGTGTATCGCGACTATGCGCGCGCCGAGGTGCTGTACTACGGCCAGCGTCCCGCCGAGCAATATCGCGCGGACCCGTCGTTCCTGTTCCAGGCGTGGGGCGAGTATGGTATGGCGACGCTTTTGCCGATGAATTCGACGGATCTGCCACTCAAGCTCGCCATGCACAAACAGGCTATGGCGTTGTTGCCGGGCGAAACCGTGTTGCGTCGCTATGCGGTGCTGCAAGCGTTGAGCGGCGATCAGGCCGGGGCACTCGATACTGTCGAGCGCCTGAAGATTTTTGCCACGGAACTGAAGGACTGGCCATCGCAACTGAGTTACGTGTACCAGCTTTGCGACGAGCAGAAAACGCTGACCGGTTTCAAGGCGGAACTGGTCAAGCGCTACGGCATACCAGCAGCCGACGTCAACGAGGACGACGACAGCGACGAGGAGTGAGGCGCTACGTTCGCTTCAAAGCTTCAAAGCTTCAAAGCTTCAAAGCTTCAAGTCTTCAAGTCTTCAAGTCTTCAAGTCTTCAAGGCTTTAAAGTTGGCGCGGGTTGACCACGCACGCGGTCGTCAACCCGCCACCCAATCCCCCGACTTCCCCCCGTGCTTCTCAAGCACCCTCACATCGGTAATCGTCATCCCGCGATCCACCGCCTTGCACATGTCGTACACCGTCAGCAGCCCGACCTGCACGGCAGTCAGCGCTTCCATCTCCACGCCCGTTCGCCCCAGCGTTTCAACCTGCACCGTGCAATGCACGCCCGGCAGCGTGTCATCAAGCTCGAAATCCACTTTCACGCGCGTCAGCGCGAGCGGATGACACAGCGGAATCAAATCAGCAGTGCGCTTCGAGCCTTGAATCGCGGCAATCCGCGCGATGCCGATCACGTCGCCCTTCTTGGCATTGCCGTCGCGAATCAGCGCAAACGTCTCCGGCAGCATGCGAATCGAGCCGCGCGCAACGGCGATGCGCCTAGTCTCCTGCTTGCCGCCGACGTCCACCATATGCGCCTGGCCGGCTGCGTCGAAATGAGTGAGTTCAGGCATGGTTGGGCTCCTTAAGAGGGCGCCTATCATAGCAGTGCGGCAAAGGCGCACGGCGGCGGTGCGCTTCCAGAGACAAAGGGCCCCCCGCCATGACTCGCGATCGGCGCAGGCAAAGCGGCAATCGCCCGAATCCCCTGACACGAATCACATGAATTCCCGCGACGACTGACTACAATTGCCCCATGCCCGCTATCTTAGTCCGAGCGGCGGGCGTCGCTTTCGACTTCGTCAACTCGACCTCGCGATGCGTCCGAAACGGTTCCTCGCTGCGTTGCTCTCAATCGCGCTGGCCGCGCCGCCGGGCGCGTTCGCGCAATCGCCCGGCGGGTCGAGTATCGCGCTCAACACGTTGCCCGCGGAGCCGCCGCTGGTCAGCGGCCTGGTCGATGCCTACGCCGATCCGCTCGTGCCGTCCGACATCGCGCAGGGCGTGTTCGGCGTGTACGGCGGCGCGCAGAGCCGCTTCTCCGGCAATACCGGCGTGAACGCCAATTGGCGCGCACCGATCGTCACGCAGCAACTGCCCGATCTCGGCAACGGCGGTTCCGGCTCACTTACGCCGCAGGCGGAGCGCAAGCTCGGCGAGCGCGTGATGCGCGAACTGCGCCGCGACCCCGACTATCTCGACGACTGGCTGGTGCGCGACTATCTGAACTCGGTTGCCGCGAAACTTGCCGCGGCGGCGAGCGCGCTGTATATCGGCGGATATCGTCCGGACTTCGATCTGTTCGCCGTGCGCGACCCGCAGATCAACGCCTTCTCGCTGCCGGGCGGTTTTATCGGCGTGAACACCGGCCTGATCGTGGCCACCCAGACCGAGTCCGAGTTGGCATCGGTGCTGGGTCACGAGATGGGACACGTCTTGCAGCGGCACATCTCGCGCATGATCACGACCGGCGAACGCAGCACCTATGCGGCGCTCGCGGGCCTATTGTTCGGTGTGCTGGCGGGCGTGCTCGCGCATAGCGGCGACCTCGGCAGCGCGATTGCGATCGGCGGCCAGGCGTATGCGGTCGACAACCAGTTGCGTTTCTCACGTTCCGCCGAGCACGAGGCGGACCGCGTCGGCTTTCTGCTGCTTGCGGGCGCCGGCTACGATCCCTACGCGATGACAACCTTCTTCGGCCGCCTCGATCGGGCCGCGATGAGCGACACCGGCATTCCGGCGTATGCGCGCACGCATCCGCTGACCGGCGAACGAATTGCCGACATGGAGGACCGTGCGCGCCGCGCGCCTTACCGGCAACCGCACCAATCGGCCGAATATGGTTTTGTGCGGGCGCGGTCTCGTCTTCTGCAGGACCGCTCGCGCAGCGAGTACGGCGACGAGATTTCGCGCCTGCGCTCCGAGATCGAGGACCGCACGGCGGTCAACGTCGCGGCGAACTGGTACGGCATGGCGTACGGGCAGATGCTGCTCGAACGTTACGACGACGCGTCGGCGTCGCTGGCGTCGTCCCGCGCGGCGTTCGCGACGGGCGAGCAGGCCGAGGGCGGCACGGCGCGCAGTTCACCGAGCCTCGACGTGTTGGCCGCTGACATTGCGCGGCGCGCCGGCCGCGACGACGAGGCCGCGCGTCTCGCCGAACTGGCGCAGAAGCGCTGGCCACAGTCGAATGCCGCCATCGACATGCATATCCGCACCTTGCTGACTTTGCACCGTTTTGCCAATGCTCAGGCGCTTGCGCAAAAAGAGACCCGTATCCAGCCCGATCAGCCGGCCTGGTGGCTGTATCTCGCCCAGGCTAGCGCGGGCACGGGCGACGCGTTGACACAGCATCGTGCGATGGCCGAGAAGTTCGCCCTCGAGGGAGCGTGGCTTTCGGCGATCCGGCAATTGAAGGACGCGCGCGATCTGAAGACGATCGGCTACTACGACCTCGCGACCGTCGACGCGAGGCTGCATGAGATGGAAAGCCGCTATCAGGAGGAGCGGCTGGACGAGAAGAGTTAAGGGTTGCCTGGTTGCCGGCGCTTCACTGGGTTCACCGCACTGGCCTCGTCGAAGCACAGCGCCGCGCGCGGGCTAGTGCTCAAGCGCCCGCAGCCGCCGGACTCGGCACAAACCCAAACCGCGCGGCAACGTCGCCTCGCCGCACAGCCTGCAGCGGCAATACAACCTGATTGTTCCAGCGAAACTCACCGCTCATTGAATCGTCCGCCAGCGTTGCGTGATTGGAGAACACTTCCAGATCGTGGTCGTGCAAGACGGCAACTCTCGGCGGCGTTGCGCCATCGGCGAAGAGAATGCCGCCTTCTTCATCGACGAATACTGCGGTCGGCTCAAATGGGCCGCCAGCCTGATCCTGCAAAGCAAGCACGCTGCAGGCCTCGACGCCCGCTGCGGCCGATAACCTCACCACCCACGGCGTATAGCCCAACTCGACATACACGCGCTGCGGGCCGTTCTGGAAGTACCACTGCCCGCGCTCGTCAGCGCCGTAATTCCGGTTGATGAACGCGAGCAACGCTTCGTGGCGGATCGGCGTGCCCGGCGATCCACTTGCCTGCGCGGCCTCGTCCCGCATGCGCCAGTTGCCGCGCCTGTCGAGCATCAGCCACCCTGTGCAACTCGGTACATTCGGCCACTTGGCCAAGGCCTGCTTGACGATGTCATCCATGATCGACGTGTCGCTCCAGATAGCCGAGCACGCGCCGCGACAGCCAGTCGATGCGGCCCGGAAACGGCCCGGTCATAAAGCCGGCGTGGCCGCCATGCTCGGGTTGGTCGAGTTCCACCGCCGCCGAGACTTCATGACGCGATGGCAATGCCGCAGCCGGCAGGAACGGATCGTTGCGCGCGTTCAGCACCAGCGTCGGCACCTGAATATGCGGCAGCAGCGCACGCGTGGTCGCCGTGCTCCAGTAGTCGTCGGCATCGCGAAAGCCGTGCAGCGGCGCGGTCACCACGTTGTCGAACTCGTACATGGTGCGGCTCGCGAGCATCGCGTCACGATCGAACAGGCCCGGAAACTGAACCAGCTTCTGGGCGGCCTTCTGCTTGAGCGTCTTCAGGAAGCTGCGCGTGTAGACGAGGCCGAAGCCTTGTGACAACGCGCGGCCGCCGGCATGCACGTCGATCGGCGTCGAGATCGCCGCGGCGGCCGAGATCACCGACGCCGCGTCCTCACGCCGTTCGCCCAGCCAGCGCAGCAGCACATTGCCGCCGAGCGACACGCCGGCCGCCACGATCGGCCCGCGATGCGCGGCGCGCAAGCGCCGCAGCACCCAATCGACTTCGTTGCTGTCGGCGAGATGATAGAAGCGCGGCATGCGGTTCAACGCTCCGCTGCAACTGCGAAAGTGCGGCACGACGCCGTGCCAGCCACGCTCGCGCGCGGCCGCCATTAACGAAGCGGCATAGTGCGAGCCCGAGCTGCCTTCGAGGCCGTGAAACAGCACGAAGAGCGGGGCGGTGTCGGCGGGAATGTGAGGTGCGGCGTCAAGCTGGGCGTCATGTTGCACCCAGTCGAGGTCGATGAAATCGCCGTCGGGCGTGTCCCAGCGCTCGCGCCGAAACGAGACGGCGGGACGGCGTGCGAACAGCGACGGGACAATGGTCTGCGCATGCCGGTTCGGCAGCCAGAGCGGCGCGCGGTAGAGCAACTCGACGGCGGCTTCCACAGTCGCCTCGGCGGCGGCCGCGGCGCGTGCCGCCGTGCCGGAAGCAGCGGGTTGATCGGATTGATCGTGCGTCGTGCCCAAAAGGGACTTCCTGCGGGGCGTGCTCATGCCTGCTTCAGAACAAAAAAGTAAAACGCGCGGCGCGCGTCAGTGCAGCGACCCCTGGCCATGCCGCATCTTCGTGGCGAACTGGCTGGCGGCCTCGTTGGGCATCGGACTCGCGTGAATGTGCGCGATGCGCCATTCGCCGCGTTCGTGGACCATCACATAAGTCGTGAACACCATGGCGGGCGTGGCCTTCGGGTCGGCCGGCCGGTGCGCTTCGGCAATCGCGTAGACCACGGTGCCGAGGCTGTCGTAGACGCGGATATCGAGCGGTTCGATGGAGACCCGCGCGGTTTCGAGCTGGATCTGCAAGCCCGCGCGAATGCTGTCGAGGCCGTGCAGGTGGGAGCCGTCGGCGCAGATGCAGCTGACAAACTCTTCATCGATCCACAGACCCATCAAGCTGTCGATATTGACCTCGGCGACGGCCTGGTAATAGGCGTTCAGGGTATCGGCGGCGGCTTCGAAGATATGGGCAAAACGTGGCATGGCTCGTCAGTCTCTTGTGCGCGGCGCGCGGTTGCGGGACAGCGGTCAGCGGGACAGTCCGGGGCACCGGACCATCGCACCCGAGCGCCAGAATGCCCGCGCCGCAAGGCGCGAACATGACGCGACGCGCTCAGGGCGTGCGGTGTTGCGTGCAAGTGTCAGCGCGTTCAGCGTTGCGCCAGCAACATGCCGCGCAAATCGCCGAATACCTGCTCGGCGCTCAACTGCTTCAGGCAGTTCAGATGACCGAGCGGACACTCGCGCTCAAAACAGGGGCTGCATTCGAGATGAAGCCATTGTACCTTCGCAAGCTCGGACAAGGGCGGCGTATGGCGCGGATCGGTCGAACCGTACACAGCCACCAGCGGCCGGCGCAGCGCGGCGGCCACGTGCATCAGGCCGGAATCGTTGGTGACGACGGCGTTGGCGCGCGAGATCAGCGCGCAGGCCTCGCCCAGCGCGGTCTGGCCGCACAGGTTGCGCACGTTCGGCGCTCGTTCGGCGATGGCCTGCGCGAGCGGCGCGTCTTTCGGGGAACCGAGTGCGACGATCTGCGTGTACGGAAACGACTGGCCGACCATTTGCGCGAGCGACGCGAAGTGCTCGGGCGGCCAGCGCTTGGCCGGCCCGTATTCGGCGCCCGGGCAGAACACCAGCAGCGGCACGCGCGTGTCGAGATTGAAGCGCGCCGAGACGCGCGACGCTTCGTTCAGGTCCGCGTCGAGGCGCGGCATCGGCAGGTCGTCGGGCAGCTTGGCGCCGGGCGCGTAGGCGAGGGCGGCGTATTGGCCGACCATCGGCGGGCGCTCGTCCTTGCGCGGATTCGCGTGACGCACGTTCAACAGGCCATAGCGGCTCTCGCCGGTATAGCCGATGCGCAGCGGGATGCCCGCCATCCACGGAATCAGCGCCGACTTGAGCGAGTTCGGCAGCACGTAGGCGGCGTCGTAGCCGACATCGCGCAAGTCGCTCGCCAGTTGCCAGCGGCGCAGCATTTGCAGCTTGCCGTGCGCGAGATCCGTGGCGTAGACGTCGCGGATTTCCGGCATGCGTTCGAGTACAGGCGCGACCCACGAGGGCGCGACCGCGTCGATGACGATGCGCGGATGCAATTTCACGAGGCGCGCAAACAGCGGCTGCGCCATCAATGCGTCACCGATCCAGTTCGGTGCGATAACCAACGCGCGACGCATCAGAGTGAGTGTCCGGTGTCGAAACGAAACCCCGCGCACGACGTGCGCGAGGTTCGGGGTGTCAATGGGAATAGGCGGAACGCCGCAGCGGCGGCGCGCTTACGACGCGCTCGACCAGGCAGCGGCGTGCCGGGCAACGCCGCAACCGGTTAGCGCCCGGTGTTCGGGATCAATGACCCTTGACCACTTCGCCGTCGCGCAGCTTGTAACGCGTGCTGCAGTACGGGCACTTGGCTTCGCCGTGCGTGACGTCGATAAAGACACGCGGATGCGCGCTCCAGCGCGGCATGGCCGGGTTCGGGCAATACGCCGGCAGGTCTTTCGCCGACAGTTCGACCAGCGGCATTTCCTTGATTTCGCTCATGAGACGTTCTCGTTGTATGCAGGGTGCGTGCGGCGCGCCGGTTGATCCCGGCGCAGCGCGCGTTAGATCTTGGTCAGCCAGTTCGCGTACTTGTCGCTCTTGCCGTTCACGATATCGAAGAAGCCCGACTGCAGCTTCTCGGTGATCGGGCCGCGTGCGCCCGAGCCGATCGTGCGGTTGTCGAGTTCGCGGATCGGCGTGACTTCGGCGGCGGTGCCGGTGAAGAACGCTTCGTCGCAGGTATAGACCTCGTCGCGCGTGATGCGCTTTTCGATCACCTGGATGCCTGCGTCGCGCGCCAGCGTGATGACCGTGTCACGCGTGATGCCGTCGAGGCACGACGACAGGTCAGGCGTGTACAGCTTGCCGTTGTTCACGAGGAAGAAGTTCTCGCCCGAACCTTCCGACACGTAGCCGTCCACGTCGAGCAGCAGTGCTTCGTCGTAGCCGTCGGCAATGGCTTCCTGGTTGGCGAGGATCGAGTTCACGTACCAGCCTGACGCCTTGGCGCGGACCATCGACACGTTCACGTGATGGCGCGTGAACGACGAAGTCTTCACGCGGATGCCCTTGGCGATGCCGTCTTCACCGAGGTAAGCGCCCCACGGCCAGGCGGCGATCGCCACGTGGATGGTGTTGCCCTTGGCCGATACGCCGAGCTTTTCCGAACCGACCCAGATGATCGGGCGCAAGTAGCAGGATTCGAGCTTGTTTTCGCGGACCACTTCGCATTGCGCGGCGGCAAGCGTTTCATGGTCGAACGGCACGTCCATCTGGAAGATCTTGGCCGAGTTCAGCAGGCGCTTGGTGTGTTCCTGCAGACGGAAAATCGCGGTGCCGCCGTCCGCCGTCTTGTAGGCGCGTACGCCCTCGAAGACGCCCATGCCGTAGTGCAGCGTGTGGGTGAGCACGTGGATCTTGGCATCGCGCCAATCGATGAGCTTGCCATCCATCCAGATCTTGCCGTCGCGGTCGGCCATTGACATACGATTCTCCAGCGGGTGCGTTGTTAGGCGTAGCTAAGTCGGGTATAGCCAGGACCCGCATTTTAACGTCTTTTGCACACGGAACGGGCATTTGGCCGCATTCCCGACGCTATAATCCAGCGCACGCATAATTCATATCCGGATGCGCCAGCGGGTGCTTGACGACCTGGCGCCGACTTCCCATCGTTGCAGCGCCCTTGGGCGCCCGCGTTTCGCCCCCATGCTCGCTCGCCTGTCAGATACCAATCGCCGTGCCTTCCGCCAAGGCGCGCGCGACTATTCGCCCACCTTGATGGCGATTTTCTCCTGGGGGCTCGTCACCGGCATCGCCATGAGCAAATCGGTGCTCACGTTGCCGCAGTCGCTCACCATGTCGCTGCTGTGCTACGCCGGCTCGTCGCAACTGGCGGTGCTGCCTCTGCTTGCCGCCAAGCTGCCGATCTGGACCGTGCTGCTCACGGCGGCGATGGTCAATACGCGTTTCGTGATCTTCAGCGTCGGACTCGCGCCGCATTTTTCGTATCTGCCGATGTGGCGGCGCATCGTGCTCGGCTACTTCAACGGCGACGTGATCTATCTGCTGTTCCAGAAGAAGAGCTTCCCGACCGGCTATGTACCGGGCAAGGAGGCGTACTACTGGGGCATGGCGATTTGCAGCTGGCTGTCGTGGCAGGTGTCGTCGATCGCCGGGATTCTGCTGGCGAGCCTGATCCCCGATAACTGGGGCCTCGCGCTGGCGGGCACGCTGGCCTTGCTGCCCATCATGGTGTCGGCGATCGCGACGCGCTCCACGCTGGTCGCGGTCGGCATCGCCGGTGTGGTGTCGCTGCTCGCTTTCGATCTGCCGTACCGGCTCGCGCTGCCGCTCGCGGTCATCGCGGCAATCATCGCCGGCAGCGCCGCCGACCTGATGGTCGAGCGCGCCGACTTGCGCCGCATCCGTAACAGCGCCGGAGATTCCCGATGACATCCACGCAAATCTGGCTGGCCATTTTCGGCATGACCTTGGTCACCACCGTGACACGCGCGATGTTTCTAATCGGCGGCGAACGCACCGTTTTGCCGGCGCGAGTGCAGCGCATGCTGCGTTATGCGCCGGCTGCGGCACTCGCCGCCGTGGTTCTGCCGGACGTACTGGCGACGCCCGACGGTTTGTCGTTCGCGCCGTCGAATTATGAGTTCTACGCCACGCTGGCGGGTCTCGCGTGGTTTTTGTGGCGGCGCACCATGCTCGGCACGATTGTCGTCGGAATGGTCGTGTTCACGCTGTTGCGCCTCTTCATGTGATTGAAGAGGCAGGAAATGATGCGTTGCGGCGTAAGCGCCCTCGGCTCCAAATACGGGACATTCGCCCGGTCGCGGGTCAGAAGGCTGTGTGGATCAGTTAAAATGCTTGTTTTCCGGGATAAGCGCGCCGCTGCAGGGCGCGCGGGCCGCGGCTCTGCCGTCGGCACCCCTTCAGTGGAGCCGCTGCCGTGCCTGAGCGCTGGAGTTCACCGCGCTTAAGTGCCGCGCGCCGTCCGCCACCGCCTTCCCATCAACTCGCACACACACGCCCATGAACAAGGTATTGCGTCTCTCCGATCTGATCGCCGAAGGCAAGCTATCCGGCAAACGCGTGTTCATCCGCGCCGATCTGAACGTGCCGCAGGACGATCAAGGCAACATCACCGAAGACACCCGTATCCGCGCCTCCGTGCCGGCCATCAAGGCCTCGCTCGATGCAGGCGCCGCCGTGATGGTCACGTCGCACCTGGGCCGCCCGACCGAAGGCGATTTCAAGCCGGAAGATTCGCTGGCGCCGGTCGCGAAGCGGCTGGCCGAACTGCTCGGCCGTGACGTGCCGCTGGTGGCAAACTGGGTCGAAAATGGCGTGAACGTCGCGCCGGGCTCGGTCGTGTTGCTGGAAAACTGCCGCGTCAACAAGGGCGAAAAGAAAGATTCCGACGAGCTCGCGCAAAAAATGGCGAAGCTCTGCGACATCTACGTGAACGATGCGTTCGGCACCGCGCACCGCGCTGAAGCCACCACGCACGGCATCGCCAAATACGCGCCCGTCGCGTGCGCCGGCCCGCTGCTGGCCGCCGAACTCGAAGCGCTCGGCAAGGCGCTGGGCGCGCCGAAGCGTCCGCTGGTGGCGATCGTCGCCGGCTCGAAGGTGTCCACCAAGCTGACCATTCTGAAGTCGCTGGCTGACAAGGTCGATCAGCTGATCGTGGGCGGCGGCATCGCCAACACCTTCATGCTGGCTGCCGGCCTGAAGATCGGCAAGTCGCTCGCCGAGGCCGATCTGGTGAACGAAGCCAAAGCCATCATCGACGCCGCGAAAGCGCGCGGCGCCTCCGTGCCGATCCCAACCGACGTGGTCACGGCCAAAGAGTTTTCGCCGACCGCCAAGGCCGAAATCAAGGCCGTCGCCGACGTTCAAGACGACGATATGATCCTCGACATCGGACCGGAAACGGCCAAGGTGCTCGCCGCGCAACTGGAAAAAGCCGGCACGATCGTGTGGAACGGCCCGGTCGGCGTGTTCGAATTCGACCAGTTCGGCAACGGCACCAAAACGCTGGCGGATGCGATCGCCAAGTCGTCGGCGTTCTCGATTGCCGGCGGCGGCGATACGCTCGCGGCGATCGCCAAGTACGGCATCCACGACAAGGTCAGCTATATCTCGACGGGCGGCGGCGCCTTCCTCGAGTTCCTCGAAGGCAAGAAGCTGCCGGCTGTCGAAGTTCTGGAATCGCGGGCTTAATGTGACGACGCGCTCCCCAACGGCAAAGTCTGCAAAAACGCGCGGCGGCAAACCGCGCAACACCGCAGCAGCATCGGCAGGGGAGCGCGCGGCGCGCTCCGCCGCCACTCCGGCAGCGGCCGATCCCGCGCTTGAATTCGCGACCGGCCCGGTTAGCGCCGAACATCAGAAAGAAGAATCCGGGGCGTCCCTCGCGCTTGCGGAGTTGACCACTGCCGGTGAGGCAGCAGAATTGTCCAGCGCAGATGCTGTGCAAACCGCCTCGCCATCCGCAGAACTCCCCGACGAAGTACCCGCCCCGCCACCAGCACCCCCCGTGCTGGTCTCGAACACCGCTTCATCCAATAAAGCGACGCTGGTTTCAACCGGCGCGCAGCCCCCGGCAGCATCCTTCGGTGCGCAGCCTCCGCATCCGACTCGCAGCGCTCTTTCCAGCGATCTCACCCAGACGAGGAGACTCATGCATCGCGCCACCAAGATTGTCGCCACCATCGGCCCGGCTTCCAATACGCCGGAAATCCTGCTGCAAATGATTCAGGCAGGGCTGGACGTGGTGCGGCTCAATTTCTCGCACGGCACCGCCGACGACCACCGCCAGCGCGCCGAATTCGTGCGCGAGGCGGCCCGTCAGGCCGGCCGCGAAGTCGCCATCATGGCGGACCTGCAAGGCCCGAAAATCCGGGTCGGCAAATTTGAAAACGGCAAGATCATGCTGGTCGCCGGCGAGCCGTTTGTGCTCGACGCCGACTGCGAACTCGGCAACGAGCAGCGCGCCGGTCTGGACTACAAGGACCTGCCGCGCGACCTGAAACCGGGCGACGTGCTGTTGCTCAACGACGGCCTGATCGTGCTGAACGTTTCGCGCGTGATCGGCAACGAGATCCACACGGTCGTCAAGATCGGCGGCGAGCTGTCGAACAACAAGGGTATCAACCGCCAGGGCGGCGGCCTGTCGGCGCCCGCGCTGACCGCGAAGGACATGGAAGACATCCGCACCGCCATGTCGCTCGGCGTGGATTATGTCGCGGTATCTTTCCCGAAGAACGCCACCGACATGGAAATGGCCCGCCAGCTGGCGAACATTGCCGGCGCGCCGTTCGGCATCAAGCCGAAGATGATCGCCAAGATCGAGCGCGCGGAAGCCATTCCGGCGCTGCAGGGCATTCTCGACGCGTCGGACGGCATCATGGTCGCGCGCGGCGATTTGGCCGTGGAAGTGGGGAATGCCGCAGTCCCCGCGCTGCAAAAGCGGATGATCCGTATGGCGCGCGAATCGAACAAGTTCGTGATCACCGCCACGCAGATGATGGAGTCGATGATCCACGCGCCGGTGCCGACCCGCGCCGAAGTGTCGGACGTCGCCAACGCCGTGCTGGATGGCACGGACGCGGTGATGCTGTCGGCGGAGTCGGCGGCGGGCAAGTATCCGGTGCAGACCATCGAAACCATGGCGGCGATCTGTGTCGAAGCCGAGAAGTCGGAGCAGTCGGAGCTGGACAAGGATTTCCTCGACCGCACGTTCACGCGGATCGACCAGTCGATCGCGATGGGCGCGCTGTTCACGGCTTTCCATCTCGGCGCGAAGGCGATCGTGGCGTTGACCGAATCCGGCTCGACCGCGTTGTGGATGTCGCGTCACTGGACCCACGTGCCGATTTTCGCGCTCACGCCGCGAGTCGGCAGCGAGCGGGCCATGGCGTTGTATCGCAACGTGACTTCGCTGCACCTGGACACCAACACTGATCGCGACACGGCGTTGCAGCAGGCGTTGGAGACGGTGGTCAGCAAGGGTTACGCGTCGCGCGGCGATATGGTGGTGCTGACCGTCGGCGAGCCGATGGGTCAGGCCGGCGGCACGAATACGCTGAAGATCGTACGGGTCGGCGAACCGTATTGAGCGCGCGCGGTGCGTGCGATCGGGGTCGGTGCCGAAGCGCCGGCGCCGATCGGCACGCGCTATGCTCGATCGGCACGCTCTGCGTCAAACTCGATTGGCCGAAGCAGGCTGCCATGCTCCGCGAGAGGCGGCGCACAGGCTCCAATCGCGCGTTGAGCGGTAAGGACCGCTCCGCGTTTTAGAGACCGTGTGAACGGGTATGCAGCTTGCTCCGAGACCAACTCGCCCAAAAAAAGATGCCGACGGCACAAGATTTCGTTTCAATCTATGGAGTTATTGCATGCCTCTCGTATCAATGCGTCAACTGCTGGACCACGCTGCTGAAAACGGCTACGGTCTTCCGGCATTCAACGTGAACAATCTGGAGCAGGTTCAGGCGATCATGGCGGCGGCCGACAAGGTCAACGCTCCGGTCATCATGCAGGCCTCGGCCGGCGCGCGTAAGTACGCGGGCGAAGCGTTCCTGCGTCATCTGATCGAAGCCGCGGTCGAGTCGTATCCGCACATTCCGGTCGTGATGCACCAGGATCACGGCCAGTCGCCGGCGGTCTGCATGGCGGCAATCCGCAGCGGTTTCACCAGCGTGATGATGGACGGTTCGCTCGAAGCCGACGGCAAGACGGTCGCGTCGTACGAGTACAACGTGGACGTGTCGCGCAAGGTCGTGGAAGCGGCTCACTCGATCGGCATCACGGTGGAGGCGGAACTGGGCGTGCTCGGTTCGCTGGAAACCATGAAGGGCGACAAGGAAGACGGCCACGGCGCGGAAGGCACGATGACGCGCGAGCAGCTGTTGACCGACCCGGAGCAGGCTGCCGATTTCGTCAAGCTGACCCAGTGCGACGCGCTGGCCATCGCGATCGGTACGTCGCACGGCGCGTACAAGTTCAGCAAGAAGCCCACGGGCGATATTCTGTCGATCCAGCGCATCAAGGAAATCCACCAGCGCATTCCGAACACCCATCTGGTGATGCACGGTTCGTCGTCGGTGCCGCAGGAACTGCTGGCGGAAATCCGCGAATTCGGCGGCGACATGAAGGAAACCTACGGCGTGCCGGTCGAGGAAATTCAGGAAGGCATCAAGAACGGCGTGCGCAAGGTCAATATCGACACCGACCTGCGACTGGCCATCACCGGGGCGATCCGCCGCTACATGGCGACCAACCCGGGCAAGTTCGATCCGCGCGATTACCTCAAGCCGGCGCGCGAAGCGGCGATGAAGATCTGCGTCGAGCGCTATACGCAATTCGGCTGCGAAGGCCAAGCTGGCAAGATCAAGCCGGTTTCGCTTGATAAAATCGCGGAGAAGTACAAAGCAGGCGAGCTTTCGCAAGTCGTCCGCTAAGCTGTCAACAGGCTCCGCGCCTGGCCGTTTGGCCAGGTTGTCGTTAGACCGCCGTTCCCGCATCATCCGGGGAACGGCGTTTCCCTTTTGTTCCGGTCACACTTTTTGCCTCACTTTTAGCGAACCACGACGATGTCTACCCTCTACGAATCCACGCTCCGCTCGCTGCCGTTGCTCGGCCGCGGTAAAGTCCGCGACAACTATGCGGTGGGCAACGACCAGTTGCTGATCGTCACGACCGACCGTCTGTCGGCGTTCGACGTCATCATGGGCGAGCCGATTCCGAATAAGGGACGCGTGCTCAACGAAATGGCGAACTTCTGGTTCGAGAAACTGAAGCATGTGGTGCCGAACCACCTGACGGGCGTCGCGCCCGAATCCGTGGTGGCGGCCGACGAGGTCGAGCAGGTCAAGGGCCGCGCGGTCGTCGTGAAGCGTCTGGAACCGATCCTCGTCGAAGCCGTGGTGCGCGGCTATCTGGCCGGCAGCGGCTGGAAAGACTACCAGGCAACCGGTTCGGTGTGCGGCGTCGAACTGCCGCCGGGTCTGCAAAACGCACAGAAACTGCCCGAGCCGATCTTCACGCCGGCGGCCAAGGCCGAAATGGGCCATCACGACGAAAACATCACCTACAACGAGATGGAGCGCCGCATCGGCACCGAACTGTCGGCCACGATCCGCGACATCTCGATCAAGCTGTACAAGGAAGCGGCTGACTACGCGGCCACGCGCGGCATCATCATCGCGGATACGAAGTTCGAGTTCGGCCTGGACAATCACGGCAAGCTGTATCTGATGGACGAGGCGCTGACCGCGGATTCGTCGCGCTTCTGGCCGGCCGACCAGTATCAGGTCGGCACCAACCCGCCGTCGTTCGACAAGCAGTTCGTGCGCGACTGGCTCGAAACCCAGCCGTGGAAGAAAGAGCCGCCAGCGCCGAAGCTGCCGGACGACGTGGTTACGAAGACAGGCGAAAAGTATCAGGAAGCGCTCGAACGCCTGACCGGACACAAGCTCGCCTGATTGCGCGCAGCCGTTGGATTCGCGCCGCGTGAGAAAGCGCGGGGCGGCCTCGTGATTTCGCACGCGCCGGGCGATTGCTGCCAGCGACAGGTTCAGAGGCGCTTTAAGCAGAACGCCGCACCTCGGCGAGTTTTCCGCCCCGCAGGAAGTCTCCTTGGGAGATTCCCTCGAAAGGCCTGGCGCGAAGCGACGGGCCGCAGGCGCTCTCAAGAAACAAGGAAGCCGTAAGATGAGTGAAGCACAAACCGCCCATACGCATGGCGCGCCGGTGATCGGCGTGCTGATGGGCTCCAGTTCCGACTGGGAAGTGATGAAGAACGCCGTGGCCGTTCTGCAGGAATTCGGCGTGCCCTACGAGGCCAAGGTCGTGTCCGCGCACCGCATGCCCGACGAAATGTTCGCCTATGCTGAAAGTGCGCGCGAGCGCGGCATTCGCGCGATCATCGCCGGTGCGGGCGGTGCGGCGCATCTGCCGGGCATGCTGGCTGCCAAGACCACGGTGCCGGTGCTCGGCGTGCCGGTGGCGAGCAAGTACCTGAAGGGCGTGGATTCGTTGCATTCGATCGTGCAGATGCCCAAGGGCGTGCCGGTTGCCACGTTTGCGATCGGTGAAGCAGGCGCGGCGAACGCGGCGCTGTTCGCCGTGTCGCTCCTGAGCGGTACGAGCGACGAGTATGCGCAGAAGCTGGCTGCGTTCCGCGTGCGCCAGAACGAAGCGGCTCACGCCATGGTGTTGCCGGCGCTGTAAGCGCACAGACTGATTGCTTGAAGACGTCCCCCTGTCCGACCCCCGGACGGGTGCCTGCCATCGCATTGCTAGCATTGCACAGAGCACCCGGCCGCGACCGACCACTAAGATGAACCCAGACAACACACCCGTTTCACCGATTCTGCCCGGCGCATGGCTTGGCATGGTCGGTGGCGGCCAGCTTGGCCGCATGTTCTGTTTCGCCGCTCAGGCCATGGGCTACCGCGTCGCCGTGCTCGATCCGGACGAAAACAGTCCGGCGGGCGCCGTCGCCGATCGCCACTTGCGCGCGGCTTACGACGACGAAGCCTCGCTGACCGAACTCGCGCGGCTGTGCGCGGCGGTGTCGACCGAATTCGAGAACGTGCCGGCCGCGAGCCTCGACTTCCTCGCGCGGACTACGTTCGTGAGCCCGGCCGGGCGCTGCGTCGCCGTGGCCCAGGACCGTATTGCGGAGAAACGCTTCATCGCGTCGTCGGGCGTTGCGGTCGCGCCGCACGTGGTGATCGAATCGTCGGATGCGCTGGCCGCGCTCGACGACGCGAAGCTCGAAGCCGTGCTGCCGGGTATTCTCAAGACCGCCCGCATGGGCTACGACGGCAAAGGCCAGATTCGCGTGCGCAACGCCGAGGAAGTGCGCGAGGCGCATGCTTCGCTCGCCGGCGTGCCGTGCGTGCTGGAAAAGCGTTTGCCGTTGAAGTTCGAGGTCTCCGCGCTGATCGCGCGGGCGGCGAGCGGCGCGTCGGTGGTCTATCCGCTTGCGCAGAACACGCATCGCGACGGCGTGCTGTCGCACACCATCGTCCCGGCGCCGGATGCGAGCGCCACGCTCGTCCAGCAGGCGCAACAGGCGGCGCTGCAAATTGCGGACAAGCTCGGTTATGTTGGCGTGCTGTGCGTCGAGTTCTTCATTCTCGAAGACGGTTCGCTGGTGGCCAATGAAATGGCGCCGCGCCCGCACAATTCCGGCCACTACACGGTCGACGCCTGCGCGACCAGCCAGTTCGAACAGCAGGTGCGCGCCATGACCGGTATGCCGCTAGGCGACACGCGCCAGCATTCGCCCGCTGTCATGCTGAACATTCTCGGCGATGTGTGGTTCCCGGACGGCCCGAAGCGCGCGGCGGTCACGCCGCCGTGGCAAGAAGTCGCCGCCATGCCGGCAGCCCGTCTGCATCTGTACGGCAAGGAAGAGGCGCGGTGCGGCCGCAAGATGGGCCACGTGAATTTCACGGCGGCCACGCTCGAAGAAGCGCGCACGGCCGGACGCGATTGCGCGCGGCTTCTGCACATCATCACGAGCTGACACGAGCACCATGCCGGATCAACAGAAACACGCCGAAGGCGCATTGTCTGTGAGCGCCGAGCAGATCGAACACGCGGCGGCGCTGCTCGACGCGGGCGATCTGGTCGCGTTTCCCACGGAGACGGTCTATGGTCTCGGCGGCGACGCCGAGAGTCCCGACGCGGTCGCTCGTATTTACGCGGCGAAGGGCAGGCCGGCAAATCATCCGGTGATCGTGCATCTCGCGCCGCAGGGCGACCCGAACTACTGGGTCGAGCATTTGCCCGCAGAAGCGCAGCGGTTGATCGACGCGTTCTGGCCGGGCCCGCTCACGCTGATCCTGAAGCGCGCCGCGCGCATTCCGGCAGCGGTGAGCGGCGGTCAGGATTCGGTGGGATTGCGTTGCCCGTCGCATCCCGTTGCGCAAGCCTTGCTCGATGCGTTCAATGCGTTGCGCGGCGGACACGGCGGCGTTGCGGCGCCGTCGGCGAACCGTTTCGGACATGTGAGCCCGACCACGGCGCAACATGTGCGCGACGAGTTCGGCGGCGCGATTCATGTGCTGGACGGCGGCGCGTCGGATGTCGGTATCGAATCGACTATTCTGGATTTGTCGCGCGGCTTTCCGGCGTTGTTGAGGCCGGGGCGTGTGACACCGCAAGATATCGCCGACGTTCTCGGCGAGGCGCCGCGTTTGCCCGACGGCTCGGACGCAACTGCGCCGCGGGCTTCGGGCACGTTGAAGGCGCATTACGCGCCGCGCACGCCGTTGGCGCTGTTGCCTTTCGTCGCGCTGGAGCCTTTGCTTGCCGCACGGCAAGCGGATGAGCGCGTGGCGCTGGTGGCGCGTGCGTCGCGAGCCGGACATTGGGCCGACGCCGAAGGCGTGCATTTCATCGCCGCGCCCGAAGATCCGCATGTCTACGCGCGCGAACTGTATGGTTTGCTGCGGGCGCTGGATCGCGCGAACGTGACGCGGATTCTGATCGAAAAGCTGCCGGATACGATCGAGTGGATCGCGGTCAATGACCGGCTTGGCCGGGCGGCCGCTGCGTTCGAAGCACAGGGGTAGTGCCGGCTGCATCGGCCGCCGGAACTCTCGTTCACCACAGCAAAGAAAAACGGCGGATCGAGCCTCGATCCGCCGTTTTGCCTGCAACGTCTTGCCTGCTTACTTGCCCAACCCGGTCGCAGCGATCTGCTGCTGCACGTACTGCGCGAACAGCGCGTGCAAATGCGTGCTCGGGTGCACCGTGTCCGCGAACATATAGGTCTGGTCAGCACCAGCCACCGTATAAGTCTGCGGCGAGCAGAACAGCGACGAGCCGAACTGGGCGCCGTACTGAGCCGGCGTCAGCCCGTTCGTTGCGCTCGGATTGGCGGTGGCGTACGCGGTTGCGTTGTTCTGCATCGACGTCAGGTTACACGCCGTGCCGGTGTTCGACACCGTGAAGCCCAAGGCCTTGTAGTTCGGCAATTGCTGATCGATCCACGTGAACGCGTCGGCCACGATGACCTTGCCCGTACCCACCAGGCCGAGCGCCGTCAGGTTCTGCACCAGCAGATAGTTATACGCCGCGGTAATGCCGGACAGCAATGCAGCCGAGCCGGGCGTGCTCGCGTTGGCGGCGACGCCGAGCGGCGTGTTGCCGATGTCCGGCACCGTCGACACCACCACATGAGTCGCGCCCGAGTTGACGATCTTCTGGACTTGCGCGGCAAGCTGCGTGGCGGCCTGCGCGATCTGCGGGTTGGCCAACTGCTGCAGGTAGCCGACGATAAACGCCACCTGACCTGCCTGCGAGTTCGGCAGTTTGCCGGCCTGCACGAGCAGCGGGTACTGCGTCTGAAGCGCGGCGCCGAGCGCCGTCAGATTGGCGGTGGTTCCCGCGAACTGGAAGATGTCGTTCGCGCCGCCATTGATCAGCACGAGCTGGTTCGCGTTGAAGCTCGTATGCGCGCCCAGGTAGTTGGCCACCTGTGTCACGACCGGCACGGTCGTCGCGGCCATGTTGTTGGGCGCCCAACCCTGGCCTTGCGCATTGACGACGTCCGAGCCGCCTTGCGCGTAGCCCAAGCCACCCGCTGCAACCAGCGGCTGGCCGAAGCCACCGAGGTACGCCGGCGTCAACGTGTCGCCGTAGTATTCCGCGACCTTCTGGGTCCACACTTCACCCGGGTTCGTGGTGAAGCGGCCGCCGCCGAAGCTGCCTTGAATGACCGGCGAATACGTGCCGACATCCGACAGGCTGTCGCCGAACGACACGACCTGCAATTTGACTCCGCCTGCGGGCGTGCTGCTCGCGTTGTTGTTATTGTCGCTACCCCCGCCGCAAGCCGCGAGCAGAGCGAATGCCGTGCTGGCCATGGCGATCTGCGTGACACGCAGCCAATGTTGTTTCCGCGATGCTGTTTGCTTCATGTTGACGACATCTCCTCGTATGTGTGGCCCTTATGCCATGTGTTGCAGGCAGCGCCCACCGCTTAGGCGGCGTGACGACAGCTTACAGAATCTTCTACGGCCTGCGTGGTGTTTGAAACGCGGCCGTATGGTCTTGCTTCACGCGCATTGCCTCGCCCGGGTTTTCACCTGAAGCCATGCTCGCTCCCGATGAACCGGCGGCAAGCCGCGCATGATAATCCGCCGCCCACGCGGGCGGCGCAAACAGCGCGCGCAGTTTATTGCGCCAGCCGTGCACGCTCGCGAAGTCGACGGCCATCGACGCCCATTCGTGAAACGTCGCCTTCAACGGGTTGTAAGTGTGAAGCGGTTCGACGATGCCGTAGACCGGCGCATCGCGCGAATCTTCCTCGACATAGCTGCCGAACAGGCGATCCCAGATCACCAGCACGCCGGCATAGTTGCGGTCGATATAGCGGTCGTTGCGCGCGTGATGCACGCGATGGATCGACGGTGTATTGAACACGTATTCGAGCCAGCCGAGTTTGCCGATGGCCTGCGTATGCACGAAAAACTGAAAGCCGAGATTGATCAGCACGATCGCGACGATCTGCTTCGGCGGAAAACCGAGCACGGCGAGCGGCGTCCAGAACAGCCACATGCCAGCGATCGGATACATCAGGCTCTGGCGGAACGCGGTCGAAAAATTCATGCGCTCCGACGAGTGATGCACGACATGCGCGGCCCACAGCCAGCGCACGCGATGACTGCAACGATGGAACACGTAGTAGAGCAGATCTTGCGCGATGAACAGCACGACGAACGAGACCCAGCTCGCCTGCCATGTGTAGATGCGATAGTGATCGTAGAAGAACGCGTAGACCGGAATGATGGCGAGCCACGCGAGCTTGTCGGCGGCTTGGTGCATCAATGCGAGCGCGGCGTTGCAGAGCGTGTCGCGCAAGCTATAGAGTTGCGCGCCCGGCCGCGTGCGCCGCAGGTGCCACGCCTCCCAGCCGATGCATGCGAGAAAGACTGGCGCCATGGCGAGCAGCAGCAATTCGGCATCGAATTGCATCGTGTCTTCCTCCGTGGTCCCTGGCCGCCGCGCTGTGCGCAGCGGATGTTGTCGTTTTTGTTCGAGCGGGACCGTAGACGATGCACGGGCCCGGCGCCACGTTCAGCGTATTACGACGTACGCGCGCCTCGAACACTGCCCGACAGCGTACACGCTTGAGCACGTCGCCGCGCGCGGCTTCGCTAGAAGGAACACTCAGTGAGCGCCGCGCTTGTGCGGGTTTTTCCTGGGCTTGATGCTGCGTGGTTCGACGACTGGATCGGACACCTTGGTGAAGCCCTGCGACGGTCCTTGATACACCCATTCGAGCAGCGCGTCGTGCGCGGCGCGCGCGGCTTCCGAATGCGGATCGTTGATCAGGCTGACCACCACGTAACTGTTACCGTCCGCCGAAGCCACGTAGCCCGCGATTGCCCGAACGTCGCGCAAGGTGCCCGTCTTGATGTGCGCATTGCCGCCCGCGCCCTGGTTGGTCAAGCGGTTGCGCATGGTGCCGTCGACGCCCGCGATCGGCAGCGACTCCACGAACACCTGCGCGACCGGACTTGCATTGGCTCGCTGCAATAGATCAGCGAGCGAGAGCGCGGTGACATGCTCTTCGCGCGACAGGCCCGAGCCGTTATCGAGCGTCAGGTATTCCATGTCGACACTGTCGCGGCGCAGAAACGCCTGAATTGCACGCGCCGATTTGGCGGTCGTCGCGGGTCCTTTTTCTTCGGCGGCGCCGATCGTCAGGAACAGGTTGCGCGCCATCGTGTTGTTGCTGAACTTATTGATGTCGCGAACGATGTCGGACAGCACCGGCCCCTGGTGCGTCGCGACCAGTTTGGCGCCGACGGGCACCGCGCCTTCGCGCGTCGCGCCGCTGAACGTGCCGCCGGTTTGCTGCCACAGCGCGAGAAAACCGCCAGCGAAAAACGCGGAGTGGTCGAGTACCGCGACGTTGATCGTGCGCGGGCCGCAGCGCATCGAATAGTCGCCGCTGAACGAGGCCACGACGGTGCCGTTCGGCTGCGGCGTGACGGTGGGCGACACCGAGGCCGCGTCGCCGCGGCACGGGCCGTTCACCGCGTGCATCTGGTTGTCGATCTGCAATTGCGCGAGCGCGGGCAGCACGTCGATCGCCACGCTGCCGTCGGGCGACGGCGTCAGCGTGAACGACAGCGATTTGAATGCATAGAGCAGCGGATCGGGACCGACGTTGTACGGCGCGGTGGTGTCGTCGTCGAACGGCGGCAGGTCGCGCGTGGACGGATCGAAGTAGCGCTTGTCGAGCACCAGCGCGCCGTCGATACCGTTGATGCCCGCCTTGTGAATCTTCTGCACGAGATCGATCAATTCTTCCGGCACGAGCTTCGGATCGCCCGTGCCCTGAATGTAGAGATTGCCGTGCAGCACGCCGTTGGCGTCGATGGTGCCGTCCGCGTAGGCGCTGGTGCGCCACCGGTAGTCGGGGCCGAGTATCGACAGGCCTGAGTAGGTGGTGACGAGTTTCATCGTCGAGGCAGGCATCATCGGCTTGCCGGCGTTCAGTGCGAGGATCGGCGTGCGATCGCCGACTTTCTCCACGACCACGCTGATCGACGACAAGGGTACGTGCGCGCGCTGCAAGCCGAGCATCACCGATTGAGGCAAGACGGTGGTGACGTTGACGCTCGGACGCGTGGCCTTGACGCGAGCCTGCGCGGCGAGCGGCAGTGATGCGCCAAAGCCGAGCGCGGCACAGGCGAATAGCCAGGCCATGGCGCGCGGCGCGAAGCGGCGCGGCAGATGCATGGTGGAAGCGGTGGCCAAGGTAGAGGCGGTGCAAGCCGCGCCAGCGGACAACGCCGTGTGCGTTCTCATAGCGGCGGACGCGGAAGCGGAAGCAGAAGCGGATCGCGCACGCAGCGCGACATGACGTACATATGTGATGCGGCGTGCAAGAGAAACCAGAAATGCGTGCGTCATGAACGGGCGAGAAAGCAGAATGTCAGGGCGTGGGGCACGCGGCGATTCAAGGCGGCGCCGATGGATCGCGTTGGCGCGCGGACGAAAATGCCGGCCGCGCGAAGCAAAGCGCCCATTGTAGAGAGTTGCCGCCAGGCTGCGGTGGAAAATGCGCCACGCGGCGCGTAGGCGGGGAGCGGGCGCTAGAATGCGGCATCATCGAACGATTCGGAACGGATAACCATGCGCATCTTGCTAGTCGAAGACGACCGGATGATTGCTGAAGGCGTGCGCAAAGCGTTGCGCGGCGAAGGCTTCGCGGTCGACTGGGTGGAAGACGGCGAAGCGGCGCTCAGCGCGGCAGGCAGCCAGCCTTACGATCTCGTGTTGCTCGACCTGGGCCTGCCCAAACGCGACGGTCTCGACGTGCTCCGCACGCTGCGCGCGCGCGGCCACGCGCTGCCGGTGCTGATCGTGACCGCGCGCGACGCCGTAGCGGATCGTGTCAAAGGCCTCGACGCCGGCGCCGACGATTACCTCGTCAAACCCTTCGATCTCGACGAACTCGGCGCCCGCATGCGCGCGCTGATCCGGCGTCAATCCGGACGCAGCGATTCGACCATCCGGCACGGCAACCTGACGCTCGATCCGGCCTCGCATCAGGTCACGCTCGACGGCGCGCCGGTCGCGTTATCGGCGCGTGAATTCGCGCTGCTCGAGGCGCTGCTCGCGCGTCCTGGCGCCGTGCTCTCGAAGAGCCAGCTCGAAGAAAAAATGTACGGCTGGGGCGAGGAAATCGGCAGCAACACCGTCGAGGTCTACATTCACGCGCTGCGCAAGAAACTCGGCGCGGAGCTGATCCGCAACGTGCGCGGTCTGGGCTACATGATCGCGAAGGACGCCTGAACCCATGCGTTCGATTCGCCGTCAATTGCTGGTCTGGCTGCTGGCGCTGGTGCTGCTCGGCGTGGGCATCGCGGGTTGGCTGATCTACCGGCAAGCGCTTGCCGAAGCCAACGAACTTTTCGATTACCAGTTGGAGCAGATCGCCGCAGCGCTGCCGTCGGAACCGTTCTCGCAAGTGCTCGGCTCGCGCGACACCGGCGACGAAGGCATCGTGCTGCAAATCTGGAATCGCAACGGCGTGCTGATGTACTACTCGCGTCCGCGTGCGCCGCTCGCGCCGCGTGCCGAACTCGGCTTTTCGACCGAACACACGGATCGCGGCGAGTGGCGCGTGTATGGCGCGATCGTCGGCGATAACGTGGTGCAGCTGGCGCAGCCGGTTTCCGTGCGCAACCGGCTCGCCGCGAATGTCGCGTTGCGTACGCTGTGGCCGTTGATCGTGCTGCTGCCGTTGCTCGGGCTCGCGGTGTGGGTGGTGATCGGTCGCGGACTGAGGCCGTTGCGGCGCGTGACGACGGCGCTCGACGCGCGTCATCCCGAGGCGCTCGATCCTTTGCCGGACCAACGCCTGCCGCTCGAAGTGCAGCCGCTCGTGCGCGCGCTGAACGGACTGCTCGAACGGCTCGCCACCGCGCTCGACATTCAGAAAGCCTTTGTCGCCGACGCCGCGCATGAATTGCGTACGCCGCTCGCCGCCGTGCAGATTCAGGCGCAACTGGTGGCGCGCGCGAAAGACGACAGCGGCCGCAGCGAAGCGCTCGCCGATCTGCAAGCCGGCGTGACGCGCGCGACACGTCTTGCCGAACAACTGCTGGCGCTCGCGCGTTCCGAACCGGACGGCCTCGCCGCCACCGACGCGATCGATCTGCGCGCGCTGCTGCAGGAGTGCGTGGTGGCTTACGCGCCGCTTGCGCTCGATCGCGGCGTCGATCTCGGCATCGAGGCAACGGAATCCGCCACCGTGATCGGCGATGCCGACGCGCTGCGCGTAATGTTCAACAACCTCGTGGATAACGCAACCAAATACACGCCGCGCGGCGGACGTGTGGACGTCAGCCTGCATGTCGAAGAAGGGCACCCGGTCGTGCGGATCGCCGACAGCGGACCGGGGATCGAACCGGCCGAACGCGATCGCGTGTTCGATCGTTTCTATCGCGCGGGCGCAGGCGCGAATCGCGCTCGCACCGACGTGGCCGGCAGCGGCCTGGGTCTGGCGATCGTGCGCCGCATCGCCGTGCAGCATCATGCGGCCGTATCGCTCGACGAATCCCCCGCGGGTGGCTTGCAGGTCAGCGTGCGCTTTTGACGGCAAGGCTTTCTGTTCGTAAAGAGACTTAAACAAGGCTTAAACAGGCCTAAATAACCGGATGGAAGCGGATCTGTCGCTGCTTAAGACTCTTTTAAGCGATGCCCCGTACGCTTCGAGACATCCAAAGTCTCTTTCTCCCAGTCAGGAGTTCACGATGAACGCGAAAACCTTGTCCCGCAGCGCTGTTGCAATCGCTGTCGCCGTAGCGCTTTCCGCCGGCTATGTAGCGGGGCATCGCGACGTGCCCGCGCCGCAGGTCATCTCGCCGGCGCAAGCCGCGATGATGCCCGCTGAAGCCGCCGCCAAAACCGGCATTCCCGACTTCTCGGGCCTCGTCGAAACCTACGGCCCAGCCGTGGTGAACATCAGCGCGAAGCACGTCGTCAAGCAGACGGCGCTGCGCGGCAATCCCGGCAATGGCAACGGCGGCAATCAGTTGCCGATCGATCCGAGCGATCCGTTCTACCAGTTCTACAAGCACTTTTTCGGCGGTATGCCGGGCATGCAAGGCGGCGACGGCGGCGATGCGCCCGATCAGCCGAGCGCGAGCCTGGGTTCGGGATTTATCGTCAGCAGTGACGGCTACATCCTGACCAACGCGCACGTGGTGGACGGCGCGAACGTCGTCACTGTGAAGCTGACCGACAAGCGCGAATTCAAGGCGAAGGTGGTCGGCGCCGACAAGCAGTCCGACGTCGCCGTGCTGAAGATCGACGCGAGCAACCTGCCGACGGTGAAGATCGGCGATCCGCGCCAGAGCAAGGTCGGCCAGTGGGTCGTCGCGATCGGCTCGCCTTACGGTTTCGATAACACGGTGACCTCGGGCATCATCAGCGCGAAATCGCGCTCGCTGCCTAACGAGAACTACACCCCGTTCATTCAGACCGACGTGCCGGTGAATCCGGGCAATTCCGGTGGCCCGCTCTTCAATCTGCAAGGCGAAGTGATCGGCATCAACTCGATGATCTATTCGCAGACAGGCGGCTTCCAGGGCCTTTCGTTCGCCATCCCGATCAATGAGGCGATCAAGGTCAAGGACGACATCGTCAAGACCGGCCACGTGAGCCGCGGCCGTCTCGGCGTGGCGGTGCAGGGCATGAACCAGACGCTCGCCAATTCGTTCGGCATGCAGAAGCCGCAAGGCGCGCTGGTCAGCTCGGTCGATCCGGGCGGCCCGGCGGCCAAGGGCGGTTTGCAGCCCGGCGACGTGATCCTGTCGGTGAACGGCGAACCGGTTGGCGACTCGGCCGATCTGCCAGCGCAGGTCGCGGGCCTGGCGCCGGGTACTTCGGCGACCGTGCAGGTCTGGCGCGACAAGGCCACCAAGGACCTGAAGGTGACCATCGGCTCGCTGTCGGATGCGAAGGTCGCCTCGGACAAGGCCGATCAGCCGACCCAGCTGCAAGGCCGGCTCGGCGTGGCGGTGCGGCCGCTGACGCCGGAAGAGAAGAGCGGCGCGTCGGTCTCGCACGGTCTGCTGGTGCAGCAATCGGGCGGCGCGGCGGAAAGCGCCGGCATCCAGCCGGGCGACGTGATTCTCGCGGTCAACGGCCGGCCCATTTCGAGCGTCGATCAACTGAAGCAGATGATCGCCGGTGCCGGCAACAGCATCGCGTTGCTGATCCAGCGCGACAACGCGCAGATCTTCGTGCCGGTCGATCTCGGCTGACGAGCCGCGCGCGGCGGACGGCACAGTCGCTCGAGCGGTTGGAAGTTTGACCGACGCGGCGACTGCTCTCATCGCGAATCGAAGTAATGCTTGCCGGTCTGTTGCATTTACTGCCAGCGGACCGGCAATTTTTATTTGGACCTTTGCATCGAAGAACAGCGCTGTGCGCCACACGGCGTGGCGCATGGCGGTTTCCGTATGACGCAGCCGGCGGCTTGGCACGCAGGTTGCGTCTGCCTTGATCCGGGCCCATTGCGGGAGACCGGAGAAGCAGGCATAAGACCTCAACAAGGAGCGAACCGATGAAAACCCAACGCAATCAGCGAAGGATCGTAGCCGCCGCGGTTGCCGCAGCGCTCACGCTCGGTCTGGCGGGTGGCGCATACGCACAGCAGGCAAGCGAAACGACCGGCGGCACGACCACCGATCAATCCAGCGCGGGCAACGCCAACGGCGGCGGCCTGCCGCAAATCCAGCAACAAGGCGACGTCTCGTTCGTGTCGGGCGGCGTCGGTCTCGACGAATCGAAGGCGCTGCAGCAGGCGCAGAGCCAGTGGCCACTGTCGCTGCGCTTCACGGGCCCGGGTTCCGACTTTCTCGCCGACGTTCGTGTGCGCGTGGTCGATGCGCATAACGGCGAGGTGCTGAGCACCACGTCGCGCGGGCCGTATATGCTGGTGAAACTGCGCCCGGGCCGCTACACGGTGCATGCGCAGTACAAGGACCGCGACCAGTCCAAGCCGGTGACGGTTCCGGCCAAGGGCACCGCGAGGGCCGCCTTCTACTGGAACACGCAGTAAGCCGGGCGCCGTTCTGGGCGGTGGTGCGGCCAGCGCCGCACTCCGCACAGGAAGGTTGCGCAATCGGCCGGACTTTGGCCGATAATGAAGCCACGGGTACCCCCGTGGCTTTTCTGTTTGCATGACCGCACACCATCACGGAGCCGAGACATGAGCGATGCCTTGACACCTCACGGGAGCTCAGGCGCGAGCACGGGCGGGCACACCATCGCGATCACCAGCAACACTCACCGGGTGCGGATGATCCACGGCGGCGTGACCATGGCCGATACGCAGGCGGGGCTGACACTGTCGGAAACCGGTCTGCCGGACGTGTTCTATTTCCCGCGTTCGGACGTGAACATGGCCAGGCTCGAGCGCTCGTCGCACACCACGCACTGTCCGTTCAAGGGCGACGCGTCGTACTTCCATCTGCGCACGGAAGACGGCCTGATCGAGAACGCCGTGTGGAGTTACGAAACGCCGCTCGAGTCGGCGATGCAGATCAAAGGGTATCTCGCGTTTTACGCTTCGCGCGTCGACCGCATCGATCAGACGTCCTGATCCCGCTGTCGCGCGTTCATCGGGGAGGCTGCCATGGAACTGAACGACGCGTTACGGATTCCGCTTGGCGCATCGGACGTCTGGGAGGCGTTGCAGGATCTTGCGCTGCTGCGCGCCAGCCTCGACAACTGCGAGTCGTTCACGCGCCTCGCGCACGGCGAATACGAATTGATCATGACCGTGCCGCTCGGTCCGCTGCGCGCGCGCTATCAAGCGCGCGCGCACGTGGCCGGCCAGGATTCGGGTCCGGCGGACGCGCAGCGCCGCACCATCAACTTCAAAGCCCGCGCCGAAGGCATCGGCGCCTTGCGCGGACAGATCGAAATCCGCTTGCGCGCGGATGAAAGCGCGCACGGTGCCGAGAGAGAGCGCGGCACGCGGATCGATTACACCATCTGGGCGACCTCGTCCGGCCCGCTCGCCGAACTGCCGACGCGGCAACTCGAAAACGCGCTGCATCAATTGGCCGACGACTTTTTCACCGAGTTCGAGGCTGTCGTGCGCGCCAAGCATGGGCAAGGTCCGAATCGCGCGCGGGGTTCGGCGGTGCGCCGTCAGCATGTGTTCCTACGGCCGATCACGCTCGGCAACATGGCGCGGCGCGTGCGCGCGGATCACGGCAATGCGCTGCCGGGGCGCGCGGCCAGCGCGTCGCACGGAGCCGCGCATGGTGTATCGCACGGGGTCCCGCATCACGAGCCGAGTCCGCATGCGGTCCCGAACTGGGCCTGGGCCGCGATGATCTTTCTGGTCGCGCTGCTGTTGTATGTCGCGCGCTGGATCAGCGAGCATTGAGTCTGATGGTGTCTTTCGTAGTTGTGGCGCAGGCGGCGGTTAGGGCGGCTGTCGCGCCGATGCGACTACGAAATCCTGGTGGCGTGCTACGAAACGTCGTCGGCTGAGTGCAGGCGCGCGCGCCTTCACATTCACCCTCACACGCCGCGAAACTCCCGTCGCCATGCCGACGGCGACGTGCGGAACGCCTCCGCGAAATGTTGCCGCAACGAAGCGGTCGAGCCGAAGCCCGCGATGCCCGCGATCGCTTCCACCGACTCGTCGGTGCTCTCCAGCAATTGCTGCGCGCGAGCGAGCCGCTGCGCCAGCAGCCATGCACCGACGGTGGTGCCCGTGGCGAGCCGGAAGCGTCGCGTGAACGTACGGCGGCTCATCAGCGCGCGCCCGGCCAGCGTGTCGAGCGTATGCGGCAACGTCAGATTGCCGCTCACCCAGTCGAGCAGACCCGACAGCCGGTCGCCGCGCACATTCGGCGGCATCGGTTGCTGAACGTATTGCGCCTGTCCGCCTTGCCGATGTGGCGGCACCACCAGCCGACGCGCGACGTGATTCGCTACTTCGGCGCCGCACAGCTTGCGCATCACATGCAGGCAGCAGTCGAGGCCGGCGGCGGTGCCGGCCGATGTCAGCACGTTGCCGTCGTCGACATAGAGCACGTTCGGGTCGAGGCGCACACGCGGGTAGCGGCGGGCGAAGTCGTCGGCCCACGCCCAGTGCGTCGACGCCGGACGGTCGTCGAGGATGCCGGCGGCCGCCAGCACGAACGCGCCCAGGCAAAGCCCGACCAGTTGCGCGCCGCGCGCGTGGGCGGCGCGCAGCGCGTCGAGCAGCGCGGCGGGCGGCGTTTCGGCCGGGTTGCGCCAGCTCGGCACGATGATCGTGTCCGCATCGGCGAGCGCTTCGAGTCCGTGCGTGACGGCGATCGAAAAGCCGGCGGTGGTGGTCAGCGCGCCCGTTTCGGCCGCGCAGACGCGGAAGTCGAACTCCGGCACGCCGCCGCTGCTGCGGTCTTCGCCGAATACCACGCACGGCACCGAAAGATGGAACGGGCTGATGTTGTCGAACGCGACTACCGCGACGATGTGGCGCAGCGGTTCGCCGCGTGTTGCGGCAGAGGAAGCGGGAGCGGCAGCAGAAGCGGGCGTGGCCATCAGTTACCTCGAATTCCGATGATGGCCCGATTCTAGCGAATCTTGTCATTTGGGTCGCTGTCGGGAAGTTGGCCGCGAGGAAACAATGCAGTCATCGCCGCTGCTCGTGCCGAGTCCAAACCGGAGCGGCCGCGCGGCCCCTTACCTGACCGAGGAGTCTTGCCATGACCACACCGCGCCGTGCGCTGATCGTCATCGACGTGCAGAACGAATACGTGAGCGGCGATCTGCCGATCGAATACCCGGACGTACATAGCTCGCTCGCCAACATCGGCCGCGCGATGGATGCGGCGCGGGCCGCCGGGGTGCCGGTAGTGGTCGTGCAGAACTTCGCGCCGGCCAGCTCGCCGTTGTTCGCGCGTGGCAGCAGCGGGGCGGAGCTGCATCCCGTGGTGGGCGAGCGGCCTCGCGATCATTACGTGGAAAAGTCGCTGCCCAGCGCTTTCACCGGCACCGATCTCGCCGACTGGCTCGCCGCGCGTCAAATCGACACGCTGACGGTGACCGGCTACATGACACACAACTGCGACGCGTCGACCATCAACCATGCGGTTCACTCGGGGCTGGCCGTCGAATTCCTGCACGACGCGACGGGTTCGGTGCCGTATGAGAACAGCGCGGGTTTCGCCAGCGCGCAGGACATCCACCGGGTGTTCAGCGTGGTGCTGCAGTCGCGTTTCGCGGCGGTGGCGAGCACGGACGAATGGCTCGCGGCCGTGCAGAGCGGGGCGCCGTTGGAGCGCGGCAATATCTATGCGTCGAATCAGAAGGCAAGGGCCACGCGGGCCGCGGCGTAAAGAAAGTGCGGACGGCGGCGGCGTCGAGCGCTGCTATATAGGAATGCGGCGCTACGGCTCGGCGGGAAGTACAAAGTAAAGAATGCGGCATCACGCATGCCGCGCTTGAAACCAGGGCGGCGGGTCACTCACCCGTCCGCCTTTTTTGCGTCGATCGCGTTCGTCAGGCGATCGGCTAACCGCCGCCGCTCCGCTGCGCATGTCCATTGCGCAACGCCGGGCTCAGCTTCAGCGCGTCGAACATGCCTTCGACCATCTGCACGGCATGGGCGCCGAAATCCGTGGCGTCGGGCAAAAACAGCATGTCGCGCAACGAACCGCTGACAAACGCATGCACCATCGCCGCCGCCAGCTTCGTGTTCAGATCCGCGGGCAGTTGGCCTTTGGAGATGGCATTGCGCAGACCGCCTTCGATTTTCTGGAGCCCTTCGCGCATGTTGGTTTGATAGCGGACCATCACCGGGCCCATTTCCTCGACCAGCTCGCATTTCAGAAACAGGATGTCGAACACGCGCCGGCGCTGCGGATCGTTTGCGGTATCGCGTAGACAGACCGTGCAGATTTCCATCAGACGTCCGAGCGGATCGGGCTCGTTGGGATCTTGCGAGGCGGCTTTGAGTTCGTCCAGCGGCAGAAGCACGCGGTCGAACATTTCAGTGAACAGATCGCTTTTATGCGCGAAGTGCCAGTAAATGGCGCCGCGTGTGACACCGGCGGCCTGCGCGATGTCGGCAAGCGACGTGCGCGATACGCCTTTCTCGAAGAAGACCCGTTCAGCCGCGTCGAGGATACTGTTGCGCGTCTCCTGCGCCTCTTCTTTGGTTCTTCTGACCATGTTGGAATGACCTGCCCTGATTGTGGGGTTTTCCCGAGCGTTTTTAAGTACGCTCGATGACAATCCGTCTACCGTTGAGCGAATTACGAAGCGATCTTGCAAGCCCCCCGCCAGCAAGAGATAAACGCACTTTTACATGCATTCGTGAATGTATATATAATAGCATCCCACGATCGGATAGCCCAAGCCGTGACGAAACGTTAATATCCGTCACTGTTGCCTTTCAAAACGCTCTTCGCGCCGTGCCCGGACGGGCGGCGCCGTGCGGCATTTCCCCGGTATGGCGCATTTCGCTCAGGATGCCCTGCAGGTTCGGTGTGCGTCCGCGGGTGTCCGGTCAGGCGTCGCAAGACGCATGTGTGCGCTGTCGTCCCCGGGGTAGGGATGCGCGCACTTTTTCATTCTCAGTCTTTGACAGAGGTCGCTCCATGCGCGTCGAACGGGTTCCATTCCGCTTAATCAGTGCCGCGACGGCTGCCGTATTGCTGGCAGCGTGCGGACCAAAACAATCTGCCCCGCCGCAACAGACGCCGGAAGTCGGCGTCGTCACCGTTCAGCCGACGGCCGTGCCCGTCGTCACCGAATTGCCCGGTCGCACCAGTGCCTTCCTCGTCGCGCAAGTGCGCGCGCGGGTCGACGGCATCGTGTTGCGCCGCGAGTTTACGGAAGGCAGCCAGGTCAAAGCGGGTCAACGTCTGTACAAGATCGATCCGGCGCCGTACATCGCCACGCTGAACAACGCCAAGGCGACGCTGGCGAAGGCGCAGGCCAACCTCGTGTCGACCACGGCGCAGGCCAATCGCTACAAGGTGCTGGTTGCCGCCAACGCGGTCAGCAAGCAGGACTACGACAACGCGGTGGCTTCGGAAGGCCAGGCCGCGGCTGACGTCGCCGCGGGCAAGGCGGCGGTCGACACGGCGCAGATCAACCTTGGCTACACGGATGTGGTTTCGCCGGTGAGCGGCCAGGTCGGCATCTCGCAGGTCACGCCGGGCGCCTACGTACAGGCGAGCGCCGCGACGTTGATGGCGACCGTGCAGACGCTGGATCCGGTCTATGTGGACCTGACGCAATCTAGCCTCGACGGGCTGAAGCTGCGCCGGGACATGCAGGAAGGGCGCCTGAAGACCACGGGTCCGGACGCCGCCAAGGTGTCGCTGATTCTGGAAGACGGCCGCACCTATTCGGAGAAGGGCAAGCTGCAGTTCACCGACGTGACGGTCGACCAGGGCACGGGTTCGGTTACCGTGCGCGCGATCTTCAAGAACGCGGACAAGGTGCTGCTGCCAGGCATGTTCGTGCGTGCGCGCATCGAAGAAGGCGTCAACGAGAATGCGCTCGTCGTACCGCAAGTCGGCATCACGCATGACCAGAAGGGTCAGCCGACCGCGCTGGTCGTCGGTGACGACAATAAGGTGGCGTTGCGTCAGTTGGTCACTTCGGGCACGTACGGTTCGAACTGGGTGGTCGAAAGCGGCCTGAAGCCGGGCGACCGCGTGATCGTGCAGGGCACCGACAAGGCGAAGCCCGGCATGCAGGTCAAGACCGTTGCCGCGCAACTTCCCGCCACACCCGCTTCCGGCGCTGCTGCTCAGAGCGCGCCGGCCGCCAGCGGTGCTTCGCAGACGGCACAACCTGCCTCCGCTGCATCGGGCGCGTAATAACAGGGAGCCCGCCTCATGGCAAAGTTCTTCATTGATCGCCCGATTTTTGCGTGGGTGATCGCCATTATTCTGATGCTCGCGGGTATCGCGTCGGTCTTCACGTTGCCGATCGCGCAGTACCCGACCATCGCGCCGCCGGCCGTGCAGATCAGCGCGACGTACCCGGGCGCGTCGGCGAAGACGGTGGAAAACACCGTCACGCAGGTGATCGAGCAGCAGATGAGTGGTCTCGACCACTTGCTGTATCTGTCGTCCACCTCGGACGACTCGGGTACGGCAACCATCACGCTGACGTTCGCGGCCGGCACCAATCCTGACATCGCGCAGGTGCAGGTGCAGAACAAGCTGCAGCTCGCCACGCCGCTCCTGCCGCAAGCCGTGCAGCAGTTGGGCACCAAGGTCACGAAGTCGAGCAGCAGCTTCTTGCTGGTCATGGCGTTCGTGTCCGAAGACGGCAGCATGAACAAGTACGACCTGGCGAACTACGTCGCGTCGAACATTCAGGATCCGGTCAGCCGTATCGACGGCGTGGGCACGGTGACGCTGTTCGGTTCGCAGTACGCCATGCGGATCTGGCTGGACGCGAACAAGCTGACCAACTTCGGCCTCACGCCGGTGGACGTCGAAACCGCGTTGCAAGCGCAGAACGTGCAGGTCGCGGGCGGTTCGCTCGGCGGCACGCCTTCCGTGCCGGGCCAGGTGCTGCAGGCCACCATCACGGAAGCCACGCTGCTGAATACGCCTGAACAGTTCGGCAACGTGCTGCTGAAGGTGAACCAGGACGGTTCGCGGGTTCGCATCAAGGACGTGGCACGCATCGAGCTGGGCGGCGAAAACTACAACTTCGACACCAAGTACAACGGCCAGCCGACGGCAGGCTTCGGTATCCAGCTCGCTACCGGCGCGAATGCGCTGGCGACCGCGAAGGCGGTGCGCGCGAAGGTCGCCGAACTGTCGAAGTACTTCCCGCACGGTCTGGTGGTGCAGTACCCGTACGACACCACGCCGTTCGTGCGCCTGTCGATCGAAGAAGTGGTCAAGACGCTGCTCGAAGGTATCGTGCTGGTGTTCCTGGTCATGTACCTGTTCCTGCAGAACCTGCGCGCCACGCTGATCCCGACGATCGCCGTGCCGGTGGTGCTGCTGGGCACGTTCGCGATCATGGGTCTGGTGGGCTTCTCGATCAACACGCTGTCCATGTTCGGGCTCGTGCTGGCGATCGGCTTGCTGGTGGACGATGCGATCGTGGTGGTGGAAAACGTCGAACGGGTGATGCAGGAAGAGGGCTTGTCGCCTCGAGATGCCACCCGCAAGGCGATGGATCAGATTACCGGCGCGCTGGTCGGCGTGGCGCTCGTGCTGTCGGCGGTGTTCGTGCCGGTGGCTTTCTCGGGCGGTTCGGTCGGCGCAATTTACCGGCAGTTCTCGCTGACGATCGTGGCGGCCATGGTGCTGTCGGTGCTGGTCGCGTTGATTCTGACGCCGGCATTGTGCGCGACGATTCTCAAGCCGATCGAGCAGGGGCATCAGGAAAAAACCACCGGTTTCTTCGGCTGGTTCAACCGCACCTTCAACAAGAGCCGCGACAAGTATCACTCGGGCGTGCACCACGTGATCAAGCGCTCGGGCCGTTGGCTGATCATCTATATGGTGGTGATTTTCGCGGTCGGTCTGCTGTTCGTGAAGTTGCCCAAGTCGTTCCTGCCTGACGAAGACCAGGGCACGATGTTCGTGCTGGTGCAAACGCCGTCGGGCTCGACGCAGGAAACCACGGCGCGCGCGTTGAAGGACGTGTCCGACTATCTGCTCAACACCGAGAAGAGCATCGTCGAATCGACCTTTACCGTGAACGGCTTCAGTTTCGCCGGCCGCGGCCAGAATGCGGGTCTTGTGTTCGTGCGGATGAAGGATTACGCGCAACGTCAGCACTCGGATCAGAAGGTGCAGGCGCTGGTGGGCCGTCTCTTCATGCACTTCGGCAGCTACAAGAACGCGCTGGTGTATCCGGTGAATCCGCCGTCGATTCCTGAGCTCGGCACGGCCGCGGGCTTCGACTTCGAATTGCAGGATCGCGCGGGCGTCGGTCACGAAAAGCTGATGGAAGCACGCAACATGTTGCTGGGCATGGCGGCGAAAGATCCGACGCTGGCTCAGGTGCGCCCGAACGGCCTGAACGACACGCCGCAGTTCAAGGTGGATATCGATCACGAGAAGGCTTCGGCCCTCGGCGTGTCGCTGTCCGCGATCGATCAGACGTTCTCGATCGCGTGGGCGTCGCAGTACGTGAACAACTTCCTCGATACCGACGGCCGGATCAAGAAGGTGTATCTGCAAGGCGATGCTCCGTTCCGCATGACGCCGGAAGACCTGAACGCGTGGTACGTGCGCAATAGCGCGGGTGGCATGGTGCCGTTCTCGTCGTTCGCCAGCGGCACGTGGACCTACGGTTCGCCGAAGCTGGAGCGCTACAACGGTATTTCCGCGGTGGAAATCCAGGGCGCGGCGGCACCGGGCAAGTCGACCGGTCAAGCCATGACGGCTATGGAAGCGCTCGTGGCGAAGCTGCCGGCCGGCGTGGGCTACGAGTGGACGGGTCTGTCGCTGCAGGAACGCCAGTCCGGTTCGCAGGCGCCGATTCTGTACGGCATCTCGATCCTCGTCGTGTTCCTGTGTCTCGCGGCGCTGTATGAAAGCTGGTCGATCCCGTTCTCGGTGATCATGGTGGTGCCGCTCGGCGTGATCGGCGCACTGCTGGCCGCTACGCTGCGCGGACTCGAGAACGACGTGTTCTTCCAGGTGGGTCTGTTGACCACTGTGGGTCTGTCGGCGAAGAACGCGATTCTGATCGTGGAATTCGCCCGCGAGCTGCAGCAGGGTGAAGGCATGGGCCCGATCGAGGCCGCGCTGGAAGCAGCGCGTCTGCGGTTGCGTCCGATTCTGATGACCTCGCTCGCGTTCATTCTCGGCGTGATGCCGCTCGCGATCAGTAACGGCGCGGGTTCGGCCAGCCAGCACGCGATCGGTACCGGCGTGATCGGCGGGATGTTGACGGCGACCTTCCTCGCCATTTTCATGATCCCGATGTTCTTCGTCGTGATCCGCGCGAAATTCGGCGGTGAAAAGGAAGACCCGGATGAGGCGCTCGCACACTACAACCAGCACCATCCGCATGACGGCCAAGGCGGCGGTTCGGCGGGCGGGTCGGCTGATGAAGGCTCGGGCAAGGACGGACATTGAGATGCAAAAACACTCTCTGATTGCAGTGGCGGTCGCGCTGTTCGCCGCGGGTTGCACGATGGCGCCGAAGTACGAGCGCCCGGCGCCACCCACGACGAGCACCTTCCCGACCGGCGGCGTGTACGACACGCAACCGGGCGCGACCCAGCCGGGCGCGGGCCAGACCGACGCGACCCAGACGGGCAAGCAGCAGCCCGGCGCGACGAACGCGGCGCGCAGCGCGAACGGCCAGGCCGCGGTGGATATCGGCTGGCGCGATTTCTTCGTCGATCCGCGCATGCAGCGGTTGATCGAGATCGCGCTGAAGAACAACCGCGATCTGCGCGTGTCGGTGCTGAACATGCAGGCGTCGGCGGCGCAGTATCGGATCGTTCGCGCCGGTCTGCTGCCGACGCTCGACGCCGCGGCTTCGCAAAGCAAGCAACGTACGCCTAAGAATCTGTCATTCGCGGGGCAGACGATTACCAACACGTATTCGGTCGGTCTGAACGCGTCTTGGGAAATCGACTTCTTCGGGCGGATTCAGAGCCTGAAGGATCAGGCGTTGGCGCAGTACCTGGCTACGGCTCAGGCGCGCAAGGCGGCGGAAATCTCGCTGGTCTCGCAGGTCGCGACCCAGTACATGACCGTGCTCGAGCTCGACGATCTGTTGAAAGTCACGCAGAACACGCTGAAGACCTCGCAGGAATCGTATCGGATCGCCAAGCTGCAGTTCGACAACGGCACCGGTTCGGAGCTGGATCTGCGTCAGTCGCAAACCGTGGTCGAGCAGGCTCAGGCCAACCTGCAGCAGCAGATGCGTCTGCGGGCGCAAGCGGATAACGCGCTCGTGCTGCTGATCGGCGAGCCGCTGCCGGACGATCTGCCGCCGGGCATGACGCTGGACAACCAGAATCTCCTCACGGATATTCCGGCGGGTCTGCCGTCCGACCTGCTGACGCGTCGTCCGGACATCATGGAGGCCGAAGAGAATCTGCTGGCCGCCAACGCGAACATTGGCGCGGCGCGCGCGGCGTTCTTCCCGAAAGTCTCGCTGACCGGCAGCTTCGGCACGCTCAGCCCGTCGCTCGGCGGTTTGTTCAAGCCGGGTTCGGCGGCGTGGAGCTTCGCGCCGTCGATCACGCTGCCGATCTTCGAGGGCGGGCAGAATCTCGCCAACCTCGATCTCGCCAACATCCAGAAGAAAGTCCAGATCGCCACGTATGAAAAAGCGATCCAGTCGGCCTTCCGCGATGTGGCGGATGCTCTGGCAGCGCGTGGCACGTACGATCAGCAGATCCAGGCGCTGGAGCGCAATACTTTTGCCGAACAGCGCCGGCTGGATCTGTCGAACCTGCGTTATACGAATGGTGTCGACAGCTATCTGACCGTGCTGACCGCGCAGACCGATCTGTATTCGTCGCAGCAGTTGCTGGTCACGGCTCGCATGGAGCGTCTGCAGAACCTGGTGACGTTGTATCAGGTACTCGGCGGCGGCTGGATTGAACACAACGGCGATCAGCCGCGTCCGGCCGATGCACCGGTCGATTACGGTGCGGCAAGCGCGCCGGTGGCGGCTTCGGCGGCCACGGCGGGTTGAGGTTCGAGATGTAGCATCGACTGCGTAGGGCGGGTTTCAGTTTCAGGAAAGCCGTCCCACGCAGCCAGTCACAAAAAAAACGCCACGGCATTTGCGCCGTGGCGTTTTTTTATCCGCAGCGCTCGCGCGATCTCTCGTTCGCGCAAGCGCCCTAAGCGTTGTGTACCGCTCAGTGCACGTCCACTGCGCGCAGCATATCGTCGCCGCGCGGTTCGTTGCCGCCGCGTCCGTCGAAATCATGTCCGGCGCTGCGAATTTCGCACTGTGCCTTTTTCTCGCTCTTCACGCCGTTGAAGATCAGGTTCAGCACCACAGCCGACACCGACGCCAGCAGAATCCCGCTATGCAACAGCGGCGAGAGCGCCGGCGGCAGCTTCGAGAAGAAGTGCGGCGACACCACCGGCACGAGACCCAAGCCGATACTGACCGCGACGATGAACAGGTTGTGGTGATTCTTCACGAAGTCGACCTTCGACAGCACCTTGATGCCGTTTGCCGCGACCATGCCGAACATCACGATGCCCGCGCCGCCGAGCACGAAAGCCGGCACCGACGCGACCACTTGCGCCATCTTCGGGAACAGGCCCAGCAGCACCAGGATCACGCCGCCCATCGCGCAGACAAAGCGGCTCTTCACGCCGGTCACGCCGATCAGGCCGACGTTCTGCGAGAACGAGGTATGCGGGAACGAGTTGAAGATACCGCCGATCAACGTGCCCAGGCCGTCGACGCGCAAACCGCGCACCAGCGTCTTCTGATCGACCGGACGATCCACCATGTCGCCGACCGCGAGGAACATGCCGGTCGATTCGATGAAGGTGACGAACATCACCGTGACCATCGTCGCGATCGAGAGCGGATCGAAATGCGGCAGGCCGAAGTGGAACGGCATGACGAAGCCGACCCACGGTGCGTGCGTGACGCCTTCCATGTTGACGCGGCCGATCGCCAGCGCGATCACGAAGCCGGCGACAATGCCGAGCAGCACCGAGATATTGGCAAGGAAGCCCTTGGCGAACTTGTTGATCAACAGAATCAGCATCAGCACGGTCAGCGAGAGGCCGAGGTAGATCGGATTGCCGTAATCGGGATTGCCCACGCCGCCTGCCGCCCAGTTGATGCCAACTTCCATCAGCGACAAGCCGATCACCGAAATCACCACGCCGATCACGACCGGCGGGAAGAACCGCAGCAGCTTGCCGACCGCGGGCGCGAGCAGAATGCCGACCACACCGGCCGCAATCGTCGAGCCGAAAATATCGAGAATGCCGAGCGAGGGATTGGTGCCGATCGCGACCATCGGACCGACGGCCGCGAACGTGCAACCCATGATGACCGGCAGACGGATGCCGAAAATCCACAGACCGAGCGTCTGGATCAGCGTGGCGATGCCGCAGGAAAACAGATCGGCGCTGATCAGGAACGCGATCTGGTCTTTCGGCAACTTGAGCGCCGCGCCGATGATCAGCGGCACCGCGACGGCACCGGCATACATGACCAGAACATGCTGAATGCCGAGCGTGAGCAACTGGCCTGCGGGCAGTCGTTCGTCGCACGGGTGAACCGTGTTCGATTGCATATTGTCTGTCTCCACCATCTGAGTTTTTGGGATGGCTCCAAGGTATCGGGGACTAAAAAGCACAACAAGACCACTGGGGCCTATTCCGGCATTCCCGGTGACGATATGCGTAGGGGCCTTTTGAAAGCCAAAAGAAATGCGCGCACCTGGTTCATCGGCGGTCAGCCCCTTGCAGTGGCGATGCGACGCTATGCGTCGCGCGAGTCCAGATTGACGCGATATGTGTGAGAATCAATGAGGTGTATCTCGCTCACCGCATAGTCCTGTTTTGATGTGACTCGCGGCGCAGGCGGGTTAACCCGCGATTCGCGATTTTCGGCGTGCGTTCGGGCATGCTTCTCAAACGCCGCGCCGGTGCTGAAAAATACGCTTTTCGGGCAGCGTTTGCGCGTTCGTATTCATCCTCAATTTGAAGCTTTATCGCCCCATGAGTTTTCTCGGCATCGACCTCGGCACCGGTTCCCTCAAAGTAGCAATCGTCGACGAAAACGGTCGCGAGCAGGCGGTGGCGAGCGTCGCGTATCCCATCGAAACGCCGCAGGCGGGTTGGGCGGAGACATCGGTGCAAACGTGGTGGCGCGCGCTATGCGAAGCCGCCGCGCGTTTGCCCGACGGCTTGCGCCGCGACGTGCGGGCAATCGGTTTTTCCGGGCAGATGCATGGCGTCGTGTTGATCGACGCAGCGGGCGAGGCTGTGCGGCCCGCCATGCTGTGGCCCGACACGCGCGCGCTGGCCTTGCTCGAAGCGTGGCCCGAGCCGCAGCCGAATCCGGTTGCGCCAGGCATGGCCGGTCCGCTGCTGCGCTGGATCGTGTTGCACGAACCACAGTCCGCAAGCCGCACGCGCTGGGCACTGCAACCGAAAGACTGGCTGCGCGTCGCACTGGGCGGCGTGGTGGCGACCGATCCCTCCGACGCCTGCGCGACCGCGCTCGCCGATCCCGCCGGCGTGTGGGACGCGGCGCTGCTCGATCGGCTCGAGATTCCGCACGAATGGTTCGCGCCGCTGGCGCCGTCCTATGCGGCGGGTGGTGGGTTGTCGGAGAGCGCGGCGCGGGCGCTGGGTTTGCGCGCCGGCATCGTGCTCGCCACCGGCGCGGCCGATACGCCTTGCGCCGCGCTTGGCAGCGGGCTCGCGCACGACGGCGATGCGTTGCTGACCACCGGCACCGGCGGACAAATCGTCGTGCTGGCCGAGCACGCGCCGGCGGCGGTCAAGGGCTTGCATCGTTATCGTGCGGCGAGCGATCACTGGTATCGGATGGCGGCGATGCAGAACGTCGGCATCGCGCTCGAACGTGCGCGCGGGTGGCTGTCATATGAATGGGCCGATGCGTATCGGGACGCGTTCGGTGACGCGACGAACGCGACCAACGGGACCACCACATCCAATGCGAACACAGCGACGGCATCCGGCCTCACCTTCCTGCCGTACCTCACAGGCGAACGCACGCCCTGGCTCAATCCGATGGCGCGCGGCGGCTGGCTCGGCCTCGCGCTCGATCACACGCGCGGCACGATGATGCGCGCCGCGTTCGAAGGCGTCGCGTTCTCGCTGCGTGCCGGGCTCGACGCGATTCGCGCGAGCGGCGCGACGGTGACGGCGTTGAAGCTGGCGGGCGGAGGTTCCGTCGACGCCCGCTGGCGCCAGTTGCTCGCCGATGCGTTGAATGTCGAGTTGCACGCAGTCGATTGTCCGAATGCGGCGCCGCGTGGCGCGGCGATTCTCGGCGGCCTTGCAAGCGGGCATTGGCACGCGCGCGATCTCGCCGCGCTCGCGCCGGGCGCGACGCGTGTTGCGGGTCCGCAAGGCGACGCGGCGCTTGCCGAGCGCTATGAGCGCTTTCTCGATCTCTACGGACGAATCGAAACATGGTTCGCCGAAACGCCATCGCAATGACCAAGTGTCATGTCAGGTTCAGACAATGCCGTGACGCACTTTGCAATACCATTACGTTTTCCACCCGCTAACGTATGAGTCGGCGCAGTGCGCCGAACGACAATGATGACGTGCTCGCATGAGACGCACGAACCAACGCAGCACCGAATCGCAACACATGCGCGCCGCAACGCAGTCCGCCGCGACGCGCCGTGCCTCGACAGACTCACAGGATTACAGGAGCATTGACGATGAAGACCAAAGCAGCAATCGCATGGAAAGCCAGCGCGCCGTTGACGATCGAAGAAGTCGATCTGGAAGGGCCGCGTGCCGGTGAAGTCCTGATCGAAGTGAAGGCCACGGGCATCTGCCATACCGATTACTACACGCTCTCCGGCGCGGACCCCGAAGGCATCTTTCCGGCCATTCTCGGGCACGAAGGCGCGGGCGTGATCGTCGATACCGGTCCCGGCGTCGGCACGCTGAAGAAGGGCGATCACGTCATTCCGCTCTATACGCCGGAATGCCGCCAGTGCAAGTTCTGCCTGTCGCGCAAGACCAATCTTTGTCAGGCGATCCGTTCAACGCAGGGCAAGGGTTTGATGCCTGACTCGACCTCGCGCTTCTCTCTCGACGGCAAGCCGCTGTTTCACTACATGGGCACGTCGACGTTTTCGAACTACATCGTCGTGCCGGAAATCGCGGTGGCGAAAGTGCGCGAAGACGCGCCGTTCGACAAGATCTGCTACATCGGTTGCGGTGTGACGACGGGTGTCGGTGCGGTCGTGTATTCGGCGAAGGTCGAGGCGGGCGCGAATGTCGTGGTGTTCGGTCTCGGCGGCATCGGTTTGAATGTGATCCAGGGCGCGAAGATGGTCGGCGCGGACAAGATCATCGGTGTCGATATCAATCCGGGCCGTGTCGAACTGGCGAAGAAATTCGGCATGACGCACTTCGTCAACCCGAACGAAGTCGAAAACGTGGTCGATCACATCGTGCAACTCACCGATGGCGGCGCGGACTACTCGTTCGAATGTATCGGCAACACGAAGGTGATGCGTCAGGCGCTCGAATGCACGCACAAGGGCTGGGGCCAGTCGTTCATCATCGGCGTGGCGGCGGCGGGCGAAGAGATCAGCACGCGTCCGTTCCAGCTGGTGACGGGCCGTGAGTGGAAAGGCTCGGCATTCGGCGGCGCGCGCGGCCGCACCGATGTGCCGAAGATCGTCGACTGGTACATGGAAGGCAAGATCAATATCGACGATCTGATCACGCACCGTCTGCCGCTCGAGCGCATCAACGAAGGCTTCGATCTGATGAAGAAGGGCGAGTCGATCCGCTCGGTCGTGCTGTACTGAACCGGAGCTTCCTCATGCTCGAACTCTTGTCGTCGCATGCCTGTCATGGCGGCGAGCAGCGCATCTATCGGCACGACTCGCAGACCATCGGCCTGTCGATGCGCTTCTCGATCTATCTGCCGCCGCAGGCCCTGCAGGCCAACGCGAACGTGCCCGCGCTGTTCTATCTCGCGGGTCTCACATGCACGGAAGAAACCTTTCCGGTCAAGGCCGGCGCGCAACGCTTTGCCGCGCAGCACGGCATTGCGTTGATCGCGCCGGATACGAGTCCGCGCGGTGCGGGCGTGCCGGGCGAAAGCGCGGCGTGGGACTTCGGCGTGGGCGCGGGCTTTTACGTCGATGCCACGCAGCAGCCGTGGGCGCAGCACTACCGGATGTACTCATACGTGCGGGACGAACTGCGTGAAATGGTGCTCGCGAATTTGCCGGTGGACGGCGCGCGTCTGGGCGTCTTCGGGCATTCGATGGGCGGCCACGGCGCGTTGATGCTCGCGTTGCGCAATCCGGAGATTTATCGGTCGGTGTCGGCGTTCGCGCCGATCGCCGCGCCGACGCGTTGCCCGTGGGGCGAGAAAGCGTTCAGCGGCTATCTGGGCGACGACCGCGAAGCGTGGAAACAGTACGACGCGAGCGAACTGGTCGCGCGTACGTCGCGCAAGTTCTCGGAAGGGATTCTGGTCGATCAGGGGCTCGCGGATCAGTTCCTCGCGGAGCAACTGAATCCGGATGTGTTCGAAGCCGCTTGCCAGGCCGCAGGTCAACCGCTGACGTTGCGCCGTCATGCGGGCTACGACCACGGCTATTACTTCATCTCGACGTTCATCGAGGATCATCTCGCGCATCACGCGAAGGTGCTGCTCGGCTGAGTTTCGCAGGACAACGATGGCGGTATGCAGATGCGCCGCCGCCATCGTCCGTGAAGACTCAATGCCGTCTCAACAAACTCCCGCCGTACACCACCGCCGACAGCACGGTGATCCAGAAGCTCGTCGGCCAATCGGTGTAGAACGCGAGCGTCAAACCGAGCCACGCCTGCAGCAGCGCGAACACCGCGGCGAGCACGAGACCCGCTGAAAGGCGCGTTGTCATGTTCTGCGCAGCGGCGGCCGGGCCGACCATCAGCGTGAACACCAGCAGCACGCCGACGATCTGCGTGCACGCCGCCACGGCCAGCGCCGCGATTGCGAGAAACAGCACGGACACGAGGCGCAACGACACGCCCTTGGCTTCGGCCAGTTCCGGCTGCAACGAAGCGAACAGCAACGGCCGCATGATCGCCGCGAGCGCCAGCAGACTCACGACGCCCAAGCCCGCCAGTACGCCGAGCGTCGACGTATTCACACCGAGCACGTTGCCGAACAGCAGTGCGGTGACCTGAGTCGCGTACGCGGTGAAGAAGTGCAGAAACAGCAAGCCGAAACCGAGCGACAGCGAGAGGATGACGCCGATCGCCACGTCGCGTCCGGCGAGGCGTTCGCCGAGCGCGCCCATGCCAACGCCCGCCGCGAGCGTGAAGCCGATCATCCCCCAGATCGGCGAGATGCCGATCAGCACCGCGCCGGTCGCGCCGGTGAAGCCGACGTGCGAGAGTGCGTGGCCCGCGAAGGTCTGTCCGCGCATCACCAGAAAATAGCCCACCACGCCGGCCAGCACCGCGACGATCCCCGACGCCGCGAATGCGTTCACCATGAAATCGTATTCAAACATCGTGCTTGTGTCCGTCGCGTGAGTCGTGCTGATGTGAGTGGCCGTGCGCGTGGCCATGCGAATGGGAATGCGAATGGCCGTGGCCGCCGTTCTCGTCGTGTTCGTGCTCGTGATCGTGCTTTTCCACTTCCACATCGCCGGACATCACGAAGATGCGGCCATTTACGCGCATCACGTCGATCGGCGAGCCGTAGAGGCGCGACAGGACCGGTCGCGTGATTACTTCGTCGACGGTGCCGAGCGCCGCCACGCCGCTGCCGAGATACAGCACGCGATCGAGCGCGTGCAGCAGCGGATTCAATTCATGCGCCGAAAACAGCACGGCGATGCCGAGTTCCTGTTGCACGCGCCGCACCAGTTCGACCACGCTCTTCTGATGATGCGGATCGAGGCTGATCAACGGCTCGTCGAGCAAGAGCAGCTTCGGATTGCCGAGCAGGCATTGCGCGAGCAACAACCGCTGACGCTCGCCGCCCGACAGTTCCGACAACGGCCGCTCGGCCAGCTTGCGGCCGCCCACCAGATCCAGCACACGTTCGACATCGGCGCGCGTGGCGGCGTCCGCATGCGGCAAGCCCCAGCGGTGACCGTCGGCGGCCATGGCGACGAAATCGCGGCCACGCACGCGGCGTCCGGCCAAGGCTGTGCGCGTTTGCGGCATATAGCCGATCGACGCGTTGCCGCGCTCGACCGGTTGTCCCAGCACGCGGATTGCGCCCTGAGCAGCGGGCACGAGACCGAGCACGGCGCGCATCAGCGTCGTCTTGCCCGCGCCGTTGGGCCCGAGCACGCCGATAAATTCGCCCTGGTTCACCACGAAACCGGTATCGCGCAGAATCGTGCGGTCGCCGAGTTCGAGCGTGACGTGTTCGAGTTCGAGCACGGGTGCGGTGCTGGGCACACGCGCTGGCGCGCCGCGGCCAGTCTGGTTCATGGGGTTTTTCCTTTCGCGCCTGAAGCCGCAGCCGCATTGGCGCCGTTCGCATCGCCCGAGGCCAGCGCCGTGCCCAGAGCGTCGAGCTGCGTCAGCATCCACGTCTGATAGGTCTTGCCGGCCGGTTCGGTCTCGGTAACGCTCATGGTCGGCACCTTCGATTGCTGCGCGAGCTTCAACATGCGTTTGGTCAGGGCCTCGGTTGCCTGGCTGTTATAGATCAGAACACGCACGCGCTTTTCGCGCAGGTCGCGTTCGAACGCGGCGATATCGGCCGCGCTGGCTTCGGTGTCGTTCATGGTGGCGAGCTGGAAGCGCAGGTTGCGCATGCTCAGGCCCACCGCGTCGGACATGTAGCCGAACACCGGTTCGGTTGCCGTGACCGGCACGCCCGCGTAGCGGCCATGCAGCTCGGCGACCTTGGCGTCGACCGGTTTCAGCGAATCGAGAAACTTCGCGAGGTTCGCATCGTACGCCGACTTGTGCGCCGGGTCAGCCGCGACGAGCGCCTCGCTCACCGCGCGCGCCACTTTCGGCATGGTCGCCGGGTCGTACCAGAGGTGCGGATTGTCGCCGCCTTTCTTGCCGACGAGATCGGCCGCGACGATCGTCACGCGCTTCGCGCCCTTCGACGCCGCCAACAATTTTGCCATCCACGGATCGTAGTCGGCGCCGTTGTAGACCACAAGGCTCGCATGCTGCAACGCACGCGCGGTCTTCGGGCTCGCTTCGAACAGATGCGGGTCCTGGTCCGGATTGCTGAGGATGCTCGTCACGTCGACGCGATCGCCGCCGAGTTGCTGCACCACGTCGCCGTAAAAATTCTCCGCCGCGACCACTGGGATTTTTGCATCCGCGGCCATCGCGGCGTGGCCGAAGGCGAAGACGGCGGCGCTCACCGCGACGTACTTCGACAGCTTCAGCGCACGCTGCGCCCCGTTGAACATCGAGCCGAATTTCTTCATTGTTGTGTCCTGCTGCGTGAGAGTTGAATGAACCAGTGACGTTATGAGGGACGTGTGCGTTATGCCGGCTTCATGGCGGCTGAAGCACCCGCGGGCCGCACCGCGCGAGCACACAGCGCGCATAGACCGCTCAGTTCGACCACCTGCCGATGCACTTCGAAACCATGTGCCGGTGCGCTATGCGACAACTGTTCGGCGAGGTCGTCACCGGGAATTTCGACGGTCGCGCCGCAGCCGTCGCACATCAGAAACTGGCTGTGGTGCGGCACGCCGACTTCGCAGCAGGCCACGAACGCGTTCTTCGATTCGATCCGATGCACGAAGCCATGCGCGAGCAGAAAATCCAGCGCGCGATATACGGTTGTCGGCGGCACACGGCCGCGTGCCGGCTCGAGCGCATCGAGCAACTCATAAGCGCCGACCGGCCGCTCGCTGGCGACGATCGCCGCATACACCTGACGACGCAGCGGCGTCAGCGCGAGCCCGTGCAACGCGGCATGCGCTTCGGCATGCGCGAGGCGCACGGCATGGTTTTCTGCAGTGGATGTGGCCATCGGCGCAGGCTCCTGACGAAACGGCAATCAAGCGAAATCACAACCCATCGGCTTCGAAAGCGAAGCGAGGTCGCAATGATATAACGTATCTCGAAATTTTGGCAGCGGGGCGAGCAGAAAGCAGATTGGCTGTCTTCGATTTCTCGTACTAGTGTTGTTCGGGGTGGATGAGGGGTGCCGGAATCCTGCCGCGCTGCACCATCGAAATCTGCTCGGGCGCCTTGACATGACCCGGTGCGTATCCGATCATTCGATCACTAACAGAGCAATTGTTCGCGCGATGAGCGTTCGCTCACCGCGCCTCAAAAAGCGAAACGAACCGGAGACGAGCAGTGGCGGCACGATTGCAAGACAAGGTGGCCATTCTGACGGGCGCGGCAAGCGGAATCGGTGAAGCCGTGGCGCGGCGATATCTGGACGAAGGCGCGCGCTGCGTGCTGGTCGACGTGAAGCCGGCCGACAGTTTCGGCGACTCGCTGCGTGCCACTTACGGCGATCGCGTGCTGACCGTGAGCGCCGACGTCACGCGACGCGACGACATCCAGCGCATCGTGGCGAGCACGCTGGAGCGCTTCGGGCAAATCGACATTCTCTTCAACAACGCGGCGCTGTTCGACATGCGCCCGATCCTCGACGAATCCTGGGACGTGTTCGACCGCCTCTTCGCGGTCAACGTGAAGGGCATGTTCTTCCTGATGCAAGCCGTGGCGCAAAAGATGGTCGAAGAGGGCCGCGGCGGCAAGATCATCAATATGTCGTCGCAAGCCGGGCGGCGCGGCGAGGCGCTCGTGTCGCACTACTGCGCGACCAAGGCGGCCGTGCTCAGCTACACGCAATCCGCGGCATTGGCGCTTGCGCCGCACAAGATCAATGTGAACGGCATCGCGCCGGGTGTCGTCGATACGCCGATGTGGAAGGAAGTCGACGCGCTGTTCGCGCGCTATGAAAACCGCCCGCTCGGCGAGAAGAAACGCCTTGTCGGCGAAGCGGTGCCGCTCGGCCGCATGGGTGTGCCGGACGATCTGACCGGCGCCGCTCTGTTCCTCGCATCGGCGGATGCCGACTACATCACCGCGCAAACCCTGAACGTCGACGGCGGCAACTGGATGAGCTAAACCCGCGCCGTTCATCGTCATTTTCGTAGAACAAACGCTGCACTACATAACGTACGAGAAAGGAGACAACACATGAAGCCAGCCCTCAAATCCACGCTAAAAGCGCTCAGTGCCGGCGCTGTCGCATGCTTTGCATTGAGCGCGTCGGCGGCGACGGTGACGATCGCCACGCTGAACAATCCGGACATGATCGAGTTGAAGAAACTCTCGCCCGAATTCGAAAAGGCGAATCCGGACATCAAGCTGAATTGGGTGATTCTCGAAGAAAACGTGCTGCGTCAGCGCGCCACGACCGACATCACAACTGGCAGCGGCCAGTTCGACGTGATGACGATCGGCGCGTACGAAACGCCGCAATGGGGCAAGCGCGGCTGGCTCACGCCGCTCACGAATCTGCCCGCTGATTACGATCTGAACGACGTCGTGAAGACGGCCCGCGACGGCCTCTCGAGCGGAGGCCAGTTGTATGCGCTGCCGTTCTATGTCGAAAGCTCGATGACGTATTACCGCAAGGATCTGTTCGAGAAGGCCGGCCTGAAGATGCCCGACCAGCCGACTTACGACCAGATCAAGCAGTTCGCCGACAAGCTCACCGACAAAGCCAATGGCATTTACGGCATCTGTCTGCGTGGCAAGGCGGGCTGGGGCGAAAACATGGCTTACGGCACGACGGTGGTGAACACCTTCGGCGGCCGCTGGTTCGACGAGAAGTGGAACGCGCAGCTCACTTCGCCGGAATGGAAAAAGGCGATGACCTTCTATGTCGACCTGCTAAAGAAGGACGGCCCTCCGGGAGCGAGCTCGAATGGCTTCAACGAGAACCTGACGCTGATGTCCTCCGGCAAGTGCGCGATGTGGATCGACGCCACGGTGGCAGCCGGCATGCTCTACAACAAGCAGCAATCGCAGATCGCCGACAAGGTCGGTTTTGCGGCGGCGCCGGTCGCGGTCACTCCGAAGGGTTCGCATTGGCTGTGGGCCTGGGCGCTGGCGATTCCGAAGTCGTCGAAGCAGGCTGACGCGGCGAAGAAATTCATCACGTGGGCCACGTCGAAGCAGTACATCGAACTCGTCGCGAAGGACGAAGGCTGGGCCTCGGTGCCGCCGGGAACGCGTAAATCCACCTACGCGCGCGCCGAGTACAAGCAGGCAGCACCGTTCGGCGACTTCGTGCTGAAGGCGATCGAAACGGCGGATCCGGAGCATCCGACGCTCAAGCCGGTGCCATACACCGGTGTGCAGTTCGTCGGGATTCCTGAGTTCCAGTCGTTCGGCACCGTGGTGGGTCAGAGCATCTCCGGCGCGATTGCCGGTCAGATGACGATCGATCAGGCGCTGGCAGCCGGCAACGCCACCGCGGATCGCGCGGTGAAGCAGGCCGGCTATCAGAAGTAAGCCACGGCCGTTACGTGGCACGCGCCGGCTGACGCCCGTCAGCCGGCTTACGCGGCACAGCGGGCCGTTCCGCCACACGTGCGCCGCGACATCGTAGGGTGTCGTCGCGGCTTCGGGCGGCGGCCCGCGCATTACCGAACAGGTGGTCAATCATGCGTCCTCTGCGCCTACCTATCATGCATGCCCATCCCCAGACAGAAAAAGAACGTGAAACCCGCAAAGCCAACTCCGCCCGCTGGCTAGCCACGCCTTCGGTCGCGGTGCTCGTGCTGTGGATGGCGATTCCGCTCGCGATGACGATCTGGTTTTCGTTCTCGCGTTACAACCTGTTGAATCCGGATCTGAAAGGCTTCGCGGGTTTCGACAACTATAAATATCTTGCCAGCGATCCGTCGTTCGGCCCTTCGATCGGTCACACACTCGAACTGATCATCTCGGTGCTCGTGATCACGGTGGTGGGCGGCGTGCTGATGGCAATACTGTTCGACCGCAAGTTCTACGGCCAAGGGATCGCGCGGCTGCTCGCCATCGCGCCGTTCTTCGTGATGCCGACCGTGAGCGCGCTGATCTGGAAGAACATGATCCTGCATCCGGTGTACGGCCTGATCGCGCAGGGCATGCGCGCCATGGGCATGCAACCGATCGACTGGTTCGCCGAATATCCGCTGACTGCGGTGATCATGATCGTCGCGTGGCAGTGGCTGCCCTTTGCTTTCCTGATTCTGTTCACGGCGATCCAGTCGCTCGATCAGGAGCAGAAGGAGGCGGCGCGCATCGACGGCGCGGGTCCTTTCTCGATGTTCTTCTACATCACGCTGCCTCACCTGAAACGGGCCATTGCGGTGGTGGTGATGATGGAAACGATTTTCCTGCTGTCGATCTTCGCTGAAATCTACACGACCACGGGCGGCGGTCCGGGCACGGCGACCACCAACCTGTCGTACCTGATCTATTCGCTGGGCCTGCAACAGTTCGACGTCGGTCTCGCTTCGGCGGGCGGCATTCTCGCTGTCGTGCTGGCCAATATCGTGTCGTTCTTCCTCGTGCGGATGCTCGCGAAGAACCTTAAAGGGGAGTACGAAAAATGAGCCAGGTTGCCTCTACCCCGGTGTCGAACCAGACAGCCATGACGGTGCCGGCGAAGTCGCCGTTCGCCGCGATCCGACGCGGCATTCCCGGCGTGATCGCCTGGCTCGTCGCTCTGCTGCTGTTCTTCCCGATCTTCTGGATGACGATCACCGCATTCAAGACGGAGCAGCAAGCCTATGCGTCGTCGTTGTTTTTCATCCCGACGCTCGATAGCTTTCGCGAGGTGTTCGCGCGCAGCAATTACTTTTCGTTCGCGTGGAATTCGATACTCATCTCCGCGGGCGTGACGATTCTGTGCCTGATACTCGCCGTGCCGGCCGCGTATGCGATGGCGTTCTTCCCGACCCGCCGCACGCAGAAAGTGCTGCTGTGGATGTTGTCGACCAAGATGATGCCGTCGGTCGGCGTGCTGGTGCCGATCTATCTGCTGTGGAAAAACAGCGGTCTGCTGGATTCGGTGTCGGGTCTCGTGATCGTCTACACGCTGATCAATTTGCCGATCGCGGTATGGATGTCCTTCACGTACTTCGCCGAAATTCCGCGTGACATTCTCGAAGCCGGCCGAATCGACGGCGCCGCGACGTGGCAGGAAATCGTCTATCTGCTGATGCCGATGTCGCTGCCGGGACTCGCATCGACGGCGCTGCTGCTCGTGATCCTGTCGTGGAACGAAGCGTTCTGGAGCATCAACCTGTCGAGTTCGAACGCCGCGCCGCTGACCGTGTTCATCGCGTCGTATTCGAGTCCCGAAGGTTTGTTCTGGGCCAAGCTGTCCGCCGCTTCGCTGCTGGCGGTCGCGCCGATCCTGATCGTCGGCTGGCTGTCGCAGAAGCAACTGGTGCGCGGCCTTACCTTTGGGGCGGTCAAATGACGGCAGGCACGAGTGGAAGCACGCTCGCCGGCAATTTCGCGCTGATCTGCGATTGCGACGGCGTGCTGATCGACAGCGAAGCCGTGGCGGCGCGCATGCTGGTGCACGAACTCGAAGCGCGCTGGCCCGACACCGACGTCGAACCGGTCGTGCTGCCGCTGCTCGGACTGCGCATCGAGAAAGTGCTGCAAGGCACCGCGGCGCAGCTCGGCAAAAGCCTCAGCGACGAGGATATCGATTCGATCCGGCAAGCCGTGGAAGCGGCGGCGATGCAGGCGCCGACGGTCGAAGGCATCGAAGCCGCGCTGGCTCAGGTGCCGCTCCCCAAAGGCTGCGCGAGCAACAGCTTTCGCCCGTATGTGGAAACGGTGCTGACGCGCACGGGCCTCGTGAGATTTTTCGGCGACCGTCTGTTCTGCGCCGACGCGGTGCCGAATCCGAAGCCCGCGCCCGACGTCTATCTGGCGGCGGCCAAGGGTCTCGGACTCGCGCCCTCGGCGTGCCTCGTGGTGGAGGACAGTGTCACGGGTGTGACGGCCGCCACTGCGGCGGGCATGACGGTGCTCGGTTTCATCGGCGGCGGTCATGCAAGCGATGCGCAGATCGACAAGCTGCATGCAGCGGGCGCGCGTCACGTCTTCGACGACATGCAGCAGTTGCCGGAGCTGGTCGCGCAATGGACGCTAAGTGCGACGGCGGCCGCGCCATAAGCGGGCGGCATCGAAAGCGGATCAATGTAGCCGCCTGAGTGTCGCAAACAACTCAGGCAACCGAAATACCGGACAAGCAACACATAGCATTACACGGAGACACATCATGGCAAGCGTAACTCTGCGCAACATCAGGAAGGCGTACGACGAAAACGAAGTGATGCGCGACATCAACCTCGATATCGCGGACGGCGAGTTCGTCGTGTTCGTGGGCCCGAGCGGTTGCGGTAAATCGACGCTGATGCGGATGATCGCCGGCCTCGAAGATATCAGCGGCGGCGATCTGACCATCGACGGCATGCGCGTGAACGACGTGGCGCCCGCCAAGCGCGGCATCGCGATGGTGTTCCAGTCGTACGCGCTGTATCCGCACATGACGCTGTACGACAACATGGCGTTCGGCCTGAAACTCGCCGGCACCAAGAAGCCGGAAATCGACGCCGCGGTGCGCAACGCCGCGAAGATCCTGCACATCGACCATTTGCTCGATCGCAAGCCGAAGCAGTTGTCGGGCGGCCAGCGTCAGCGCGTGGCGATCGGCCGCGCGATTACACGCAAGCCGAAGGTGTTCCTGTTCGACGAACCGCTGTCGAATCTCGACGCTGCCTTGCGCGTGAAAATGCGCCTCGAATTCGCGCGTCTGCATGACGAACTGAAAACCACGATGATTTACGTGACGCACGATCAGGTCGAGGCGATGACGCTGGCGGACAAGATCGTGGTGCTGTCGGCGGGCAATCTGGAGCAGGTCGGCAGCCCGACCATGCTGTATCACGCGCCGGCCAACCGTTTCGTCGCGGGATTCATCGGTTCGCCGAAAATGAACTTCATGGAAGGCGTGGTGCAGTCGGTCACGCATGACGGCGTCACGGTGCGCTACGAAACCGGCGAGACGCAGCGCGTCGCGGTGGAACCGGCCGCGGTGAAGCAGGGCGACAAGGTGACGGTCGGCATTCGCCCCGAGCATCTGCACGTCGGCATGGCCGAAGACGGCATCTCGGCCCGCACGATGGCTGTCGAGTCTCTTGGCGACGCGGCGTATCTGTACGCGGAGTCAAGCGTCGCGCCGGACGGACTGATCGCGCGCATTCCGCCGCTCGAACGTCATACGAAAGGTGAGACGCAAAAACTCGGCGCCACGCCGGAGCATTGCCACCTGTTCGACAGCGCAGGGAAAGCATTCCAGCGTAAGATCGTCGAAGTGCTGGCCGCGTGACGATTGGGAAAGCGGCGGGCGCGCCGCTTTCCTTTCAACCACGCCCCGGAAACGCTCATGGCCGCCTACGTCGTCATTACGCGCGAGAAAACGCTTGACCCCGCGAAACTGGATGAATACAAACAGGTTGCACCCGCAACCTTCGAGCGGCATCCGGTCATGATGCTGGCGAGCCACGGCCGCAAGGAAGTCGTGGAAGGTCCGCCGATCGACGAAATCCTGATTCTCGAATTCGCCAGCTACGACGAAGCGATTGCCTGGTACCGCAGCCCGGAGTATCAGGCCGTCAGCGAAACACGTCTGCAGGGCGGGGAATACCGGATCATCATCACCGAAGGCCTGTCGGCGATGTAGCGCGGCTTTGGCGTACGCCGTCCGCTTACGCTTCCAGCGCGGCTCTCGCGCATGATTCGTCGGTCACCAATCCTGACAGCCAGCCGCCTTTGAGCACGGCGATCAGTGCTTCACGTTTGCGCTCCCCGCCGGCGAAACCGATGGTCGGGCGCTGTGGAGGCGAGTCGAGCGCGATACTCGTCACGCGCCGGCCGGTCGGCGATTCGACGTGCGCACCGGCTGCGTCGATCGGCAGTCCGAGCATTTCAGCCACCGCGCCGTTCTGCATCAACTCTTTCACTTCCGCCGATGTAATGAAGCCGTCTTCGAGCAGCGGGCATTTCGGCCCGATATTGCCAATGCCGACAAACGCCACATCGGCCTGCGCCGACAGCGACTCGACAATCCGATAAAGCCGGTGATTGCACCACTGCGCGCGTTCCGCTTCGTTATCGGCGAGCAGCGGCGCGGGCAGCAGAAAATGCTTGCCGCCCGTCTTCTCCGAAATGTGCAGCGCGACGTCATAGCGGTTCGAGGAGCCGTCCTGGGCGATCGCTCCGACCATGGACACCAGCCGGTGCTGCGGACGGTCCAGCTGGGCGATCTGATCGACGGCGGCCTTCAGCGTCCGGCCGCTGCTCACCGCGACCACCATCGGTTTTTCCTCGCCGAGATAGCGCTCCATCACCTGCGCGCCGGCCACCGCCAGTTTGCGATCGACCTCATCGGACGTATCGCTGTCGATCGGCACCACTTCGCACATGCTCAGACCGTAGCGCTTCGACAGTTGATCGGCGAGCGCCAGGCAGTCCGCCAGCTTGTGATCGACGCGCACGCGAATCAGATTCTTTTCGACCGCGAAGGCGACCAGCCGTTGCGCGACCGGGCGCGATACCTGGAGCTTCTCGGCGATCTCGTTCTGGGTGTTGCCGGCAACGTAATAGAGCCACGCGGCGCGGGTAGCAAGATCTAATTTTTCTGTGGACTTGGGCACGGTGACGGTTCGCTTGAAGTGCGCCGATGATAGCAGCCGGTCTTCGCGCTTCAACTAATCCTGGCGCGGAAGCCGGCCGCGGATTGCCGGTCAGGCAAGCGGTTGCCGCGCGGGGTCGAACAACGGCCGCACGTGGCGGTAAAGCGCGCGATACGCTTCGAGCCGCGCGCGCAGTTCGGCATGGCGGCGCGGGTTCGGCGTGAACTCCTTGGCGATTGGCGGCTTGGTCAGCACGGTGGCCGGATCGCCGCCGGCGGCCAGCCAGCCGAGGCGTGCCGCGCCGAGCGCCGCGCCGGTCTCGCCACCGCCGTGCTTGCGGGTGGCGGTGTCGAGTGCGTCGGCGAGCAACTGGGCCCAGTAGTCGCTGCGGGCGCCGCCGCCGAGCAGCGACAGCGCCTTCGCTTCCGTGCCGGCCGCACGCAGCGCGTCGAGGCCGTCGGTGAGCGCGAGCGTGACGCCTTCGAGCACCGCGTAGCCGAGCAGCGCGCGGTCCGTTGCGTGCGTCATGCCGAAGAACACGCCTTGCGCATACGGGTCGTTGTGCGGCGTGCGTTCGCCCGACAGATAGGGCAGAAAGAGCGGCGCGGTGTTCAAGGCGTCCGCGGGGAGCGCCTCGATTTCGGCGAGCAGGGTCGGTTCGTCGGTGGAAGTCAGCTTGCAGACCCAGCGCAGACAACTCGCGGCGGAGAGCACCACGCTCATCTGATGCCAGCGATCCGGAATCGCGTGACAGAACGCGTGCACCGCCGAAGCCGGATTCGGCCGGAAGCTGTCGCCGACCACGCACAGCACGCCCGACGTGCCGAGTGAAACGAAGCCGTCGCCGGGTTGCGTCGCGCCGATGCCGATCGCGCTGGTGGCGTTATCGCCGCCGCCGGCCGCGACGATTACGCCGTCGCTCAAGCCGAATTCACGCGCGACCGAGGGCAGCAGCGTGCCGGACGGCTCGCTGCCTTCGGCAAGACTCGGCATCTGCGCACGCGACATATTGCAGGCCGCGAGCAGCGAGTCCGACCAGTCGCGTTTGGCGACATCGAGCCACAGCGTGCCGGCCGCATCGGATGGATCAGACACCTTGCCGCCGGTCAGTTGCAGGCGCAAGTAATCTTTTGGCAGCAACACACAGGCGGTCTGCGCAAAAATCTCCGGCTCATGACGCGCGACCCACAGCAGCTTCGGCGCGGTGAAACCGGGCATGGCGAGATTGCCGGCCACGCTGTGCAACTCGGGTGCGCGCTCGGTCAGCTCCGCGCATTCCTTGTCGCTGCGCATGTCGTTCCACAGGATCGCGGGACGCAGCACGCGGTCCTGCGCATCCAGCAGCACGGCGCCGTGCATCTGACCCGACAGGCCGATGCCGCGAATCTGCGCGAACTCGTCGGGATGCCTGGCGCGCAACGCGGCGAGCGCGGTACGCGTGCCGGCCCACCAATCTTCGGGATTCTGCTCGGCCCAGCGCTGATGCGGGCGCGAAACGGTGAATGGTGAGCCTGCAGTGCCGATCACGCGTCCGTCGGAGGCGAGCAGCAGAACTTTCACTTCGGACGTGCCGAGGTCGATGCCGAGATACATGGGCGCGGAACCTTCGTCGTTGGAGATGCGCTACTTTAGCCGCACATGGCGCGCGGTGCCATGCGCATTAAGCCTGGCTGAGCCTGGCTTGGCGTGGCACGTGCGCGCTTCGATGCCGCGCGGTGCGCGGCGCTTATGAATCATCGAGTCAATCATCGAGTCAGCGGCGTTCAAACCGCGCCGCGTTTGGCAAGCCATACATCGACGCGCGCCACGGCGCCTTCCAGCGCCGATTCCAGTTCCGGCGTCTGCGCCATGCTGCCCCACAGCAGACGGTCGGCGGCGAACGCTTTCAACGGATCGGGCGCCTCGAAGAAAGCACGCGCGACACGCTCATCCATTACGCCGTCCTGATACGTATAGGGCAACTTGCCGGCGTTCCAGCGATCGAGAAAGCGGAAGAACAGGGCGGGCAGCATGGCCGTCGCCGCGGGTGTGACGCCGCGCTCGAAACATTCCGACAACGTCGGCGCGATAAATCCGGGCAGCTTCGAAAAGCCATCTGCCGCGACGCGCTGGTTCGTGTCCTGGATATAAGGATTGCTGAAACGTTCGAGCACCACGTCGCGATAGCGTTCGAGATCGAGCGGACTCGGCGTGAGGCACGGAATCACGTCTTCGGTCACGTACTCGTAGGCGAACTTGTTGATGTCCGCGTCGAGCGTGCCTTCGTGAATATAGTTCAGCCCGACCAGCGTGCCCGCCCAGGCGATGCAGCTATGCGTCGCGTTGAGAATGCGGATCTTCGCCTCTTCATACGGCATGACCGAGTCGACCAGTTCCGCGCCGACTTTTTCCCATGCCGGGCGTCCGGCGATAAAGTTGTCTTCGATCACCCATTGGATGAACGCTTCGCCCATCACCGGAACGGCGTCGTCGACACCGGTTGCGGCCTTGACACGCTCGCGCACGTCCGGCGTGGGACGCGGTGTGATGCGGTCGACCATCGAACTCGGACTGGCGGTGTTGTCATCGAACCATTGCGCCAGTTCGAGCGCGCCGCGTCGTTCGAGAAACTCGCTCATGCCGGCATGGAAGCGCTCGCCGTTGCTGCGCAGATTGTCGCAAGTCTGCAGCGTGACCGGGCCCGCGCCGGCTTTCATGCGCGCGTCGAGAATCGCGGCCAGCGCGCCGTAGATAGTGGTGTGGCCGCCTTTGAGGTCGGCTGCGAGATCGGGGTTGGCGATGTCGAGCTCGTCCTGCTCGTCGAGGTAATAGCCGCCTTCGGTGACGGTGAACGCGATGATCTTGCAGGCCGGGTCGGCGCCCGCTTCGATCAGCGCGTCGAGACTTTCGGTCCACGGCACGACGCGCTCGATCGAACGAATCGTCTCGTACGCGCGCTCACCTTGAGGCGTCACGGTCTCGAGCGTATAGACGCCGTTTTGCGCGGCGAGCGCTTCGAGCACCGCGTTCATGTCGCTGCGGATATTGCCGACCGTCAGCGACCAGTGCGGCTCGCCCGCCACCTTGGCCTCGTTCAGTCGATGGAGATACCACGCCTGATGCGCGCGATGAAACGATCCCGCGCCGATGTGCAGGATCACGTGTGCGGCCGCGCCGCTGTCTTGCCCGCTGTTCATGTGCGTCTCCTGAATGTCCTTGCTCGCACGGCTCGTAGCGTGCGTTTTTTCTTGGGTCGGAGCATTTGCTCTGCATGTGAGCGAATGATCGTACCCGGCGAAACGAAAGTCAAGGCGACAAAGTACGGTTTTTTGTGGCGCAGCGCCGCGCAGCGGGGCTTTTCGGCGCGATGGGCAGTCCGCCGCAGTGTGATGGACGCGTGTTGCCGAGCGTATTGCATTGCATCAAATTTGACATTGGCCGCGCCAGGACTAACCCGAATGCAAAAAAGTATCGGTCCGCGGTTTCATTTCTAGTGGTGAATAGCGCGCCGGAAGACTACTTTTGCTATACAAGACGAAGACTAGCGGCGCACGAGGCGGCCGCTTCATGGAGACAGACAGTGCAACCCGATCTCGAACTCGTGGCCGTACGTCGTGACGAATCGTTCAAAGTATGGTCGCACGGCTATCCGTACCGTACGGTGCGCTGGCACTTTCATCCGGAATACGAAATTCATCTGATCGTGGCGACCACCGGCAAGATGTTCGTCGGCGATCACATCAGCAACTACACGCCCGGCAATCTTGTGCTGATGGGGCCGAACCTGCCGCACAACTGGGTGAGCGATGTGCCGGAGGGCGAGACCATCGCGCAGCGCAATCTGGTCGTGCAATTCGGGCAGGAGTTCGTGTCGGGCTGCATCGACAGTTTTCCGGAGTGGCGTCAGGTCGAAGCGCTGCTTGCCGATTCGCGCCGCGGCATCTCGTTCGGCGCGCAAACGAGCGCGGCGATCCAGCCGCTGTTCCTCGAATTGCTGGCGGCGCGTGGCCTGCGCCGGCTGGTTCTGTTCATGTCGATGCTCGAAATCCTCATGAACGCCGAGGATCGCGAGACGCTCGCGAGTCCGGCTTATCAAGCCGATCCAACCAGTTTCGCGTCGACGCGCATCAATCACGTGCTCTCGTATATCGGCAAAAACCTCGCGAACGAATTGCGCGAGTCGGACCTTGCGCAACTCGCGGGCCAGAGCGTCAGCGCGTTCTCGCGTTATTTCCGCCGTCATACCGGGCTGCCGTTCGTGCAGTACGTGAACCGCATGCGAATCAATCTCGCGTGCCAGTTGCTCACCGACGACGACCTGAGCGTGACGGATATCTGTTTCAAGGCGGGCTTTAACAACCTGTCGAATTTCAACCGGCAGTTTCTCGCTGTGAAAGGCATGGCGCCTTCGAAATTCCGTCACTATCAGCATCTGAACGACGCGAGTCGCGACGCCTCTGAAGAAGCCGCCGCCCGCGGCGTGGGTATCGACGACGCCCCCGCCATCGTGCTCGCGCCGGGTCTGCCGCGCAGCGCCGCCGCTTATCCACCGACGTAGTCCCAAGCCCAGGCTTTCCGCCGAAGCGTTTTATTTCACCTGCGTTTCAACACGTATCGCGCTGTCCCGACAGCGTGAGGGACGTGCTCACTTTTAATAATGGAGACAACCATGACGCAATCCCTTTCGAAGCCGACCTCGTTGAAGACTTTCGCACGCAGCACGGCGGCACTGGCGACGCTCGCTTTCGGCTTGTCGTTCATCGCCGCGCCGGCTGCGCAAGCCGCGCCGCTGAAAATCGGCATGACGTTTCAGGAGCTGAACAACCCGTACTTCGTGACGATGCAAAAAGCGCTGAACGACGCGGCTGCTTCCATCGGCGCAACGGTTGTCGTCACCGACGCGCACCACGATGTCAGCAAGCAGGTTAGCGACGTGGAAGACATGCTGCAGAAGAAGATCGACATCCTGCTCGTGAATCCGACCGATTCGACCGGCATCCAGTCGGCGGTGACCTCGGCGAAGAAAGCCGGCGTGGTGGTGGTCGCCGTCGATGCGAACGCCAACGGTCCGGTCGATTCGTTCGTCGGTTCGAAGAACTACGACGCGGGCGAGATGGCTTGCGAGTATCTGGCGAAGTCGATTGGCGGCAGCGGTGAAGTGGCGATTCTCGACGGCATTCCGGTCGTGCCGATTCTCGAACGCGTGCGGGGCTGCAAGGCGGCGCTCGCGAAAGCGCCCGGCGTGAAGCTCGTGGATACGCAGAACGGTAAGCAGGAACGCGCAACCGCGTTGTCCGTCACCGAGAACATGATTCAGGCGCATCCGAATCTGAAGGGCGTGTTCAGCGTGAACGACGGCGGCTCGATGGGTGCGCTCTCGGCGATCGAATCGTCGGGCAAGGACATCAAGCTGACCAGCGTCGACGGCGCGCCGGAAGCGATTGCCGCGATCCAGAAGCCGAATTCGAAGTTCGTCGAAACGTCCGCGCAATTCCCGGCCGACCAGGTGCGCATTGCACTCGGCATCGCGCTCGCGAAGAAGTGGGGCGCCAATGTGCCGAAGACCATTCCTGTCGACGTGAAGATGATCGACAAGAGCAATGCCAAGGGTTTCAGCTGGTAAGCCGAATGTCCGTTGTCGCGTCGAGTAAAAGCGAAAAGCGCGGCAACGGACAGCAGAGGAGGACCCGATGGACACGATACTCAAGCTCGACAACATCACCAAAAGTTTCCCAGGCGTGAAGGCGCTGCAAGGCATTCACCTGGAGATCGAGCGCGGCGAGATTCATGCGCTGCTCGGCGAAAACGGCGCCGGCAAATCGACGTTGATGAAAATCCTGTGCGGCATCTATCAGCCGGACGAAGGCACGATCACGATTGAAGGCGAGGTGCGCCATTTCAGCAACTATCACGACGCGGTGGCGGCAGGCGTCGGCATCGTGTTTCAGGAGTTCAGCCTGATTCCGTATCTGAACGCGGTGGAGAACATGTTTCTCGGCCGCGAATTGAAGAACGGCTTGGGCCTGCTCGAACGCGGCAAGATGCGACGCGCGGCGGCGGCGATTTTTCAGCGGCTCGGCGTGACGATCGACCTGTCGGTGCCGATTCGCGAACTCTCAGTGGCGCAGCAGCAGTTCGTCGAAATCGGCAAGGCGCTCTCGCTGGAGGCGCGCATTCTGATTCTGGATGAGCCCACCGCCACGCTCACGCCCGCCGAAGCCGAGCATCTGTTCGCGATCATGCGCGAGCTGAAGCAGCAGGGCGTCGCGATGATCTTCATCTCGCACCACCTCGAAGAGATCTTTGAGGTGTGCGACCGCATTACCGTTCTGCGCGATGGCCAGTACGTCGGCATGACCGAGGTTGCGCAATCCAATGTGGGGCATCTGGTGGAAATGATGGTGGGGCGCCGCATAGAAAACAGCTTTCCGCCGAAGCCGCCGCTGCGTGCCGACGCGAAGATCGTGCTCGATGTCGAGAAGCTTCAGTTGGTCAAGGACAGCCCCGTGTTGAGCTTTACGCTGCGTGAAGGAGAGATTCTCGGCTTCGCGGGACTGGTCGGCTCGGGGCGCACGGAAACCGCGCTCGCTGTGATCGGCGCGGATCCGGCCTACGTGAAGGAGATTCGCATCAACGGTACGGCGGCGAAGTTATCCGATCCCGCCGATGCGTTGCGCGCCGGCGTCGGCATTCTGCCCGAAAGCCGCAAGACCGAAGGCCTGATCACCGACTTCTCGATCAAGCAGAACATCTCGATCAACAACCTCGGCAAGTATCGCTCGTTGCGTTTCTTCATCGACCAGCGCAGCGAAGCGCGCGCGACCGCCGACATCATGAAACGCGTGGGCGTGAAAGCACCAACCATGCATACGGAAGTCGCGACACTCTCTGGCGGCAATCAGCAGAAAGTAGTGATCGCGCGCTGGCTGAATCATCACACCAACATCCTGATCTTCGACGAACCGACGCGCGGCATCGACGTCGGCGCCAAAGCCGAAATCTATCTGCTGATGCGCGAACTCACCGCGCGCGGCTACTCGATCATCATGATCTCTTCCGAACTGCCGGAGATCGTCGGCATGTGCGACCGCGTCGCCGTGTTCCGGCAGGGCCGCATCGAAGCGATGCTCGAAGGCGACGCGATCGACTCGAACGCCGTGATGACCTATGCAACTGCCGGCTCTCGTGGAGCAACACATGAACACCCCTAATCCTTCTTCTTCACCCAAGACCTCCACTGTCAACAGCGATACGCCGGGCGCGCCGGTGCGTTTCACGTGGGCCGCATTGAAACGCTCCACGCTGTTCTATCCGTTCATCGGCTTGCTGGTGGTCTGCATCGTGATGGTGTTCGCGAGCGATAGTTTTCTCTCCGGGGCGAACATCGAGAACGTGCTGCGCCAGGTGTCGATCAACGCGATCATCGCCGTGGGGATGACGTGCGTGATTTTGACCGGCGGTATCGATCTTTCCGTGGGCTCCGTCATGGCGCTGGCGGGCACGCTCGCCGCGGGCTTGATGGTGGCCGGCATGAATGCGGTCGCCGCTCTGGCAATTGGTATTGCAGTCGGCCTCGGCTTCGGCGCGGCGAACGGTTTTTTCGTGGCGTTCGCCGGCATGCCGCCGATCATCGTCACGCTCGCGACGATGGGCATCGCCCGCGGCCTCGCGCTGATCTACACGGGCGGCTATCCGATTGACGGCTTGCCGGACTGGGTGAGCTTCTTCGGCAGCGGCAAGATTCTCGGCGTGCAGGCGCCCGTCGTGATCATGGCGGTGATCTATGTGATCGCGTGGGTGCTGCTGGAGCGCATGCCGTTCGGCCGCTATGTCTATGCGATCGGCGGCAACGAACAGGCCACGCGTCTGTCCGGCGTGCGTGTGGCGCGCGTCAAGCTGATCGTCTACACGATTGCCGGTTTGACGTCCGCCTTCGCCGCCATTGTGTTGACCGCGCGTTTGATGAGCGGGCAGCCGAACGCCGGCGTCGGCTTCGAACTCGACGCCATCGCCGCCGTGGTGATGGGCGGCACGTCGATCTCCGGCGGCCGTGGTTCGATCATCGGCACGTTGATCGGCGCGCTGCTGCTCGGTGTGTTGAACAACGGCCTGAACATGGTCGGCGTGAATCCGTATGTGCAGAACGTGATCAAGGGCGGAATCATTTTGCTCGCGATTTACATCAGCCGCGACCGCAGAAAGTAATTCTTCAACGACTTCCACTTTTAAGCAGGACCATGCAATGACGACTCAATCCACAGACCACGACCAGCAGAACATGACAGCCATCGTCTGTCATGCACCGAAAGACTATCGCGTCGAACAGGTGTCGAAACCTCGCGCGGGTGCGCACGAACTGGTGATCCGCATTGCCGCGTGTGGGATTTGCGCGAGCGACTGCAAATGTCATTCGGGCGCGAAGATGTTCTGGGGCGGCCCGAGCCCGTGGGTGAAAGCGCCGGTGATTCCGGGTCACGAGTTCTTCGGTTTCGTGGAAGAAATCGGCGAAGGCGCGGCCGATCACTTCGGCGTGAAAATGGGCGACCGCGTGATCGCCGAACAGATCGTGCCGTGCGGCAAATGCCGCTATTGCAAATCCGGCCAGTACTGGATGTGCGAGGTGCACAACATCTTCGGCTTCCAGCGCGAAGTCGCCGATGGAGGCATGGCCGAATACATGCGCATTCCGCCGACGGCGATTGTCCACAAGATTCCCGACGGCATTTCGCTGGAAGACGCCGCGATCATCGAGCCGCTCGCCTGCGCGATCCACACGGTCAGTCGTGGCGAAGTGCAACTCGACGACGTCGTGGTGATCGCCGGCGCCGGTCCGCTCGGTTTGATGATGACGCAAATCGCGCATCTGAAAACGCCGAAGAAACTGGTGGTGATCGATCTCGTCGAAGAGCGCCTTGCGCTCGCCCGCGAGTACGGCGCCGACGTGACGATCAACCCGAAACAGAACGACGCGTTGGCGATCATCCATTCGCTCACGGACGGTTACGGCTGCGATGTGTATATTGAAACCACGGGTGCGCCGATCGGCGTGAATCAGGGCATGGACCTGATTCGCAAGCTCGGGCGGTTCGTCGAGTTTTCGGTGTTCGGCGCGGATACGACGCTGGATTGGTCGGTGATCGGCGATCGCAAGGAACTCGACGTGCGCGGCGCGCATCTCGGACCGTATTGCTATCCGATCGCGATCGATCTGCTGGCGCGCGGGCTGGTTACATCGAAAGGCATTGTCACGCACGGCTTTTCGCTGGAAGAATGGGACGAAGCGATCAAGATTGCCAACTCGCTCGATTCGATCAAGGTGTTGCTGAAGCCGCGCGCCTGAGCGTCGAACGCGGTCGGAGTACGAGCGGCATCTAAACGGAGACAGTATGGATTACGTCATCGGCGTCGATATCGGCACGCAGAGCACCAAGGCGCTGCTGGTCGATCAGCACGGCGCGATCGTCGCGCAGCATGCGTCGAGCTATCAGCCGGATACGCCCAAGCCGCTGTGGGCCGAACAATGGCCCGCGGTCTGGTTGAAGGCGGTGGTGGAGTGCATCGCTGCATGCGTTGCCAAGGCGAAGGAGGCGGGCGTCGCGGCGAAGTCGATTAAAGCCGTCTGCGTGAGCAGCCTGTATGGTGGTTCCGGTATTCCGGTGGATAGCGAGATGCGGCCGCTGTATCCCTGTTTGATCTGGATGGATCGGCGCGCCACTGAGCAGGTCGAATGGGTGCGCAACAACGTCGATCTCGAACGGCTCTATACGATCACCGGCAACGGCGTGGATAGTTACTATGGCTACACGAAAATGCTGTGGCTGCGCGATCACGAACCCGCCGTGTGGTCACATACGCGATATTTCCTGCCGCCGAATGCGTACGTGATTTACATGCTGACTGGTGAGGTGGCGGTCGATCATAGTTCCGCGGGCAATATCGGCGGCATCTACGACATTGGCAAACGCGACTGGTCCGACGAAGCGCTCGACATGCTCGGCATTCCCGCGACGATGATGCCGGAGCGGCTGGTCGAATCGTCGGACGTGGTAGGCGGCCTGCTGTCGCAGTGGGTCGAGCAGCTTGGTCTCGACGCGGGCACGGCGATCGTCGCGGGTGGCGTGGACGCGGCGATGGCGACGTTCGCGGCCGGCGTCACGCGCGCCGGGCAACATGTCGCGATGATCGGCACAAGCATGTGCTGGGGCTATATCAACCAGACCGTCGACGCGCGGCATGGCTTGATCAGCATGCCGCATGTGTTCAATGGTCAGCGCGATATTTATGTGTTCGGCGGGGCGAATACGGCGGGCGCGTCGGTGACCTGGTATCGCGAGCAGTTCTGTCACGCGGAGATCGAGGCCGCGCGCGCGACGCCGCATGGCGATCCGCATCGATTGCTGGAAGAGTCGGCTGAGAAGGTGCCGGCTGGCTCGGATGGCGTGATGTTTCTGCCGTATCTGATGGGCGAGCGTAGCCCGGTATGGGATGCCAAGGCAAGCGGTGCCTTCGTCGGACTGAGCCTGTTTCATACGCGGGCGCATTTGTATCGCGCGGTGCTGGAGGGCGTCACGTTCGCGTTGAAGCACAACATCGAGGCGGGGCGCAAAGGCGCGCAGTCGCTAGACGACAAGTTGATCGTGGTGGGCGGCGCCGCGCATTCGGATTTGTGGATGCAGATTATCGCGGACGTCACCGGGTATCCGGTTTATACCATCGAGCAGGACGTGGAGGCGGCGATGGGGGCTGCTTTGCTGGCGGGCGTCGGTGTCGGGTTGGTGTCGCGTGAAGAGGCTCAGAGTGGATGGGTCACGCTGGTTGAACGCGCGGAGCCGAACGCACAACGCATGGCGTTGTACGAGCAACGGTTCGGCGTTTACACGGATTTGTATCCGGCGTTGAAGCCGGTCATGCATCGGTTGCAGACATCATGAATGCTACTTTCGATTTTTCTGGTCGGTCGATTCTTGTGACGGGTGCTTCGAGTGGGATTGGGCGCGCGACGGTCGAGGCATTGTGTGCGTCGGGCGCGAATGTGGTGGCTGCCGCGCGCAATGTGAGTGAGCTTGCGCGGTTAGCGGAGGAAACGGGCTGCGAGCCTTTGGTGCTTGATGTGAGCGATGAAGCGGATATCGATGACGCGTTAAGTTCGCTCGATGTGTTCGATGGGCTCGTGAATTGCGCGGGAATTGCGTTGCTTGAACGTGCTGTGGATACGACGGGTGCCAGTTTTGATCAGGTGATGGCGGTGAATGCGCGGGGCGCTGTGCTGGTGGCCAAGCATGTGGCGCGGGGGATGATCGATGCTCAACGCGGTGGCAGTATTGTTAATGTTTCCAGTCAGGCTGCGCTTGTCGCGTTGGATGATCATTTGAGTTATTCGGCTTCCAAGGCTGCGCTCGATGCTGTTACACGGGCTCTATGTGTTGAGTTGGGGCCGTTCGGGATTCGGGTTAATAGCGTGAATCCTACGGTTACGTTGACGCCTATGGCGGTGCTGGCCTGGAGTGATCCGGTTAAGCGGGATCCCGCGCTTAAGGCTATTCCGTTGGGGAGGTTTGCTGAGTCTGCTGAGGTTGCGGTGCCGATTTTGTTTTTGTTGAGTGAGGGGGCTTCTATGATTAGTGGGGTTTGTTTGGCTGTTGATGGGGGGTATACGGCTAGGTGAGGGTTTCTTTTCGCGTGCGGTGGGTTGTTTGTCTGTGATCCTGAGTTGTTGGCCTTTTCTTGATTTGTTTGTGGTCTATTAGCGTTGCCCCTGTGCGGGGCGGCACTTACTTCTCTTTGCCGGCCGCAAAGAGAAGTAAGCAAGAGAAAGCGGCTCAAACCGCTAATTCTTAAACGGGTCCCCCGCGCAGTTGCGGTAGTGGTGCATCTGGAATTTGTGCTCTCGCGCATTCGGCGCCTGTGACAAAGCACTCATTCTTCCTGTCTCGCGCTCCGCGCTCGCCGGGACGGTCTGCTTTTTACCAGTGGCTTCGATTGGGGACGGTGGGGGCCGTCGGCTTTGCCTCGGCGATGAGGCACTAACGGCGTGCATTGTGAGTTCCCCGTGCTGAGCGGATGCCTTGCTTCGCTAACCGTCAGGCTCGCGGATCGGCCACGCACGCTGGTCACCAATCTATACGGGTTTGCTACGAGGCTTCTTTGCTGCAAGTCTTTCATGCGCGACGATGCTTGGGAAATTTCAGAAATGATTGCCGTGCGCGAGATTTAGCCTGTTCAGGTGATCACTCGCGAAGGGACGTGATTAAACTCGTTCTGGTCGTGTACTTCACGGCAACGGGTATAGCAGCCTGTTGAGCATTTCACCCCGCATGTTTGCGCACGCCTATATGCGGCTGCCTTTGCACGTCTGATTTCTATGGGCGGGCCTTGGCGGGGGAGCCTCACGGCTCGCCGGTTAGTGGTGAAATGCACCGGTCTGCTATTCCCGTCAATGTGCCCGCTCACCACTGCGCATGTGTGTTGAGCGATCTAGCTACGTTTCAGGGAGATCGCGCCATGAGTAAATCTATCAAGTTTTCACGAATCAAGTCGCGGCCGCCCGTTGACCCGATTCAATACGAGAAACTCGCGCTGTCGGCTTTCGGATTAATTGAACGGCAACTGAGCCAACTAGAAAAATTGGCTACGCTTGCGGCCTCAATAGTCAGGAGTCCGGCTGTGACGGTGGAGGAAAGGCATCAACAGCGAAAATTGCTGGAATTGCTGCTCGACACCTGCGAGGACTACCGAGGCGAAGTCGAGATTGACCGCGAACTGTACCAGGTCATCGCGCTGGACGCGAAGAGCATTCCTCAAACCCGGCTGACGGCGCGCCACGCAGCGGACCTACTGGCGAAGGCCGCGGAGACAGCGGCGGATAATCGCGAACGTATTGGCACGGCGAAGGCGATGCAGGACAGAAAGATCCGCTTCAGAACGATCACGCGATCGACTGCGACTGCGCATTGAAATAGGCTTATTGCACGGCACGGCACGGCACGGCACGGCACGGCACGGCACGGCACGGCACGGCACGGCACGGCACGGCACGGCACGGCACGGCACGGCACGGCACGGCACGGC
>Ga0209759_1000281_pt1 | contig 71594 bp, 69 predicted proteins | sample AraplaCL_Col_mMS_FD_184261 | JGI IMG/M metagenome (GOLD analysis project Ga0209759, IMG submission 184261) | Arabidopsis root microbial communities from the University of North Carolina, USA - plate scrape CL_Col_mMS (SPAdes) (version 2) | ecosystem: Host-associated > Plants > Roots >...
CAACGCCTCCTATGCCACCTGCTACGGTCGTCGCTATCAGCCAGGTACGGCGGCTGCCGTCGACGCGTTCATCTTCCTTGTCTCGCATCACACGCCCCACTTCTGAGTTGGATTTTTCCTTCACGTCGCTTCTACCGCCGCTAGTTTGCTCGAATGGAGTCGCCATTTACAAGGGCCGATTGCCAAAAACCGTGCGAAGCCCTTGATAGGTAAGGGTTTCTCCGTACGGATCGCAAACTTTTTCGCACCTCCTTTTAAGTGTCCCCTCCGTTATTCGTGCCTTTTGCTTAGCTAATGTCTATTTTCTATTTCAAACGAATCAAACCGGATTAGGGATATCGATAAAGAGGTGTTCGATATCGAACTGCTCGGACAAGTGCTTGCCCACCGCCTGCACCCCGAAGCGCTCCGTCGCATGATGCCCGGCCGCGAGAAACGCGACGCCGCTTTCCGCCGACGTGTGCATGACCGACTCCGACACCTCGCCAGTCAGATAAACGTCGGCGCCGGCGTTGATCGCCGCGTCGAACATGCCTTGCGCAGCGCCCGTGCACCACGCGACGCGGCGCAGACTGCGGTCCGGATCGCCGAACACGAGCGGCGTGCGGCCAAGCGTCTGTTCGATCTCGGCAGTGAAGTGCGCGACCGTGATCGGCATCGCGAAAGTGGCGAGCCAGCCGAGGTCGTTCTCGCCGAAGCGCGCGTCGCTGATCCAGCCCATCTTCGCGCCTATCTGCGCGTTGTTGCCGAATTCGGGATGGTCGTCGAGCGGCAAGTGATAAGCGAACATGTTCAGGTCGTTCGCGAGCAGCAGTTTCAGGCGCGCGTATTTGCGGCCGGTGATCTGCGGCGCCTCGTTGCGCCAGAAATAGCCGTGATGGACGAGCACGGCGTCCGCGCCCCAGTCCAGCGCGGCCTCGAGAAACGCCACCGAGGCGGTCACGCCCGTTGCGAGCTTGTTGATCTTGCGACGCCCTTCGACTTGCAGGCCATTGGGGCAATAGTCCTTGAAGCGCGCGGTTTCAAGGAGATTGTTCAAGTACAATTCAAGTTCGATCCGATCCATATAAACCTCTAGTCTTCAGATGCTTAGACGCTTTTGGCTGTTCTTTGCCCAAGCGGTGACTGTGCTGTTGGCGCTGATGTTCATCATCGCGACCCTCAAACCGCAGTGGCTCCAGCGTCAAGGGCAATTCGGCAAGCAACTTGCCGAACCGATCGTCGCCTTGCGGGAAGTGGCGCCTGGCATGGGTAGCGGGCCCGCAACTACGTCTTATGCAGACGCCGCTCAAAAGGCCATGCCTGCGGTCGTGAATGTCTTTTCCAGCAAAGATGGCTCGCTCCCGCCCGATCCGCGCGCGAAAGATCCGCTGTTCCGCTACTTCTTCGGCGACAAGAACAATCGCAAGCAGCGCGAGCAACCGGCCGCGAACCTCGGCTCCGGCGTGATAGTGAGTTCGGAAGGTTACATTCTAACGAACCAGCACGTGGTCGACGGCGCCGATCAGATCGAAATCGCGTTGGCCGACGGCCGCACCACAAACGCCAAGGTAATCGGCATCGATCCTGAAACGGATCTGGCCGTGCTGAAGGTCAATATGACCAACCTGCCCACCATCACACTGGGTCGCATGGAACAGACGCGCGTCGGCGACGTCGTGCTCGCGATCGGTAATCCGTTCGGCGTCGGGCAGACGGTCACCATGGGCATTGTCAGCGCGCTCGGTCGCAACCATCTCGGCATCAATACGTTCGAAAACTTCATTCAGACCGACGCGGCGATCAATCCCGGCAACTCGGGCGGCGCACTGGTCGACGTGAACGGCAATCTGCTCGGCATCAACACCGCGATCTATTCGCGCTCCGGCGGTTCGCTCGGCATTGGCTTCGCGATTCCGGTGTCTACGGCCCGCAGCGTGCTGGAGAGCATCATTACCACGGGTTCGGTTACGCGCGGCTGGATCGGCGTCGAACCGCAAGATGTCACACCGGAGATTGCCGAGTCGTTCGGCCTTGAGCAGAAGTCGGGCGCGATCGTCGCAGGCGTGTTGAAGAACGGTCCGGCCGACCGCGCCGGTATCAAGCCAGGCGACATTCTGATGAGCGTAAACGGTCAGGAAATCACCGACACGACCCGCCTGCTGAATGTGATCGCGCAAATCAAGCCGGGCACGGCCGCGAAGGTGCACCTGGTGCGCAAGAACCGCGAGCTGGATCTGGACGTGACCATCGGCAAGCGCCCGCCGCCGCCGAAACAACCCGTCGAAGACAGCGATCAGCAGGACGACGACGGCGGTTGAGTCTGCCGGTGCCAAAGTCCATTCGGGCTTGAGGCAGAACGCGGAACACAAAAAAGGGCAGCCCATGACGGACTGCCCTTTTGTTTTAGCCGCGCTGCGCAATTGCTGCCGCGGTATTACCGCAAGATCGACACCGAGTCACCGCAAGCCTGTCACCGATCGGCAGAGCCACGGCAACAACCGTGGCCGGTTCACTTCAAGCCGGCGGCGTCGCGTCTTCGACAACTGCGGGTTGCTTGCCGACGATCAACCGCGCGGCGATGATCCCCGCCTCGTACAGCACGATCAGCGGAATGGCGAGAATAAGCTGGGAGAACACGTCTGGCGGCGTAACCACCGCCGAAATCACGAACGCGCCGACGATCACGTACGGCCGGATCTCCTTGAGCTTCTTCAGCGTCACTACGTTCATGCGCACCAGCAGCACGACGACGATCGGCACTTCGAACGTCACGCCAAACGCGATGAACATGGTGAGCACGAAGCTCAGGTAGTTGTCGATATCGGTCGTCATCTCCGCGCCCAATGGCGCGTTGTAATGGGCCATTACGCGGAAGATGGTCGGGAACACCACGAAGTACGCGAACGCCATGCCGCACAGAAAGAGCGTATAGCTGCTGCCGACCAGCGGCCCGACCAGCTTCTTTTCATGCTGATAGAGGCCCGGCGCGACAAACGCCCAGATCTGATAAAGCACGATGGGCAGCGCGATCACGAAAGCCACCAGCATGGTCACTTTCATCGGCACGAAGAACGAGCCGGTGACGTCGGTGACAATCATCTTGCCGTCTTTGGGCAGGTTCTGCATCAGCGGGCGCGCCAGCAGCCGGAAGATATCCGGCGCCCAGTACACCAGGCCGACAAACACCACGATGACGGCAAGGCCCGCGCGGATAATGCGGTCGCGCAATTCAACGAGGTGAGAAATGAAGGTCTCTTCAGCGCCTTCGTCCTGACTTTTCTGGGGGTCGCTCACACCGGCCCTCTGTTAGAGATTGTCGTTCTGGTCATCAGAAAAACCGCGTCGGACGACGCATGCTGGCAGGCGTATGCCGCGCGACGCGCGCCGCGCCCGACTGCACGCGCGTGCGGCGCGTGGTTGCGCGCTTGTACCAGGTTGGCATTGCGGTTTGCTTGACGCGCCAGTTCTTGCGCTTGGCTGCCCCGGCTGGCGTGCTGCCTTGCCACGGAGTATTGACGGCGTCTTCGACCGCACCGCCGGCAATGCTCGGCGACACCGACGTGCCGCTGTTCCACGCGTCGTTCAGTTCCGTCTCGTGCTTGCGCAGGTTCTCCTGCACGGAGGTCTGGACGTTGCTGGCCGCCGTCTCGAACTCGGTTTTCATGCGACGCAATTCGTCGAGTTCGATTTCCCGCGTGACTTCCGACTTGACGTCGTTGATATACCGCTGAGCGCGACCGAACAGCGCGCCGGCCGTGCGGGCGACGCGCGGCAAGCGCTCAGGGCCGAGCACGACTAGCGCGACGACGCCAATCAGCGCCATCTTGGTTAGACCGAGGTCCAGCATGGAGGGAAATGTCCGTCAGTAACGCGGTTGGCCCGCGGCTTAGCGGTAATCGCCCGAACGCGGGGCCTTTTCCTTTGCTTCCACATCGACGGCGCCGTTGCGCGGCAGTTCGCGCTGTTGCGTCTCAGCCGGTGTTTCGCCTTCCTTCATGCCTTCCTTGAAGCCTTTTACAGCGCCACCCAGGTCGCCGCCGATATTGCGCAACTTCTTCGTGCCGAACACGAGTGCCACGATCAGCAACACGATCAACCAATGCCAAATACTCAACGAACCCATGACTACTCTCCTTAACCCCGACGCCGCACGTTGATGCGGCAAAAATCGTCTGCCTTGCGGCGTGAATCGAAGCAGATGCGCTTCTTCTACGTTACAGCGGCACAGTGCACATTGTGGCCATGCGATCGCGTCGCCGACATTACAACGCAGCAAAAACAACGCCGACCCGACGGGCCGCTCGCCCGATCTTCGCGATCAGCCCATGCGCTGCCACGGACGCGGCCCCGCCAGGATGTGCGCATGCAGGTGATAAACCTCTTGCCCACCGCCCGGCCCCGTGTTGATGACCGTGCGGAAGCCCGTTTCGCCACCTGTGTATGCCACGCCCAACTGATCGGCAAGACGCGCCGTCAAAACAAGCATTCTACCAAGCAGCGGCGCATCGCTCTCGGTGCAGTCACTGAGGGTGGCAATGTGCTTGCGCGGGATCACCAGCACATGGGTCTCGGCCGCCGGACGGATGTCGCGGAAGGCGACGAACTCGTCGTCTTCGTGGACTTTGGTCGACGGAATCTCGCCGGCGGCGATCTTGCAAAAGAGACAGTTCGGGTCGTGGCTCATCGTATTCCTAACGCGGTAATGCCAAGCATGACTGGACGCGGTCCGTCGCGGCTCCGCGATCGCCCTTAACGTCGGACGAATTCAGAACCACGAACGCGGATTCGCGAGCGGCTTGTTATCGTACAGATACAGCCACCCTTTGATAATACGGTACAACATCCAGATGCTCACCGCCCACAGCACCGCGACACCGATCACCACGAACAGCAGCAGCCCGCCTATCGCATAGCCCAGCAGGCCGATCCAGAACGTGCGGATTTGCCACTCGAAGTGCGCCTCATACGGCGTGCCCGCGGCGTCACTGCGCTTCACATAGTTGATGATGATCGCGACGAGGATGGTCAGCCCGCCCGTCAGCCAATGCACCGCATACAGCGCGTACAGCACATGCGTCAGCGTGCGCAGGCTGCGTTCCCGCTCCGGCTCGATCGCGTGGCGATACGCCGGCCGCGGATAACTCTCATGCGACTGTTCCATGCTTGCGTCCTCCCGAGGATGCGTTTGCGATGCGTTCAGTGCAATGTGGGCTCCGGCGCGCGCCACTTCAAGACAGTACGGGAAAACATCGGCGAAGAACGCCGCTCAGTCCCCGTTCTGTTCGCGCTCGCGGCTCTTGCGCAGCGCCTTTTCTTCGATGCCGGACATGCCTTCGCGACGCTCGAGTTCGGCGAGCACGTCGGCTGGGCTCAGATCGTAGTGCGACAGCATCACGAGACAGTGAAACCACAAGTCAGCGACCTCGCCGACGAGCGCCTTCGTCGCGCCGCCGTGGCGCGTGTCCTTGGCTGCCAGTACGACTTCGGTGGCCTCTTCGCCGATCTTCTTGAGCACCGCGTCGTCGCCTTTGTGGAACAGGCGCGAGACGTACGACACGTCGGGATCGCCGCCCTTGCGGCTGTCGATGATCGCCGCGAGGCGCATCAGCGTGTCGGTCGTGGACGGCGTGGACGGTGTAACTTGCGTGGTCTGCGTCATTTGTAGATGTGTTCGGGGTCTTTCAGCACGGGATCGACGGCGATCCAGTCGCCATCTTCGGCCGTGCCTTCGAATTTCTGGAAAAAGCACGAGTGACGGCCGGTGTGGCACGCAATGCCGGACACCTGCTCCACTTTCAGCAGCACGACGTCTTCGTCGCAATCGAGCCGCACTTCATGCACATGCTGCACGTGGCCGGACTCTTCGCCCTTGAACCACAACCGCTGGCGCGAGCGCGAGAAGTACACCGCGCGGCCCAGTTCGATGGTCTTCGCCAACGCCTCGCGGTTCATCCACGCGAACATCAGCACGTCGTTCGTCGACGCTTCTTGCGCGATGACCGGCACGAGGCCGTTCGCGCCCCATTTGACCTTGTCGAGCCAATTGACTGCCGTTGGATTCACCACGTCACAACCTCACCGAAATGCCTTGCTCGGCCATGAAGCGCTTGGCCTCGCCCACCGTGTGCTCGCCATAGTGGAAGATGCTCGCGGCAAGCACGGCGTCCGCGTGGCCGCTCGTGATGCCGTCGGCGAGATGCTGCAGATTGCCGACGCCGCCCGACGCGATCACCGGAACCGGCACCGCGTCGGACACCGCGCGCGTGAGCGCGAGGTCGAAGCCGCTCTTCGTGCCGTCGCGGTCCATGCTGGTCAGCAGGATTTCGCCCGCGCCGAGTTCAGCCATCTTGCGCGCCCATTCGACCGCTTCGAGGCCGGTGGCCTTGCGTCCGCCGTGCGTGAAGACTTCCCAGCGCGGCGTCTCGCCGTCCGCGGAAACGCGCTTGGCGTCAATCGCGACGACGATGCACTGCGAGCCGTATTTGTCGGTAGCGTCTTTCACGAGCTGCGGATTCGCGACCGCCGACGAGTTCATGCTGATCTTGTCCGCGCCCGCGTTCAGCAGACGCCGCACGTCTTCGACGGCGCGCACGCCGCCGCCGACCGTCAGCGGAATAAAGACCTGCGAGGCGACCGCTTCGATGATCGGCAGGATCAGGTCGCGCTGATCCGAGGTAGCGGTGATATCGAGGAAAGTGAGTTCGTCCGCGCCCTGATCGTCGTAACGCCGCGCGATTTCGACCGGGTCGCCCGCGTCGCGCAATTCGACGAAGTTGACGCCCTTGACCACGCGGCCAGCGGTGACGTCGAGACAGGGAATGATGCGTTTAGCTAGAGCCATGATCTTGCAATTCTGCCAATACCGCTGATGAGGCCGCTCATTTCGGACTGAAGCGAGCGGCATGGCCCGGCGCGAAAGGCCGCGCCACGCCGGATGTGTTTCGCGCAACCGAGCCTCGAACCGCTACGGGAGCGCGCCGCAGGAACACGCCGCCACGTGCGCTCGGGTGCCGGAAAGGAATCCGGGCGCGAACGCGTCAAACCTGCCCGTCGCGTCGCGACGATACCGACGCCACGATTCAGGCGTCGTCTGATTCGCGCAGCCGGTCCGCGAGCGTTTGTGCAGCCGCAAAGTCGAGGTCGCCCGAGTAGATTGCCCGGCCGCAGATCACGCCTTCGATCCCTTCGTCCTCGACTTCGCACAGCGATTCAATGTCGGTCAGGTTCGACAGCCCGCCGCTCGCGATCACGGGAATCTTCACCGCGCGAGCAAGACGCACGGTCGCTTCGATGTTGATGCCTTGCAGCATGCCGTCGCGGCCGATGTCCGTGTAAATGATCGACTCGCAGCCGTAATCCTCGAACTTGCGCGCGAGATCGGCGACTTCGTGGCCCGTCAGCTTGCTCCAGCCGTCGGTCGCGACCTTGCCGTCTTTCGCGTCCAGACCGACGATGATATGGCCGCCGAACGCCGTGCACGCGTCCTGCAAGAAGCCCGGATTCTTCACCGCCGCGGTGCCGATGATCACGTACTCCAGACCGTCGTCGAGATAGCGCTCAATCGTATTCAGGTCGCGGATGCCGCCGCCGAGCTGCACGGGAATCTCGCCGCCCACTTCCTCGATGATCGCGCGAATCGCTTCTTCGTTCCTCGGCTTGCCGGCGAACGCGCCATTCAGGTCGACGAGGTGCAGACGGCGCGCGCCGCGCTCGACCCAATGTCGGGCCATAGCCGCCGGTTCCTCGGAGAATATCGTCGCCTGGTCCATATCGCCCTGTTTGAGGCGTACACACTGACCGTCTTTCAGGTCGATGGCGGGGATCAGCAGCATAGCAATCGGGTGTTGTGTGGGAAGGGGTTGAAGGTCGGCGGCAGCGGCTGGTAGGTCAGCTCGCCAGAACGCCGTCTCGCTAGTTTAGTACAACTCTTTCGGCGGCCTTGCGTACCGGCAGAACCGCGCGAAATCACGGTGCAAAAGCTGTGGCGCGCGGCAGCAGTCCCGCTCGTGGCGGAACGGTGCACGGCAACGGAACGGGCAAAGGCGCTCACGGGTTCCAGTGCACGAAGTTGCGATACACGCGCAGCCCCGCGTCGGCGCTCTTTTCCGGGTGAAATTGGGTCGCGAAGATGTTATCCCGCGCCACCGCCGAGGTAAAGGGCACACCGTACACGGTTTCGCCGGACGTATGCGCGGCATTTTCCGGCACCACGTAGTAGCTGTGCACGAAGTAGAAGAACGCGTTGTCCGCCACGCCGTCCCATAGCGGATGCGGCAGCGCCTGACGCACGCGGTTCCAGCCCATCTGCGGCACCTTGAAGCGCGAGCCGTCGTCCTGCACCTGACCTTCCAGATCGAAACGCAGCACCTTGCCCGGCAACAGTCCGAGGCCCGGCGTGTCGCCCTCCGCGCTCCAGTCGAACAGCATCTGTTCGCCGACGCAGACGCCCATCAACGGCTTCACGCGCGACGCTTCCACGACTGCTTCCTGCAAGCCGGACTCCGCGAGACTGCGCATGCAATCGGGCATTGCGCCCTGGCCCGGCAACACCACGCGGTCGGCCGCGCGAATCGCTTCGGGCTTGTCGACGATCGCCACGTCCGCTTCCGGCGCGGCTTTGCGCAAGGCCTGCGCCACCGAGCGCAGGTTGCCCATTCCGTAATCCACAATCGCTATCGAAGTTTTCATTTCAAGTTAGGCAGCAAAGCCTTCAATCCATCGACGATGAATTCCACCGCCAGCGCCGATAACATCAAACCCATGAGCCGCGTGCCGATGTTGATACCCGTGCGACCAACCCAGCGGGCAATCGGTTCGGCAAGACGCAACGAAAAAAAGCAGATCGCCGCCAGAACCGCGCCGATCACGATCAGGCTGATCCGGTCGTACCAGTGCGGCGAGCCGGCTGCATAGATGATCGTGGTGCTGATCGCGCCTGGGCCGGTCAACAGCGGAATCGCCAGCGGCACGACCGCGATGTTGTCCTTCTGCTCTGCCTCGTGGCGTTCTTCGGGCGTCGAACGGCTATTGCCGATCTGCGCGTTCAGCATGTTGATCGCCATCAGCAGCATGATGATCCCGCCGCCGACCTCGAGCGAACCGACCGAAATGCCGAAGAAGCTGATGATCTGCTGCCCGAGCATCGTGGTTATCGCAATCACGCAGAACACCGAGATCGCCGCGACCCGAATGGTTCTGCGCCGCTCGACGTCGCTCTGATTCGCCGTCAGGCTCATGAAAAACGGAATGGCGCCGATCGGATTGATCAGCGCGAGCAGCGAGATAAACGACTTCAGAATATCCATTGAACACCGGGCGCGCGCATTGCGCGACCCCGGTCCTGGTAAATGCGTCGCTTAAAGGCTGCCCTTGGTCGACGGAATCTGTCCCGCCGCGCGTTCGTCCAGCTCGACAGCCATGCGCAGCGCACGACCGAAAGCCTTGAACACCGTTTCCAGTTGATGGTGAGCGTTCAGGCCGCGCAGGTTGTCGATATGCAGCGTGACGCCCGCGTGGTTCACGAAGCCGCGGAAAAATTCGATCGACAGATCGACGTCGAACGTGCCGATGCGCGCGCGCGTGAACGGCACATGAAATTCGAGTCCCGGACGGCCGGAGAAGTCGATTACGACACGCGAAAGCGCTTCGTCGAGCGGCACATACGAGTGGCCATAGCGGCGAATGCCCTTGCGGTCGCCGATTGCTTTTGCCACGGCCTGGCCGAGCGTGATGCCGGTGTCTTCGACAGTATGGTGGTCGTCGATGTGCAGGTCGCCATGCGCTTCGATGTCGAGATCGAACAGGCCATGCCGCGCGATCTGGTCGAGCATGTGGTCCAGAAACGGCACGCCGGTGGCCAGCTTTTGCTGACCGGTGCCGTCCAGATTGATCTGGACACGGATCTGCGTTTCGCTGGTATTGCGAACGACTTCCGCAAGGCGCATGGTAATTCCTCGAATCTAGCTGTGAAGCGATAGTAGTGTGGGGTGGGAGCGGCTGCTTGTCGCCGCTCGCTCAGTGCAGCACGAGTTTCAGCGCCGCGATCAATTGGGCGTTTTCTTCGGGAGAACCGACGGTCAAACGCACACAATTAGCGAGCAGTGCATGCATTTTACTCACGTTTTTGATCAAAACCCGCGCGGCGAGCAGGGTTTCGAACAGAACCGAGGCGTCGGGCACACGCACCAGCAGGAAGTTGCCGGCGCTCGGGAACACTTCGGCGCCCGGCAATTCGGCTACAGCCTGCGCGAGTTTCGTACGCTCGTCGCGCAATTGCGCGGCTTGCGAGTCGAGCACGTCGACGTGATCCAGCAGGAAGTCCGCCGCCGCCTGGGTCAACACGTTGGTGTTGTAGGGCGGGCGCACCTTGTCCAGTTCGGTCAGCCAGGCGGGCTTGCCGACCAGATAACCGAGACGGATGCCGGCGAGACCCAGCTTCGACACCGTGCGCATCACGACGACGTTGTCGAACGCATCGGCGCGCGGCAGCCAGCTTCGCTGCGCGAACGGCTGGTACGCTTCGTCGATCACCACGAGACTTTTCGTCGCTGCGGAGATGATGCGCTCCATGTCGACATCGTCGAATAACGTGCCCGTGGGGTTGTTCGGGTAGGCGAGATAGACGACCGCCGGCTCGTGTTCGGCGATTGCCGCGAGCATGGCTTGCGTGTCGAGCGTGAAGTCGGCATTCAGCGGCACACCGATGAACTCCAGATTCGCGAGCTTCGCCGACATCTGATACATGACGAAGCCCGGCACCGGTGCCAGCACCTTCGCGCCCGGCTTCGCGCACGCGATCGACACCATACTGATGATCTCGTCGGAGCCATTGCCGAGCAGCACGTCGCAGCCGGCCGGCACGCCCATTACGCGCTTGATTTTCTCTATCAGCGCTTCGGGGCGCGGCGCCGGGTAACGGTTGAGCGCGACGCCCGCCAGATGCTCGCCAAGATGCGCGGCGAGCACCGGCGGCAGCGGAAACGGGTTTTCCATTGCGTCGAGCTTGATGTAGCCGGTCGCGTCTGCAACGGGATAGCTCGTCATCGCGAGCACGTCGCGTCGGATGATGTCTTGAGGTGTCGTCATAGGTCAGTTGGCTGGCCGCGCGTGTCGCACGCGTCTGGCGCATGAAACACGTCGGACGCGCCTTGTTTCGCAGCGGCTTGCCGCGTCGGGTTGGTCTGCGTTGTCGTTATTGGATACGAGTTCGTCAACAGGAGTCGCGCGGGAGTTGCTCGGGGAGCGGCGAACCGTGCGGCATCGATGCATTGGCTGCGTAACGTTCCCGCCTTGTTCGCGATTCGGAGCACCTTGCGCTTGATCTGCATAGGCTGCTCCGCTCGCCTTCGCTGTGATCAGCCGGTCAACAGATTCGCGTAGGCGCCTTGCCGCTCCAGCCGCACTCAGCCGCTATGCCGCATCCGATACTCGGCGCTGCGCGCGTGTGCCTGCAAGCCTTCGCCGTAAGCCAGCTCGGCGGCAATTTCGCCAAGCGTCTGCGCGCCTTCCGCGCTCACTTCGATCACGCTCGAGCGCTTGAAGAAATCGTAGACGCCCAGCGGCGACGAGAACCGTGCGGTGCGAGACGTGGGCAAAACGTGGTTCGGCCCCGCGCAGTAGTCGCCGAGACTCTCGCTCGTATAGCGGCCGAGGAAAATCGCGCCCGCGTGGCGGATCAACTGCCCCCACTGATGCGGCTCCAGCGCCGAGATTTCGAGGTGTTCCGGCGCGATGTCGTTGGCGATCGCGCAGGCCTCCGCCATATCGCGCACCTTGATGAGCGCGCCGCGCCCTTCGAGCGACGCCTGAATAACGTCCCGGCGCGGCATGGTGGGCAAGAGTTCGTTGATCGCGTCGTTCACGCGGCCGATGAACGCGTCGTCCGGGCACAGCAGAATGGACTGCGCGAGCTCGTCGTGCTCGGCTTGCGAGAACAGGTCCATCGCGACCCAACGCGGGTCGGTCGTACCGTCGCACAGCACGAGGATTTCCGACGGCCCCGCAATCATGTCGATGCCGACTGTGCCGAACACGCGCCGCTTGGCCGACGCCACATACGCATTACCGGGACCGCAAATCTTGTCGACAGCCGGCACGATTTGCGTGCCGTACGCGAGCGCGCCGACGGCCTGAGCGCCGCCAATCGTGAATACTCGATCCACGCCGCCGAGCAAGGCCGCCGCCAGCACGAGCGGGTTCTTCACGCCGTCCGGCGTGGGCACCACCATGACGATTTCGCGCACGCCGGCCACGCGCGCCGGAATCGCATTCATCAGCACCGACGACGGGTACGCTGCCTTGCCGCCCGGCACGTAAATACCCGCGCGATCGAGCGGCGTGACCTTCTGGCCGAGCACGGTGCCGTCGGCTTCCGTGTATTGCCAGCTATGGCTGCCACATTCGATCTTCTGCTTCTCGTGATAGCCGCGCACGCGCGCCGCCGCCGCTTCGAGCGCCGCGCGCCGCTTCGGCTCGAGACCTTCGAGCGCCGCTTCGAGTTCCGACATCGGCAGCTCTAAGGCGGCAACGCTGTTCGCGCTCAGGCGGTCGAAGCGGTTCGTGTATTCGAGCACCGCCGCGTCGCCGCGCGCCTTGACGTCGCTGAGAATCTGCGCGACCGAGCGCTCGATTGCTTCGTCTTCGCTCGCCTCGAACGCGAGCACCGCATGCAGTGACTTCTGGAAGTCGCGAGCAGTGGAATCGAGTTTGCGAATCTTGATAGACATACGGGTATCCGTTTCGGTAAGGCGCGCTTTAGAGCAAAGTCAAACTGGCTCGATCCGCCTGTCAGGCCGCGGCAAGACCGGCTTTCGTCGCGCGTTCGAACGCGTCGAGAATCGGCCGCAATGCGGCGCGCTTGAGCTTCAGCGCCGCCTGGTTCACAACGAGGCGCGACGAAATCTGCATGATCTCCTCGACCTCCACGAGATTGTTGGCGCGCAACGTGTTGCCCGAACTGACCAGATCGACGATGGCGTCCGCGAGTCCGACGAGCGGCGCCAGTTCCATGGAACCGTACAACTTGATCAGGTCGACGTGAACACCCTTGGCGGCAAAATGCTCACGTGCGGTTTCGACGTACTTGGTCGCCACGCGCAAGCGGGCGCCCTGGCGCACCGCGTTCGCGTAATCGAAACCCGCCGCGACCGCGACCGACATACGGCAGCGCGCGATGTCCAGATCCACCGGCTGATACAGCCCGCTGCCGCCGTGTTCGAGCAACACGTCTTTGCCCGCCACGCCGAAATCGGCCGCGCCGTATTCCACGTAGGTCGGCACATCGGTCGCGCGCACGATGATCACGCGCAGATTAGCGTCGGTAGTCGGCAAAATCAGCTTGCGCGAGGTCTCCGGATCTTCGGCTACTTCGATGCCGGCTGCAGCCAGTAACGGCAGCGTTTCCTCAAAGATACGCCCCTTCGACAAAGCAAGCGTAAGCGGCGCGCTGACCGCCGGCGAGCTCGACGTCTGCGGCATCGAACTCATGCCTGGCTCCCGGCAATGCGGCGGACCTTTGCGCCAATCGCGTTGAGCTTGGTTTCCATGCGGTCGTAGCCGCGGTCGAGGTGATAAATGCGGTCGATCAGCGTCTCACCTTCCGCACGCAAAGCAGCGATTACGAGACTGGCCGACGCGCGCAGGTCCGTTGCCATCACCTTGGCGCCGGAGAGCTTGTCGACGCCGGTCACGAGCGCGGTCTTGCCGTCGGTTGTGATGTTGGCGCCGAGGCGGTTCAACTCCTGCACGTGCATGAAGCGATTTTCGAAGATCGTTTCGACAACCTGCGCCTTGCCGTCCGCCACCGTATTCAGCGCCATGAACTGCGCCTGCATGTCGGTCGGAAACGCCGGGTACTCGGACGTGCGGAACGACACGGCATTCGGACGCTTGTCCATGCGAACGCGCATCCAGTCGTCGCCTTCCTCGATTGTCACGCCGGCTTCGCGCAATTTGTCGGTCACCGCTTCCAGAATCTGCGGACGCACATGGCGCAACGTAACGTCGCCGCCCGCCGCGGCCACCGCGCACAGAAACGTGCCGGCTTCGATCCGGTCCGGAATAACGGTGTGCTTTGCGCCGTGCAGCTTGTCCACGCCCTGAATGACGAGGCGGTCAGTGCCGATGCCCTCGATCTTCGCGCCCATCTGCACGAGCAGATGCGCAAGATCGCCGACTTCCGGTTCGCGCGCCGCGTTTTCGATGATCGTCTCGCCTTCCGCAAGCACCGCTGCCATCAGCAGGTTTTCGGTTCCGGTCACCGTGATCATGTCGGTGATGATGCGCGCGCCCTTCAGGCGCTCCGCGCGCGCTTCGATGAAGCCGTGCTCGATGGTGATCTCGGCGCCCATGGCTTGCAGGCCCTTGATGTGCTGATCCACCGGGCGCGCGCCGATCGCGCAACCGCCGGGCAGCGACACGCGCGCGTGGCCAAACCGCGCGACCAGCGGGCCCAGCACCAGGATCGACGCGCGCATGGTCTTCACCATCTCATACGGCGCGACGAGGTTATCCACCTTCGATGCGTCGAGCGACACGCGCCCGTTGCCGCTTTCAATGCGCACGCCCATCTGGCCGAGCAGCTTGAGCATCGTGCGCACGTCTTGCAAATCCGGCACGTTATCCAGTTCCACCGGCTCCGCGCTCAGCAGACTTGCGCACAGGATCGGCAGCGCCGCGTTCTTCGCGCCCGAGACAACAACCTCACCCGACAGCGGGTAGCCACCTTCAATGACGAGTTTGTCCATGCCTGTCTGTTCCTGATCGACCCGGACTTCAGCCGGGACTGCTTTGAATGTGTTCGACGCGCCGCTGCCGGCGTCGCGCCCTTCCTGAGTAATTCGCACTAAATTTCCAGATTACGCGTTCTGCCATTCGGCGGGCGTCAGCGTTTTCATGCTGAGCGCGTGGATTTCTTCGCGCATGCGGTCACCGAGTGCCGCGTACACGAGTTGATGACGCTGGATCAGCCGCTTGCCCTCGAAGCTCGGAGAAACGATGGTCGCAAAGAAATGCTGACCGTCGCCTTCGACTTCGAGATGCTGGCAGGCGAGCCCAGCGGCGATGTATTGCTTGACCTGTTCGGGAGTCGGCAACATGAGAAAAGCTCCAGTCAGTGGCGCAGCTTGTAGCCGGACGCGAGCATGCGCATCGCCACCACGGCCAGCACCACGAAGAAACCGGCGACAATCGCGAGGCTCGCGAGCGGATTGATATCCGACATCCCGAAGAAACCGTAGCGAAAGCCGTCGATCATGTAGAAAAAAGGATTGAGCCGCGACACTTCGCGCCATACCGGCGGCAGCGTATGTGTGGAGTAGAACACGCCCGAGAGAAACGTGAGCGGCATGATCAGAAAGTTCTGGAATGCGGCGAGCTGGTCGAACTTTTCGGCCCAGATACCGGCGATCAGACCGAGCGTGCCGAGAATCGCGGCGCCGCAAATGGCAAACAGAATGATATAGAGCGGCGCGACGAAACTGATCGGCACGAACCAGATCGTCACGATGAACACGCCGAAGCCGACCGCAAGCCCACGCGCGACCGCCGCGAGGACGTAAGCACCGAACATCTCGTAATGCGACAACGGCGGCAACAGCACGAACACCAGATTACCGGTGATCTTCGACTGGATCAGCGACGACGAACTGTTCGCAAACGCGTTTTGCAGCACGCTCATCATCACAAGGCCTGGAATCAGGAAGCTCGTGTATTCGACGCCCGGATAGACCTGCACATGGTCGCGCAATGCGTGGCCGAAAATGGTCAGATAGAGCAGCGCGGTGATGATGGGCGCCAACACCGTCTGGAACGACACCTTCCAGAAGCGCAGAATTTCCTTGTAGAACAGCGTGCCGAAACCGCTATAGCCGCTCATGCGAGCCCCTCGATCACTTCCGGACCGTTCATCACCTGAACGAAAACGTCTTCGAGGTCGGCTTTGCGGACCTCGATTTCTTCGAATGTGCAACCCGCCGCACGGCATTGCGCGAGGATTTTCTCGACCTCGTCATAGCTCGTGAGACGCAGCAAGTGCTGGCGGCCGTTGCCGTTGCCCGCGCCGCCCTCGGCTTCGAGCGGCCGCAGTTCGGCCGGCAGCACGCCTTGCGCGAAGCGCACGAACAACTGCATGCCGGCGAAGCGTTGCAGCAAGGTGCTCGTGCGATCGAGCGCCACGACTTCGCCGCGACGCAGCATCGCGATGCGGTCGCACAGCGATTCGGCCTCTTCCAGATAGTGCGTGGTCAGCACGATGGTGTGGCCTTCGCGATTCAGGCGCGAGATGAATTTCCACAGCGTCTGGCGTAACTCGACGTCGACGCCGGCGGTCGGTTCGTCGAGCACGATGACCGGCGGGCGGTGCACCAGCGCCTGCGCGACCAGCACGCGGCGCTTCATGCCGCCCGACAGTGCGCGCATGTTGGCGTCGGCTTTGTCGGTGAGATCGAGATTGGCCATGATTTCGTCGATCCACGCGTCGTTGTTGCGCAGCCCGTAATAGCCGGACTGGATACGCAACGTTTCGCGCACGGTGAAGAACGGATCGAACACCAGTTCCTGCGGCACCACGCCAAGCGCGCGGCGAGCCGCGCGAAAGTCGCCGACCACGTCATGGCCACGCACGGCAATGTTGCCTTCGTCCGCGCGCGCGAGGCCAGCGAGAATGCTGATGAGCGTTGTCTTGCCCGCGCCGTTCGGACCGAGGAGCCCGAAGAACTCGCCTTCTTCCACCGAGAGGCTGACGCCCTTGAGCGCCTGCAAGTCCTTGTAGCGCTTTTTGACGTTACGAATTTCTATGGCTGACATGACAGTGCGCCACGTGCGACGCGGCGCTTAAAGGAGCCCTGGGCGGGCGCACAAATGCGGGAAAGAAACGGAATTGGGGCCGGTTAGGCGGTCCGAACCGCGCCCCAAAAAACGCTTGATTATAGGGCAAAACGCAAAGGCCCTATCTCAGTAGCGGGGAGTGAGGAGCGGCGCGATGAACGCTTCAGGAGAGCGTCAATGTCGCGCCGACAGCAGCGTATCGACGCCGTAGGCTTGCGCAAGACTGGCAAGGCCAGCCGGCAAATTGAGGATCTGGAAGGCGGCGCCGCGAGCCTGAGCGGCTCGCTGCCATGCGAGGAGCACGGCGAGCGCCGACGAATCGAACTGCGTAAGCGGCGCGCAATCGACAGCGCCCGCACCCGCGGCAATCCGCTCGAGACCCGCCGCAAGCGCGGCATTCGCGCTCGCGTGGGTCAGCGTCGTGCCGCTCGCAAAGCGATTGACGACGGGGCTCAGCACTTCGCTCACGACTGCTTGCCCGCGGCGAGTTGCTGGTTGCGCTGCGTGAGGAACTGGATCAGCCCGTCCACGCCCTTCTGCTGGATCTGCTCGTTGAACTGCTGCTGATACGCCTGGATCAGCCACGCGCCGAGCACGTTGATGTCATAGACACGCCAGCCTTGCGGCGTCTTGTAAAGACGATAGTCGAGCTGGATCGGCGAGCCGTTGTTCATCACGACGGAGCGAACAACCGTATCGGTGTCGTCAGGATTCATGCGGAACGGCTTGTACTGGATCTGCTGGTCGCGCACCTGAGCAAGCGCGCCCGAATACGTGCGAATCAGCAGCATCTTGAATTGCTCGACGACCTGGTTCTGCTGCTCAGGCGTCGCCGTGCGCCAGTTGCGGCCCATTGCCAGCTGCGTGGTGCGACGGAAATCCGTGTACGGCAGGATCTTCTGGTTGACGAGCTGCGTGATGTGCGAGATGTCGCCCTGCTGGATCGACTTGTCGGCGCGCACGGCGTCGATCACCTGTTGCGTGACTGTCTTGACCAGAACGTCCGGCGCGCTACTGTCGACGGTCTGCGCAGATGCACCCAAACTCGCGAACGAGAACAGCGCAGCAAACAACGGAATCAGGAAAAATTTTTTCATATCGAGCCTTGCGTAAAAAATAGTGCAACCGTTTGAACCGACATTAACACGCGAGTTCAGCGGCAATCCATGCGCAAACTGCGAGAGTCGTATCGATCTGTTACGGCCACGCGGTCAGCGCAATTTGAATGACGGGATGTTGAACCGTGTGGGCGGCACAAGCTGTCCGGCCGGGATCTGCGTGGTTTCCGGGCCGCCGTTCAAATCGAGCGGCGGCGTTTCCGAGCTGCCCGAAGCGGACTCGGGCGCCGCGGCGTTGTTAGCCGTTCCGGTTCCCGAAGCGGCTTGAGGCGGCGTCGCGGCGCTCGCACCCGACGCGGCCGACGCCTTTGCGGCAGCACTGTTCGTTCCAGCCGCGCCCGCCGTTCCCGTCACCGCGCCTGCCGGTGCACCGGCGGCCGTGCCGTCGACGTCTTCGTATTTCGGCAGCGGCGCTTCGTCGCCATAGTTCGGCAACGCCTGCGACTGCTTGCCGTCCGACAACAGATACTGACGACGCTGCAAATACGCGTTACGCACGAACGAATACTTGTCGAGCGCGGCGCCTTCCAGCACATCGCTCGCGTTAAGCAGATTCGCGCGCGTATTGACAATGTTGAGGCCGTACAGCGCCCAGCTCAAACCGGCCGGATCCACATAGCTAAGCGGGTTCACATAGTAGTTGCCGATGGAACCCACCGCGTCGCGCACCGTGCTCGGCCCGAACAGCGGCAGCACCAGGTACGGACCTGCCGGCACGCCATAGTGGCCGAGCGTCAGGCCGAGGTCGTTGTCGTGCTTCGGCAGCTTGGCAAGCGTCGCTACGTCGAACAGACCGCCGACACCGAAGATCGTGTTGATCACGATCCGCATGATGTCCTGCACGCCGTCGGTGATCTTCAGCTGCAGCAGGTTGTTCGCCGCGATGTAGACGTCGCCGATGTTCGAGAAGAAGTTAGTCACGCTGTCGCGAATCGGCTGCGGCGTGATGAACACGTAACCCTTGGCGACCGGCTTCAGCGCGTACTGGTCCAGCTTGTCGTTGACCGTGAAGATGGTGCGGTTCAAGCCCTCGAGCGGATCGCCCTTGGTGGGCGTCTGCACCGTGGTACAGCCGGCGAGCAGCGCGGCGGCGACGGCCAGTTTGGCCACCCGGAAGGCGCCAGCGCTCCCAGCGTGTGAGGTCTGCATTATTGTTCTCCTTATTGACCGGCGGAGCCGGAAGCAGGCAAGGCCGCCGCAGGCGCCGCGGATGCCGCGCCCGGCTTCGACGCGCCCGAATCAGCCGCTTTGCTGTAGAGGAACTGCCCGATCAGGTTTTCGAGCACGATTGCCGATTGCGTCATCGAAATCGTGTCGCCGGCTTTAAGCATCTCGGAGTCGCCGCCTGGCTCCAGGCCAATGTATTGCTCGCCGAGAAGACCCGAGGTCAGGATCTTTGCCGACGTGTCTTTCGGAAACTGGTATTGCTTGTCGATGTCGATAGTGACGACCGCCTGATAGGCATTGCTGTCAAAGCCAATCGAGGCGACGCGGCCAACTGTGACGCCCGCGCTCTTCACGGGCGCGCGCGCCTTCAATCCGCCGATATTGTCGAACTTCAGCTTAACCGGGTAGGTCGCCTGGAACGACAGCGAGCTCATGTTGCCGGCCTTGAGCGCGAGGAACAGCAACGCCACAAAACCCAGCACCACGAACAGGCCGACCCAGAAGTCGAGAGCAGTCTTTTTCATCGTCATCCCAAAGTGAATCTGCCGCGCCGCCGTTACTCCGCCGCGCGCGGCCACTGACGCACCGCAGCGGAAAACATGCAGCGCAGTCTTAGCTGAACATCAGCGCGGTCAGCAGAAAATCGAGGCCGAGCACTGCGAGCGACGCGTAGACGACAGTCTTCGTCGTGGCGCGCGACACGCCTTCCGGCGTCGGCTTGGCTTCATAGCCCTGAAAGAGCGCCACGAACGTCACCGCGAGACCGAACACCACGCTCTTGACGACACCCGCGCCCACGTCGCGCCAGACATCCACGCCGCCTTGCATTTGCGACCAGAACGCACCGGCGTCCACACCGATCAGCAGCACGCCGACCACATAGCCGCCCGCAATGCCCACCGCGCTGAAAATCGCGGCGAGAATCGGCATGGCAATGATGCCGGCCCACAGGCGCGGCGCGACCACGACCTTGACCGGGTCGACCGCCATCATTTCCATCGCGGTCAATTGCTCGCCGGCCTTCATCAGGCCGATTTCAGCAGTGAGCGAGGTGCCCGCGCGACCGGCGAACAGCAGCGCCGTGACGACCGGCCCGAGTTCGCGCACGAGCGATAGCGCGACCAGCAGCCCAAGCGCCTGCTCGGAGCCGTAGCGATTCAACGTGTAGTAACCCTGCAGGCCGAGCACGAAGCCGACGAACAGCCCCGACACCGCGATGATCACCAGCGAATAATTACCTACGAAGTGGATCTGCTTCGTGACAAGACGCGGGCGGCGCAGCAGCGGGAAAAATTCGAGCACGAGGCGCAGGAAAAAGCGCGTCGCATAGCCGGCCGTGCCGAGGCCGTCGAGCACCGAGCGGCCGACCGAGCTGATCAGTGAACCGATCATGACTGACCTCCGCCGACGCCGAAATCCGCCGCCAGCGGCGTCTTGCTCGGATAGTGAAATTTGAACGGGCCGTCTGGCGCGCCGTCGATAAACTGCCGCACCGTCGGGTCCGTAGACGCACGCAATTGGGCAGGTGTGCCCTCGGCATGGACGCCGCCGTTGGCCAGGAAATAAACGTAATCGGCGATCGCGAACGATTCCGGCACGTCGTGCGTCACCAGAATAGAAGTCGCGCCGAGCGCCTGATTGAGCGCCCGGATGAGGTTCGCCGTGACGCCGAGCGAGATCGGATCGAGGCCGGCGAACGGCTCGTCGTACATCATCAGTTCGGGGTCGAGGGCGATAGCGCGCGCGAGCGCCACCCGCCGTGCCATGCCGCCCGAAATCTCCGAGGGCAGAAGATCGCGCGCGCCGCGCAGGCCGACTGCGTTGAGCTTCATCAGCACGAGGTCGCGAATCAATTCCTCGGGAAGCTCCGTGTGCTCACGCAGCGCAAACGCGACGTTCTCGAACACCGACATGTCTGTAAACAGCGCGCCGAACTGGAACAACATACCCATCTTGCGGCGCAACGCGTACAGGCCCTCGCGCGTCTGCGCGCCGACGTTCTGGCCGTCGAACAGGATCTCGCCACGCTGCGCGCGCACCAGACCGCCGATCAGCCGCAGCACCGTGGTCTTGCCGCAACCCGAGCCGCCCATGACCGCGACGACCTGACCACGCTTGAAGCGCAGGTTCAGGTTCGACAGGACGAGCCGGTCGCCGTAACCGAAGTCGACATTGCGCAGCTCGAGTAAGGTCTCGGAGGGGGAAGACACTGACTGACAGTCCTTTTACACGGAAGGCCGAATTATAGGGCCATCATGCAAAAGTTGCCGTGAGGTGCCCTGTCCCTTAACGATTCATCGGGATTATCGCGTAAACCCTTGCTGCAGTGCGGAAACTGCGGCAGCGGGATCGGCGGCTTCTGTGACTGCGCGGACCACTGCGGCGCACCCCACGCCGGTCGCGAGCACCTCGGGCAGGACCTGCAGGTCAATCCCACCGATCGCGACCAGCGGCACGACGCCGTCAAGCAGCCGGACATAGCGGGCGAGGCGCTTGAGGCCCTGGGGCGCCGTAGGCATCACCTTGGTCGTGGTCGGAAACACCGCGCCCAACGCGATGTAACTAGGACGAAAATGCAGCGCCTTCAGAATTTCGTAGAAACCGTGCGTTGAGAGTCCGAGACGTACACCCGCCGCGGCGAGCGCCGACAGATCCGCGGTATGCACATCCTCCTGGCCGAGATGGACGCCGTAAGCGCCTGCATCCAGCGCGGCCTGCCAGTGGTCGTTGATGAAAACCTGCGCGTCGTGCTGACGCCCCGCAGCAACGCAACGCGCGATTTCGCGCTGAAGTTCGTCGGCGGGATGGGCGGACTTCCGGCGTAGCTGCACCGTTTTCACGCCGAAGCCGACCACCCTTTCAACCCACTCCGCGCTCGGCAGAACCGGATAGAGACCGAGCCGCTCCGGGCAGCGCGGAAAGGCTTGGGCCGGCGCTTGCGGCAGACCGGCGAGGCGAGGGAAACTGGCCAGATCGCAAGGGAAAGCGTCACCCGCGGCGTTGGTCAGGGTTTCGTCGCCGTCGCGCCACGCGAGCGCCAGCACCAACGCGTCGTGCGGATCGAAACCGCAATCGAGAAATGCGGCCAGCGCGGGAATCCAGTCTTCCGCGAGATGCCCTTCGAGGCGATATTTTTCGCCGCCCAGGTGCAGCGTGGCCTTGTTCTCGGCGGCTTCGACCACCGCCGCGCCCTTTACCAGCCAGTGCGCCATCTGCTCGCCGTGCCGCGCGGCATCGGTGAGTACGATCAGATCGCCGCCGTTCGGCTCGTCGGGCGCGGTCAGACAGATACGCCACGGCGCGTGGGTAGGCGGCCAGTCGCCAAGGCGCGCGCGGATGCGCTCGGTCGCCTCGGTGAGTTCGTCGGCGGGCGGCCAGAACAGGTCGCGGTCTTTCAGAGCCAATGTTTGCGTCATGCAGCGCTCCCGTCCTGATGCCAGAACGGCATGCCGACCACCGGCGTGCTCGCGTGCGCGCTCTCGCGCTCGGCCATCGGTCCCGCGAGAAACGCCTGGCGCCCCGCTTCGACGCCCAGCGCGAACGCGCGGGCCATCGCGTCCGGATGCGTGGCCTGCGACACGGCCGTGTTCAGCAGCACCCCGTCGAAGCCCCATTCCATCACCTGCGCGGCATGCGACGGCACGCCAAGCCCGGCGTCGACAATGAGCGGCACGTCCGGCAGCCGCTCGCGCAGCACGCGCAAGCCGTACGGATTGATGACACCCTTGCCGGTGCCGATCGGCGCGCCCCACGGCATCAGCGCTTCGCAACCGGCATCCAGCAGACGGCGGCCGATCACGAGGTCTTCGGTGCAATACGGCAGCACCTTGAAGCCGTCTTTGACGAGCTTCGCGGCCGCTTCGATCAGGCCGACGGGATCGGGTTGCAAGGTGTAGTCGTCGCCGATCAGTTCGAGCTTGATCCACTCGGTTTCGAAAATTTCACGCGCCATGTGCGCGGTCGCCACGGCCTCGCCGACGGTCAGGCACCCTGCCGTATTGGGCAATAGCGGCACGCCATGGCGCTTGAGCAGGTCGAAGAAGCCGGCTTCCGCGCCGCCTTCGTTCATCTGCCGGCGCAGCGCGACCGTCACCATGCCGGGTCGGGCCGCGTCGATGGAATCCGACAGCGATTGCAGCGACGGGTAACGCGACGTGCCAAGCAGCACGCGGCTCGCGAAGGGTTGGCCGTACAGCGTGAGCGCGTCGGCGGCCTGTGGGGTAGTCATTTGCATGTCCTGGTCTCCTGCAATGCGTGACGGCGTTAGCCGCCGGCCACGGGTTGCACGACATCGAGCTTGTCGCCCGGTTGCAGCGCACGCGCCGCGTGCTGCGCGCGTGCGACGAAATCGCCGTTGAGCGCGACGGCGAACGGCGGCCGCGCGCCGTAAGCAGCGAGCGCATCGGCGACAGTCGCGCCTTCTGGCAGCGACAGCGGCTTCTGGTTGATGTGAATGTCCATGATGTTCGAATACGGTTCAGTCGATGGCTAAAGCACAAGCGTGCTGACGGCACTGCGGCACGGTTCGGCGCTCATGCCGGCTCCCGCGCACAATCGTGCTGGAAAAGCTCGCTCCAGCGCGCGCCGCGCTGCCAGTCCGCGAACGCGTCGGCGTTGCCGATGCGCCGGTCCAGCAGCGCCGCCGCGAAGCGCACGGCTTCGTCGGCGACTTCGGGCACGATCATGTAGCCGTGCCGGTAAAGTCCGTTCACCCGCAGCGTCTGCGCGCCGTCCCACAGCAATGCCGGCCGATGATCGGGCAAAGTCGGGCGGCACTGCGAATTCAGCTCCAGAATGCGCGCCTCGCCAAAGCCCGGATGCACGGAAAACGCAGCGCTCAAAAGCTCCAGTGCGGAACGCACGCTAACGGGCGACATGTCCTCGCCCTCCACCTCGGTTGCGCCGATCACGTAGAGATCGTCCTGCTTCGGTGCAATGTAGAGCGGATAGCGCGGATGCAGCAGCCGCACCGGGCGCGTCAGGTTAATGCCTGGCGCATGCACGCGTGCGACTTCACCGCGAATGCCGCGCAGTGTCGGCAGCACGGGTTTGGCGCCGAGGCCGCGGCAGTCGATCGTGACGCGCGCGGGTGGTAGCGCAGCGTCGCTAACGGGTGTATTCCAGTGAGTCTGAACGCCGCGTTGCGCAAGCCCTGCCGCAAGCGCGCGAAGCACCTGACGGTTATCGAGCTGGCCTTCGCGCGGCAGGAGCCACCCCTGACTGAAGCGCCCCGCCAGCGCCGGCTCGGCCGCGCCGAGCTGCGCGCCGGCCAGCGTGACAAAGCCGCCGTCCAGCAATTCGGCCGGCGCGTTCGAGCGCACGCGTCGTTCGAACAACGGCGCCTCGGTGCGATCCGCGTGATGCCAGACGACGAGCGTGCCATTGCGCTGAAAGAACACCGGTTCGGGCAGTTCGGCCAGCACTTGCGGCCAGGTATCGAGCGAGGTCGCGCCCAATCGCGTGATCAGAAGTTCGGCACTTGCGGCTTCGGCGAGCGGCGCCAGCATCGCTGCGGCGACCCACGCGGCGGCTTGCGAACCGGCTGCGTCGCCGCGCTCATAAAGCGCGACGCGATGCCCTTGCCCGGCGAGCCGCCACGCGACGAGACGCCCGCACAGGCCGCCGCCGAGCACCGCGAAATCGGGTTGTGCAGCGCGGCTCATCGTGCGCACTCCGATCCAATGCAACGCGCAATGGCAACGCAGTGCACGCCGCCGGCGACGTGACAAGGAGCAAGAAACATAACTGAAGAATAGGCGGTCATCGAGTCCTTTCCGTACGGCCAAAAAGAAGCGCGTACCCAGGACGAAACCGGCGGGCAAGGCCGGCCAGGCAATAGCGTGCTTCAATGAAGAACGCCGCCCGGCGGGGAATGGAAGACTGGTTGCTTCCGGAAACTTCCCGCGCCGGTATTACCCGGATCGGGTGCAAAGGGTCTCTCTCAGCCTCGCTGCCGCAGCGTGAAAATCACGCCGCTCAAGTGCGAAGCACCCCTGTTTCGTCGAAGGTCATTAGACCATAAAAGGCGCGGCGCTCGCAAACGAGCGGCGCGCGGCATCGCACGCGCCTTGATCCGGCACCGCCTTGGGCGTCGCCCATATCGGCGGCGCGGCGCTCTGGCACAATGCCAGCAGAGATGGCGCAGCGAATTCAGCATGACGCGAGGCCTGGCGGCGCAAAGTCGCGGCGACGCAGGCGAAACACCCGCAGCGCGATCGCCGGAAAACTCGCGCCGGTCATTAATTTTCGCTTAAGGGCTTCGCGCCAGAATCGGCAATCGCACCGGTGGTGCTTGCCGGGTGTCGCCACCCGCACACGCACAAATATTCGCAATGGGCCGGCCTGCGTGGGTCGGCCCGAATGGAACAGCACTCCTCAGGACGCTCATGACAACGAATACATCCGCCAGCCCCGCGCTGCCGCCAGACGAGAAAGTCTCCGCCTGGAGCCTGATCAAGCCCTACTGGGTGTCGGAAGAACGCAAGACGGCGTGGGCGTTGCTTCTCGCGATCATCGTGATGAATCTGCTGGTCGTGTGGATCAACGTCCGGCTCAACCGCTGGAGCGCCGACTTCTACAACGCGCTGCAAACCAAGAATGTGCGCGACTTCCCACATTTGCTGATGGTGTTTTCGGGCCTCGCGTTCGGCTACATCATTCTCGCGGTCTACGGGCGTTACATGCGGCAGATGCTCGGGTTCCGCTGGCGTCAGTGGCTCACCACGCGCTATCTGAACGAGTGGCTGCACGACAGCGCGTTCTACCGGATCGAGCGCGACCGTCTTGCCGACAACCCCGACCAGCGGATCAGCGACGACCTTCAGTCGTTCGCCACCACCACGTTGTCGCTCACGCTCGATCTGCTGTCCACGGTCGTCACGCTGGTGTCGTTCATCACGATCCTGTGGTCGCTCGCCGGCGCGCTGACCATCACGCTCGGCGGCGTTCCGCTGCACATCCCCGGCTATATGGTCTGGGCGGCCGCGCTTTACGCGGTGGTCGGATCGCTCGTGATCCAGAAAGTCGGCCACCCGCTCGTGCCGATCAACTATCAGGCACAGAAAGTCGAAGCGGATTTCCGTTTCGGCCTGATCCGTCTGCGCGAAAACGCGGAGCAGATCGCGTTCTACAACGGCATGGACACGGAGAAGAAAAACGCGCATTCGCTGTTCGGCCGGATTCGCGACAACTGGTGGCAGGTCATGAAGTACACGAAGCGTTTGACCTTCGTGCTGAGCTTCTATGGCCAGATCGCAATCATTTTCCCGCTCGTCGTGGCTGCGCCGCGTTACTTCGCGGGCGCCTTCACATTCGGCGTACTGATGCAGATTTCGAGCGCGTTCGGCACCGTCAGCGATTCGTTCTCGTGGTTCATCAACAGTTACTCGACACTCGTCGAGTGGCGCGCAACCGTGAACCGGTTGCGCGAATTCAAGCGGGTCGTGCATGCACCGCGTCTGAAGGAATCGGTGTCGCCGGCCACCGCGCACGGCGGCATCAACCTGCATTTCGTCGACGCCGACTCGCTCACCACCGACCGCCTGAAGCTCGCGCTGCCCAACGGCACTCCGCTGTCGCGCATCCGCGATATCGCGATCGAACCCGGCTCACGGTGGCTCGTGCGCGGCCCATCCGGCTCGGGCAAGAGCACGTTGATGCGCGCGCTCGCCGGCCTCTGGCCGTTCGGCGACGGCTCGATAGACGCACCGGTCAACGCGCGCATGATGTTCATCCCGCAGGTCAGCTACATGCCGATCGGCACGCTGAAGGCTGCGCTCAGCTATCCGTCGGCAGCCGACACATATACCGACGACGAATGCCGCGAGGCGCTCGTCACCTGCCATCTGTCGCAGTACGCGGACCGTTTGCAGGAATCGGGGCACTGGACGCGCATGTTGTCGCCGGGCGAGCAACAGCGCCTTGCCGCGGCACGCGTGCTGCTGCACAAGCCAGACTACCTGTTCCTCGATGAAGCGACGAGCGCGCTCGACGCCGAAAACGAAGCGCGGCTCTATCGCCTCTTCACCGAGCGCCTGCCGAAGGCGGCGATTGTCAGCGTTGCGCACCGCGAATCGCTTGCTGCGTTCCATGACGAGACGCTCGAAGTCGAGCGTGCCAGCGAAGCGGTCGCCGCATGACTTCCGGCAGCGGTGCGACGAGCGGCAGCAACGCGGCTTTCGAGCGCGTCGTACTGATCACGGGCGCGGGGTCGGGCATCGGGGCCGCGCTCGCCCGGCGGCTCTCGGCCCTGCGGATGGCCGCGCAGGAGACAAGCACCGCATCGACGGCCCCGCCCGCGATCGGCACTCCACGCATTGCGCTGATGTTGCACGCACGCGGCGCGGATGACGAATCGCGTCAGCGTCTCACGCAAGTTGCCGCCGAGTGCAGCGCGAATGGCGCGGCCTGCGCCACCGTCTTCGGCGACCTCGCCGAGCGAGGCGCAGCCGAACATGTGGTGCATCAAACGCTTGCAACCTTTGGCGCGCTCGATCAACTGGTCGCCAACGCAGGCCACGCGCAGCGCCAAACGTTGCAGACACTCGACCTCGACACGCTGGGCGCGGCCTTCGCGGCGATGCCCGCCGCGTTCGCAGCGCTTGTGAAACGCGCCACGCCGGCACTCGAAACGTCGAGGCGCGGACGCGTGGTCGCGCTCAGTTCATTTGTCGCACACCGTTATCGCGCCGACGCGCCATTCGCCGCCACAGCGGCCGCCAAGGCGGCGCTGGAATCGCTCGCGAAAACCGCCGCCGCCGAACTCGCGCCGCATGGCGTGACCGTGAATTGCGTCGCGCCAGGCTATACGCGCAAGGATCGCGGGCCGAGCCCCGACAACGCCGCAGTGTGGACGCACGCGGCCGAGTCGACGCCGCTTGGCCACATCGCCGAGCCGGCCGACGTCGCGGCGCTGATTGCCTTTCTGCTTTCCGACGAAGCGCGTCACATCACCGGCCAGGTGATTCACGTCGACGGCGGTTTGACGCTGGGTTGAACCACCGGGCTGAGTCACCGACGCCACCGACGCAATCATCGCGCGGGCCGCACAAACGGCAAGATCCGGAAACACGAAAGAACAGTTCGAAAGCATTTGCGAAGCGGGCGAGCTTTTCCGCCCTTTGAAAAGAGCCGACAACAGCGACGATAGTCGTGCGAGCCGTCCCCGCGGCCCGCAGTCATTCACTGCTAACGGACTCTTCGCTCATGTCACTCGATCGCCGCTCTCCTCATTTCACTCACCGCCTCGCGCTTGCTCTCGGCACGGCCATGCTGCTCGCGAGCGCCGCGCAAGCAGCACAAACCACGCCGCCGAACGAGCCGGCTGACGTGTGCCCTGCGCTCAAGCACATCGTCGAGGCGTCCGATTTCAAGCAGTTGCATACGCAACCAGCCGCACAACTGCCGGGCGTCGCAAGTGCGGAAGATTGCCGCTCCAACGCGCACGCTTACGACTGTCACTGGCGCGCGCACTGGCAGGCCGACGGAGTGGTCAACGATCCGCTCGAAGAAATCGGCGCGGACATCGCCGCCTGCTTTCCGAACGTCGTGCACGACGTCAATACGCCGACACGCCAGCACTTCGTCGTCACGACCGCCGAGCGACGCGTCAACGTGACGGCGAGCGTGCAAGGGCAGAACGAATTGCGTCTGCGCGTCACGCGCTAGGCGTCGGGACCATGCGCGTCTTCCTGCGTCTCGCGCAGACGGTCGATCTCTGTTGTTTGTGCTCATCGCCACCTGGCTCTGCTTCATGACCTTCCTGCCTGGCACACGCGCTCACGCTAACGCCTTCACGCGAGCCCCTCGTGCGGCCTGGGTCAGGTTGCGGCGGCCGAGCGCAAAGCTCGTCGCCTGTACCACGTTGACAGTGGGACTGAACGGCTGCGCATGGACGCTGATCCAGGCAGCCGACGCCACCGGCTCCGTGATCCAGGCGGGCTATGCGATTGCCGCCAACTATTCGTCGCCGACCTTCGTGAACGGCCGTCCCGCCGATGTGCGACATGTCTGCATCGAAGTGAATCAGACGGTATCGGTGGGCGACTTCGTGCCGGCGCTGCAACTCGCGCTGGATCGGCGCGGCATTCGTTCGGATGTCTACAATCCCGGCACTTCGCCCGCCGGCTGCGAGGCGCGCCTCGTCTACAACGCCGCGATCGACTATGGCCGCCGTTCGTTCAGCGACGAGTCGATCCAGTACCTGTCGATCATCGACTTGACGCTCGTGCAGAGCGGCCGCGTCCTCGTCACCGCGCGCTATCAGACGGGCGGCCTGAACACCGACCGTTTCTCTTCGGCGTCGACCAAGCTCAATGGCCTCATCGAGAAGATGGTCGTCGATCAGACCGACTTCAGCCGCCAGACGCTGCAAACAGTTCAGACTTCGCAGGTCAATTGAACCGCGCTCATTGTTTGTCTTACTCAGGAAAGGTTTGGAAAGCATCAACCGCTTTGCTGCGCTCGCGCCGATCACTAAGATGATCTGAATGAACCAATCCATTCTGGTCGTCGACGACGACCCCGTCGTACGTGAGCTCGTCAGCCAGTATCTGGAAGGGCGCGGCTTCAAGGTCGCCACGCTCGAGCATGGCATGGCACTGCAGCGCAAGCTTCAGGACGAGCGCCCGGCGCTGATCGTGCTCGACATCATGATGCCCGAGCTCGACGGCATCAGCGCGCTGCGCGCGTTGCGCGTCGCGGGCGACGATATTCCCGTGATCCTTCTCACTGCTCGCGCGGATCCGATCGACCGCGTGATCGGTCTGGAACTCGGCGCGGACGATTATCTCGGCAAGCCGTTCGAACCGAGTGAACTGGTGGCGCGCATTCGCACCGTGCTGCGGCGTCGCGGCTCGGCTGCGCCGAGCGCACCGGAACAGCGCGCGCCGTATCGCTTTGGCCGCTTCGAAGTCAACTTCCCGGCGCGTGAACTGCGCCTCGACGGCGAGCGCATCACGCTGCGTTCGAGCGAATTTGCGATGCTGAAAGTGTTCGTCACGCACGCGATGACAGTGCTCACGCGCGCGCAGTTGCTCGAAAAACTGCACGGCAATAGCGAGGCGCATCGCAACCGCAGTCTCGATGTGTCGATCTGGCGCTTGCGTCGTCTGATCGAGGTCGATCCGTCGGAGCCGCGCTATGTGCAAACGGTGTGGGGGCGCGGCTACGTGTTCGTCCCGGACGGCGAGATCGGCGCTGCTGAGCGCGGCCCAACTGCGCTTTCGCAGTAAGCGCGGCAAGCGCCGCAGCGACACGAGGTTAGACTCAAGCACGGCGCGGACATAACCGAGAGGCGGCGCGGACAAAACGCGCCGCGCTGCGCCGCGCCCGCTTCAGAAAGTCAGCACGCTTAGAAACATTCGCTGCAGCCAACCCATGGTGGTCGCATCGGAAAGCATCCCCACGCCTGCCTGTTCGATCCGTGCATTTGCGACCTTGCTCGAAGCCACGTAGTTACCTGCTTCGATATCCTTAGGATTGATGACGCCCGACAGACGCAGGCGGTCACGGTTGCCGCTCATCGAAATGATTTTTTCACCGGACACGACCAGGTTGCCCGTAGGCATCGTGCCGATCACCGTGACAGCGAGCGTGCCGCTCATGCCGCTCGCGTCGGTCAGGCTACCCTGCCCTTTGAACTCGGTGCTTGCGGAGCCGACGTTGAAGAGTCTTGCGAGCCGGGCGGCGGCTCCGGTCGAATGATCGGCGGCATCGGCAGTGATGCTGCTTGACCGGCTTGCCGCTGCCGTCGAACTATTGTTGCCGCTATATGACTCCGACAGGCGGATCGTGAGCACGTCGCCGATGTGCTGCGCGCGCGGCGTCTCGTACAGCACCATCAACGTGCCGGCCTGGTAGATCGCGCCCTGTGTGTTGACGTTCAGCGGCGCGGACACGAGCGGCGGCGCCATCGGCGTTTCGACGATCGACTTCTGTCCGCCGGCGCAAGCCGATAGAGCCACCACCGCGCACATCGCCGCGGAAAAACGAAGCTTAGGCATTGTTTTACTCCCTGGCCTGATCGGCCTCATCGTCGAGTGGATTGGCTGCCAAGGGCGCATGGCGCCTCAACCGGCTTCCGCATCGCTTGCCTGCCACTGCCGCACGACCGACTTGACCCACGCGTCGGAACCCTTCAGCAGGTATGTCAGCGTGCCGTTGCGAGTGCCGGGCAAAAAACACAACGTGATCGAACTCACCGCGTTTTCCCATACGTAGACCGGCAGCGCGCCTGGCGCCGACACGTTCTGCGTCGCGTGACGCGGCGGGCCGTAGCGCTCCGCTAGCGCCTCGCGCAAGTCCTCGGCGGTGACTTCGTCGATCACGAACGAGATTTCGTACAGACGCAGTGCGCTTTGCTCTTCGCTTCTGTTTTCGCTTCGTCCCCCGATACGCGCGAAGCGCAGCACGTGCTCGGACGCCGGCGCGCCATCGACCACCGCTTGCGACAGCGCCCAACCGTTGTCGTCGCGATGTGCCCAGCGGCACGCGACTGTCAAACTCTCGTGCGACTTCAGCCGCATGCCGAGCACGCCCGCCTGCACATCCGTCTCGCAGACCGGCACGCTGCCGATCGGCGTCGCGCGCACCTTCGAGCCCGCGCGGAATTCGTCGAGCGTGATGCCAAGCGCAATGCCGCGGAAGGCGAACGGCGTGTCCTGCGCGCGCCGCCGCGCATCGGCCAAAGCGTCCTTCGACGCGGGAGCCGCCGCGCTGGCTTCGCGCGCCGCCGGTTGCGCCGGCACGGTCGGCGAAAACGCGCAGCAAACCAGCGCCAACGCGCAGGCAATCCGTTGGGGAGTCATGATTCAGTCGATCGCGGATGAACACATGTCGAACGGGCTGGCCGCCGCATGGCCGACGACCGGGATGATTTTCAGCGTGGCTGACGTGAGTCGGCAGGGCAGCGCAGCAACGGCGCAGCCGCCGAGCGGCAACAGCACCGCGCCGAGCGCGAGCCACACAGCGGCGCGGATGAAACGCGCAGGGATTCTCGGAGTCGACACGCGGGCCTCGGCAGATCAGGCCGTCGTATTGACGTGGTGACCGACGAGGCCCGCGGGCGCCGAAGGCTGCGGCTGCGTTGCGGAAGCCGTGGCTTGCGCCGCGCCGCCGGTACTTGCGGAATTGCCTGCAGACGTGGGCTTTTCCGTCGTTTTGGTGGGCGCGACTGCAGGGAAGTGGGTCGAACTGAGGTTGCCTGGAACGGTCATGATGAGCCTCGCATGGTTTGGCGGAATGTCGGTCTTGCGCCGTCTATGCCGGACAGGGCCGTTAAGCTCTTGCGGCGTGTGGCGCTACGTATTGCAGGACGAATCTTCGCGCCGCCGGGGCCGTGGCGATGCACGAAGAAAGACGCGCTTTCCGGCGGTTCTTACGACCAGTTTCGAACGATTGCCACTACTTCCCGGTGTGCGCAAACTGTTTCCGGAAAGCGGCCTCCGGCATGAGAACGCCGATCGACGCAACGCGCGACGTCGGCGACCGCGTGCTCATCGCGGCTGCCAGCCGCGTTGCCAACTGCGTTGCCAAATATGGCAGTGGTGAAATATGCTGTGAGCCTTGGGTGACGGGACTTACGCGCCAACGCGCCGATTTTGCGCAGCGCCGGGTAAGCATTGGTAAGAAAACAGTCGGCCGCGCGTTGCGCGCGTCAGTCTAGAATTTCGCCATGAATCCACAGGTCCTTATCGTCGACGACGATCCGGTCGTACGCGATCTGCTTTGCAAGTTCTTGCAGTCGAACGGCTTCGACGCGTCGGTGCTGCATGACGGCACCCATCTCCAGCGCAGGCTCGAGCGCGAACGGCCATCGGTCGTCGTGCTCGACATCATGATGCCGAACACCGACGGCCTGCGCGCGCTCACCGCGTTGCGCGCCGCCGGTGACGACATTCCGGTGATCTTCGTCACGGCGCGCGGCACGGTGGCGGACCGCATAGTCGGGCTCTCGCTCGGGGCAGACGACTATCTGACCAAGCCGTTCGATCCGCGTGAACTGCTCGCGCGCATCCACACCGTTCTGCGCCGCCGCGGCCCTTCGACCACCAGTGCACCCGAAGCGCGCAAACCGTATAAGTTCGGCCCGTTCGAACTGGACTTCGCCACGCGCTCGCTGTCGCGTGCGGACTCGAAGCTCCCGTTGCGCGACAGTGAGTTCGCGCTGCTGAAGATCTTCGTGAACAATCCCTATAAGGTGTTGTCGCGCGTGCTGATTCACGACCTCGTGCATCGCGACAATCTCGCATTCCGCGACCGCAGTCTCGACGTGCCGATCTGGCGGCTGCGCCGCGTGATTGAGGACGATCCGTCCAATCCGTGCTATGTGCAGACAGTGCGCGGCAAGGGTTACGTCTTCGTGCCCGACGCAGACGGCACACCGTTCTCCGACGAGGCCGCCTCGAACGCATGAGAAACCCGCTGAACACGCTGTTCGGCAGAATGGCGTTGCTTTCGACGGCGGTGCTCTTCGCGATTCAGGCCGGCTGGTTCGTTCTCGTGGTGATGCAGCCGCCGCGTCATGAAGTCGACGGCTTTGCGCGCGGCCTCGTGCTGGTGCTGCAGGCGATCAACGGTGAGCCGATCAAGGGCGCCGCCCTCGCGCCCGCCATGCGCGTGCATCTCGTTCCGACCTGGAACATGCCGCCGAGCATCCATCTTCACGAACCGACGGAACGTCTCGTCGCCGACCTGGCGCGGCGCCTGCGTGACGATCTCCCGCCCGGCACGAAGATCGCCGTCGACGACCTGCGTCCGCCGCAACTGTGGGTGTTGTTTCCCGGCAAGTCGAACTGGGTGGTGCTACCCGTTGACCTTCCGCCGCCGCCGCGCTTTCTGATCGAATCCGTTTCGATGCTGGCCGCCGCGCTCATCCTGTCGCTCTTCGCGGTCTGGCAGATGCAGCGACCGCTGTCGCGCGTCGCCGATGCCGCGCGTGAGTTCGGTTCGGGCGTGCGGCCGCAACCCGTCACAGTGCAAGGTCCGCGAGAACTGCGCGATCTGATCGGCTCGTTCAACGACATGATGCGGCGCCTGAACGAAGCCGGCGACGATCAGGCCGTCATGCTCGCCGGTGTCGCGCACGACCTGAAAGCGCCGCTCACGCGCCTGAAGTTGCGCGCGAGCGTGCTGGTAGAGGAGAGCGAACGTGCGGGCTTGATACGCGATGTCGACTCGCTGACGAACATCGTCCAGCAGTTTCTCGAATTTGCCGGTCAATCCGCCGACGCGGGGCCTGCAGTAGAGGTCGACGAGTTCCTGCGCGAACAGTTTTCCGCGAGCGACGGCTTCGCCGAACACACGGACAGCGGCGACGGCATGGACAGCACTTCCAGCGCCGGGGAGACGCCGCTCTTCGCGCTCCATCTGCGCGCCGGCCCGGCGTTCACGCTGCCGCGCACGCTGCTTGACCGGCTCGTGACGAACCTCGTCGATAACGCTTTGGAACATGGCGCGCCGCCCGTCGACATCGCCACCGAACGCGGCGACGGTTATTGGCTCATCCGTGTGCGCGACCATGGCGCCGGCATTCCCGACGAGCGCATTGCCGCGGCGATGAAACCGTTCGTGCGGCTCGACGCCGCGCGCGGCGGCGAAGGCCATTGCGGCCTCGGCCTTGCAATCGTCGCGCGGCTTGCGCACGATCGCGGCGGACGTTGCCATGTACGCAATCACGCGCAAGGCGGTCTGGAGGTGTGTATCGAACTGCCGGCGGCGTCTGCCGCGACCGCATAAGGCGCAGGCTGTTGCCGCGAATGAGCGCCGCGACCGATCCGCTTACGTCACCTTACCGGATCGTCTATCGCGTGGCCGGCGGCCGTATAGTCGGCCCCGGCAACCTCGATGCCGCCCTTCTCAGTCCGCCCGCTTGTTCGGGGCGGATTTTTTTTGCCCACAGTTTGATGCGTGCGTTTTATGCGCGGATTTGTCCGGCTCCCGGGAATGACTCTCCCTGCGCGCCTCAAACGACGAGCCGGCTGCGCAAACTCTCGATAGCCGACTTCGACACGCCAAGGCCTTCGGTCAGATAGCGCGTCATCGTGCCGTAGCTTGTCTGCACCTGATCGAAGCCCGCCTGCAGATAGCTTTCCTGAACGCCGAGCAAGGGCTCCTGGATCGCGGCGAGCGCGTCGCCGTCCTGCGCACGCAAAGTCTCTTTCTGCGACCTGATCGCCTGTGCGCGATAGACGTTGCTCAGCAGGTAGTCCTGCATGATGACGTCGAGCGGCACGTTAGCAATGCTCTGCAACAACGCGGCAACCCAACCCGCGCGATCCTTTCCCGCGTTCGAATGGAACAGCTGCGCGCCCGCGCCATCGGCCATCTGACGTAGCAGCGCGCCGTAGTTTGCCCGTTGCGCGGCGCCGGTTACATAGGCGCGAGCCTCGGACTCCATGAACGCCGCCGCGCCGCCCGCAGAATTGAAGGCGGGCGTGATGAAGTCGCGAGCGCCAAGTACATTCAACGTCTGAGATACGGTGGCACGCGGCAGGATATCGGCCGTCCGCTCGATCTCGCCTGGCGAGCGCAAATCGAAGATGGCGGCAATGCCGAGACTTTCGATTTCGGTCTGATCAGCCACGCTGAGCGCGAGCACGTTCGCGCGAAAGAACACGCCTCGGCGCATCGTTTTGCCGTCGGCAGTTGGATAGCCTGCGGCGGCGCCCGCGACATCGCGGAAATTATCGACCGAGGCCAGTCGCGGCGTCTCGCCCTGCTCGGTATCCAGGTTGCCGCCGCCGCACGCGGAGAGCAGGGAACCGCCGATACCGGACGCCAGCAGCACGCTTGCGGAACCCTTCAGGAATGTCCGGCGCGACCCGCTCGCGGCAAGTTCGCGCGCGGGCACGGCCACGTGCGCAAAGTGGCGGCGAGGCTCCGGGCAGATTTTCGCGGTGGCGGGCATTAGGCGATCAGATGTGGCAGGCGCGAGTGTTGGCAGACAATGTGCAGCCGATGCGCTGCGTGCGCAGTGTAACGGTGTTCATTATCTTTTTGGTTACGGCGTATTAGTTCGTAAGCAACGGCTTTCGCGAGCTTTCGCCGTCTTGCATGCATCGGCTGGTATGCCGTCCAGCGCGCCCTCGCCGGATCCGTTTCTTTCGCATCTCGCGTGTTGTCCGCTGCTTACCCGTTGTTGCCATGACTGCTGCCATGATTGCTGCGATGTTCGCTGCCAATTTTGACCACAACTGGCCGCATGTTGCCTCGTCCCCGTAGAATAGAAACACCTCCCACGAGCCGCCGGCACACAAAAAACCAGGAGAACACAACAAACATGCCCTCTCTCCAATGGTTCACCGAACTGACGCAGCGGGAACGCCGCACCCTGTACGCCGGTTTCGGCGGCTATGCGGTCGATGCGTTCGATTTCATGATCTACTCGTTCCTCATTCCGACGCTGATCGCGACTTGGGGCATGACCAAAAGCGAAGCGGGCATGATCGCCACGAGTTCGCTCATCTCGTCGGCGTTGGGCGGCTGGCTCGCCGGCATTCTGGCCGACCGGTACGGCCGCATCCGCGTGCTTCAATGGACGATCGCCACCTTCGCGCTATTCACGTTTCTGTCGGGCTTCACGCATTCGTTCTGGCAGCTGCTCGCCACACGCACCCTGCAAGGAATCGGCTTCGGCGGTGAATGGTCGGTCGTGACGATCATGATGGCCGAGACGATCCGCTCGCCGCAGCATCGCGCGAAAGCCGTGGGCACCGTGCAAAGCAGCTGGTCGTTCGGCTGGGCAGCGGCGGCCATCGTCTACTGGGCATTTTTTGCGTTGCTGCCCGAACAGTATGCGTGGCGTGCGTGCTTCTGGATCGGTCTGCTGCCCGCGGCCTGGATCATCTACATTCGCCGCAACGTCAGCGACCCCGACATTTATCTGCAGACGCGCCGTGCGCGTGAGAGCGGCTTCGAAACTGCGCATTTCCTGCAGATTTTCTCGGGGCCGCACTTGCGCATCACACTGCTTGGCAGCGCGTTGTGCACCGGCATGCTCGGCGGTTATTACGCGATCACCACGTGGCTGCCCACCTATCTGAAGACCGTGCGTCATCTGTCCGTGTTCAACACGAGCGGCTATCTGATCGTGCTGATCGTCGGCTCGTTCACCGGTTATATCGTGGGCGCGATCTTGTGCGACAAGATTGGACGGCGCGCGTCCTTCATTCTGTTCGCGGTCGGCTCGTTCGTGCTCGGCATGGTCTACACGATGCTGCCGGTCACCGACGGCATGATGCTTGCGCTCGGATTTCCACTCGGCATCGTCGTGCAAGGGATTTTCGCGGGTGTGGGCGCCTATTTGTCGGAGCTATATCCCAATGCGATTCGCGGCTCCGGGCAAGGCTTCTGCTACAACCTTGGGCGCGGCTTCGGCTCGTTCTTTCCGATTCTCGTCGGCACACTTTCGCAGGGCATGTCTCTGGTGAAGGCAATGGGCATTGTCGCCGGTGCGGGTTATCTGCTCGTGATCGTCGCCGCGTTGTGCCTGCCCGAAACCAAGGGCAAGGTGCTCGGCACGGCCAGTCCTGCCGCCTGACTTTGTCGCTGATTTCTGGCGCTGATTCCTGCCCACTAAGCACATGAAAACGATTGTTCTGGGAGGCGGCGTGATCGGCGTCGCGACCGCTTTCTACCTGCGCCAGCAAGGCTGCGAGGTCACGGTGATCGAGCGGGAGCCGGACGTCGCGCTCGCCACGAGCTTCGGTAACGCGGGTGTGATCGCGCCCGGCTACGTGACGCCGTGGGCCGCGCCGGGCATGCCGACGAAGATCCTCAAGTACCTGTTCAAGCCAGCGTCGCCGTTGATCTTCCGTCCTACCCTCGACCCGGCTCAGTGGCGCTGGATCGCGCGCTGGTTGCGCGAATGCGACCTCGAACGCTTTCGCGTCAATAAACAACGGATGCAGCGCATCGCCTATTACAGCCGGGACTGCCTGCACGAATTCCGCAGCCGTCATCCGTTTGATTACGGGCGCAGCCAAGGGTATCTGCAACTGTTTCGCAGCGAGTACGACGTCGAACTCGCGCAACCGGCGCTGGCTGTGCTGCGCGACGCGGGCATCGCATATCGGGAAGTGAACCCCGCGCAATGCGTCGATATCGAGCCGGGTTTGCGCTGGGCGCGCGCGACTCCGGTGTCGGGCATTCATCTTCCCGACGACGAAGCCGGCGACTGCGCCCGCTTCACGCGCGAATTACGAGCTATCTGCGAGCGCCACGGCGTGCGGTTTCGCTTCGACACGCGCGTGACATCGATCGACGTGCGCGGTGGTGCGGTCCGCGGTGTGCGTGTGGAAAGTGAAGCCGGTGGACGACCGGACGGTGCAAACGGTGCAAACGGTGCAAATGGCGCCGCTGAAATCGTACAGGCCGATAACGTCGTGGTGGCGCTGGGCGTCGACAGTGCGGCGTTGCTTGCACCGCTCGGCGTAAAGGTGCCGCTCTATCCGGTGAAGGGATATTCCGCAACGCTGCCCGTGATCGATGATGAGAAAGCCCCACGGGCCGCGCTTATGGACGAGTCGCTCAAGACAGCCATCACGCGCTTCGGCAACAACCTGCGGGTGGCGGGCACAGCCGAGTTGGGCAACCGGCAGACCACGCTGCGCGAGCAGGCGCTACAAACGCTGATGAAAGTGCTGGATGACTGGTTTCCACATGCCGCCGCGCCGACGTCCGCACACTTCTGGGTCGGTCGCCGCCCAATGACGCCCGACGGCGCACCATTGCTCGGACCTTCGGGCATCGACAATTTGTGGCTCAACCTCGGGCACGGCTCGACGGGCTGGGCGATGTCGATGGGCTCGGCGCGGGTGGTCGCCGATCTCATCACGCAGCGCAAGCCGGAGATCGATCTCGACGGGCTCACGTTGGCGCGTTATGGGAAGTGACGCGGCGAGCTGAATCACAAGCAGCACATATGAAAAAACCGGGTCACCCTGTCGGGCGCCCGGCTCTGTTTTACCGCTTTGATGTGCCTTCTAACGTGCCGCTTCGTGCACCGCTTAACGGACGACGCCGTTGCGGCAAACCAGCGGCGACGTTTAGCGCGGCAGGTCCGAATGCCCCATCAGGAAAGCGTCGACCGAACGTGCGCACTGACGGCCTTCGCGAATCGCCCACACGACGAGCGACTGGCCGCGGCGCATATCGCCGGCAGTGAACACCTTGTCCACCGACGTGTAGTACGCCTTGTCACCTTCGGTGGTGGCCCGCACGTTGCCGCGCGCGTCCTTGTCGACGCCGAAGGCTTCCAGCACAGGCGACACCGGCTGCGTGAAGCCCATGGCGAGCAGCACCAGGTCGGCCTTCATTTCGAACTCGGAGCCCGGCACTTCGACCATCTTGCCGTCCTTCCATTCGACGCGCGCCGCAATCAACTTCTCGACCTTGCCGTTCTTGCCTTCGAGGCGCTTGGTCGCGACAGCCCAATCGCGCGAACAGCCTTCCTCATGCGACGACGACGTGCGCAGCTTGATCGGCCAGTACGGCCACACGAGCGGCTTGTTCTCTTCTTCCGGCGGTTGGGGCAGCAGTTCGAACTGCGTGACGCTCTTCGCGCCGTGACGGTTCGACGTGCCCACGCAGTCCGAACCGGTATCGCCGCCGCCGATCACGACGACGTGCTTGCCCTTGGCAAGCAGCTGGTTCGGGACTTTGTCGCCGGCATTGACCTTGTTCTGCTGCGGCAGGAATTCCATTGCGTAATGGATGCCTTCCAGTTCGCGGCCCGGCACCGGCAGATCGCGCGGCGTTTCCGAACCGCCGGCTACCACGACCGCGTCGAACTCTTCCTTCAACTGGTCCGGCGTGATGGTTTCCTTTGCGGTGTTGCCGATGTAGGCCGGCAGCGAATCGGCCCTACCGACGAACACGTTGGCGCGGAACGTTACGCCTTCGGCTTCCATCTGGCGCATACGGCGATCGATCAGCCACTTCTCCAGCTTGAAGTCGGGAATGCCGTAACGCAGCAGACCGCCGATGCGGTCGTTCTTTTCGAACACCGTCACATCGTGACCGGCGCGCGCGAGTTGCTGAGCGACCGCCAGACCGGCAGGACCGGAACCGACCACGGCAACCTTCTTTCCGGTTTTATGCTTCGGCGGCAGCGGCGCGACCCAGCCTTCGGCCCATGCCTTGTCGATGATCGCGTGTTCGATCGACTTGATGCCGACCGGGTCGTCGTTAATGCCGAGCGTGCACGCCGCTTCGCACGGCGCCGGGCAGATGCGGCCCGTGAACTCCGGGAAGTTGTTCGTGGAGTGCAACACCTCGATCGCCGTCTTCCAGTCCTGTTGAAAAACCAGGTCGTTGAAGTCCGGGATGATGTTGTTCACCGGGCAGCCGTTGTTGCAGAACGGAATGCCGCAGTCCATGCAACGTGCGCCTTGAACCTTCGCTTCGTCGTCGGTGAGTGCGGCGACGAATTCCTTGTAGTGCTTCACGCGTGTGAGCGGAGCTTCATACGCCTCGTGGCGGCGCTCGAACTCGAGAAAACCGGTTGCCTTGCCCATGTGGTTCTCTTCTCTATCTGTATCTAGGGGGTGATCTGAACCCGCCGCAGCGCGCCGTTGAACGGTCGCGCGCGGCAGGTACGGCTAAAGGTGACGTCTCTGTGCGAAAGCAGTCGACGAGCGGTCTGCGCTCAGGCGGCGAGAACTTCTTTATTCGCCTTCTTCGCTGCCATTTCGCCCAGCGCGCGCTTGTACTCGGTCGGGAACACCTTCACGAATTGACGGCGCGACGCGTCCCAGTTTTCGAGCAGCGCTTTTGCACGCGGCGAGCCCGTGAACTGGAAGTGACGTTCGATGAGACCCTTGAGCAGCGCTTCGTCGGTCGTGCCGGCGTGCCACAGGCTCTTGTCGACCGTGCGCTCCTGTTCGGCCTGCTGCAGAACCGGCTCGAGCGCAACCATCGACTTGTTGCACTTGCCCGCGAACGTGTTGTCCGGGTCGTACACGTAGGCGATGCCGCCCGACATGCCGGCCGCGAAGTTACGGCCGGTTTCGCCGAGCACGATGACCGTGCCGCCCGTCATGTATTCGCAGCCGTGGTCGCCCGTGCCTTCGACAACCGCCGTCGCACCCGAGTTACGCACGCAGAATCGCTCGCCAGCCACGCCGCGGAAGAACGATTCGCCTTCGATCGCGCCGTACATCACCGTGTTGCCGCAGATGATGTTCTCTTCCGACTTGCCGCGGAAATCGTTCGTGGGACGGATGATGATGCGCCCGCCCGACAAGCCTTTGCCGACGTAGTCGTTGCCGTCGCCGACCAGATCCAGCGTGATGCCCTTCGCGAGGAACGCGCCGAAGCTCTGACCCGCAGTACCCTTCAACTGGATGTGAATGGTGTCGTCGGGCAAGCCGTCGTGGCCGTATTTCTTCGCGATCGTGCCGGACAGCATCGCGCCGACCGTACGATTAACGTTGCGCACCGGCTGGATGAACGACACGTGCTCGCCGTTCTCGATGGCCGCCTTCGCCTTTTCGATCAGCGTGTGGTCGAGCGCGCGGTCCAGACCGTGGTCCTGGTCTTCCACATGCTTGCGCGCGACTTCAGCCGGCACTTGCGGCAGATAGAACACGCGCGAGAAGTCGAGACCCTTCGCCTTCCAGTGCTCGATGCCCTTCTTCGTGTCGAGCAGTTCGGCGTGACCGATCAGGTCGTCGAACTTGCGAATACCCAGTTGCGCCATGATTTCGCGCGCTTCTTCCGCAACAAAGAAGAAGAAGTTGACGACATGTTCCGGCTGGCCCTTGAACTTGGCCCGCAGCACCGGATCTTGCGTCGCGACGCCGACCGGGCAGGTGTTCAGATGGCACTTGCGCATCATGATGCAGCCTTCGACGACGAGCGGCGCCGTCGCAAAGCCGAACTCGTCGGCGCCGAGCAGCGCGCCGATCACGACGTCGCGGCCGGTCTTCATCTGACCGTCGGCCTGCACGCGGATACGCCCGCGCAACTGGTTCAGAACCAGTGTCTGCTGCGTTTCGGCGAGACCGAGTTCCCACGGCGTACCGGCATGCTTGACTGACGACAGCGGCGACGCGCCGGTGCCGCCGTCGTGGCCTGCGATCACGACGTGGTCGGCCTTCGCCTTGGCGACGCCCGCTGCGACCGTGCCGACACCGGATTCCGACACCAGCTTCACCGACACGCTAGCCGCCGGATTCGCGTTCTTCAGGTCGTGAATGAGCTGCGCCAGATCTTCGATCGAGTAGATGTCGTGGTGCGGCGGCGGCGAAATGAGACCGACACCCGGCACCGAGTAACGCAGCTTGCCGATGTACTCGGACACTTTGTGGCCCGGCAACTGGCCGCCTTCGCCCGGCTTCGCGCCCTGCGCCATCTTGATCTGGATCTGATCGGCTGAGGCGAGGTATTCCGCCGTCACGCCGAAGCGGCCCGACGCGACCTGCTTGATCTTCGAGCGCAGAGAATCGCCTTCCTTCAACGGAATGTCGACAATCACCTCGTCGCCGATCACGGACTTCATCGTGTCGCCGTTCTTGATTGGAATGCCGCGCAGTTCGTTGCGATAGCGGTTTTCGTCCTCGCCGCCTTCGCCGGTGTTCGACTTGCCGCCAATGCGGTTCATCGCAACTGCCAGCGTGGCGTGCGCTTCCGTGCTGATCGAGCCGAGCGACATTGCACCGGTGGCAAAACGCTTGACGATTTCCTTCGCCGGTTCCACTTCGTCGAGCGGAATCGCCTTGGTCGGGTCGAGCTTGAATTCGAACAGACCGCGGAAGGTCATGTGACGCCTGGTCTGATCGTTGATCAGATGCGCGTATTCCTTGTACGTCTGATACGAATTGCTGCGCGCCGAGTGTTGCAGCTTGGCGATCGCATCCGGCGTCCACATGTGTTCTTCGCCGCGCACGCGATAGGCGTACTCGCCGCCTGCGTCGAGCATGTTCGCGAGGATCGGGTTGTCGCCGAACGCGTCGCGGTGCAGACGGATCGCTTCTTCCGCAACGTCAAAGAGACCAATGCCGCCGACCTTCGACGAGGTGCCCTTGAAGTACTTTTGCACGAGATCTTCAGCAAGGCCGACTGCTTCGAAAATCTGCGCGCCGGTGTACGACATGTAGGTCGAAATGCCCATCTTCGACATGACTTTCTGCAAGCCCTTGCCGACTGCCTTCGTGAAGTTGTAGACGGCCTTTTCCGGCGACAGGTCGCCCTTCAGGCCGGCTGCGAGCTGGCCGAGCGTTTCCATTGCCAGGTACGGGTGCACGGCTTCCGCGCCGTAGCCGGCCAGCAGCGCGAAGTGGTGCGTTTCGCGCGCGGAGCCGGTTTCGACGACGAGACCCGTGCTGGTACGCAAGCCTTGCTGCACGAGGTGCGTGTGGATGGCCGCGGTGGCGAGCAGCGCCGGAATCGCGACGTTGTCGCGGTCGGTCTTGCGGTCGGACACGATCAGCATGTTGTAGCCGGACTTGACGGCGTCGACGGCTTCCGCGCACAGCGACGCGAGCCGCGCCTCGATGCCTTCCTTGCCCCACGCGACCGGATAGCAGATGTTCAGCTCGTACGAGCTGAACTTGCCGCCCGTGTACTGATCGATCGCGCGGATCTTCGCGATGTCCTTGAAGTCGAGCACAGGCTGCGACACTTCCAGACGCATCGGCGGGTTGATGTTGTTCGTGTCGAGCAGGTTCGGCTTCGGACCGACGAACGACACGAGCGACATCACCATGTTTTCACGGATCGGGTCGATCGGCGGGTTCGTGACCTGCGCGAACAGCTGCTTGAAGTAGTGATAGAGCGTCTTGTTCTTGTTGGACATGACCGCGAGCGGCGAGTCGTTGCCCATGGAGCCGACCGCTTCTTCGCCGGCTTGCGCCATCGGCGCCATCAGGAACTTGAGGTCTTCCTGCGTGTAGCCGAACGCCTGCTGGCGATCCAGCAAAGCAGCGGCTTCGCGGCGCTCGGTCGCGACGTCTTCGGCCTTCGGCTCGATCTCGTCGAGCTTGATGCGCACGGCGTCGATCCAGCTCTTGTACGGCTTGGCGTTCGCGAGGTTGTCCTTCAGTTCCTTGTCGTCGATGATGCGGCCGTGTTCCATGTCGATCAGGAACATCTTGCCCGGCTGCAGGCGCCACTTCTTGACGATCTTCGACTCAGGGATAGGCAGCGTGCCCGCTTCCGACGCCATGATGACGAGGTCGTCGTCGGTGACGATGTAGCGCGCCGGACGCAGCCCGTTACGGTCGAGCGTCGCGCCGATCTGGCGGCCGTCGGTGAACGCGATTGCAGCGGGGCCGTCCCACGGCTCCATCATCGCGGCGTGGTATTCGTAGAACGCGCGGCGGTTGTCGTCCATCAGCGTGTGCTGTTCCCAGGCTTCCGGGATCATCATCATCATTGCGTGGACGAGCGGGTAACCGGCCATCACCAGCAGTTCGAGACAGTTGTCGAACGAGGCAGTGTCCGATTGGCCCGGATAGATCAGCGGCCACAGCTTCGGCAAGTCGTCGCCGAGCACGTGCGAGGCGATCGCGCCGGTACGTGCGTTCAGCCAGTTGACGTTGCCCTTCACCGTGTTGATTTCGCCGTTGTGGGCGATCATCCGGTACGGGTGAGCCAGTTCCCAGGCGGGGAACGTGTTGGTCGAGAAGCGCTGGTGCACGAGCGCGAGCGCCGAAACGGTGCGCTCGTCCTGCAGGTCGCGGTAGTACACGCCGACCTGACCGGCCAGCAGCAGTCCCTTATAGACGACGGTGCGCGCCGACATGGACGGCACGAAATATTCCTTGCCGTGCTTGAGCTTGAGCGCCTGAATGCGGTGGCTCGCGGTCTTGCGGATCACGTAAAGCTTCCGCTCGAGCGCGTCGGTCACCATGATGTCCTTGCCGCGGCCGATGAAGATCTGGCGGATCAGCGGCTCGCTCGCCTTGACGGTCGGCGAAATCGGCATGGTGTGATCGACCGGCACATCGCGCCAGCCGAGCACCACCTGGCCTTCGGCCTTCACCGTACGCTCCAGTTCCTGCTCGCAGGCGAGACGCGACGCGTGTTCCTTCGGCAGAAACACCATGCCGACGCCGTATTCGCCGAACGGCGGCAACGTCACGCCCTGCCTGGCCATTTCCTCGCGATAGAAACCGTCCGGAATCTGGATCAGGATGCCGGCACCGTCGCCCATCAACGGATCCGCGCCGACGGCGCCCCGGTGATCGAGGTTCTCGAGAATCTTCAGGCCTTGCTCGATGATCTCGTGGCTCTTCTTGCCCTTGATGTGGGCGACGAAGCCGACGCCGCAGGCGTCATGTTCGTTTTGCGGGTCGTACAACCCTTGGGCGGCGGGTACCGGGTGAACCGGTTGCTGGCGATCGTTCATGGGGACACCGTCTGTGAGGGGCCGACAGGCCGTTAAACCGTTTTTCTATTGCCGCACGTGCACACCCGCAACGGCTGAGACGCCTTTGACGCTGCAACCTACACAGTTCAAAAACGCCGGAATTCGGAATATACGCGACGAATCAATGGAATAGCAAATAAAACGTTATGGTCGATCCCTAATTATCAGTTTGGTGCATTGCGGGTATTTTTTATTGGTGCCATATCAAATATGGGCAAAATAAAACGGCATGTCGTGATGCCGTTTGAAAGACAAACAATTGATTCGATTCGCTTATTGCGCCTGCGGAGTCTCCCGGACCTTGCGAGGCCGACCACGAGGCAGCGGCGATACGCGCCGGTTCGCCGCCCGGGCCGCCCATTCACGGTACGTGTCGCTGCCGAGCACCCAGCCTTTTAGCGTGGCCTGCTGAAGCTGGCTTGCCTCTCGTTCGTCGAGCGGCTGCTCGCACAACTCGCGGTACGCGCGCTGCCGCTCGAACGGCGTATTGCCGAGCGACCAGTAGAGCGGATGGTCGGTGATCAGGCTGTCGAGCGTGAGACCGATGTGATGACGGTAACTCGACCACCGGTAGTCTTCTGGCGCGCTCGCGAGTTGCATGCGCACCGGGCACATTTCGACGACGCGGCTCGCCAGCAGAAAATACCGCTCGCCCTCGATCACCGTCGCGCGATAGCGACCTTCCCATAACGTGCCACGTCGCGCGTAACGGCGGTTGAAGTGCGCCACGTAGCGGCGCCCGACCGCCTGCATCGCTTTCGGCAGGCTCGACTCCTCCGTTGGAGTGACAAGCAGTTGGACCGCGCCCGGCATCAACGCATAAGCGTGGATCGATAAGTGATGATCGCGCGAAGCCGCTTTCATACAGTCGATGAAGAGTTCGTAGTCCTGGTCGTCGACGAACGCAGGCTGCTGATCGAGTCCGCGGAGGATGACGTGCTGCGGCTGGTCAGGAACATAAAGACGTGCAAGCCGTGCCATGCTGAAGTATCCGATAGTCGCGTTGGTACATACCCGAAGGTCCGAGAAGCCGCATGCGCCGCAGGTTCGGCGCGGCGCGGCCAGGCCAGAAAGCGCGCGCGGCTTAGGGAGAAAGCTCTAATCGCCGCGTATGGTGAGTTTCAAACGTTGTGGTCATAATGAGCGGGCCTTTTTTGGAGGAGCACATATGAAATTAAAACAGGCCGTAGTGGGGACCGCGATGCTAGCCGGCATGACAACGGCAGCATACGCACAATCGGCCGGTAGCTTTTTCGTCTCAACAGGCTGGTTCCATCTTGCGCCTCAATCGAGTAGCGAGCCGCTGCGTGTGACGAGCATCGGCGGAAGCCCAACCAATATCGTAGAAGCCAACACCGGAGCCACACTCAGTTCCGCCGACACCATCGGCATCACAGCGGGCTACTTCGTCACTGATCACATCGCTGCCGAATTTGTAGTCGGCTACCCGCCTTCGTTCGACCTGAACGGTACCGGCAGCCTCGAACGGTTCGGCAAGCTCGGCCAGGCGAAACAGTGGAGCCCGACTCTGCTGTTCAAGTACTACTTCAACGCTCCGACTGCCACCTTCCGCCCGTACCTCGGTATCGGCGTGAGCCGTATCTGGTTCACCGACGAGAAGATCACGAACGGCACATTCGAAGCAAACGTTCTGCATGGTCCGACCAGCGTGACTACGGATAGTTCGTGGGAGCCTGTGTTTAATGCGGGCTTCACTTACGCGTTCAACCAGCACTGGTTTGCGGGCGTCTCGGTGTCGTATCTGCCGCTCAGCACCACGGCCAAGCTCAACACGCAGGCGAGCACGCCGGTCGGTACGCTTAACGTGCAATCGCAAACCAAGATCAAGCTGAACCCGATCGTGACCTACGTCAACATCGGTTACCGCTTCTAACACCTTTTCCGGTGCGCGATAGAACGATGCAGTGCGATTAGGGTAGTCGAATTTCCTTGGCTCCCACAACGCCGTCATTCATCCAATGGCGGCGTTTTTTATTTTGTGCGCGCGGCGAGGCGGCACGCCGGCTTTACCGATAATCGCCGCGCGTCACAGTGCGTTTGTAAATTTGACCCGCGTACAAGGCGCTTCGTGCAATATGTGCGACGAAATCCGGCGCACACCACCGTCTGCCGCGCCTTCGGGTGTGGCACCGAAGTTGCGTTCTGCTGGTGCTTCCTGCGTTGCGATGTGGTTTGACGCAACCGTGAACGTGGGCCTTTTTCACCCTCATCGACGGAGCGACCATGACAGCACTTCCCAACACGCGAGACGCCCTCGGCGAATCCTGGACCAGCACGAGCCGCCGCGCACGCCGTATTGCCCGACATAGCCGCCATGCGGCCGAAGACATTGCAGGCGAACTGCGCACACTCATGTCGGAGCTGGAATCCACCCTGGCGGACGGCACTCAGGCCGACGCCGTTGCGCTACGCGGCAAGCTGCGCAAGCAGCTCGACAGCGCGCGCGCCCGTCTGAACGACACCCGCGAGGCCGTGCGCGAACGTGCCAACGTCGCGCTTGCCGACGCGGACGACTACGTGCATGAAAATCCGTGGCAGACGCTGGCGATTGTCGGCGGCGTTGCGTTGATTGCAGGCGCGCTGTTTGCCTCGCGGGTGCGCTAGACCATCTGCTGAAGATTGCGCCGCGCGTCGCGGTCGCGCTGCACATGTCGCCGAATCGGGCGAAGTGGGGCTGCGCGGCCGCTCAGTTTTCGTCCTCAGTTATCGTCGATCACGAAAAGACGCTGATACTCCTTCAGCGCATAGCGGTCCGTCATGCCCGCAATGTAGTGTGCGATGAGGCGCGGTTGCAGCGCGGCATCGGTCGACTGATAGCTGGGCGGCAAAAGCCGCGGATCGTCGGTGAACGCGTCGAACAGACCGACGACGACGCGGCGTGCCTTGTTCGCCATGCGCATCACGCGGTAATGGCGATACAGGTTCTTGAACAGAAAGCGCTTGAGCGCGGCAGCCTGCGCCGCCACGGGCTCGCTGTGCGCGACGAGCGCCGGCGCGGCACGCACAGCCTCGAGCGAATCCGGCGCATGGCGCACGAGATTCAGCTTGGTGGTGTCGATCAGATCGACGATCAGCGTGTTGATGATGCGCCGCACCGTCTCGTGAATCAGCCTGCGGCCTTCAATCTGCGGGAAATCGCTTCGCGCCGCCTCGTAGTGCGTTTGCCACAGCTCGACTTCGGCGAGTTGCTCGACGGTGAGCAGTCCCGAGCGCAAGCCGTCGTCGACATCGTGATTGTTGTACGCGATTTCGTCGGCCACGTTCGCAATCTGCGCTTCGATAGACGGCTGACGCCCTTGCAGAAAGCGCTCGCCCAACGCGCCGAGCCGCCGCGCATTCTCGCGCGAGCAATGCTTGAGAATGCCCTCGCGCGTTTCGAAACACAGGTTCAGGCCGTTGTACGCGCCGTAGTGCTCCTCCAGATCGTCGACGACGGCGAGGCTTTGCAGATTGTGCTCGAAGCCGCCGTGCTCACGCATGCATTCGTTCAGCGCGTCCTGCCCCGCGTGGCCGAACGGCGTGTGCCCGAGATCATGCGCGAGAGAGATGGCCTCCACGAGGTCTTCGTTCACGCGCAGATTGCGCGCCACGGACCGCGCGATCTGCGCCACTTCGAGGCTATGCGTGAGACGCGTGCGGAACAGGTCGCCTTCGTGATTCACGAAGACCTGCGTCTTGTATTCGAGCCGGCGGAACGCCGTTGAATGAACAATGCGGTCGCGGTCGCGCTGAAACTCGGTGCGCGCACTCGGCGGCGTTTCCGGATAGCGGCGCCCGCGCGATTGCGCGGAATGCGCGGCATACGGCGCGAGATGCGCTTCGAGCGCTTCCTGGCTGGGAACGCCGAGCGCTGCCGTGTCTGCCGCGGGTTGCTGCTTTACATCGTCGCTGCGCCTGTCTGTCACCGGGTTCTCCGAAACATGGGCGGCGCCGCTCGACGCCGTGCGCGGCGCCTTGCTGGAACGTCCGCCTTCTCAGACGGCGGCGGCCAGCGTGGCGCGCACCTCGGCGTCGGGCGCCTGGGTGATGAGCGTCTCACCGAAACGCTTCAGCAGAATGAATTTGATCGCGCCGCCCTCCGCTTTCTTGTCGACCTGCATCAGTTCGACGTAGCGCGATTCGCCCAGCGCGGGCGCGCGGGTCGGCAAATGCGCCGCGACGATCACGTCGACGAGCCGCTTGCGCGACGCTTCGTCGAGATAGCCGAGGCGCACCGACAGATCCGCCGCCATTACCATGCCGCAGCCCACCGCTTCGCCATGCAGCCACTCGCCGTAACCCAGGCCGGCTTCGATAGCATGGCCGAACGTGTGGCCGAAGTTGAGAATGGCGCGCAGGCCGCCTTCGCGCTCGTCCTGCGCGACCACCGACGCCTTGATCTCGCACGAGCGCTTGACGGCCTCGGCGAGCGCCGCGGGCTCGCAGCGGTTCAGCGCCTCGACGTTGGCTTCGATCCAGCGGAAAAAGCCGGCGTCCGCAATCGCACCGGTCTTGATGACTTCGGCGATGCCCGCCGCCAGTTCGCGCGCGGGCAGCGTGCGCAACGCGCCGATGTCGGCAATCACGGCTTGCGGCTGGTAAAACGCGCCGATCATGTTCTTGCCGAGCGGATGATTGATGCCCGTCTTGCCGCCCACCGACGAATCCACCTGCGAAAGCAGCGTGGTCGGCACCTGGATGAACGGCACGCCGCGCATGTAGCAGGCGGCGGCGAACCCTGTCATATCGCCGATCACGCCGCCGCCCAACGCGATCAGCGTCGTCTTGCGGTCGGCGCGCGATCCCAGCAGCGCGTCGAAGATCAGATTCAGCGTCTCGAGGTTCTTGTACGCCTCGCCGTCCGGCAACACGACTGTGGATACGTGCTTACCGAGCGGCGCCAGCGCCGCGCGCAGCTTGTCGCCGTAAAGCGGGTCGACGGTGGTGTTGGTGACAATCGTGACCGAGTTGCCGGCGATGTGCGGCGCAAACAATGCCGTCTGGCCGATCAGGTCTGCACCGATATGGATGGGGTAGGCGCGTTCGCCCAGTTCGACGTTGACGGTAATCATACGACCCATTATGAAGCAGGATGTTTGGCGACGCCGGCCATCTCGAGCTGCATCAGCACCATATTGACGAGCCCGTTGACCGAAGGCCGCCCCGTTTCGATCACGAAATGCGCGCACTCGCGGTAAAGCGGATCGCGTACTTCATAAAGCGCTTCGAGGCGCGCTTTCGGGTCTTCGGTTTGCAGAAGCGGGCGATTCTTGTCGCGCCGGGTGCGCAGCCAGAGATCGTGCGGATTGGCTCGCAGGTAAATCACGACGCCGCGGCTTTGCAGCGCTGCGCGGTTTTCCGGCCGGAGGACGGCGCCGCCGCCGGTGGCAAGCACGATATTGTCGCGCTCGGTGAGCTCCGAAATGACGCTCGCCTCGCGCTCGCGAAAGCCCGCCTCGCCCTCCAGCTCGAAGATCACAGGAATGCGCGCGCCCGTGCGCGCTTCGATTTCATGGTCCGAATCGAAGAACGGGCGGTCGAGACGGCGCGCAATGGCCCGGCCCACGGTGGTTTTTCCCGCCCCCATGAGCCCTACAAAAAATACATTGGCGTGTGCGTCCCGCGCTTGCAACGGTGTCCTCTGGCTAATCCGGTGTGGTTCGTGCCGCAGCTTACTGGCAAAGCGGCTGCCTTGTCGAGCCTGCGCGCCGCCGCTTTCCGGCGGCAAGAGCGTGCCCCTAATTCGTCTGAACGACGCGCGGCGTGATGAAAACGGCCAGTTCGCTGCGTTGGTCGCGATGAGCCCGATGGCGGAAAAGCGCGCCTAAAACCGGTATTTTGCCCAGGACCGGCACGCGAGTCACATCGTCGCGGCCGTCCGTCGCGTAAATTCCGCCGATCGACACCGTACCACCATCTTCCACCTCGACGCGCGTCTGCACGTGCTTGGTGTTGATCGCGGGCCCGGCGTCGGTCTGTTCGCCGACGCTGTCCTTCGCCACATCCAGGTCCAGCACGACGCGTCCGTCCGGCATGATCTGCGGCTCGACCTCCAGTTTCAGCGTGGCGCGCCGGAACTGCACGCCCGACACACCCTGCCCGACTTTCGCCTGATACGGCAGTTCGGTGCCCTGCTCGACCACGGCCTTCATCCGGTCCGCGGTGACCACGCGCGGACTGGAGACGACTTCGCCGCGCCCCTCGGCCTCCAGCGCGCTCAGTTCCACGTTCAGAAGCCGCGTGGCGCCGGCCGCGAACAGCGTGAGGCCGGCGGTGGCCGCGTCGAAACCGGCGATCGGCCGGGCGGACAGATCATAGACGAGGCCGTCCTTGCCGCCGCTCAAGCCGCGCGTGGTGCCGTCGGCGGCGGTGCCCGCCATCGAAAGCCGCACGCCCAGGTTGCGCGAGAAACCATGCTCGCCTTCGACGATGCGCGCCTCGATCAGCACCTGCCGCGTCGGCCGGTCGACGGAAGCCAGCAGCGCGGCAATCTGCGCGAGACGGCCTTCCAGGTCGGTGACGAACAGCAGATTGGTGCGCGGGTCCGCGGTCACCGCACCGCGTTTGGACAGCACGCGCTGGTTGCCGGAGCCGGTCAACAGACGGCGCACGTCCTCGGCTCGGGCATAGTGCAGCTCGAACGTGCGGCTCGCGAGCGGCTCCAGATCCGCCGCCCGCGCGTGCGCTTCGTAGCGCTGCCGCTCGCGCGCCGCCAGATCCGCGATCGGGGCGACCCATATGACGTTGCCATGACGCTCCATCGCGAGACCGTGGACGTCGAGCAGCGTGTCGAATGCGACGCGCCACGGCACCTTGTCGAGGCGCAGCGACACCGAGCCGCGTACCCTTTCGCTGGCAACGATGTTCAGGCCGGTGAACTGAGCGAACGCATTCAGCACCGCGCCCAGTTCCGCGCGCTGGAAGTTGAGCGAGATCGGCTTGTCATCGGCGGCGAGCGAGGCGTCGGCGGCGGTTTTCGGTGCGCCGCTCAGACGCGCGAGCGGCGGCAAGGGCACGGGCGGGCCTTCCAGCGTGGAGCTGGCGGCAGCGGCGTCGCCGCTCGCGGGCGCCGCTTGCCGGAAGAGAGGCGTGGAACCGTCGGCCGGGTCGATTGCGTCGTCCGTGCTGCTGCGGCTTGCGGGCACCGCCGCGCGCGACGCTTTCGGCTCGTCCGATGAATCGTCGCGGAACGGGTTCGGCGTCTCGGCGACCGCATCGCGCGGCAAAGGCGGCGCATTGTATGTCCCCTCGGACGACGCCAGCGCATCGTCGAGCGGCATGGCGGCCGGCAACGGCGGCAGCGATGGAATCGCGGCCTGCGCAGCGCCGACACTCAGTGCCACGCTCGCCGAGATGCTCAAGTACAGGCTCACCGACAGCCCAATGCCAACGCACCTGCGAACGCTGCCACCCACCACGACGCGATCAGCGGAGCGCGCTCGCACGCGTAACAGCTTCGTTGTGCTCATCAGGACGCCTCCGCGAGCGCCAGCGTACGCGTTGCATCGCCTTTGGCGAGCGTGATGCCCGACGCGTCAAAGTGCGTAAAGCGCTCGTCGCCGATCTGCTGACCGGACTCGACGGTGGTCGCGCCGTCCGGTGTATCGACTAGCGCGAGACCGCGCGCCCGATCATGCAGCAAGCCGAGCAGATGCAGTTGAGCGGCTCCGGGCGAATCCGCCGCGGCCTGCATCTGGGCGGGCGAGAACGGATCGAAGAACACGACATCTTCTTCGTCGTCCGAATCAAGACTGGCGTCGGCAAGCTGCTGTGCGGAGAGGCTCACAGGCGCCGGATGCAAGCCGCTGTACACGCGCAGTGCCGCGCTCACCGAGAGCGATGCGCTGTCCCGCTTGATTGTGACGTCCACGGGAACCATCAGCACCGGCAACTCCGTGAGTCCACGCAGAAACGACATGAGGTGGATGAAATCGGTGCGCGCCGTAAGCTGCAGCGGCCGCTCACTTTGAGCGCCCGCCCCGCTCTCAGCGCCCGGCTCGACCGCGAGCAGCAGCACGCCGTTTTGCGCGGCCAGTTCGGAGACGACGCGCACGTCGTCCGCCGACGTCCACTGTGCGGGCACAGGTGGAATCGCTGCCACGCCGCCGCGCGCGGCACCCGCTTCGCGGCGCAACGACGGCAACTGCGCGAGCGCACGCTTCCCATCCGCGAGACGTTGCGTGCTCGCGAGCAGCGCCGCACGGCTCGCCTCGACGCGACCGAGGTCCGCCACGACCCAGCCGTGCGCGCCAAGGACAAACACCGCGAGCCCAATCAGCAAGGCAACCGCCCACCGGCGACGCGTGCTCCACGTATGAAGCGGCGCGCGCGCGCATTTCAGCCAATGCGCGAGCACTGGGCCCGCCTGCACCGCGCCGCCGAATCCGGCAATCGTCGTACTCATTTCAAACCTCCTGTGTGATCCACGCCCGCTTTCGGCGATGCCGCCAGGGCCGCCTTCGTCGCCGGATTTTTTGTCGCGCCCGCCCAGTGCAGGCGCGCGCCGAACTCGATTGCGCCCGCGCTGCCCGCAGCGGAATTCGCCTTTGGCGGCGCGTGATGCGACTCGCTCATCTCCGCGCCCGTCACGCCGTGAATCGCACCGAGACGCTTCAGCCATTGCGCGGAATCGAGATGCGCTCGCGACGTCGCCACGAGTTCGGTCTCATGCTCGCGCTGGCGGAGCTGTTGCAGCAGCACGCCGTCGCCTGGTTCAAAGCTCAGCGCGTCGAGCAGATCGCGCAGATACGTGAGCGGCTCGGCGAGACGTTTGGCGCGCGCGGCTTCATCGCGTTGCCGGTCGCGCGCCCGCAGCAGGTTCGCGTGCGCTGCCAGCGGCGCCGCGAGTTGCGCGAGCGCCTGCTCGTTCGACTCGCGCTGCGCGTCGAGCCGCGCTTTGTCGAACGCCTGGTAGCCGGCCAGCGCGCCCACGGCTGCGCAGCCGGTCAGCGCTGCGGCAGCCCAAGTCAGCAGACAGCGCCTGCGCCCGAGCCGCGCCTTGCGTTGCCTGTGCGGCAGTAGGTTGAAGCCGCCGAGTTTCGGCACGAAAGAACGGACGGCGCCGAGCCGCCGCATGTCTCGCGCGACATGCAAATGCGCCGCCGCGCTCAACGGCACTGAATCGAAAACGGCCGCGCTCATTCGAGCACCCCGCGCAACGCCAGTCCGAAGGCGACGGCGCCGGCGGGTTCATGCAGCAACGGATCGCTCACCTGGCGCGCGACGCCGCCAAGCGCGGCGCATTCGAACGGCAAGGCAGTGCAGCCAAGCACCTCGGCGATATCCGCCATGGAAAAGCCGACGCCCTCCAGCAGCTCCAGCTCGCCGCTCACGAACGCGCAGTCGAACGCGGGGCCATGCACGAGGTCGCGCAGTGCGTCGGCGAGATCGGCATGCTCGGGCGCCGGGTACCGCATTTCGGCAGCGATGCTGTCGTCGACGAGACGCCAGCCTTGCACGCCGTCCGCGCCGATCCACAGCGCGACGTACGGTTCGTGCGGATCGAGTTCGCGACTCGCCGCGTAGCGCATGGCGCGCAGCGCGGCATGCGGCTCGCCGTCGATTGTGGTAAGCGAAATGCCCGCTGCCGCCGCGCATTCGATGCGCGCCTCGAGGTGCTGACGCCCCGTCGCGGCAATCGTCACCGAACGAACCGGCGACGGCCGCTCATCCACGAACCAGTCGACGGCGAGCGCGTGTCGCTCGAGCCCCGCAATGCGCTCCACTTCGCCCATGACCGCCGGTTCGAGCTCGGCGAGTTCATGGCCGCCGTCTTCCGCGCAACCGCTTTGCGCCGCGAGCCGCGCGAGCGGCACGGTGGTCGTCAGCGTCGCGGACGCGGGCACCGCCATCGCGCATCGCAACGCGGAGGTCGCGCACGCATGAGGCAAATCGGCAAATGCATCGCGCAAGGCGCGGGCGACCGCCTGACGGTCAGCGATTTCAACGCCGGCCATTGCATTCGCCGGCAACGGCACCGTGCGCATATATTCGATCTGCAGGGAAGCGCCTGCGCGCGCACGCTGACTCACCACGACGAGCCGCACCTCCTGCGCACTCACGTCGATACCGGCAGCGAAACGCTGCATACCTGCCTGCACGGCTTGCAGCCATGAACTTCTTATCGTCATCACACCCTCCCTGAGACTCGCGCGGCGAACCATTCGAACGCGAGCAGCGAGGAAGAATTGTGCGGATGGACGCGTCTGAGCGACACTCAGCCAAACGGCTAACGTGACCGAACCCACGCGCCGGCAATGACCAAAGCGGCTACAGTGAAGCCTCGTTCAACGCAGTGAAGAGACTTGTCAAGAACTGTCAGTAAGCACGCCGAAAGCTGAAATGCGGGACGGCTATAATCGCGGGACTGTTTTTTGGTGCCTATATGCAATCCACGTCTCCCACCTCTCCGCCGCCCGCGCCGCAGAAGCGCAAACGCCCGTTGTGGCTCAAGCTCATTCTTGGTTTTTTCGGGCTGATCGTTGCAGGCGTGGTGTGCGTGCTGCTGGTGCTCGGTTACGCGCTCGTGGTCGCCACACCCAACCTGCCCTCGCTCGATGCACTCACCGACTACCGGCCGAAAGTGCCGCTGCGCATCTACACGGCCGACCACGTGCTGATCGGCGAATTCGGTGAAGAACGGCGCGATATCGTGCGCATTCAGGACGTGCCCGACAGCCTCAAAAAAGCGGTGCTCGCCATCGAGGACGCGCGCTTTTACGACCACGGCGGTGTGGACCTGACGGGCATCGCGCGTGCGGGGTTCGTCGCGCTGACCAATGGCCATGCAACGCAAGGCGCGAGCACGATCACGATGCAGGTGGCGCGCAACTTCTTTCTATCGAGCGAGAAAACCTATACGCGCAAAATCTACGAGATGCTGCTCGCCTACAAGATCGAGTCGAAGCTCTCGAAAGATCAGATTCTCGAGGTCTATATGAATCAGATCTATCTCGGCCAGCGCGCGTATGGTTTCGCGAGCGCGGCGCGCGTGTATTTCGGCAAGGACATGAAGGACCTGACGCTCGCCGAGTCCGCAATGCTGGCCGGTTTGCCGAAGGCGCCTTCGGCCTACAACCCGGTGGTGAATCCGAAGCGCGCGAAGGTGCGTCAGGAGTACATCCTGCAGCGCATGTACGAGCTGCATTACATCAACCAGCAGCAATACGACGAAGCCAGCCGTCAGCCGCTCGTCGTGAAGGGCGCCGGCAAGGAATTCAGCGTGCATGCGGAATATGTCGCGGAAATGGTGCGGCAGATGATGTACGCGCAGTACCGCGAGGAAGCCTACACGCGCGGGCTGAATGTCGTGACGACGATCGACTCCGCCGATCAGGACGTTGCCTATCGCGCGCTGCGCAAAGGTTTGATGGACTATGAGCGGCGCCACGGTTATCGCGGCCCCGAAGCGTTCATCGACTTGCCGTCCGACGCGGACGACCGTGAGCAGGCCATCGACGACGCGCTGCTCGAACACCCGGATAACGGCGAGATCATCGCGGCGGTCGTGACCGCCGCGAGCCCGAAGCAGGTGCAGGCCACGTTTATCGACGGCAATGTGGCGACCATTCAGGGCGACGGCCTGCGTTTCGCGCAGTCGGCGCTCAGCGCACGCGCACAGCCGAATCAGCGCCTGCGGCCGGGCGCGATCATTCGTCTCGTCAAGAACGACGAGGGCGAGTGGGCCATCACGCAATTGCCGCAAGTGGAAGGTGCATTCGTTTCCGTCGTGCCGCAGGACGGCGCGATTCGCGCGCTCGTCGGCGGATTCGATTTCAACAAGAACAAGTTCAATCACGTCACGCAGGCGTGGCGTCAGCCGGGCTCGAGTTTCAAGCCGTTTATCTATTCGGCTTCGCTCGAAAAGGGTCTCGGGCCGGCCACCGTCATCAACGACGCGCCGCTCTTTTTCAGCGCCGCCGAGACGGGCGGCCAGGCGTGGGAGCCGAAGAATTACGGCGGCGGTTTCGACGGCCCCATGACCATGCGCACTGCGTTGCAGAAGTCGAAGAATCTGGTGTCGATTCGCATCCTCAATCACATCGGCACCAAGTACGCGCAGCAGTACATCACGCGCTTCGGTTTTGACGCGGACCGGCATCCCGCCTATCTGCCGATGGCGCTCGGCGCCGGTCTCGTCACGCCGCTGCAAATGGCGGGCGCATTTTCGGTGTTCGCGAACGGCGGCTATCGGATCAATCCGTACCTGATCGCGGAAGTCACCGATCCGCGCGGTGTCGTCGTCGCGCACGCGCAGCCGCTCGTCGCCGAGCAAAGCGCGCCGCACGCCATCGAGCCGCGCAACGCGTACGTCATGAACAGCCTGCTGCAGAGCGTCGCACAGCGCGGCACGGGCGCCAAGTCCAACGTGCTCAAGCGCACGGACCTGGGCGGCAAGACCGGCACGACGAACGATTCGCGCGACGCCTGGTTCGCCGGCTACCAGCACACGCTGACCGCCATTGCCTGGATCGGCTATGACAACCCGCGCAGTCTCGGCGACAAGGAAACCGGCGGCGGGCTCGCGCTGCCCGTATGGATCGAGTACATGGCACGCGCGCTCAAGGGCGTGCCGGACTACAAGATGCCGATGCCCGACGGCGTGGTCGAACTCGGCTCAGAACTGTATTTCGACGAATTCACGCCGGGTCACGGTTTTGTCGCGACGGTCGGCGTCAGTCAGGCGACACTGGACGAGGCTAGCGCAGCGTCCGCCGCGCCCGGGCAGGTGGGCGAGCAGGAGAAACAGGACATCATGAATCTGTTCCGCGGGCACTGAGCGGGCGGGTTGCCTGCAGCAAATAAAAAGCCGCCGCGCAGATCATGCGCGGCGGCTTTTTTTGACACTTGCGCGCAGGCGCGCGTTGCCGTGCTCAGGCCTCGAAGTGCACCGGCTCGCCGGCCTGTTGCGTCGCGTATTCAGAAAGCGCCGCGAAAAATTCCTTGCCGCTGCGGGTGTCGCGCCACTCGCCGTCGACGAAACGGTAGTGAAAACCGCCGGCTTTGGCAGCAATCCAGATCTCGCTCATGGGCGGTTGCAGATTGACGATGATCTTCGAGCGGTTCGCGAATTCGAGGGTCAGCACGTTGCCGCTGCGCTCGAGTTCGATGTCGGCTTCGGCGTCGTCCAGCGCCCGTTCGATGGCGGCTAGCGCGGCCTCGGCGCGGGTCAGGTAATCACTATCGGACATGCTAAACTCCATCGATTATTCATTCAGGGACAGTCATGCGAGTCGTATCTCGGATGCGCGCGGCGGCGCCCGGCCGCGCGATTGTAGCGGGTTTAGCCATTCTCGCAGGTTGCGCGCTCGGCGGTTCGCTCGCCGGGTGCGGGCAACGCGGTTCGCTCTATTTGCCCACCGTACCGCCCTTGCCGGCCAAGCCGATCGACCGCACGCAGCCGCCGTCGCCGGATGAAGTGAAGCCTGGCGCCGAAACTGCATCCGACGCGGACTCCATTCCCGATACGTCCGGCACGCCGCTTTCTCTCGCGCCGGCAGACGAACTATCGGCATCGGCGGCTTCTGCCGCTTCCGCCGGAACTGCCTCGAAGCCCGCCCCCGCCGCCACTCCCGCTCAATAAGAACTCCGCATGACTCGACCTGCATTTGACTATGTCGACGGCGTGCTGCACGCCGAAGGCGTGTCCGCCGTTTCGCTCGCCGAACAGTTCGGCACGCCGCTCTATGTGTACTCGCGCGCCGCGCTCACCGACGCGTGGAACGCCTACGCGGGCGCATGCGCCGGCCGCCGCGCGAGCGTGCACGTCGCCGTCAAGGCCAACAGCAATCTCGCGGTGCTGAACGTGTTCGCGCGGCTCGGCGCGGGCTTCGACATCGTGTCGGGCGGCGAACTGGCGCGCGTGCTGGCAGCGGGCGGCAAGGCGGAAAACACCGTGTTTTCCGGCGTCGGCAAGCACGCGGACGAAATGCGCGAAGCGCTTGCGGCCGGCGTCAAATGCTTCAACGTCGAGTCGATTCCGGAACTGGATCGCCTGAACGCAGTGGCGGCGCAAATGGGCAAGAAGGCGCCGGTTTCGCTGCGCGTGAACCCCGACGTCGACGCGAAAACACATCCCTATATTTCCACCGGGCTCAAGTCGAACAAGTTCGGTGTCGCATTCGAAGATGCGCGCGCCACCTATCAGGCGGCCGCCGCCATGGCGAACCTCGAGGTGGTCGGCATTGACTGCCATATCGGTTCGCAGATCACGGAGGTGGCGCCTTACCTCGACGCCGTCGACAAGCTCCTGGAGCTCGTCGAGCAGATCGAGCAGGACGGCCTCACAATCCGTCATATCGACGTGGGCGGCGGCCTCGGCATTACCTATGACGACGAAACGCCGCCGGACATCGGCGACTTCGTGCGCACGGTGCTCGACCGCATCGAGGCGCGCGGCCACGGCCATCGCGAGGTGTACTTCGAGCCGGGCCGTTCGCTCGTCGGCAATGCGGGCGTGCTGCTCACGCGCGTCGAATTTTTGAAGCCGGGCGCTGAAAAGAACTTCGCCATCGTCGACGCAGCCATGAACGATCTTGCCCGCCCGGCCATGTACGAGGCGTATCACGTCATCGACGCCGTCGTTCAGCGCGAGGCGCCGGCGCATGTGTACGACGTCGTCGGGCCGGTCTGCGAAAGCGGCGACTGGCTCGGGCGCGAGCGCCTGCTCTCCGTCGAGCCGGGCGACCTGCTCGCCATCCGCTCGGCCGGCGCGTACGGCTTTGTGATGAGCTCGAACTACAACACGCGCCCGCGCGCAGCGGAGGTCATGGTTGATGGTACACAAGCGCATGTGGTCCGTGCGCGCGAGGAAGTCCAGCAGCTGTTTGCGGGCGAAAGCATCCTGCCGGCGTAACCATAATCAGCGAGCGGCTGCATGAAAAAAGGCGATGTCACGGTGGTGGCATCGCCTTTTTTTCTGCAAAGCGGATTGAGCGCCAGTCAGCGCGACCGTTGCTTCATCGTCGTTTTGTTCCGCGCTCGCGCAACCACACAACCAGACGCCAGCCCAGCAGCGCCAGCATGATCCCGCCGTACAGCTTCGGCAGAATCAGGTCGTGCTTGCCTGCCTTCATCCACCAGAAGTGCAGAATCGCGAGCGCGCCGATCGCATAAACGGCGCGGTGCAACGCCTGCCAGCGGCGCCCGAGCTTGCGCACCATCGCGCGCGGCGACGTGACGGCCAGTGCAATCAGCAGCACGAAAGCGGCAAAGCCCACGGTGATGAAAGGCCGCTTGCCGATGTCCTTGACGATTTCCGCGACGTCGAACCACTTGTCGAACCAGAAATAAGTCATGAAGTGCAGCGTCGCGTAGAAAAATGCGTACAGCCCGAGCATGCGGCGAAACCGCAGAAAGGCCGCCACGCCGGTGAGCCGGCGCAACGGCGTCACCGCCAGCGTGATGCACAGAAAAACCAGCGTCCACAGCCCCGTGGAACGCGTGATGAATTCGATCGGATTGGCGCCCAACCGATCGGTCACGCCGAACAACACGATGCGCGCGAGCGGATACCACGCCGCCACGAAAACGGCGACTTTGGCCGGCACGACCCAACGCGAGCCAGCCGCGGGCCGTCTCGGTGCTGCGGACGCCGGAGCGGACGTGGCCGCGCGCGCCTGCTCCCGCGGCGCATTGTGCTCGGTACGCGCGACAGATTGAGTATCGGAAGCCATCGTCATGTCGCTTAAAAGTTCTTCTTCAGGTCCATGCCCTGGTACAGCGACGCCACCTGATCGCCGTAGCCGTTGAACATCAAGGTCTTGCGCTTCGGCGTGAAAAAGCCGTCTTCGCCAATGCGCCGCTCCGTCGCCTGACTCCAGCGCGGGTGGTCGACGTTCGGATTCACGTTCGAATAGAAGCCGTATTCGTTAGACGCATAGGTGTTCCAGCTCGTCGGCGGCTGCTTCTCGACAAAGCGGATTTTGACGAGCGACTTCGCGCTCTTGAAGCCGTATTTCCACGGCACCACGACACGCACCGGCGCGCCGTTCTGATTGGGCAGCACCTGACCGTACACGCCCATCGTGAGCAGCGTAAGCGGGTTCATCGCCTCGTCCATGCGCAAGCCTTCCGAATACGGCCAGTCGAGAATCGGCGTGGACAGCCCAGGCATCTGCGACGGATCCGCCAGCGTGATGAACTGCACATATTTCGCGTTGCCGGTCGGCTGTACGCGCTTGATAAGCTCCGCAAGCGGCACGCCGATCCACGGAATCACCATCGACCAACCCTCGACGCACCGCAGCCGGTACACGCGCTCCTCGAGCGGCGCGAGCCTGAGCAATTCGTCGATGTCGTACACCTTCGGATTCTTGATCTCACCTTCGACACTCACCTTCCACGGCCGTGGACGCAGCGTCCCGGCGTGCTCGGCAGGATCCGCCTTATCGGTGCCGAATTCGTAATAGTTGTTGTAGCTGGTGATGTCCTTGAACGGCGTGATCTTGTCGAGCGCGACGAACTTCGTGTTGGTCTTCGCCGCGAGCTTCTGCGCCTTGGGGTCGGGCGACGTGTAAGCCGCCAGCGCTTCGCCGTTCACGCCGATCAGACTGCCGAGCGCCAATGCGCCGGCCGCCCGCAGCACGCGCCGCCGGTTCTGGAAAATGTGCTGCGGCGTGATTTCGCTACGAGCGATATCGTCGCCGGTGAGTTGAATCCTGTCGCTTCGCTTGATCCACATCGTGCTGCTCCTTGCGGCCCCCGGGTCAGACATCCAGCGGGGCCATGGTGATGATCGCTCGTCGGGACATTTCACGCGCTCTCTCAATCACGAACACATTCAATGCGCCAATATTCCGCCAGCCGTAAAAAAACCGCCGGTGTGAAACACGCGGCGGTTGTTTGTCGGTCGAGGACGGCGAATATTACAGCTTGCCGTAACTATGCAGGCCGGACAGGAACATGTTCACCCCGAGGAAAGCGAAGGTGGTGACCAGCAGGCCGGTCAGCGCCCACCAGGCCGCGACCGCGCCCCGCAGCCCCTTCATCAGACGCATATGCAGCCAGGCCGCGTAGTTCAGCCAGACGATCAGCGCCCACGTTTCCTTCGGGTCCCAGCTCCAGTACCCGCCCCAAGCCTCCGCGGCCCACAGCGCGCCGAGAATCGTCGCAATCGTGAAGAACGCGAAACCCACGGCGATGGACTTGTACATCACGTCGTCGAGCACTTCGAGCGCCGGCAGGCGATCGGCCAGCACGCCGCGCTCTTTGGCGAGATAAGCAACCGCCACCATGGCCGACAACGCGAAGCTGCCGTAGCCGATGAAGTTCGCCGGCACGTGAATCTTCATCCACCAGCTTTGCAGCGCGGGAACGAGCGGCTGGATCTGCTGCGCGTCGCGCGCGACCGAATACCACATCAGGAAGCCGACGGCCGCGCTAATGACGAGCAGCACGAATGCGCCGAGCGCGCGCGTGTTGTAGTGCTGTTCGTAATACAAATAGAAGAGCGCGGTGATCAGGCTGAACAGCACGAACACTTCGTACAGATTCGAGATGGGGATGTGGCCGACGTCCGCGCCGATCAGATACGACTCGTACCAGCGCACCATCAGGCCGACGAAGCCCATCACCACCGCCGCCCACGTCATTCTGGAGCCGATCGCGGCGCCGGTGGGCGAGCGCGACAGCAGTCCGATCCAGTAGAAAACGGTCGCGAACACGAACAGCGCGCTCATCCACAGAATGGCGGATTGGCTCGACAGGAAGTACTTCAGGAAGAACGCGTTGTCCGCCCGGGCGAGATCGCCGTGATAGATCTGGATGGCCAGCAGCGACAGCACGGCGATTCCAGCCATGAGCGCGCGCGCGGGCTTCCAGCGCCAGCCGAGCACGACAAACGCCGGCACCGAGCACACCAGCACCAGCTTGTCGTAGTAATTCATGAACGGGTGATAGCGCGACAGCGCGAAACCGGCGCCCGCCACCATCGCGAGGGCGAACAGCCAGTCGACCACGCCGAGCCGTTTCAGGAACGGCCGCTCATCGTACTGAACCGCGTTGAGCGCTTCGTCCGCGGGCGTCTTGGCAGGCCGGGCGGCGGAAGGAGAAGATGAGGAAACCTGAGTCAAGTCCATGGTATTACCGGGTCGAATCTTGTGAGCTTGCCGACTGAGTGCCGGCGCTGCCGGACGCTGCATCGACGGGCTTCGCGCCTAGCGCGGCGCCGACGGCCTCGCGCGTCTGAGCAAAGTCTTTTTCGAAGTCGAGCGTTTTGCGGGCGCTCGACATGGCCATCACGACATGCGTGCCCTGCTCAGAGTCTTTGAGCCAGAACCAGAGGCGCCGTTCGCGGACGTAGAACATCGAGAAGATGCCCAATACGAGGAGCAGGCTGCCAAGATACACGACTTTTTTGCCGGGTGCGCGCGTCAACTGAAATACCGAGGCTTGCACCTGCTTGAAGGAGTCCAGCTGCAAATAGACCGGCGATCCATACAGAAAGCTGTCCGATATGGCATTAATCGAGCTTTGGACGAAGCGGCTCGTCTCCGCATTCGCCTGCGCGTCGGGCTCGCCCTGCTGCTGGCGCGACAGTTGCCAGAGATCCCACATCGAGCCTTCCAGCATGCGCAGCAGCAAACCAGCGGCCTTTTCCTGCTCGGCCTTCGGCACTGAATGGTCGATAAAACCGGCAATAGCCTGGAAGCCGCCCACCGGTTGGCCGTTCGGCAGCTTGACGCTGTTGTCGGCGCCCGCAAACAGGGTCAGCACGCGCAACGCGCTTTCTTCCAGATGCTGCTGCAATTCGGTGTTCGCTTCCGGCACCGAGCGCAGCGCAAAGCGGTGCGCGGCTTGTGCGCGCACGGCCGGGTTTTCCAGCACGGCGCGCAGGTTCATCCATTCGTTGACGGTCCCGCCGCTGTCCGCGGGAATGCGCAGGTAGCGGAACGGATCGTCGGGATTCAGGCGCATGCCGGCGAGGAAAAACTTCTCGCCGCCCACCGCAACGGGCAGCATGTAGTTGTTGTACTCGCGCGCCTGGCCGTCTTTGTCGCGCACCTTGTACTGCACCGAAGGGCCGACGTTGTGCAGCTCGAGCGGCTTGGACGTCTTCGCGCCGGAACCGAGCCGTTCGTCGAATGCTTCCTTCAGCGAGCGGTGCGCCGCGACGCCGCGGGTGTCCGTCTGGCCGTTGGCGTTCGAGATGTTCTCGACGTTGATCGCGCGGAAATCGGTGAACTCGACCGTCTGGCCGTCGGCGAGCGGCGTGGCCGAACTCAACGGCGCATTGCCGCCGATGGTGCCGCCGAACGGCGCCGTTTTCGCGCTCGCGCCGGTCATCGGGTAGGCGGTCATCTGCATTTGCGAGCCGCCGTCCTGGAAGCTCGACTGATAGATCGACACGCCGTCGTACTCGAACGGCTTGTTCACCTCGATGCGGGCCGGCACGCGCGCGCCGGTCTTGTGATCGACCACGACGATGTCGCTTGCGAACAGCTTCGGCATGCCGGTCGAGTAATAGTCGACGATGAACTTCTGCAGCTCGATCGAAAACGGCAGATCCTGAATGAGCGAGCCGTCAGGCTGATTCAGGATCGCGGTGGACACGTGCTGCCCTTCCGGCACCCACGCGTAGCCGCGGAACGTCGGATTGGACTGCGACAGGCGGTGCTCCGGCGGAATGTCGTTGATCACCGTGTTGGCGCGGATCGGCGATTTATCGAACAGCCACATTTGCAGCTTGATGGGCAGGTTGCTGTCGAGCAGGCCGCCGAGGCAAATCACCACAATCGCGAGGTGCGCGGAGATGTAGCCGAATTTGGTCAGCGCGCCGCGCTTCGCCGCGATCAGCGTGGCGCCGTCGGACTCGCGCGCGACGAACTTATAGCCGAGTTTCGCCGAAAGTTTGCCGAGCGCCGTGGCCGTCTGCGCGCGCGTGCCGTGCACGGCGAATTCGCTCTTGTGATGAAACGCGCGCAGGCTCGCTTCGCGAACCTTGTCTTTCCAGCTCTTCGCGTCGGCGATCATTTTCGGCGCGTTGCGGATCACGCACAGCGACACCGACACCATCAGGAAGCCGAGAATCAGGATGAACCACCACGAGCTGTACACCGTGTAGAGGCTCAGCGCGCGGAAGATGTCAGCCCAGAACGGGCCGAACTGATTGACGTAATTGGGATAGGGATCGTCCTGCGTGAGGACGGTGCCGATGATGCTGGCGATCGACAGAATCACCAGCAGCGCAATGGCAAAACGCATCGAACTCAATACTTCGACGACGCTGCGCAAGACGCGATGGCCCGACTTCGACTGCAAACCCGACGTGGTGACGCTCATTCATACTCCGACTGAACAGCAAAAAAGGGTGAAGGGCGATCGTAGCGACGACGCCCCCACCCTTTTCTTGTTTTTCACCGGCCTCGGCGGGCCGGTTGCACTTGCGCGCGAACCTCTTAGTGCAGGCCCGCGATGTAATCGGCTACAGCTTTGATCTCGCTGTCCGACAGACGCGATGCGACCGCATGCATCGCCTCATTGTTATTGCGTGCGCCGGGCCCCTGCGTGAACGCGTTCAGCTGCGCCACCGTGTACTCGGCCCATTGCCCGGACAGACGCGGATACTGCGACGGAATGCCTTGCCCCGTGGGCCCGTGACAACTTGCACAGGCCGGCACGCCCTTGTCCGCAATCCCGCCCCGATAAATTTTTTGCCCGAGCGGCACCGTATCTTTGTTGTGCGCGTAGCCGGGTTTCTGAGCCTGCGCCGCGAAATAGGCAGCGACGTTGACCATGTCCTGATCGGATAACGCCGACGCCATGCCCGTCATGATCGCATTGTTGCGCGCGGGTTGCTTGCCGCCGGGCTGCGCCTTGAAATCCTTGAGTTGTTTGACGAGATAGTCGGGATGCTGACCCGCCAGCTTCGGATACGCACCGCCGGCACTGTTGCCGTCTGCGCCGTGGCATGACGCGCAAACCTGCACCGCGATTGCCTGCCCCCGATTCATGTCCGGCTTTGCCGGATCTGCTGCTCGTGCCTGAATTGCCAAACCTGAAAGACCTGCCGCTACCTGAAACACCATCAGAGCCTTGCACAGTCGATTCATTCGCACACCCTGTCTCGTCTTGTGGGATTTTAGAGGTTTTGCACAATACGACGGCGACCCAAGTGACCGCCCAGGAGCCGCCGAGGCACGCGGGCTGGCCCCCTCAGGTTTTCAGTAAACCATCGTATTGTACAATAACTCGCTAATCGCTAAGACGCCAGTCGGGCTTGACCCGTCCCCAATCCGGGTTCCCCGGCGTCTCGAAATCCGGCCTGCCCATGTCCTTCCTGCTCCACCAATCCCGCTTTTTTACGACCGTCAATCACCTGCGCGATCTGCCGGCCACCGCTCAGCCTGAGATTGCTTTTGCCGGGCGCTCGAATGCGGGCAAATCGACGGCCATCAACATTCTGTGCAATCAGAAGCGGCTCGCCTTTGCGAGTAAGACGCCGGGGCGTACGCAGCACATCAACTACTTTTCGGTGGGAAAGGCGGACGACCCCGCTGCGCATCTCGTCGACCTGCCGGGCTACGGCTATGCCGAAGTGCCCGGCGCCGCCAAGGCTCACTGGGAGGCGCTGCTTTCCACTTATCTGCAATCGCGCTCACAACTGCGCGGCATGATCCTGATGATGGACGCGCGCCGCCCGTTGACCGAGCTGGACCGGCGGATGATCGAATGGTTTGCGCCGACGGGCAAGCCGATTCACGCGCTCTTGACGAAATGCGACAAATTGACGCGCCAGGAAAGCGTGAATGCGTTGCGCACCACGCAGAAGGGACTGGCGGAATATCGGGCCGCAGGCTACCAGGGCGAGCTGACGGCGCAGCTTTTTTCGGCGCTCAAGCGGGTCGGCATCGAGGAAGCGCACGAATTGATCGAAAGCTGGCTAATCCCCGACGCAAAGGGCGAAACGGACGCTGCGCAGTAAGGCGCGCGCGCTCTTTTGACGGCCTGAAGGCGCGATTTCGGCGGCCCATAAAAAAACCCGCCGCTTGAACGGCGGGTCAAACAGCCTAATCGAAAAACGACAGGCACCCGCTCAGGGAGGAGAAGCGGGGAGGTCAGCGCCAGGCGCCTTGCTCGATCGGTATGATATACCATTGTCTTGAAAAGTTTCCGCGAGTGGGCGCCGCCCCGGCCGGCGCCCCCCGTGTCATCGCCCCACTCAAGATATCCACGGTTTTCGATCCCACATGAGCTTCTACCCGCATTTTCGCCCGCGCCGTATGCGCCGCGACGACTTTTCGCGCCGTCTGATGCGCGAGAGCATTCTCACCACTAACGACCTGATCTACCCCGTCTTCGTCGTCGAAGGCAACAACGTCCGGCAAGCCGTGGCGTCGATGCCCGGCGTCGAACGCGTTTCCGTCGACCTGCTGATGAAAGTCGCCGAGCAGTGCGTCGAACTCGGCGTGCCCGTGCTGTCGCTATTTCCGGCGATCGAGCCCTCGCTGAAAACGCCCGACGGCCGTGAAGCGACCAACCCGGCGGGCCTGATTCCGCGCGCGGTGCGTGAACTGAAGAAGCACTTCCCGGAACTCGGCGTGCTGACCGACGTGGCGCTCGATCCGTACACGAGCCACGGCCAGGACGGCGTGCTCGACGAGACGGGCTATGTCATCAACGACGAAACCGTCGAGATCCTGATCGAGCAGGCGCGCGCGCAGGCTGAGGCCGGCGTCGACATCGTTGCGCCTTCGGACATGATGGACGGCCGCATCGGCGCGATCCGCGAAATGCTGGAAAGTGAGGACCACGTGCACACGCGCATCATGGCTTATGCGGCCAAGTTCGCGTCGGCGTTCTACGGTCCGTTCCGCGACGCCGTCGGCTCGGCCACCAACCTCGGCAAAAGCAACAAGATGACCTATCAGATGGACCCGGCGAATTCGAATGAAGCGCTGCGCGAAGTCCAGGCCGACATCAACGAAGGCGCGGACATGGTGATGGTGAAGCCGGGCATGCCGTACCTCGACATCGTGCGTCGCGTGAAGGACGAATTCCAGTTTCCGACCTACGTTTATCAGGTCAGCGGCGAGTACGCGATGCTCAAGGCGGCGGCGCAGAACGGCTGGCTGGACCACGATAAGGCGATGATGGAATCGCTGCTCGCGTTCAAGCGCGCAGGCGCCGACGGCGTGCTGACGTATTTCGCGCTGGATGCGGCGCGGATTCTCCGCTCGCAGAAATGATGAGGGCTGAGCTTGCCGCGGCTTGGCGTGCGTGCGTTCTTGAGTGAGTGAGTGGCGCGCCGCGTTGTGCGCAGCTGATCGCAGTTCACTCGCCCGTTGAATAGAAAAACGGAGGCGGACCTCTTGAGGTCACGCCTCCGTTTTTTTGCATGTCGTCAGGTTTGCGGCAGACTGGCCCGGTCGAGCGATCGCAGGAATTTGTCAGCCGATTCATAACCGACCACTCTGAGCACCTCCTTGCCGCCGCGGTCGAAAAAGATGATCCCCGGCGGGCCGAACAGGCCGAAACGCTTGAGCAGCACCTGATCTTCGGCATTGTTGGCGGTGACGTCGGCGCGCAGAAGGTTCATTTGCTTTAACTTCGCCTGCACGCGCGGGTCGCTGAACGTGAATTTCTCCATTTCCTTGCAGCTCACACACCAGTCCGCATAAAAATCGAGCATGGCGGGCTGTGGGGCCGCTTTGACGGCCTGGTCGAGTTCAGCCGACGAGCGCACCGGCTGGAACGCCAGATCGGCCTGCGACGCGATCTGCGGCGTGACAGGCCCACCTTCTCCCGTGGGCGCCGCGCCACGTGCGGCAAGCACGGCAAGCGGGCGCAAAGGGTCGGACGAACCCGCCGCAAGTCCGACCAGAATCACCGCCGCCCAAACGGCAAATGCAGCGCCGATGCCGCGTCCGAGCCGGCGCCATATCGGCGTCTGTGGCGCCGGCGCCGCAAAAAGGCCGAGCGATGCAGCAGCAATCAGCAGCCAGAGCGCGCTGAGCAGCATGGTGGCCGTGGCTCCGAGCACCGGCCAGACGATCCAGAGCGCCGCGGCGAGCAGCACGACGCCGAACAGCACTTTGACGCTGTCCATCCATGCGCCTGCGCGCGGCAGCAACGTGCCGGCGCCGAGACCGACGATCAAAAGGGGGACGCCGAGCCCAAGGCCCATCGAGAACAACGCCGCGCCGCCCAGCACGGCGTTCCCCGTATGCGCGATGAACGCGAGCACGGCAAAAAGCGGCGCCGTCATGCAGGCGCCGACCACCAGCGCGGACAGCGCGCCCATGCCGGCGACGGCGGCGAACCTGCCGCCCGAGCGCCCCGCCGACGCATGCGAGACGCCCTGCTGCCAGCGCTGCGGCAAAGCGATATCGAATCCGGCAATCAGCGTGAGCGCAAAAATGGTCAGCAGCACGCCGAATGCGCCCAGCACCCAAGGGTTTTGCAGCCAGGCGCCGAGGCTCTGGCCGACCAGCGCGGCGGCAATGCCGAGCGCGGTGTAGACGAGCGCCATCCCGAGCACGTAGGCGAGCGAGAGCGAGAAACCGCGGCCGCGCGTCACGCGAGCGCCTTCGCCGATGATGATGGCCGAAAGAATCGGAATCATCGGATAAGAACACGGCAGCAGACTCAGCACGATGCCCGCGACGAAGTAAAGCCCGATGATCGCGACGAAGCCACCGTCCTGCAGCAGCGATTGCGCGTAGTCGGCGCTGGTTGCGCGCTCGTACCACGGCGCGTCGCTCGCGGTGGAGCGCGGCGCGGCCGTGCTGCCCGCCGGCAGCAGCGCGGCGCCGCTGACGTGGTAGACGCGCTCCATCGGCGGATAGCAGATGCCGGCATCTGCACAGCCTTGAGATGTCACGGCGAGATCGAATCCCCCGGCAGCTTGTTTCACGGGGATCCGGATCGTCAGTTCATTGCGGTACGTCTCGACGTTCTTATTAAACGTCTGGTCGAACTTGATGTGACCCGCCGGCAGTTGCGGCTCGCCGAGTGTCGCGCTTCCATTACGGGTCGCAAACGCGAAACGCTCGCGATACATGTAGTAGCCGTCCGCGATCTTGTAGGTGACGTCGACTTCGCCCGGCTTTTCTGCCGCGCTGAACTTGAAGGCGACGGCGGGATCGAGGAAGTCGTCCGCCGCATGGGCGAGCGTGCCGAACTGCGCAAGAAGCAGGCTGGCGAAGACGAGGAAAGCGGCACGCCACGCATTGCGCGCGTGACGACTGAGGCGGTTAAACATGGAGGGGGCGTTGAGTTTCAGCGATGATCCATTGGCCATAGGCGGCCGACGCGGTGGCTTGCCAGGACAGGATTTCGGGCGTGTCGTACGGGTGGTGTGCCTGTAGGTACTGCTCGAGTTCGACCGCACGCGCCGCGCTCGTCTTGAACAGCAACTGGATTTCTTGCGCCGTCTCCACCTGGCCATGCCAGTAATAACTGGACTGCACGGCACCGAGCTGCGTGACGCACGCGCACAGCCGCGCAGCCAGCGCGTCGGCGGCAAGCTTCTGGGCCACGGCCGCGTCGGGTACCGTCGTCAGAAGTAAAGTCACGTTCACGCTCAAGCTCACAGATAGCTCCGGCAACACAAGCTGGGTGTCAATATCGTATCACCTGGCATTGCGGTGTCGCTCGCAGCTCGGCTCCGGGCATGCGGCATTTGGCCGCCGGGTCCTTTCGTGCGCGGGACTCAGCGTTTGCGCCGCCGCAAACAAAAAAGCCAGGCTGTAAGCCTGGCTTTTTCATGACCGATCAGCGCCTGAACGCTTATTCAGCTTCTTGCACTTCGACTTCTTCAACTTCCGGGCGGTCGAGCAGTTCGACGAGCGCCATGGGTGCGTTGTCGCCGACGCGGAAGCCGAACTTCAGCACACGCAGGTAGCCACCCGGACGGTTAGCGTAACGCGGGCCGAGGACGTCGAACAGCTTCGTGACCGAGTCACGATCGCGCAGGCGGTTGAATGCGAGACGACGATTGGCCAGCGACGGCTTCTTGCCGAGCGTGATCAGCGGCTCGACAACTTTACGGAGTTCTTTCGCCTTTGGCAGCGTGGTCTTGATGACTTCGTGCTCGATCAGCGAGTTGGACATATTACGGAGCATTGCCAGACGGTGGCTGCTCGTGCGGTTCAGTTTCCGCAGACCATGACGGTGACGCATGTTGATTCCTT
>Ga0209759_1000284_pt1 | contig 70505 bp, 70 predicted proteins | sample AraplaCL_Col_mMS_FD_184261 | JGI IMG/M metagenome (GOLD analysis project Ga0209759, IMG submission 184261) | Arabidopsis root microbial communities from the University of North Carolina, USA - plate scrape CL_Col_mMS (SPAdes) (version 2) | ecosystem: Host-associated > Plants > Roots >...
TCCGAATTGATCGAGATGGCCAATGGCCTCGAGATCGAAAGTGCGAACCGCCTGCGCAAGCAGGAATTGATGTTCGCCATTCTAAAAAAACGAGCCAAAACGGGCGACACGATCTTCGGCGACGGCACGCTTGAAGTGCTGCCGGACGGCTTCGGCTTCCTGCGTTCGCCGGAAACCTCCTACCTCGCCAGCACGGATGACATCTACATCAGCCCGTCGCAAATCCGCCGCTTCAACCTGCATACGGGTGACACGATCGAAGGCGAAGTGCGCACGCCGAAAGACGGCGAGCGCTATTTTGCGCTGGTGAAGGTGGACAAGGTCAACGGCCAGCCGCCGGAGGCCTCGAAGCACAAGATCATGTTCGAAAACCTCACGCCGCTGCACCCGAACAAGGTGCTGCTGCTCGAACGTGAAATGCGTGGCGAAGAGAATGTGACGGGCCGCATCATCGACATGATCGCGCCGATCGGCAAGGGTCAACGCGGCCTGCTCGTCGCCTCGCCGAAGTCGGGCAAGACGGTGATGCTTCAGCACATCGCGCATGCCATCAAGCAGAATCATCCCGACGTCGTGCTGTTCGTTCTGCTGATCGACGAGCGCCCGGAAGAAGTGACGGAAATGCAGCGCTCGGTTGCGGGCGAAGTGATCGCCTCCACGTTCGACGAACCCGCCGCGCGTCACGTGCAGGTCGCCGAAATGGTGATCGAAAAAGCCAAGCGCCTTGTCGAAATGAAGAACGACGTAGTCATTCTGCTCGACTCGATCACGCGTCTCGCGCGCGCGTACAACACGGTCGTGCCGGCTTCGGGCAAGGTGCTGACAGGCGGTGTGGACGCGAACGCGCTGCAACGTCCGAAGCGCTTCTTCGGTGCCGCGCGCAATATCGAGGAAGGCGGCTCGCTCACCATCATCGGCACCGCGCTGATCGAAACCGGCAGCCGCATGGACGACGTGATCTACGAAGAGTTCAAGGGCACCGGCAACATGGAAGTGCACCTCGAGCGTCGTCTCGCCGAGAAGCGCGTGTATCCGTCCATCAATCTGAACAAGTCGGGCACCCGCCGCGAAGAACTGCTCATCAAGCCCGAAGTGCTGCAAAAAATCTGGGTGCTGCGCAAGTTCATTCACGACATGGACGAAGTCGAGTCGATGGAATTCCTGCTCGACAAGATCCGCCAGACCAAGAGCAACTCCGAGTTCTTCGACATGATGCGTCGCGGCGGGGGCAGTTAAGCTGCGCGTCAATTTACGCTTCATCCGAAAACCGCTCGTCGCCGACGAGCGGTTTTTTTTTCGTCCCGCGGTTTTCCATCGGCGCAGATCTCGCAGCATGGCTGCGGCAGCGGCCAACCTATACGTGAACGTACACGTTGCAGTACAATACGAACCGCAACTCACTGTGGATGCCACCGCCCATGTCGACCGACTCGCCTGCCCTTCTGACCGTACGCGACGCCGCCGGGCGCCTCGGTGTTACGCCGCGCACGTTGAAATACTACGAGGAGCGCGGACTTGTCTCGCCCACGCGCAGCGAAGGCCGCTACCGGCTCTACGACGAGCAGGATCTGCAGCGTTTCGGGCGCATCCTGCGTTTGCGTTCGCTCGGCTTTTCTCTGCAAGGCATCACCGAAATGCTGAAGCGTCCGCTCGAGCCGGTCGAGGGCAAACAGCGTTTTTCAACCGAATCGCTGCGGCAGATTCATGACGCTATCGCCGCGCAGGTCGACGCGCTAGACGCGCGCATACAAGCGATGCGCCGCGAGCTGAAGGAAGCGCAAACGCTGCGCGACGAACTCAGCCCGGATCTCGACTATCTGAAGCGCCGTCTGGCGGGTGAGAACGCTGACACCCTGCTCGAGCAGCGTCGCGGTGCACGGGCGAAAGGCGGCAAGGCGCGCGAGCGGTCATGAGCACCGCGCGCAATCGCGCCGGCTGGTTCAGCGCGGACGCACTGCGCGGGGATTTTTTCCCGTGGGTGCTGGCGGTCGTCACCGGCCTCGACTACTTCGACAATTCCGTTTTCTCCTTTTTTGCGAGCTATATCGCCGGCGGCGTCAACGCTTCGCCGGATGAACTCGTGTGGGCGTCGAGCGCGTACGCGGTGGCCGCGGTGCTCGGCATCCTGCAGCAGGAATGGTGGGTCGAGCGCCTCGGCTACCGGCGCTATGTGGCCGGTTGCATGCTGCTGTATGCGGCGGGCGCGGCGGCTGCGGCGCTCAGCGAATCGTCGGTGGAACTCGCGTTCGCGCGGGGCTTTCAGGGCTATTTCATCGGCCCGATGATGGGCACCTGCCGCATTCTCATCCAGATGAGCTTCACGCCCAGGGAGCGCCCCGCGGCAACGCGCGCGTTTCTCATACTGATCGTGCTGGGCAGCGCGCTTGCATCGCTCGTCGGCGCTCAGTTGATCGCGTGGTTCGGCTGGCGCGCGCTGTTCGCGTGCACCGCGCCAATAGGCCTGCTTTTCGCCGTGCTCGCACGGCTCGCGCTGCCCGACGTCGGCAACCGTCTTCCCGAGGAGCGCGGTTCCGCGCATGTCTGGCCCTATCTCGTGTTTGCCTTTGCGCAGGGCTCGCTGCAAATCGTCATGCAGCAAGTGCGCTTTCAGGTGTTCGGCGCGTCGCCCGGCCTCATTCTGCTGACGGCCGCAGGCATCGCCGCGCTCGGCTGGTTCGCGTATCACCAGTGGCATCACCCCGCCCCGCTCATGCGTCTCCATGCGTTGCGCGAGACAGTGTTCCAGGCGGGGCTCGTGCTCTATATGTTCTATTACTATCTGTCGACGGCGTTCAGCTATCTGATTTCGCGTTTCCTCGAAGGCGGTCTCGGCTATCCGGTCGAGAACACGGGCCAACTCGTCGGCACCACCTCGCTCATTTCGGCGAGCGCGCTCTTTATCTACCTTCGGTATGCCAAACTTTTGACGCGCAAGAAGGCGATCATCGTGCCCGGCTTCGCGATCGCGGCGCTCTCGGCCGCGTGGATGACGCGCATGTCGCCGGGCGCGGGCGAGGCCGCCCTCGTCGGACCGCTGCTGCTGCGCGGCCTGCTAGTGCTCTTCGTCGTCCTGCCAGTCGCCAATCTCACCTTCAGAATATTCGCGATAGAGGAATTCGCGCACGGCTACCGGCTGAAGAACATCGTGCGGCAGCTGACGATCTCGTTCGCGACGGCCTCGGTCATCATCGTCGAGCAGCATCGGCAGGCATTGCATCAGGCGCGCCTCGCGGAGTTCGCCAATCCGTACAATCCGGTGTTCCAGAACTCGCTTGCCGCGCTGACGCAGGCGCTTTCCGCCGCCGGGCAGCCGGTCGCGGACGCGCATGCGCTGGCCGTCGTCGAAATCAGCCGGGCAGTGGCGCGGCAGGCCAGCTTTCTCAGTTCGCTCGACGGCTTCTATTTCCTGATCGGCATCGCGGTATGCGGCGGGATATTTGCCGCCTGGCAAAGACAGATCGACTAACGGTTTCATCGACCATGCTTTCGAAACTCACTCAATGGCTCGGCGCCCGCCGGCGCGAGCGCGCGCTGCGCGACTACGCGATCGACGACGCGCTGTGGCAAGCCACGCTCGACGGCCTGCCTTTCCTCGCGTACCTGGATGCGCCGGACCTCGCGCGCCTGCGCGAAATGAGCAGCCTGTTCATCGCGCAAAAGGAATTCTCGACCGCGCACGAGCTCGAGCTGAGCGACGCGATGACCGTCGCGATTGCGGCCCAGGCGTGCCTGCCGGTGCTGAATCTGAGCCTCGACCTGTATCGCGGATGGGTCGGCGTGATCGTCTACCCGGGCGAATTCGTGATTCGCAAGACGGTCGAGGACGAAGACGGCGTCGTCCACGAAGTCGAGCAGGACGCCAGCGGCGAAGCCTGGGAAGGCGGACCGGTGATCCTTTCGTGGGAAGACGCCCAGATGACGGACGGCGTCGACGCGTACAACGTGGTGATCCACGAATTCGCGCACAAGATCGACATGCTGAACGGCGAGGCGGACGGCCATCCGCCGCTCGTGCGCCGCTGGCATGCGCCGCTCGACTCCGACGCCTGGGCGGACGTGTTCGATTCCGCCTACGACCAGTTCTGCGCCCGCGTCGACGCGGTGCCGGCGCGCCGCTGGACGCGCTTCGAGCGCGAATCGCTGATCGATCCGTACGCGGCCGACCATCCGTCCGAATTCTTTGCGGTGTGCAGCGAGGCGCTGTTCGTCAAGCCGCATGCGTTCGAGGCGGAATATCCGGAGCTCTACCGGCTCCTCGCGCGCTATTACCGTCAGGACCCGGCGCGCGTCGGCCTTGTGTTCGCGAAGAATTCGTCAAGCGACTGATTTTCTGGCATAATCGCCGTTTTTCGACCATAGGCAAGTGGCTCGCGCCTAGATGCGGTCCGCGCAAACAGCGGCTGCACGCGGGTTGGCTACCGCCAGATTAAAGGAAAGACCATGAAAGAAGGCATTCACCCGGATTACCGCGAAGTCCTGTTCGTCGACGTGTCGAACGACTTCAAGTTTGTGACGCGCTCCACGATCCAGACGCGTGAAACCGCTGAATTCAACGGCAAGACGTACCCGCTCGCCAAGATCGAAGTGTCGTCGGAATCGCATCCGTTCTACACCGGCCAGCAAAAGATCATGGACACGGCAGGCCGCGTCGAGAAATTCCGCAACAAGTTCGGCGCACGCGCTACCGGCAAGGCAGCAGCGAAGTAATACGCTTCATCACCGCTGCACCAGCTCAGGCTGGCAGCGATGCAGCAAACAGGAAGGGCAGCGCGAGCTGCCCTTTTTTGTCGCCCGCCGCCGGGCGCGCGCGGGTCGCTACGGCTGCCGCGCTGCCCTCGCCTGCGCGCGGCGCCCGTTGCCCGCCATTACCGGCCGTGACGCGCGCAGTCCCGCCCGACTACAATGCCGGATGCTCCAATCAGGCCGATCCAGCCGGACCCGCCCTTTGCTAGCGGCTATCGCTTATCCACTATCCCAAACCGCATGAGACCTGTCGTTCGCCTCACTGCCTCCGCGACCAGTGCGCTGCCACGCTGGCTGCTGCTGACCATCTGCATCGTGTACGCGTCGTTCGGCCTGTTCGGCCGCGATCCGTGGAAGAACGAAGACGCAGCCGGCTTCGGCGTGATGTGGACCATGGCGAACGGCACGGCGCACGACTGGCTCCTGCCCAATCTCGTCGGCAAATATCTCACTGAAGACGGTCCGCTCGGCTACTGGCTCGGCGCAACCGCCATCCGCGCGCTCGCGCCGTGGGTCGACGCCAGCAACGCCTCGCGCGTCTTCACGGGCCTGCTCTTCTGCGCGGGCTGTGCCTTCGTCTGGTACGCGGCCTACCTGCTCGGCCGGCGCGCCGAGGTGCAGCCGTTCAAGTACGCGTTCGGCGGCGAGCCGGAGCCGCGCGACTACGGCCGCACGCTCGCCGACGGCGCGCTGCTGATTCTGCTCGCCTGCTTCGGCCTCGCCGAGCGCGGTCACGAGACGACGCCGCAGCTGGCGCAATTCGTCGGCATCGCAATGCTCGTATATGGGCTCGTGCGAATGATCGACAAGCCGATTCAGGGCGCATCGATCTGGGGCGCCGCCATCGGCCTCGTCACGCTGGCGAGCAGTCCGGTGCTGGTCGGCGCGCTGCTCTTCGGCACGCTCGCGATGACCGTGGTCGTGCGCGAAACGCGTTCGCGCTGGCTCCTGCTGGCCGGCCTGCCTATCGCGCTCGCGCTGTCGGTCGCATGGCCAATTGCCGCGTTGGCCGCCTTTCCTGTCGACGCCGTCTGGTACCTGAACCAATGGGTGCACGTGAGTCTGAGCTCGTTCGCCGGCCCGCCCGGCTCGGTCGCGGCTTACGCGCTCAAGAATCTGCCGCTCTTCACGTGGCCCGCATGGCCACTCGCGCTGTGGGCGTGGTTCAGCTGGGCGGGGCTGCGCCGCGCGCCGCACGTGGCGATTCCGCTTTCGGTGATCGGGCCGCTCCTCGTGCTGGTCGTGCTGCAAAGCCATCAGTCAAACCGGCTGTATATGCTGCTGCTGCCGCCGCTCGCCGTGCTGGCCACCTTTGCGCTGCCCACGCTCAAGCGCGGCGCCATTAACGCGATCGACTGGTTTGCGTTGCTCAGCTTCACGATACTCGGCAGCTTCGTCTGGCTCGTGTACGTCGCGGGTTTGACCGGCTTTCCGCATCCGCTCGCCCGCAACCTCGCGCGTCTCGCGCCCGGCTTCGCGCCGCAATTCAAGATTCTGTCGTTTGTCTGCGCGGTCGCGGTGACGCTCTGCTGGTTCGTGCTGGTGCAATGGCGCCTCGCCCGCCATCCGAAGGTGCTGTGGCGCAGCGTGGTGCTCTCGAGCGCCGGCACCACGCTGATGTGGGTGCTGCTCATGACCTTGTGGCTGCCGGTCGTCAACTATAGCCGGACCTACAAGGACGTCGCCGAACAGATCGCGAGCCATCTGCCCGAGGACTACACGTGCATCGCCCCCGTGCGTCTCGGCAATGCGCAGATCGCGACGTTTGCCTATTTCGGCGACATGCATTTCGCGTTCAATCAGGATTGCGACGTCATCCTGCGTCAGGACACGCAGGAGTACGGCGAGCCGAGCGCCATGTCGGACTTCGTGTGGAAGCTCGTGTGGGAAGGCCGCCGCGTGGCCGACCGCGACGAACGCTTCCGGCTGTATGTGCGGATCGACCGGCCGAAGCCGCCCGTCGTCAAACGGCGCAGCTGGCATAAAAAGACTGACTGACCCAAGATGCTCGCCGACGTACGGAAAATCGCGGGACTCGCGTGGCCGGTACTGATCGGCCAACTGGCGATCATCGCGTTCGGCGTCATCGACACGGCCATGGTCGGCCGCTACTCGGCGGTCGATCTCGCGGCGCTCGGCCTCGGTTCGTCCATCTACATATCCGTCTACATCGGCTTGACGGGCATTCTCACGGCGCTGCAACCGATCACCGCGCAACTGTACGGCGCGCGGCGCTACGACGAGATCGGCGAGGAAGTCCGGCAGGCGCTGTGGCTCGCGCTCGCGCTGACGGTGATCGGCTTCCTGATCCTGTTCTTCCCCGGTCATCTGCTGCAGCTCGCGCGTGTGCCCGACGCGCTGCACGAGCGCACGGTTTCGTATCTGCGGATACTTGCGTTCGGCCTGCCTGCCGGGCTCGCGTTTCGTGTCTATGGTTCGATCAGCAATGCGGTCGGCAAGCCGCGGCTCGTCATGATTCTGCAGATTGGCGGATTGTTGCTGAAGGTGCCGCTCAATACCTGGTTCATTTTCGGCGGACTCGGCGTGCCCGCGCTTGGGGGGCCCGGCTGCGCGCTCGCCAGCAGCCTGATCAACTGGGCGCTTGCACTCGTCGGCATGGTGCTGCTCACGCGCGTCGACGTGTTCACGCCGTTTGGGATCTTCAGGCGCTTCTGCTGGCCGGTCTGGCGGCGCCAGGCGGCGCAACTGCGGCTCGGCATTCCGATGGGGCTCTCCTATCTGATTGAAGTCACGTCGTACACCTTCATGGCGCTCTTCATCGCGCGCTTCGGGACCACGACGCTCGCCGGCCACCAGATCGCGGGCAATATCGGCGCGGTGCTGTACATGACGCCGCTTGCCATCGGCATCGCTTCGTCGACGCTCGTCGCCCAGGCGCTCGGCGCCCATCGCCCGGAAGCGGCGCGCACGCTGTCGCGTCACGGCATCATGATGGCCGTCGCGATCGCGTGCTGTTACGGCGTCATCGTGCTGGCGCTGCGTCCCTACGTGATCCAGGGCTATACGCCGAATCCGCAAGTCGTGGCGGCGGCGATGCCGCTCGTGCTGATCGTCGTCTGCTATCACCTCTTCGACGCCTTGCAGATCACCACCGCGTTCGTGCTGCGCGCCTACAAGGTCGCCGTCGTGCCGACCGTGATCTATGCGCTCGCGCTGTGGGGCGTGGGACTCGGCGGCGGTTATCTGCTCGGCTTCAATGTGAGCGGCACGATTCCGCCATGGTTGACCGGCGCGCGCGGCTTCTGGGTGGCCAATACGGCGAGCCTCGCGATTGCCGGGGCCGGCTTGCTGCTCCACTGGCGCGTGGTGAGCAGGCGGCATGTGCGCGCGGCCGTCGCGCTGCGCACCGACGCGGGCGTCTAACTCGGCGGAGCAGCGCCGAAGTTCGACGCCGTCGATCTCCGGCTCGATAGCGACAGCCGCGCCGAAATGCCACCGCCGCGCCGCCGTCCGGCAGCGCGGGCGGCTCGCATCAATCGGAACGGCCGAGCCGCCTTCAAGCCTCCTGCTCCGCCTCCAATGCCGCCGGCAATCCGCCTTCCGCCGACACCCGGTCATGTCGCTCAAAAATGTCGCGCGCGGCAAAGAGTGCGTTCAGTGCCGCCGGAAAGCCCGCGTAGAGCGCCATCTGCATGAACACCTCGACGATTTCCTCGCGCGTGCAGCCGACGTTCAGCGCGGCTTCGATATGCACCTTCAACTGCGGCGTCGCGCAACCGAGCGTGGCGAGCGACGCGATCGTGGCGATTTCACGCGAGCGCAAATCGAGCTGCGGCCGGCTGTAAATATCGCCGAAACCGAATTCGATCAGAAGACGTCCGAAGTCCGGCGCAATCGGCGCGAGTGCGGCGATGACCTGCTCGCCGGCCTGGCCGTCGATTTCCCTCAGTTTGTTCCAGCCTTGCGTGTAGCGGTCGGTTTGTGCGTGGTCCATGGTGAGTCCTTTTCCGGGTGTGAGAACGAGGTCGTCTTGTCGATCCGTCGGGTCCGGCTTCCCGCCGCGGGCGCCGTGCCGGCCGCTTTGGCTTCGTGCGCTTTGCTTTCGCGCGCCTCGCCTTCGTAATACGCGATCTTGTCGATGATCGCGCCGAGGTTCGTCTGCAATTCGGCGATCCGCGCAAGAACCGCGTCGCGATGCGCAGCGAGCAGGTCGCGGCGCGCGCCCATCGTCTGCGGACCTTCGGCCCGCAGCGCCGCGAAAGCCTGCATGCCGGCGATCGGCATGCCGGTCGCCTTCAGGCGCATCACGAACCGCAGCCAGTCGAGGTCGGCGGGCGAATACAGGCGATGCCCCGCCTGCGTGCGGCCGACCTCGCGCATCAGGCCGGCCTGCTCGTAATAGCGCAGCGTGTGCGTGGACACGCCGATGAGTTCGGCGACCTGCCCGATGGTGAGTGCGTTCGACGTTTTCGACATGACAGGACTCAGGTTAGGACTTCGAGTGCACTCTAAGTCAAGTGCGCCGCGCTGTCATCGTGAGCACGGCCTCGCGCGTGCAGGCTATGCGAGCAATCGGCGCACAACCGCCTAAACACAAGGCAAAAGGGTTAAAGATTGTTCATTGCGATTTACTTGCCATCAATCGGCCGGTATAAATCGTCGGCGTTCGCAAATAAGGGCGCGCATTTGTCCTATGCTTAAGCGCAGCGCCCGCTGACAGAATGCGTCGCCCGTTCCCGGCTAACTTTTGCTCTCGATGGAGTGCCTGCCATGCTGAAAAAGCTCGTGATGCTTTGCGTTGCCCTCGCGTTGTCGCTGTCGGCCGGATTGGCGGCGGCGGTCGAAGTGAATTCCGCCGATCAGGCAGCGCTTGAATCCGTCAAGGGCATTGGCCCCGCGCATGCGAAGGCGATCATCGAAGAGCGTACGAAGAACGGCCCGTTCAAAAACGCCGACGATCTCGCCGCGCGCGTCAAGGGCATCGGCAATAAATCGGTTGTGAATCTGGAAGCGTCGGGCTTGACGATCAACGGCTCATCGGCGCCGCCCACAGGAGCGAAATCGGCGACGACGTCCGCGCCCGCGAAGTCGACGACGACGAAGGCCGCGCCGGCCGCCGAAACCACGCCGGCCACGACTGCCGCCACGGCGGCCCCGGCTGCGCCGGCGGACGCTTCGGGCGCGAAGGCGTCGAAGTCCTCGAAGTCGTCAAAAAAAGCCAAGGAGGCCGCGCCAGCCGCCACCGCGGCCACATCCGCTGCCGCGAGCGCCCCCACCGACGCTTCCGGCGCCAAGGCATCGAAGAAAAAGGCGAAGAAGAGCAAGGCGGCGTCCACCGCGGCGGCTTCCGGCGGCGCCTAGCAAAACTAGTCGGGCGCCTCGCGCGTCAGAGACCGATTCAACAACCAAGGCAGCGTACGCCGCGAGACTGCCTGCCACCGAGCCGCCATCGCACGCATCACGCGCGTCGTGCACGGCGGCAGCGCCTCGCAGCGCCCTTCCTTCCCTCGACGCCGCGCAGCCGCGCGGCGCCTCACCCGCCGGCCGTCGTCCACGCGCCGGCATTCAAGAGAGACCCATCATGAGCCTACTCGATACCCTCGGATCCCTGGTCGGCAAGTCGCCCGAAGGCGGCGGCCAGCAAGCGCTGATCGCAGCCGCACTCGAATTCGTCAACAACCAGCCAGGCGGCCTGAACGGCCTGATCCAACGCTTCCAGGAAAAGGGGCTCGGCGACGTCGTATCGTCATGGGTCAGCAACGGCGAGAATCAACCGATTGCGCCGGACGCGCTGCATAGCGTACTCGGCTCGGAAGCCGTCACCAGCCTCGCCGCGAAAGCCGGCGTGCAACCGGACCAGGTCACGGGCCTCCTTTCGCAGATCCTGCCGCACGTGGTTAACGCAGCAACGCCGGAAGGCGAAGTCCCGGCAGAAGGCAAGCTGAACGCGACGACCGTGCTCGGCGCGCTCGGCGGTTTGTCGGCATTGTTCGGCAAGGGCACGGCTTGAGGCCATCCCCGCCCGGATGAAGCAGCAACCGGGCAGACAAAAAAAGCGGCAACGAAGAAAACTTCGTTGCCGCTTTGCCATCTATGCGTCGGCTCGCACCTGACGCGTCAGCCGGTAGAGGCGCTTAATGCACCACACGCTCGAAGACGAGGTTGCCGTCTTCCAGTTCGACCGGAATCACATCCTTCGGTCCGAACTTGCCCGCCAGAATCAGCTTGGCGACCGGGTTCTCGATCTCCTGCTGGATCGCGCGCTTCAACGGCCGGGCGCCGAAGAGCGGATCGTAGCCGACCTTGCCGACATGCTCGAGCGCCTCGTCCGACACCACCAGCTGCATGTCGAGCTTCGCGAGCCGTTCGTGCAGACGCTGCAACTGGATCCGCGCGATGGACTGCACGTTCGAGCGGTCGAGCGCATGGAACACGACGACGTCGTCGATCCGGTTCAGGAACTCCGGGCGGAAGTGCAGCTTCACCTCGGCCCACACCGCGTCCTTCACCGCTTCCTGCGGCTCCTCGACCATCGCCTGGATGACCTGCGAACCGAGGTTCGACGTCATCACGATTACCGTGTTCTTGAAGTCCACGGTGCGCCCCTGGCCATCGGTCATGCGGCCGTCGTCGAGCACTTGCAGCAGCACGTTGAACACGTCCGGATGCGCCTTCTCGATTTCGTCGAGCAGAATCACGCTATACGGCTTGCGACGCACGGCTTCCGTCAGATAACCGCCCTCTTCGTAGCCGACATATCCCGGCGGCGCGCCGATCAGACGCGCGACGCTGTGCTTCTCCATGAATTCGCTCATGTCGATGCGGATCAGATGATCTTCCGAATCGAACAGGAACGCAGCCAGCGCCTTGCACAGCTCCGTCTTGCCCACGCCGGTCGGCCCGAGGAACAGGAACGAACCGTACGGACGGTTCGGATCGGACAAACCCGCGCGCGAGCGGCGGATCGCGTCGGCCACCGCGTTGATCGCCTCGTCCTGGCCGATCACGCGCTCATGCAGTTTTTCTTCGATCTGCAACAGCTTCTCGCGCTCGCCCTGCATCATGCGCGAGACCGGAATGCCGGTCGCGCGCGACACCACTTCGGCGATTTCCTCCGCACCGACCTGCGTGCGCAAGAGGCGCGGACGCGTCGGATTGTTCTGCTCTTTCGCCTCGGCCTGCGTGACTTCCTTCAGTTGCGCCTCGAGCCCCGGCAGCTTGCCGTATTGCAGCTCCGCGACCTTTTCGAGCTTGCCTTCGCGCTGCAAGCGGGTGATTTCCGCGCGCGTCCGGTCGATCTCTTCCTTCAGTTGCGCGCTGCCCTGCACCGCCGCTTTTTCCGCGGTCCAAATTTCCTCGAGGTCCGAATATTCGCGATCCAGACGCTCGATTTCCTCTTCGATCAGTTGCAGACGCTTTTGCGACGCTTCGTCCTTCTCCTTCTTGACCGCCTCGCGTTCGATCTTCAGCTGGATCAGGCGACGGTCGAGCCGGTCCATCTCCTCGGGCTTCGAATCGATTTCCATCTTGATCTTGGAGGCGGCTTCGTCGATCAGATCGATCGCCTTGTCCGGCAGGAAGCGGTCCGTGATGTAGCGATGCGACAGCTCCGCCGCCGCGACGATGGCCGGGTCGGTGATGTCCACCCCATGGTGCAGCTCGTACTTCTCTTGCAAGCCGCGCAGGATCGCGATGGTGGCCTCGACCGTCGGTTCGTCGACGAGCACCTTCTGGAAGCGGCGCTCGAGCGCGGCGTCCTTCTCGATGTACTTGCGATATTCGTCGAGCGTGGTCGCGCCGACGCAATGCAGCTCGCCGCGCGAAAGCGCCGGCTTCAGCATGTTGCCCGCGTCCATTGCGCCCTCGGCCTTGCCGGCGCCGACCATCGTATGAATTTCGTCGATAAAGACGATGGTCTGCCCTTCGTCCTTCGCGATGTCGTTCAGGACGGCCTTCAGACGCTCTTCGAACTCGCCGCGGTATTTCGCGCCCGCGAGCAGCGCGGCCATGTCGAGCGACAACACGCGCTTGCCCTTGAGCGTCTCCGGCACCTCGCCGTTCACGATGCGCTGCGCGAGACCTTCGACAATCGCCGTTTTCCCGACGCCCGGTTCGCCGATCAGCACCGGATTGTTCTTCGTGCGACGCTGAAGAATCTGAATGGAACGACGGATCTCGTCGTCGCGGCCGATCACCGGGTCGAGCTTGCCGGCCCGCGCGCGCTCGGTCAGGTCGATGGTGTATTTCTTGAGCGCCTCGCGCTGGCTTTCGGCGTCCTGGCTGTGCACCTGCGAGCCGCCGCGCACGGCGGCAATCGCGCTTTCGAGCGACTTGCGCGACAAGCCGTGCTGACGCGCGAGACGGCCGGCCTCGCCTTTGTCGTCCGCAATGGCGAGCAGAAACATTTCGCTCGCGATGAACGTGTCGTTGAGCTTTTGTGCTTCCTTGTCGGCCTGGTTCAGAAGACCGGTCAGCTCGCGGCCGATCTGCACATTGCCGTCGGTGCCCTGAACTTGCGGCAAACGCGTGATGGCGTCGTCGAGCGCGGTTTGCAGCGCCTGCACGTGCACGCCGGCGCGCGAAAGCAGCGAACGCGCCGAACCGTCCTGCTGCGCAACGAGCGCCGCGAGGACGTGAACCGGCTCGATATATTGATTGTCATGGCCGACGGCGAGACTCTGCGCGTCCGCCAGCGCTTCCTGGAATTTAGTGGTGAGTTTGTCGATTCTCATTCGAGACCTCCAATTTCGATTACCACCAAAATGAGGCGATTTATTCAGGATTCAAGCGCTTTTTTGCTGTCCACGGGGAGTTTTTGAAGATCTGATGCGAACAAAATGCGCGGCGCCTTACGCGAGCCGCGCTCAGGCGATCGGCACGGGGCTGTCGCCCGGCGGCTCGACCGGCACGAGCGGAATCACCGGCCGTATGCCCAGCAACGCGGCGAGCGGCCCTTGTGGCCCGGAGACTTCCTCGATGGTGTGGCGGTCGAGCTCCGCGAGAAACGCGTGGCGCGCCGCCTCGAGCACGTTGCGCAGCCGGCACTGGGGCGTAATGACGCAGGGGCGGCGTTGGCCGTCCTGATCCGGCAGACAGGCCACCAGCGCGAAGTCGTTTTCCGTTGCGCGCACGATCTCGCCGACCGTCAGCGTGCGGGTACGCTCGGCAAGCCGCAGGCCGCCGTTGCGGCCGCGCACGGTCTCCACCCAGCCGAGCTCGCTCAGCCGCTGCACCACCTTCATCAGATGATTCTTAGAAATGCCGTAGGCCTCGGAAATGTCCTGAATGGTCGACAAGCCCTCGCCGCGCACAGCAAGGTACAGAAGGACGCGCAGCGAATAGTCGGTGTAGTCGGTTAGTCTCATGGGTTCCCGTATCACGATGAGCGCAAGCCGCGATCCGTGGGATAACCGCGTCGATGCAAGGGTTGCCGGGGGTCGCGGCTTCGCCATAAGATGCAGAGTTAGCACATATTTATTTATGCCGCATCGGTGAAGCCGGACCTTCGACGCTAATGGTAACGTTTCGCGCCGCGCCTATTCACCTGAAAGTGCGCTATTTTGAGCTCACTTCCGCCGAGCTGGCCCTTTTTGTGGCAGTCCCGGCATATTTGTGGCGAAGTGTGGCGCGCCGCAGACGCATCGTCGCATACTTCTGGAATCCGCATGAAACCCTCTTTCCCCGCCGCGCCGGTCGTCGAGCGCGCCGCCGACCCGACCGAGGCGAACATCCGCGAGCTGGTCTACGCGTTTTACGACCGCGTGCGCGCCGACCCGCTGCTCGGCCCGGTGTTCGAGGCGACGCTTGCCGGCCGGTGGGACGACCATCTGCCGAAGATGTGCACGTTCTGGGCGAGCCTCGTGCTGGGCGCGAAGCAGTACCGCGGCAATGTGCAGCACGCGCATCAGCCGCTCGAGGGCGTCGAGCCGCAGCATTTCAGCCGCTGGCTGTACCTCTTTCTGGACACGGTGGAATCCCGCTACGAGCCGGCCGCCGCCGTGCGCTTCATGGAACCGGCGCTGCGTATCGCGCAGAGCTTGCAGTTAAGCCGCTTCGGCTGGGACTACAGGATCCCGCCGGAACAGCAGGCTTTGCTCGAACGCGTGGCGCCCAGGCGGCCTCGCCCGGACGACGAGCCGCATCTTCCGGAGCGGCCCGCGGGGGAGCCGTTTCCCGCGCGCATCATCGGCAAATCGCGCGACGAGTGAGGGAAGGCGTGGGCTGAGTGGGTTGAGTGGGCTAAGCAGCTTGAGCGGCCAGAGCAGCGCGCCGCGGGCGGCAGCGCCTCGTGCTCATTCCCGCGCGCCGTTGCCCGACTCGACGCCCCAGCGCGCGAGCGCCGCGTCGTCGGTCACGCGGGCGTCGACCCAGCGCTCGCCCGCCCCGGTTTTTTCCTTCTTCCAGAACGGCGCCTGGGTCTTCAGATAATCCATCACGAATTCGCACGACGCGAAGGCCTCGCCGCGATGGGCGGCCGTCGTCGCGACCAGCACGATCTGATCGAGCGGATACAGCTTGCCGACGCGGTGCACGATCAGCACCTCGATGCCCGGCCAGCGCTCGCGCGCACTTACGACAATTGCCTCCAGCGACTTCTCCGTCATGCCCGGATAGTGCTCGAGCTCCATGGCCTCCACCTGACTGCCGTCGTTCAGGTCGCGCACGGTGCCGACAAAGCACGCCACCGCGCCGACCTTCGGATTGCGGGCGCGCAGCGCGGCAACCTCCGCGGTGAGGTCGAAATCTTCGGTCTGGACACGAACGGGCATGGCCGGCTCCTGATGGTTCAACCGGTTGAACCGGTTCGAGCGGTTCAGCCGCCCGTGACGGGCGGGAAGAAGGCCACCTCGCAGCCTTCGGTGACACGCGTGCCGGCGTCGGTCATCACGTGATTGCAGGCCATGCGCAGCGCCCGGCCTTCGGCGAGCGTGTCCGCCCAGATGCCGCCACGCACGCGCAGCCACGCGCGCACGTCGCCGACGGTGGCAACGCCCTCGGGCAACTCGACGGTTTCGTCTGCTCGATCGAGCGCTTCACGCACGCTCGCGAAATATCGCAATTGAATCTTCATGGATGCCGCCGGCGCAGCCGGCCTCAATTCAGCAACTCGGAAAAGGGAATGAAGCGCACGGTTTCGCCGGCACTGATCGCATGATTGGGTGGATTGTCGATCAAACCGTCGCCCCACACCGTGGACGTCAGCACGGCCGAACTCTGGTTCGGGAACAGATCGAGACCGCCTGCCGCATTGACGCGGGCCCGCAGGAACTCGTTGCGGCGATCCGCCTTGCCCTGCGTGAAGTCCGCGCGCAGCGACAGCGCGCGCGGCGCGACCGCCTGCACGCCGGCCAGTCGCAGCACGAACGGTCGCACGAACAGCAGAAAGGTGACGAAGCTCGACACGGGATTGCCCGGCAAGCCGATAAAGAACGCCTCGGCGGACGGCGCGGACGGTTCTGCTGCCGGATGGCGGTCCGCCCCCCGCCGCACGGCACCGAATGCGAGCGGCTTGCCCGGCTTCATCGCGATCTGCCACATGGCGAGGCGGCCTTCCGCCTCGACGGCGGGTTTCACATGATCTTCCTCGCCGACCGACACGCCGCCGCAGGTCAGGATGAGATCGTGGGCCTGCGCCGCCTCGCGCAGCGTGGTGCGCGTTGCATCCAGATTGTCGGCCACGATACCGAAATCGTTCACCTCGCAGCCGAGGTTCTCCAGCAAACCGCGCAGCGTGAAGCGATTGGAGTTGTAGATCGCGCCGGGCCTGAGCGGCTCGCCGGGCATGGTCAGCTCGTCGCCGGTGAAGAACACGGCGACCTTGACGCGTCGACGCACTTGCAGTTCCGCGCAACCCACAGATGCGGCGAGACCCAGCGCCTGCGGCGTCAGCCGCGTGCCGGCCGGCAGAATGACCGAACCGCCGCGGATGTCCGCGCCTTGTGCAGTAATCCACTCGCCGGCCCGCGGGCTGTGCAGGATGGTGACTTCGTCGCCGGCAGCTTCCGTCTGCTCCTGCATGACGATGGCGTCCGCGCCGGGCGGCACCGTGGCGCCGGTGAAGATGCGCGCCGCCGTACCGGACATGAGCGGCTCGGGCGCGTGACCCGCGGGAATGCGCTGCGACACCGGCAGGCGGCGCTTGCCGTGAGTCGTGATGTCGGCGGCGCGGATCGCGTAGCCGTCCATGGCACTGGTATTCATCGGCGGGACGTCGAGCGGCGACACGACGTCGGCCGACAACACGCGACCGGCTGCTTCCAGCGTCGGCACGGATTCGCTGCCGGTCACGGGGCGCGCGGCGTCAAGCAGAGTCGCCAATGCGTCGGCCGTGGCGAGCATCGGAGCGCGGGGCGTGGGTGTGGACATCTCGGGTTCGGAGCCGCTGATCGAAAAGAACATTGTAGCGGTCGAAGGCCGCGCCTTGTCGGGGCCGCGTTTATGGAGGGGTTTTCTGCTGGAGGGGTTTTCTGCTTTTTCAGGCTTTCGGGTTTTGCCGGGGTTTTGCCGCGGTTTTGTTGAACCCGCCGGTTTCGCCCAGCAACGGGCAGGACGACGGCCGCTCCCCCGGCTCGCAGGGCAGTCATCGCGCCCACCCTGCATCGCGCGATGACCGCTCGGCCTGTGCGCGGGCCGCCGGCCCGCGCTTGACCTCGATCAGACGCCCGTGTTGGCCGCGATGAAGTCTTTCACGCGCTGAGCGTCCGCGGGCACGACTTCGAAGCGCTGCGGCAGCGACTCCAGTCCGGCGAACGCCGCCGGGCGCTCCGGTTCGCGCAGCAGCGCCTCCCGAATCGTCTCGCCGAACTTGATGGGCTGCGCCGTTTCCAGCACGATCATCGGAATGCCCGGCTGCAGATGTTCGCGCGCGACCTTCAGGCCGTCGGCGGTATGCGTGTCGATCATGGTGTCGTAGCGCTGGAACACGTCGCGGATCGCTTCGACGCGATCGTCGTGGCTGCTGCGGCCCGACACGAAGCCGAATTCCTTCACGCGAGCAAAGTCGCCGCTCGCCGCGAGGTCGAATCCGCCTTTTTCCTCGACATCGCGGAACAGTTGCAGCACGCGCGCCGGGTCGCGGCCGAGCAGATCGAACACGAAGCGCTCGAAGTTCGACGCCTTCGAAATATCCATGCTCGGGCTGCTGGTGTGATACGTCTCGGCCGCCTTGCGTACGCGGTAGATGCCGGTGCGGAAGAACTCGTCGAGCACGTCGTTTTCGTTGGTGGCGACCACGAGCCTTTCGATCGGCAGTCCCATCATGCGCGCGATGTGACCCGCGCACACATTGCCGAAATTGCCCGACGGCACAGTGAACGACACGCGCTCGTCGTTGCTCTTCGTGGCAGCGAAGTAGCCCTTGAAGTAATAGACGACCTGCGCGACCACACGCGCCCAGTTGATCGAATTGACCGTGCCGATCTTGTACTTCGCCTTGAACGCGTGATCGTTCGAGACGGCTTTGACGATGTCCTGGCAGTCGTCGAACACGCCTTCGACCGCGAGGTTGAAAATGTTCGGGTCCTGCAGGCTGTACATCTGCGCGGTCTGGAACGCGCTCATTTTCTTGTGCGGCGACAGCATGAACACGCGAATGCCCTGCTTGCCGCGCATCGCGTATTCGGCGGCGCTGCCGGTGTCGCCGGAGGTCGCGCCGAGAATGTTCAGCGTTTCGCCGTGTTTGGCGAGCGCGTACTCGAACAGGTTGCCGATCAGCTGCATCGCCATGTCCTTGAAGGCGAGCGTCGGACCGTTCGACAGTTCGAGCAGCGACAGCGGCGCGCCGTTCTCCACGCCGAGCGTCTTGAGCGGCGTGATCTGCGCGGCGCTTTCGTCGTCGCGCACGTTGCAGTACGTGGCTGCCGTGTAGGTCTTGCGCGTGAGGGCGCGCAAATCTTCAGCCGGAATGTCGTCGCTGAATTTCGACAGGATCTCGAAGGCGAGGTCGGCGTACGGCAGCGTGCGCCAGCGCGCGAGTTCGTCGGCGCTGACACGCGGGTAGTCGGCCGGCAGATACAGGCCGCCGTCTTTCGCGAGACCGCCGAGCAGAATGTCCGAGAAGGTGTGGCGCTCGCCGGCTCCGGCGCCGCGCGTGGAGAGATAGTTCATAGTTCGGCCTAGTTCAGCGCTTCCATGCGCAGCTTCGTGACTTGCGAGACGACGGTCTGCAACGCCTCGATCGACTTGATCGCGGCATTGACGTTCTTTTCGACCGTTTCGTGCGTGATCAGGATGATGTCGGTCTCGCCCTTGCCGTTGGCGTCGACCTGTTCCGACTCCTTCTGCAGGAGCGCGTCGATCGAGATGCCGGTGTCGGCGAGAATACGCGTGATGTCGGCCAGCACGCCCGTGACGTCCGCGACGCGCAGACGCAGGTAGTAGCCGCTCGTCACTTCCTCGATAGGCAGGATCGGCGTGTTCGACAGACGGTCCGGCTGGAACGCCAGATGCGGCACGCGATGCTCGGGGTCGGCCGTATGCAGGCGCGTCACGTCGACGAGATCGGCCACTACCGCCGACGCCGTGGGCTCCGCACCCGCGCCCTTGCCGTAATACAAGGTGGTGCCGACGGCGTCGCCGTGCACGACGACCGCGTTCATCGCGCCTTCCACATTCGCGAGCAGGCGCTTGGCCGGAATCAGCGTGGGATGCACGCGCAACTCGATGCCTTTCTCAGTGCGACGCGCAATGCCGAGCAGCTTGATGCGATAGCCGAGTTCCTCCGCGTATCGGATGTCGATCGCGGCGAGCTTGCTGATGCCTTCCACATACGCGCGGTCGAACTGCACCGGCACGCCGAACGCGATCGCGCTCATGATCGTCGCCTTGTGCGCCGCGTCCACCCCTTCGATGTCGAAAGTCGGATCCGCTTCGGCGTAGCCCAGTTCCTGTGCGGCTTTCAGCGCGGTCGCGAAGTCGAGCCCGCGGTCGCGCATTTCGGAAAGAATGTAGTTCGTCGTGCCGTTGATGATGCCCGCGATGTACTGGATCTGGTTGGCCGTCAAGCCTTCGCGCAGCGCCTTGATGATCGGAATGCCGCCCGCTACCGCGGCCTCGAACGCGACCATCACGCCTCGTGCGCGCGCCGCCTCGAAGATTTCCGTGCCGTGCACGGCAAGCAGCGCCTTGTTGGCTGTGACCACGTGCTTGCCGTTGCGGATGGCGCGCAGCACCAGGTCGCGCGCGACGCCGGTGCCGCCGATCATTTCGGCGACGATGTCGATAGACGGATCATCCACCACCGCGTTGAAGTCGTCGGTGAGCGCCACGCTCGCGGCTTGCGCGCCGAGCGCCGCCGTCGCCTTGGCCGGGTTGCGCACGGCAATGCGCGCAATCTCGATGCCGCGGCCCGCGCGACGTTTGATTTCTTCCTGATTGCGGCGCAGTACCGTGAAGGTGCCGCTGCCTACCGTGCCGAAGCCCAGCAGTCCAACTTTGATCGGTTCCATGCAGCGTGGTGTCGAGTAGTGATTAAAGGAATTCGGGGTGCCGGTGGCCGGGTGCGCGCGGCGGACAATTCACGCCTCGCGCCCCGTATTGTGCGCTACGCCGTGTGACGTTTGCGATAACCGTCGAGGAAGCGCGCGATCCGGTTGATCGAATCGGCCAGATCGTCCACGTTCGGCAGGAACACGACGCGGAAGTGATCCGGCGTCTTCCAGTTGAAGCCGGTGCCCTGCACGAGCAGCACACGCTCTTCGAGGAGCAGGTCGAGAATGAACTGCTGATCGTTGTCGATGGGATAAATCTTCGGGTCGAGGCGCGGGAACATGTAGAGCGCCGCCTCCGGCTTCACGCAGCTCACGCCGGGGATGGCGGTCAGCATGTCGTACGCGAGCTCGCGCTGCTTGTAGAGGCGCCCGCTCGGCACGATCAGGTCGTTGATGCTCTGATAGCCGCCGAGCGCGGTCTGGATCGCGTACTGGCCGGGCACGTTCGGACACAGGCGCATGGAGGCGAGAATGCCGAGGCCTTCGAAATAATCTTTCGCGCTGCGGCGGTTTTCGCCCGTCAGGCCCGAGATGAACATCCAGCCGGCGCGGTAGCCGCACGAGCGGTAGCTCTTCGACAGGCTGTTGAACGTGACGGTCAGCACGTCTTCGGACAGCGCGGCCATCGACGTGTGCTTCTTGCCGTCGTAGACGATCTTGTCGTACACCTCGTCGGCGAAAATCACGAGGCCGTGCTGGCGCGCGATTTCGATGAGGCCGAGCAGCAGTTCGTCGGAATACAGCGCGCCCGTCGGATTGTTCGGATTGATGACCACGAGCGCGCGCGTATTCGGCGTGATTTTGGCGCGGATGTCGTCGAGGTCGGGCATCCAGCGGTTGGACTCGTCGCAGATGTAATGCACAGGCGTGCCGCCCGCGAGGCTCACGCCCGCCGTCCACAGCGGATAGTCCGGCGCGGGCAGCAGCACTTCGTCGCCGTCGTTCAGGAGCCCCTGGAGCGCCATGACGATCAGCTCCGACGCGCCGTTGCCGATGTAGATGTCGTCCAGCTCGACGCCATGTACGCCCTTTTGCTGCGTGTAGTGCATGATCGCCTTGCGCGCGGCGAACACGCCCTTCGAGTCCGAGTAGCCCGACGAACCCGGCAGGTTCAGGATCATGTCCTGGATGATTTCGTCCGGCGCTTCAAAACCGAACGGGGCCAGGTTGCCGATATTCAGCTTGATGATGCGGTGGCCTTCTTCTTCGAGCCGTTTCGCATGTTCGAGGACGGGCCCGCGAATGTCGTAGCAGACATTCAATAACTTGTTGGACTTGAGAATCGGTTTCACGGCGGGCACTTCATCCTGGTTAATGGGCATTGAGGGCTTTGAACAGTCGGACGCGCCGGGCAGGCTCGCCGATTGCGACATTCGTGGTGCGGCGAGGCCGCAGGGCCGCCCTCAGGGGGCAGCCCTATATGGATTGCCCAGTATTGACCGCCCAATATGGGCGCCACGGCGGACTAAACGGTGAACCGGGCGGGCGAACCGGCGGGCGAACCGGGCGGGTAGAACCAGGTAGGTAGCCGACTGACCGCACCCCTGACCCTCGGCGCGGCCTCGGTGCCGCCTCGGTGCCGCCTCGGTGCCGCTTGTGGCGGCGCATGAGCGGGGACGCCGCCGGGCGGCTAAAAAGTTATAATTTAGCGGATTTTGGCCGACTTCCGCAATGCACCAGGCGCAACGGGAGCCTTTTGGGCCCTTCCCTGTCCCAATCGTGTAGAACCGCCCTGCTCGCGCCTGCCGCGTCAGGCCTTCAACACCTATGATGTCTCGCGACGACTTCGGAAAACGAATTTGAAATTACATCAGGATTCCAGCGGCGCCCTGAATACCGTCACCGGTTACGGCGCCGGCTATGTCGAAATCAATCTGGTGCGCCACGCGGGCAGCCTTCTCGTGCTGCCGGACGCGCCTGTCATCTCCTGGCCCGTCACGTCTTTCGAGCAATTGACCCCTGAGCTTTTTTCGATGCTGGTCGGTCCCGCGCCCGAGGTGGTGGTGTTCGGCAGCGGCGAGCGGCTGCGTTTTCCGCACCCGCGCCTCACCGCCGCGCTGACGGCGAAGCGCATCGGCGTCGAAACCATGGACTTCAAGGCCGCCTGCCGCACCTACAACATTCTGATGGCCGAGGGCCGCAAGGTCGCGGCCGCCCTGCTGATCGAAGCGTAGCGCGGCGGCTTGGCGCGCGAGCCGCGCCTGCCGCGCCTGCCGCGCCTGCCGCGGGTTCGCGGGTTCGCGGGCGCGGCGGCCACCGGCGCGCTCGCCGCGTCACGCACGATCACGTACACTGCGCGCCATCCGCGCGAGGCCGGTCGCCTCCCGCCATCTCGAATAACAATGCAGCGCCGCGCAAGCGGCGTCGCCAGAAAGGTTTACATCCATGAACGATACGCCTTCGAGGCTACCGCTCAACCGCACCGCGATTCTGCTGCTGGTGCTGGCCCTTGCCGTCATCTGGTTCGTGCCGCTCGGCTGGCGCCATCTGCTGCCGAGCGACGAAGGCCGCTATGCCGAAATGGCCCGCGAAATGTTCGTCACCGGCGACTGGATCACGCCGCGCTACAACGGCTACAAGTACTTCGAGAAGCCCCCGCTGCAAACCTGGGCGAACGCGCTCACGTTCGCGTGGTTCGGCATCGGCGAATGGCAGGCGCGGCTCTACACCGCGCTGACCGGCTTTGCCGGCGTGCTGCTGATCGGCTACACCGGCGCGCGCGTCTTCAACGCGGCGACCGGCGTATTCGCGGCGCTCGTGCTGGCCACCTCGCCCTACTGGAACCTGATGGGCCACTTCAACACGCTCGACATGGGCCTGTCGTTCTGGATGGAGCTCACGCTGTGCGCGCTGCTGCTGGCGCAGCGCCCCAATCTGAAAACCTCGTGCGTGCGCGGCTGGATGTGGCTGTGCTGGGCGTCGATGGCGCTCGCGGTCCTGTCCAAGGGCCTTGTCGGCGTCATCCTGCCGGGTGCCGTGCTGGTGCTCTACACGCTGATCGCGCGCGACTGGGCCGTGTGGAAGCGCCTGCACCTGATCGGCGGGCTGATTCTGTTTTTCGCGATCGTCACGCCGTGGTTCGTGCTGGTGCAGCAGCGCAACCCGGAATTCCTCAATTTCTTCTTCATCGTCCAGCAGTTCAAGCGCTACCTGACGCCCGAGCAGAACCGCCCAGGGCCGTTCTATTACTTCGTGCCGGTGCTGATCGTCGGCTTCCTGCCGTGGCTTTCGGTGACCGTGCAAAGCGTGCGTCACGCATGGCGCCTGCCGCGCCAGCCGAACGGCTTTGCGCCCGTCACGCTGATGCTCGTCTGGATCGGCTTCATCTTCCTCTTCTTCAGCGCGTCGCACTCGAAGCTGCTGTCGTACACGCTGCCGATCGCGCCGGCCATCGCGCTCCTGATCGGCCGCTATCTGCCGCTCCTCACGCGCGAGCAGCTGCGCCGCCATCTGACCGGCTATGCACTGTTTCTCGTCGTCGCCGCGTTTGCCGCGCTGTTCCTGCCGCGTTTCGGCACCGCCCGCAATCCGACTGAGCTCTATGTCGAATACCGCGTGTGGGTGCTCGCGGCGTTGGCCGTCGCCTTCGTGCTGACGCTCGCCGCGCTGTGGATCAATCGACGCAGCCGCGCCGGCAGTCTCGGGGCCGTCGCCAGCTTCGGCGCCGCGTGGCTGCTGCTCGGCACCATCGCGGGCACCGGCCACGACGTGTTCGGCCGCCTCAGCTCCGGCGCGCCGCTCGCGCCCGCCATCAAGGCGCAGATGGCGAAATTGCCGGCCGACACGCCGTTCTACTCGGTCGGCGTGCTCGATCACACGCTGCCGTTCTACATCGGTCACACCATGACGATGGTCGAGCATCCCGACGAACTGGCGTTCGGCGTGTCCGTGGAACCCCAGAAATGGCTGCCTTCGGTTCAGGCATGGGTCGAGCGCTGGAAGGCCGACCGCTATGCGCTGGCGCTGCTGCCGCCGCCCACTTACGAGCGGCTCCTGAAAGAAGGTCTGCCGATGCAGGTGGTCGCCCGCGACTCGCGCCGCGTTGTCGTGATGAAGCCGCTCGCGGCGGGACAAACGCCCGCGCCGTCCGGACCCGGCGCCCCGACCGCAGCGGCGCAACAGCCGCAAATGGCGACGTCGGCCGCGCCGGTGGAAAAACCGCAATCGTGACCCCATATCAGGATCTGAACACCCGATGAACCCGATTTCCCTTTTTTGCATTCTCGCCGGCGTCTCGTTGAACGCCGGCGCGCAGCTGTTGCTCAAAGCCGGAACGAATGCCGTTGGACACTTCGAATTCACCCGTGCGAACATCCTGCCGATCGCCTTTCGTCTTGCGACGCAACCGCCGATCATCGGCGGGTTGACCTGTTATGTGATCAGCGTCGCGGTGTGGATCGTCGGGCTGTCGCGCGTGGACGTGTCGATTGCGTATCCGATGCTGTCGCTCGGCTATATCGTCAACGCGTTCGCCGCGTGGTATCTGTTCGGCGAAGTGCTGTCGCTGCACAAGCTCGTCGGCATCGGCGTGATTCTGGTGGGCGTGGTGATACTCGCGCGCAGCTAGGCATTTCGCGGCCGCTGCGCCGCGGCAAGACAACACAAGACAACGCAAGACAACGTAAGCCGGCGCGAACCGCCGGCTAAGCAAAACGTAAGGTTGATCGCGGTATGCTCCGCGGTTGCACCCTTTTTTAGCCGTGGTGCGGAATGGCGCGCAAGCTGTGCCGACTGTGCCTCCGAACCCGGCTCTTTCGATCGAGCGAAGCATTCATGACCCAGTCAACCGTTCCGCCTCTGCCGTTCCTGCCGTTCGTGAAACCGGAAATCGATGAAGAAACGATTCAGGGCGTAGCCGACGTGCTGCGCTCCGGCTGGATCACCACCGGCCCGCAAAACCAGAAGTTCGAGGCGGCGCTCTCCGAATTCTGCGGCGGCCGTCCGGTGCGCACGTTCAATTCCGGCACGGCGACGCTCGAAATCGGTCTGCGCATTGCGGGCGTCGGTCCAGGCGACGAGGTCATTACCACACCCGCCTCATGGGTCGCGACGAGCAACGTGATCTACGAAGTGGGCGCGACGCCGGTGTTCGCGGACATCGACCCCGTCACGCGCAACATCGACCTCGACAAGCTCGAGCAGGCGATCACGCCGCGCACCAAGGCGCTGATCCCGGTTTATCTGTCCGGCCTGCCGGTGGACATGGACCGCCTCTACGCGATCGCCCGCGCGCACAAGCTGCGCGTGGTGGAAGACGCCGCCCAGGCTTTCGGCTCGACGTGGAACGGCAAGCGCATCGGCGCGATCGGCGACATGGTGTCGTTCAGCTTCCACGCGAACAAGAACCTCACGTCGATCGAAGGCGGCGCACTCGTGCTCAACAACGAGGACGAGGCCGTGCTCGCGCAGAAATACCGGCTGCAAGGCATCACGCGCACGGGTTTCGACGGCATGGACTGCGACGTGCTCGGCGGCAAGTACAACCTGACGGACGTCGCCGCGCGCGTCGGCCTTGGCCAGCTGCCGCATCTGGAACGCTTTCTCGCGCAACGCCGCAAGCTCGCGCGCGCGTACTTCGCGGGCCTCGAGGGCGGCGCGGCGGTGAAACTGGGCGTCGGCCTGCCGTTCGCCGACTTCGAAAACAGCAACTGGCACATGTTCCAGATCACGTTGCCGCTCGAGAAGCTTTCCATCGACCGCGCGGGTTTCATGGGGCAACTGAAGGAACGCGGCATCGGCTCCGGCGTGCACTACCCGGCCATCCATCTGTTCTCGCTGTATCGCGCGCGCGGCTTTACGGAAGGCATGTTCCCGCATGCGGAGCGTTTCGGCGCCACCAACGTCACGCTGCCGCTCTTCACGCTGATGAACGAAGGCGACGTTGCGCGCGTATGCCGTGCGGTCAATGAAATTTGCGAACAATACGGAAAATAACCGGAAATGATTTATACGGAACAACGCGCCGTCACGCCGGAAGTGTCGATCATCATTCCGGTGTACAACGAGGAAGCCGGACTGGCAGCGCTTTTCGCGCGTCTTTACCCGGCGCTCGACGCGCTCGGCACGTCTTATGAAGTGATCTTCATCAACGACGGCAGCCGCGACAAGTCCGCCGCGCTGCTCGCCGAGCAGTTCCGCGCGCGCCCCGACACGACGCGCGTGATTCTGCTGAACGGCAACTATGGGCAGCACATGGCGATTCTCGCGGGCTTCGAGCAGTCGCGCGGCGAAATCGTCATTACGCTCGACGCCGACCTGCAGAATCCGCCCGAAGAGATCGGCAAGCTGGTCAACAAGATGCGCGAAGGCTTCGACTACGTCGGCACCATCCGCCTGCAACGCCAGGACAGTCTGTGGCGCCGCAAGGCGTCGCGCGCGATGAACCGGCTGCGCGAGCGCATCACCCGCATCAAGATGACCGACCAGGGCTGCATGCTGCGCGCGTACAGCCGGCACATCATCGACACGATCAACCGCTGCGGCGAAATCAACACTTTCATTCCAGCGCTCGCCTACACGTTCGCGCAGAATCCGGTCGAGATCGAGGTCGCTCACGAAGAGCGTTTTGCCGGCGAATCGAAGTACTCGCTCTATTCGCTGATCCGCCTGAATTTCGACCTCGTGACGGGCTTTTCGGTCGTGCCGCTGCAGTGGCTGTCGTTCATCGGCGTGATCCTGTCGCTCGGTTCGGCGGCGCTCTTCGTGCTGCTGCTGATTCGGCGCTTCATCATCGGGGCGGAAGTTCAGGGTGTGTTCACCCTCTTCGCCATTACGTTCTTCCTGCTCGGCGTGATCATTTTCGCGCTCGGGCTGCTCGGGGAATATATCGGCCGGATCTATCAGCAGGTGCGCGCGCGTCCGCGCTATCTGGTGCAGACCATCCTGGAAGAGCGCAACGGCACCGCCGTGGCGGACGTGCCGCGCCAGAGCGTCGTGCAGCCGGTGCAGCCCGCGCCGGTTGCCGATCAGCGCGACGAAGGACCCAGCCGATGAAACCGCGTGCCGTCGTATTCGCCTATCACAATGTCGGCGTGCGCTGCCTGCAGGTGCTGCTCGCGCGCGGCATGGACGTGGCGCTCGTCGTCACGCACGAAGACAGTCCGACCGAGAATATCTGGTTCGGGAGCGTCGCGAGCGTCGCGGCCGAGCACGGCATTCCCGTCGTGACGCCCGCCAACCCGGCAAGCCCGGAATTGCGCGCGGCCGTCAGCGCGGCGCGCCCGGACTTCATCTTTTCGTTCTACTACCGCCACATGTTGCCGGTCGACCTGCTCGCGCTCGCCGCGCGCGGCGCCTACAACATGCACGGCTCGCTGCTGCCGAAGTACCGCGGCCGCGTGCCGACCAACTGGGCGGTGCTGCACGGCGAAACCGAAACCGGCGCCACCTTGCATGAAATGGCCGCGAAGCCCGACGCGGGCGCGATCATCGCGCAAACGCCGGTGCCGATCCTGCCCGACGACACCGCCGCGCAAGTGTTCGACAAGGTCACGGTGGCCGCCGAGCAGACGCTCTGGCGCGTGCTGCCCGCGCTGCTGGCCGGCGAGGCGCCGCATCTGCCGAACGATCTGTCGCACGGCAGCTATTACGGCGGGCGCAAGCCCGAAGACGGCCGCATCGACTGGACGCAGCCGGCGCAACAGGTCTATAACCTCATTCGCGCAGTCGCGCCGCCGTACCCCGGCGCGTTTACCGACATCGGCGGGCGGCGTTTCGTGGTGGCGCGCGCGCGCCTCGCGACACCGGGTGCGCTTCGCTCGGATTTGCCGCCGGGCCTGCACGTAAGCGATAATGCCGTTTTTGCGATATGCGGCGACGGCCGCGCAATCGCGATCCACGAATTGCGGCATCAGCACGACGGCAGCGAAACCGTCGTCACGCCGGCCGAATTCGCCCAGTTCCTCCAAACTCCCCGACATTTATGAAGAAAGTCCTGATCCTGGGTGTGAACGGCTTCATCGGCCATCACCTGTCCAAACGCATTCTCGAAACGACCGACTGGGAAGTCTTCGGGATGGACATGCAGACGGAACGTCTGGGCGATCTCGTCAACCACGAGCGGATGCACTTCTTCGAAGGCGACATCACGATCAACAAGGAGTGGGTCGAATATCACATCAGGAAGTGCGATGTGATCCTGCCGCTGGTCGCGATCGCCACGCCGGCCACCTACGTCAAGCAGCCGCTGCGCGTGTTCGAGCTCGACTTCGAGGCGAACCTGCCGATCGTGCGTTCGGCCGTGAAGTACGGCAAGCACCTCGTGTTTCCGTCGACTTCCGAGGTCTACGGCATGTGCACGGACGAGCAGTTCGATCCGGAAGAATCGCAGCTGTCGTACGGCCCGATCAACAAGCCGCGCTGGATCTACGCGTGCTCGAAGCAGCTGATGGACCGCGTGATCTGGGGCTACGGCATGGAAGGCCTGAACTTCACGCTGTTCCGTCCGTTCAACTGGATCGGCCCGGGCCTCGACTCCATCTACACGCCGAAGGAAGGCAGCTCGCGCGTGGTCACGCAATTCCTCGGCCATATCGTGCGCGGCGAGAACATCAGCCTCGTCGACGGCGGCGCGCAAAAGCGCGCGTTCACGGACATCGACGACGGCATCGGCGCGCTGATGAAGATCATCGAGAACAAGAACGGCGTCGCAACGGGCAAGATTTACAACATCGGCAATCCGACGAACAACTTCTCGGTGCGCGAACTGGCGCACAAGATGCTCGCGCTCGCCGCGGAATTCCCCGAATACGCAGACAGCGCGAAGAAGGTGCAGCTCGTCGAGACGTCCTCCGGCGCGTACTACGGCACGGGCTATCAGGACGTGCAAAACCGCGTGCCGAAGATCGACAACACCATGCAGGAACTCGGCTGGGCGCCGAAGTCGACCTTCGACGAAGCGCTGCGCAAGATCTTCGAAGCGTATCGCGGCCACGTCGCGGAAGCGCGCGCGCTCGTCGAACAGCAATAAGGGCTGATCCTTGGCCCGTATCGTCCTGAAGATCGACGTCGACACGCTGCGCGGCACCCGCGAAGGCGTGCCGAATCTCGCGCGCATCTTCGACCGCTTCAAGGCGCGCGCCACCTTCCTCTTCAGCCTCGGGCCCGACCACACCGGCTGGGCCATGCGCCGCGTGCTGCGGCCGGGCTTCCTCAAGAAGGTGTCGCGCACCTCGGTGGTCGAACACTACGGGATCAGGCAACTGATGTACGGCGTGCTGCTGCCGGGGCCCGACATCGGCGCGAAGGCGTCCGCGGAAATGCGCGCGATCCACGAGGCCGGTTTCGAGTGCGGCATCCATACGTGGGACCATGTGTACTGGCAGGACAACGTGCGCTCGAAAGACCGCGCGTGGACCGCCGCGCAAATGCAGAAAAGCTATGCCCGTTTCGTCGAGATTTTCGGCGCGCCGCCCGTCACGCACGGTGCGGCGGGCTGGCAGATGAACGGCCACGCGTTCGAGCAGATCGACGCCTGGGGCATGCACTACGCGTCCGACGGCCGCGGTCATTCGCCGTATCGGCCGGTCGTCGAGGGCAGGACGCTTGCGCACGTGCAGATGCCGACGACGCTCCCCACGCTCGACGAAGTGCTCGGCGTGAACGGTGTGGACGAACACAACGTGGCGGCGTTCATGCTCAGGCACACGGCGAACAATCCGCACGATCAGGTGTTCACGCTGCACGCGGAACTCGAGGGGCAGAAGCTCGCGCCCATCTTCGAACAGTTGCTGCAAGGCTGGCGCGCGCAGGGCCACACGTTCGCGACCATGGGCGACTATTACGCGGCGCTGGACCGCAGCGCGCTGCCATCGTACCCTGTTACGTGGGGCGAAATTCCAGGGCGCTCCGGCGAGCTGATCGTCCAACCCTGACGCGCCGGCCGGCATGCCGGGTCGACGCCGGCCATTGGCTTGCTGTCCGGCAAGCCGCCCTGACGACCCAGCCGCCACGCGAGCCCGTGCGCGCACCGGCAGCCCCTCCCCAAAAAGTCTCGATGCCAGGCCCGCGCCGCCGCGACGGATTCAGACGGCGGCGCCGACCATAACAACCGGAGAACCTCGTGCCCATCGCAGTCGACCAACCCATCCCCGACTTCACCGCTCCCGCTACCGGAGGCGAGATCACGCTGTCCAACCTGCGGGGTAAGAAGGTGGTGCTGTATTTTTATCCGAAGGACAACACGCCGGGCTGCACGACCGAAGGCCTGCAGTTCCGCGATCTGTATCCGAAGTTCAGGAAAGCCGGCGCGGAGATTGTCGGCGTGTCGCGCGACAGCCTGCGCTCGCATGACAACTTCAAGGCAAAGCTCGAATTGCCCTTTCCGCTGATTTCGGATCCGGAAGAAAAACTGTGCGCCCTCTTCGGCGTCATCAAAATGAAGAAAATGTATGGCAAAGAAGTACGGGGGATCGAACGCTCCACATTCCTCATCGACGCCGACGGCGTGCTGCGCGCAGAATGGCGAGGCGTCAAGGTGCCGGGGCATGTCGACGAAATTCTGGAGGCTGTACAAGCGCTTTGAGGCGCGTTATATTGGGTTGCAATGAGTGCCTGTCCACCCCAAATTTTTCGTCGCTGCGCAAGACCTGACGGTCGTGTCGGTCGTGGTATCCGGTCCGTCGAAATCGTCAGGCGCAACACGAACACCGTAGGCGAGCCGCTTGCCCCGTACGACGGGGCGGCGGCTTTTTTAATTGCGCGCAGCCGTTCGTTCACTCGGCTCGCGCCTTCCGCTAAGGAGCCGATCGAAGACCAGGCGAACCGGCATCTCTAGACCGAATGCGCGCCTCCGGGCGCAAACTGCGTGCGCAACATCGGCACCGGCAGAATGCGACAGGCGGCGCACGATATGTGACCCGATTATTCCGAGGGAAACCATGCCTTTGCCTACCCCCCCGAGCAAGCTCGGCAATCTCCTGCCCCCTGACGAATACAAGGCCAAGGCCGCCACGCCGGCGCGCTCCGCCGCGAAGAAACAGGCCGACGGAGAATCCGCGGAGCCGGCCGACTACGGCCGCGCGAACGTCGCCACGCCCATGGCGCATGCCGCCAATGCCGCGACCACCTTGCGACCGGTGCCGGCATCGTCGGCTTCCGCCACCGCGTCCGCCGCCGGTGGCGCGGCCGCTCAGGCACGCGGCGCGTCGGGCTCCGCGCGCAAGACGAGGCAAACCGCTGCGCTGCTGCAGCCGGTGCCCGCCGCCCGGCCGCAAGCCGAGCCCGTTGCCGAATCGCAGCCGGTCGTCGCGCGCAAGCCGGGCACGAAAACGCCCCCGGCCGACACGGCCGCCGCCGCGCCCACTGCGCGCGGCACGAGCAAAAAGCGCGGCACGGCCGCGCAGCCGGTCGAGATGCAGAAGCTCTTTGTGCTCGATACGAACGTGCTGATGCACGATCCGAGCTGCCTGTTCCGTTTCGAGGAACACGACGTCTATCTGCCCATGATGACGTTGGAAGAACTCGACAACCACAAGAAAGGCATGTCGGAGGTCGCGCGCAACGCCCGCCAGGTGAGCCGCACGCTCGACGCGCTGGTGGCGAACGCAGGCAATATCTCGGACGGCATTTCCCTCGCGCGTCTCGGCAGCCGCGAGGCGTCGGGGCGTCTCTACTTCCAGACGAAGCTGACCGCGATCGAGCCGGTGGAAGGCCTGCCGGAAGGCAAAGCCGACAATCAGATTCTCGGCGTGGTGCGCGCATTGCAGCGCGACCGTTCCGATCGCCAGGTCGTGCTGGTGTCGAAAGACATCAACATGCGCATCAAGGCGCATGCGCTAGGCCTGCCCGCTGAGGACTACTTCAACGACCAGGTGCTCGAAGACAGCGACCTGCTGTACTCGGGCATCCGGGCGTTGCCGCAGGACTTCTGGACGCGGCACGCGAAGGGCATGGAGAGCTGGCAGGACACCAAAACCGGCACCACGTATTACCGTGTGACCGGCCCGCTGTGTCCGTCCATGCTCGTCAACGAATTCGTGTATCTGGAGCCGCAGAACGGCGAGCCGGCGTTTCACGCGCTGGTGCGCGAGCTGAACGGCAAGACGGCGCTCCTGCAGACGCTACGCGACTACGGCCACCACAAGAACAACGTGTGGGGCATCACCGCGCGCAACCGCGAGCAGAATTTCGCGCTGAATCTGTTGATGAATCCGGAGATCGACTTCGTGACGCTGCTCGGCCAGGCCGGTACGGGCAAAACGCTGGTGGCGCTCGCGGCCGGGCTCGCGCAGGTGCTCGACGACAAGCGCTATAACGAGATCATCGTGACGCGCGCGACGGTGCCGGTCGGCGAAGACATCGGCTTTCTGCCCGGCACGGAAGAGGAAAAAATGCAGCCGTGGATGGGTGCATTCGACGACAACCTCGAGGTCCTGCAAAAAACCGACGACGCTGCCGGCGAATGGGGCCGCGCCGCGACCCAGGAACTGATCCGCTCGCGTCTGAAGATCAAGAGCATGAACTTCATGCGCGGCCGTACGTTCGTGGACAAGTATCTGATCATCGACGAGGCGCAAAACCTGACGCCCAAGCAGATGAAGACGCTGGTCACACGCGCGGGCCCGGGCACGAAGATCATCTGTCTCGGCAATATCGCGCAGATCGACACGCCTTATCTGACAGAAGGCAGTTCCGGTCTGACGTACGTGGTGGATCGCTTCAAAGGCTGGGCGCACAGCGGGCATGTGACGCTCGCGCGTGGCGAGCGTTCGCGCCTCGCGGACTACGCATCGGAAATCCTTTAAGAATCAAGTCATTGGCTGTCATGGCCGGCCGGACTTCGAGCCGCGCCCCGAGTTGTCGGGGCGCGGCTTTTTTATGCCCGCGGCGTCTTTCGGCGGCAACACTTAGCGCACGAACTTCAAGTAATTTGTCAAGAATTCTTGCCGCTTGCGCGTTTCACCGGCTACCATCCGGACATCGTCCGCCTTTAAACGAGCGTTTACCGCTGTCCCTTCATGCGTCGACTCGCCTTTTCGCTGCTGACCGTCCTGCTGCTCGCCGCCTGTGCCGGCGCGCCGCAGAAGTCCTCGCGCGGCTCGGGAAGCGGCGTCGTCGTGGCAAACGGCGCGTATCGGGCGCCGCCTCCGGGCTTTCCCAACTTCGTGGACCACAGCATTGGCCGCGAGGAAATCTCCATTCAGGCGATGAGCCTCGTCGGCGTGCCCTACCGCTGGGGCGGCAACACGCCCGACAGCGGCTTCGATTGCAGCGGCCTCGTTCGCTACGTGGTGGCGCGGGCGGCGTCGGTGAACCTCCCGCGCACGACCGCCGATATGAGCGGGCGCGGCGAATCGGTCGAACCGGACGAAATCGCGCCCGGCGATCTGATCTTTTTCAATACGACGGGCCGGCCGCATTCGCACGTGGGCATCTACGTGGGCAAGCTGCGCTTTGTCAATGCGCCGTCGACGGGCGGCACCGTGCGGCTCGACTATCTGACCAACCCGTACTGGGCGAAGCGCTTCGACGGCATCCGTCGCGTGGCGGGGCCGGCCGCGAAGCCCGCGCCGTTCGACGCGCCCAGCTATCAGGCGGCGGCGCCGCAGCCGGAGCACGCCACGGGACTCGCGGCCGCAGCGTACGGCGGCGCTCAAGCGGCGTCGCCGGGTGCATCCGCGGGCACGGGCAGGACGGCTTCGGGCTATGCCGCGAATCCGTTGCCGTCACAAAATCCGAGCCGGGTTGCGGCAGCGACGGAGCCACGCGCGTCGTCGTCGTCGTCGTCGTCGTCGTCGTCGTCGGCGGCGGCGGCGGCGGCGGCGGCGGCGAGCAGCGATTCAACTCTCGCCGCCACGCCCGTGGCGCGGGCGCCGCAAGCTGATCCCTTCGAACCGCCGCCACCTGGCATGAGCGCGGCGCAGCTACAGGCGCGCACAGCGGGCGCCGTTTCGCCGACGCCGATGGTCGCCGCCCGGTCGAATTCCTATGACAGTGGCGCTTCCGCTGCGCCACAACCCGCTTCGACAGCGCGCGTCGCCCCGCAAGCAGCAGGCGCCGCCTCGCCCGACCCGATCGACGCAGCCGCCGATGCTTTCGAGCCGCCGCCTCCCGCTTCCGTCGCCGCCCGCCAGGCACGGCTTGCGCAACAAGCGCAACAGACACAGCAGGCGCAGCCGAATCAGCAGGCGGACGCGGCCCGAGCCGACGACGGCGCCGTGCAGATCATGCGCGCCTCGACGGCCTCGCGAGGCATGCCCGCCCCCTCCCAGACCAACGACGACCCGATCGCCCGCTTCGCCAACGGCAACTTCTAGCCACGCGTTGAAACGGCCGGTACGCCTCGACGCGCTAGTAAGCGGCATCTTGCCGTCGCAGTCGAGCCGTTCAGACGCGCTGGTTGAGCTCATCCAGCGTGATGGGCGCCGTGCCGATTTTCCCGACCACGATACCGGCCGCCACGTTGGCAAACCGCGCGGCGCTTTCGACGTCGTGGCCCGCCGCCAGCGCCGACGCCATGGTGGCGATCACAGTGTCGCCGGCCCCGGACACGTCGTAGACTTCGCGCGCCTGCGCGGCAATGCGGATATGCCGATGTTCGACAAAAAGGCTCATGCCCTCCTCAGAGCGCGTGACGAGCAAGGCGGCCAGTTCGAACCTGTCGCGCAGCCCGAACGCCCGGCGCTCGAAGTCGGCCTCGCCGGTCCACTTGCCAGCCGCCTGCGCAAATTCGTCGCGGTTCGGCGTCACCACGGTTGCGCCGCGATAGATCGAGTAGTCCGGTCCTTTGGGATCGACCAGAATGGTCGCCCCGGCCGAAGTTGCGTCGGACATCATCAGCCGCAGATGCGCGAGGCCGCCCTTGCCGTAATCCGAAAACACCACGGTCTTGCAGGCTTTCAACTTCTCGCGGAATTGGGCGACGAGCGGAAACAGCAACTCGTGGTTCGGCCGCTGTTCGAAATCGGCGCGCACGATCTGCTGGTTGCGCGAAATGACTCGCAGCTTGACGGTGGTCTGCAGCGCCGCATCGCGCAAAAACGTGCAGCGAACGTTGCGCGACTCGAGCAATGCCTGCAAGGCGCGGCCGTCCTGATCGTCGCCGACTACCGACAGCAGCGAAACGTGCGCGCCCAGGTTCACCGCGTTGATGGCCACATTGGCCGCGCCGCCCGCCACATCCCCGGTACGCTGGACGCGAACCACAGGCACCGGCGCCTCGGGCGAAATGCGCGTGCTGTCTCCAAACCAGTAGCGATCCAGCATCACGTCACCTGCAACGATGACCGACGCCGATGAGCAGTCCAGACTCAATTTGCGACTCCTTCAGAAAAGGGGTGTTGGCGATACAGAAATATCCGCGACGACCGCGTCGAAAAATTACTTCGTCATACTGATAAATCTGACAGCGAAAAGCGCACACATTGTCACAAATGAGATGGCGCCCCGAACGCCGGTTGACGTTCTGACGCAACGATCGGCAACCAATCGGATTCGTCCGATTGACGTGTCTACGGATGATCCGTGGAAGCGCGGCTCGTTCATGACGCGGGCGCCGCCGATCTGCTATCGTCACCGGTATTCTTCCGAAGCGGGTGACGACAATGGATCTCGGGCTGAAAGAAAAAGTGGTGCTGATCACGGGCGGCAGCAAGGGCATTGGCTTTGCGTGCGCCCGGGCTTTCGCGCTGGAAGGGGCAAAGGTTGCGATCGTCTCGCGCGATCCGGCAAACCTCGCGCGTGCTTACGAACAGCTGAAGCAGGAGGGTCTGCACGTGCATCGCACGCGCGCCGACCTGCATGAGCCGCACAGCGCCGCCGACATCGTGGAGGAAGTCAGTTCAGCGGTGGGTCCGATCGACGTGCTCGTCAACAGCGCCGGCGCCGCGCGCCGCTACGATCCTGAAACGCTCGATGCCGACGCCTTTCGCGCCACGATGGAAGCCAAGTATTTCCCGTACATCTACCCGCAGCAGGAAGTGCTGCGCCGCATGGCCGAGCGCGCCAAACGAGGTGACGGCGGCGAGCCGGGCACGATCGTGAATATCATCGGCATGGGCGGCAAGGTGGCGAGCGATATCCATATTGCCGGCGGCGCCGCAAATGCCGCGCTGATGCTCGCCACAGTCGGGCTTGCGCACTACTACGCGCGTTACGGCATCCGGATCAACGCGATCAATCCGGGCGCGACGCTGACCGAGCGCGTCGAAGAAGCGGTCGGGCTCGAGGCCGCGCAGCAAGGCATCGAGCGTGCAGAGGCGCTGGCGCGCGGGCAGGCCAAGGTGCCGCTCGGGCGTTACGCCGATCCGGAGGAAATTGCGAATGTCGCGCTGTTTCTGGCGAGCCGCCGCGCGAGCTATGTGACGGGCGCGATCATCCCGATGGATGGCGGGAGCGCGCCCTTGATCTAGCGCGCTGGCCGGCTTGACGCCCCGGCGCGGGCACGGGCGTTGCGTCGGCGCCGCGGACGGTGATCCTTCCGTCCGCCCGGCATGCGGTGCCTAAGTAAAACCCGCGAGACCTACAGCAAACTACAGGAAACGGTGGCCCAGCCACCAGGCGGCAGCGGCGAGCGCCGCAGACGCCGGGATCGTCAGAATCCAGGCCCACACGATGTTTCCCGCCACGCCCCAGCGAACAGCGCTCAGCTTCTGCGTCGCGCCGACGCCGACGATCGCACCGGTGATCGTATGGGTGGTCGACACGGGGATGCCGAGCCAGGAAGCGGTGAAAAGCGTGATCGCTCCGCCCGATTCCGCACAAAAACCGCCGACCGGCTTCAGCTTGGTGATTTTCTGGCCCATGGTGCGGACGATTCGCCAGCCGCCGAACAAAGTTCCGACCCCCATCGACAGATAGCAGCCACCAATAACCCACAGCGGCGGCGCGTCAGCGATCGACGACGCATAGCCCGTTGCGATCAGCAGCATCCAGATAATGCCGATGGTTTTCTGCGCGTCGTTGCCGCCGTGGCCCAGACTGTACAGACCGGCGGACAGCAGCTGCAGGCGCCTGAAGCGCCGGTCCACCTTGCTCGGCGGCGTGCGGAAATAGATCCACGACACGGCGAGCATGAAAAACGAGCCGAGCACGAAACCGAGCAGCGGCGAGACAAAAATGAAGGTGACCGTCTTCATCAGCCCGTCGAAATTGAGTGAGCCCCAGCCCGACTTGGCGAGCGCCGAGCCGACCAGCCCGCCGATCAGCGCGTGCGACGAACTCGACGGAATGCCGTAATGCCACGTGATGACATTCCAGCCGATCGCGCCCACCAGCGCGCCGAAAATCACGTAGTGGTCGACAATTCCGGGGTCGATCGTGCCCTTGCCCACTGTCGCGGCCACCTTCAGGTGAAACACGAAATACGCGATCACGTTGAACGCCGCCGCGAACGCCACGGCCTGCTGCGGCTTCAGCACGCCCGTCGACACCACCGTCGCGATCGAGTTGGCCGCGTCGTGAAAGCCGTTCATGAAGTCGAAAATCAGCGCGACGGCGACGAGACCCGCGACCACCCAGATAGCAAGTTGTATCGATTGCATTATGCGTTTTCCAGCACGATGCCTTCGATGATGTTCGCTACGTCTTCACACTTGTCCGTGATCGTTTCGAGCAATTCGTAAATCGCTTTCAGCTTGATGAGGGTCTTGACATTGTCCTCCTCGCGAAACAGCTTGGACATGGCCGCGCGCAGCACGCGGTCTGCTTCGGATTCGAGCCGGTCGATTTCCTCGCAGGCCTTGAGGATCTGGCTCGCCTGCTTCATGTCGGACAGCAGGCTGACGGCAAACTGCACGCGTTCGCAGGTGGCCGTGCAGATGTGCGCGAGCTGGCTTGCCTCGGAGGTCACCGACTGGACGTCGTAAAGGGAAATGGCCGTGGCGACGTCCTCCATCAGATCGAGGATGTCGTCCATCGTGGTGATCAGCTTGTGGATTTCGTCGCGGTCGAGCGGCGTGATGAAGGTCTTGTGCAGCAGGTCGATGGTTTCGTGCGTGAGCTTGTCCGCAGCCTTTTCGGCCTTTTGCACGTTTTGCTTGTGGGTCTCTGCGTCGTGCAGATTGTCGATCAGCAGCTCGAGTTCGCGGCTCGCCGAGACGATGCACTGTGCGTGCGCGTTGAAAATATCAAAAAACTTGCCCTCGGTGGGCATGAATCGACCGAACATATGGTTTCCGATACGCTGCATGTTTGCAGCAAAATCAATCGTTTACGGAATCTTCGCGAGACCGCCGATCAGGCAGCAACCCGGCAGCAAGAAAGCTGCCGACATACTGGATCGACGGCCAACGTCACCGTGACGCCTTTGTGACAAGCCGCGATTCTATCGGAAATGGCCGTGCGAGCGGGCCAGTGTTGTTGATCGAACACCGCCCACACGCAGATGGCGGCGCTGAGCGATGGACGGTGCGCCTATCGTCGCGGCTTTCGCGTTCGGCACGAGGGCCGCTCGCTGCCGTGAGAGGCCGGTTCAGCTACGCTTTTTCCGCACGAACGCCTCGATCCTCTTTTAGAATCGCGTGCGCGGTTCGTTCAACTCCACGCGCGAAAGCGGCTGTTACTTTGGCGCATGGGCCCTCACCTCAGGCAAGGTTCTGAAGTTGCGCGGACTGCATTTGCATGGCCCGAAGGCAAAGCTGGAGGATGTCGTCTCTCGGACGAAGCCCGCTCGAGACGCCGGTTCCGTCAAACCGGCGTCACTCGCCGTAGAAATTCTGCGCGCCGGCGAAGTTGTCGAACTTCGTATATTGGCCGTGGAACGTGAGCCGAACCGGTCCGATCGGACCATTCCGCTGCTTGCCGATGATAATTTCCGCCGTGCCTTTGTCCGGGCTGTCGGGGTTATACACTTCGTCGCGGTAAATAAAGAGAATGACGTCGGCATCCTGCTCGATAGCGCCGGATTCGCGCAGGTCCGACATGATCGGGCGCTTGTTCGGACGTTGCTCGAGGCCGCGATTCAGCTGCGACAAGGCAATGACCGGCACGTCCAGTTCCTTCGCGAGACCTTTGAGCGAACGCGAGATTTCCGAAATTTCGGTGGCCCGGTTTTCGCCCGCCGACGAGCCGCTCATCAACTGCAAATAGTCGATGATGATGAGCCCGAGCTTGCCGCACTGGCGCGAGAGCCGCCGCGCGCGCGAGCGCAATTCCATCGGATTGAGACCGCCGGTTTCGTCGATGAAAATCTGCGCCTCGCTCATTTTCTGCACCGCGTGCGTGAGCTTCGGCCAATCCTCGTCGGTCAGCCGTCCGGTTCGCATGCGGTGTTGATCGAGGCGCCCGACGGAGCCGAGCATACGCATGGTGAGCTGGGAGCCCGGCATTTCCATGGAAAACACCGCGACCGGCAGCCCATACTCGACCGCAACGTATTCGCCGATGTTCATCGAGAACGCTGTCTTACCCATCGACGGACGCCCCGCCACGATAATCAGCTCGCCGCCGTGCATGCCCGAAGTCATGCGGTCGAGATCGACGAAGCCCGTCGGCGTACCCGTCACGTCGCTGGGATTGGCTGTGTGGTAAAGCGTATCGATCCGCTCCACCACTTCCGTGAGCAGCGGCCCGATTTCGAGAAAACCCTGCGTGCCGCGCGCGCCGTCTTCCGCAATCGAAAACACCTTCGACTCCGCTTCGTCCAGCAGTTGCCGGACTTCCTTGCCTTGCGGGTTGAAGGCGTCCGCGGAAATTTCATCGGCGACAGACACCAGCCGGCGCAGCACGGCGCGGTCGCGCACGATTTCGGCATAACGCCGGATATTCGCGGCGCTCGGTGTGTTTTGCGCGAGCGCGTTCAGATACGCCAGGCCGCCCACCTCTTCCGCTTTGCCCGAGGTGCCGAGCGCTTCGTACACGGTGATGACGTCGGCAGGACGCGTGGCCGCGATCAGCTTGCCGATGTGTTCGAAGATGATGCGGTGATCGTAGCGATAGAAGTCGCTTTGCGACAGGAAGTCGGCGATGCGGTCCCACGCGGCATTGTCCAGCAGCAGGCCGCCCAGCACCGATTGCTCGGCCTCGATCGAATGCGGCGGGACTTTCAGCGACTCGAGTTGGGGATCTTTGGACGGTGCGTTCATGGAAACGAATTATCGGGTAATCGGGCGGCCAGGGCGAGCGGGAAACCCATTGACGGACACAAAAAAACAGGGGCCGGTTGCCCGGCCCCTGCCTCCAGCCAGCAACTTCCTGGCCGATATTATCGGATGCTCGACGCAGCCGCTTAAACGTGCTCGCCCAACACCGACACCGTCACGTCGACAACGACGTCGGTGTGCAGCGAAACCTGAACCGGGTGGTCGCCCACCATCTTCAGCGGGCCTTCCGGCAGACGCACTTGCGCCTTTTCCACTGCGAAGCCTTGCTTGCCCAGTGCTTCAGCGATGTCAGCGTTCGTGACGGAGCCGAACAGACGGCCGTCGACGCCGGCCTTCTGGCCGATCTGAACCGTCGAGCCTGCCAGCTTTTCGCCTTGAGCCTGAGCGGCCGCCAGCTTTTCAGCGGCGATCTTTTCGAGTTCGGCGCGGCGGACTTCGAATTCAGCCAGCGCTTCCTTCGTGGCACGGCGAGCCTGCTTGTTCGGGATCAGGAAGTTACGTGCGTAACCGTCCTTGACCTTCACGATGTCGCCCAGGTTACCCAGATTGACGACTTTTTCCAGAAGAATGATTTGCATTCGGATGCTCCTTATCGCGTCGTCGGGTTAGGCCTTGTGCTGGTCGGTGTACGGCACCAGCGCGAGGAAACGCGCGCGCTTGATAGCCGTGTCCAGCTGGCGTTGATAGTGCGCCTTCGTACCCGTGAGACGCGCCGGCGTGATCTTGCCGTTTTCGCCGATGAAGTCCTTCAGCGTTTCGATGTCCTTGTAGTCGATGTACTCGACGCCAGCGGCCGTGAAACGGCAGAACTTCTTGCGCTTGAAGAGCGGATTTTGTTGCTGACGACGCTTGTCGAATTTCTTACCAGTCGGGCGGGGCATGTTCAGTCCTTTCCAATGTCCTGCAATGCTGTGATGTGAAATACCAGAGTTCTCGCGTTGCGGTGCTTTTTCGCCAGAAAGCCTGTGAAGAGCGTTTCCACGCCCATCGGGCAGCTTTCCAGCTTACCGCTCGCCTCGCCTGCGGCTACCGCCTGCAGGGTCAGTTCGACTTGCCGGGCAATACCGGCTTCGACGACTTCCGTGCGGTGCTGCAACGTGCAGCCGGCAATCGGAACGCCGGCGGGTGTGTACCGCACCGGTTCGCGTTCGACGACGCTGGCCGTGAGCTGCAGCCGGTTCATGTAGCCTTGTACCTGTTGGCAAAAAGCGGCGCGCTTCGGTCTGGTAGCTTAAATAATGTGTCTTAAGCCTGCGCTTCGGACGGTTGCGTAGCAGCCGACTTCTTGGCTTCTTCGCGCTGCACTTCCTTCATCATCGGCGACGGGCCGGTTTCGGCCTTCTTCATCTTGACGATGAGGTGACGCAGAACGGCGTCGTTGAACTTGAACGCGTGTTCCAGCTCGTCGAGCGTGGTCTGGTCGCATTCGATGTTCATGCAGACGTAGTGAGCCTTCGCGAGTTTCTCGATCATGTAGGCCAGTTGGCGACGGCCCCAGTCTTCGATACGGTGGATCTGACCACCGTGCGACGTGATCGTGCTCTTGTAACGCTCGATCATGGCGGGCACCTGCTCGCTCTGATCGGGGTGCACGATAAAGACGATTTCATAATGACGCATACACACTCCTTGTGCTGACTTTTGGATAGAAGCCACCCGGGCGTCGAACCGGTGCGGCAAGTGAGAAGCCGAAGATTGTAGCCCGATTGGGGCCGGGTTGCAAGGCATTACCTCACGCCGGCAGGCGATTCAGGCGTGTTTTCAATCATTTAGCACGCGGACCGCCGCCGAAGAGCGCTCCGCGCGACGGCTCAGCCGTTCTCCGTGCGACCGCTGGCGCCCGCGAGGCGCGCCTTCAGCGCGGCTTCGAAGCCGCTGAGCGCGTCGGGCGCGGCGTCCGTGATCGCCCACCAGGTCATGCCCTCGGCGTCCCAGTGAGCGAGCGAGTAGCCTTCTCGGGCGAACGTCGACGGCGCGCCGCTGTCCGCGCCGTTCGCCGCGCTGCCCGCGGTCTGCGGGAACACGTACACGTCGATCACGTGCTTGCGGTAGCGGTAAACCAGCACGGCGACCCGTCGATGCGCGAGGTAGTCGAGCCGCCCGCCTTCGAGCGCAAAGCCGCTCGCCGCCAGATCCTCGACCGGCGGCGAATAGTCGAGCCGGCCGTTGAACCACGGTTTGACGGTATGCCGGTCCGTCGAAATCACGTCGATGTCGCGCCCCGACACCTGGGCGCGCACGTGGCTCGCCACGAGTTCGTCGGCGAATGGCGCGAACTCCGCCGGCCGCCGCAGATTCAGCGTGAGCGCGACGCCCACCGCGCACAGCGCGACGACGAGCGGCGCGAACCAGCCCGAGGCGAGCGGCGCGCCCGCCCCGCCGCCTGCCGAAGGCGCGGCAAGGCCGCCTTGCCCGCCTTGCCCGCCTTGCCCGCCTTGCCCGCCTTGCCCGCCTTGCCCGCCTTGCCCGCCTTGCCCGACGTGCGCCGCGCGGCCGCCGAACAACCGCTCGACCCAGCCGCGAAACCAGCCCGGCCGCCAATGCGAGGACGGTCGTGCGTTACGGCCGGGCGCTTGCGCCGCAGCAGCAACGGCTGCGGCCGGATCCTCGGCCTGCACTGCGGCTCCGTCGACGCCCGCCCGCGCGCTCGCCGGCACTGCCTCCGACGCCTCCCGCGCCGCGCCTTGGGTCTGCGGCAAACCCGCCAGAATGCGCGAGCGCAACGACTCCGGCGCGCGATGATAAGGCGCCGCCCGCAGCGCGCGGCTCATCGTCCGAAGCGTGTCGCTTTCGCGCCGGCAGGCCGCGCAGCGCTCGATATGCTGCTCAACGCGCCGCGCATCCGGCGCGGGCAATTCGTGATCGGCGTTCGCATCGAGGAGCGGCCGCGCTTCGTTACAGTCCATCTGGCGTCTCCTGAGCGTTGCCGGCGGTTGCACCGCCGCGGTGGGTCAACGAACGGGCGTTGGCGACGGCCCGCAGCGGCGTCACGGAAGCCGTCGGCGTAGCGCAACGGCATGCCTGCGCGGCGCCGTTTTCGTCGTCTGAAGAACTCGGGCCGGAGGCCGCCCCGGAGGCCGCCCCGGAGGCCGGCATGGACGCGGCACCCGGCAAGCCGGCGCCCGCACCGCCCGATTGAGGCGAGGACTTCGCAGCCATGCCGCGGGACGCCGGGTCACGCGCCGCTTCCGCCAGACCGTCGCCGGAGTCCGTCAGCAAGGCCGCCAGCTTGCGTCGCCCGCGAGCGAGCCGCGACATGACCGTGCCGATCGGCACATCCGCCACCTGAGCGATTTCGCGATAGCCCATCTCTTCCAGCTCGCGCAGGATCAGCACTTCGCGATACTCGACAGGCAGCAGCGCAAGCGCCTCGTGCACCCGCTTCGTGTCCTCGTCGCGGATGAGCAGCGCCTGCGGATCGGCGCCGCCCGCGCTCCAGCCGTCGAAGGTCGCGTCGTCCATCGTGTCGTCGAACTCCACGGTTTCATGCGACGACGCCCGCCGCCGCCATTCCGTGTACCAGGTCCGGCGCACGATCGCGAGCAGCCACGGCCGCGCCGAATCGCCGCGGAAGGTGTCGAAAAAGCGGAACGCGCGCATGAAGGCTTCCTGCACGACGTCGTCGGCATCGTTCGGATTGCCGCACAGCCAGCGCGCGAGGTTGTAGGCCGCGTCGAGATGCGGCAGCGCGAGCTGCTGGAAGCGGCGGCTTCGCGCAGCGTCGGAATCGGCGTCTCTATCGGTCTGGACCACCTCGGCCCTCCAGGGCATGTGCGGCTATGCAGCGTGGTTCGTCGTCAGGCTTCACCTTGCATAACCGGCCATGCGCCGAGTTTATTCCCGCCGCCGCGCGCCGTTTGCAAAAAAGCCCGGCAACCGCCCGTGCGCTAATACGCAGGCTGGTTCCAATAGTCGTCGCTCGCGTAAATTTCCTTCAGATAGTCGATGAAATACCGCACCTTGGCCGGCACGTAGCGCTGCTGCGGATAGACCGCGAGGATGTCGTAGTCGGGCAGCGCGAATTCGTCGAGCACCGTTTCCAGTTCGCCGCGCGCGAGCTGCTGCTGGATCTCCCACGTGGAGCGCCAGCCGAGCCCGAGCCCCTCGGACACCCAGCGGTGCAGCAGCTCGCCGTCGTTGCAGTCGAGCGTGCCGCCCACCCGCACCGTGACGAGCTTGCCGTTGCGGCGGAAATACCAGCCGCGGTTCTGGCCGCCTTGCAGGTTAAACGCGAGACAGTTGTGCCGCGGCAGGTCTTCGAGCGTTTTCGGCTTGCCGTGCTGGCGGAAATACTCGGGCGTGCCGCAGACCACGCGGCGGTTCGATGCCAGTTTCACGGCGACGAAGTTGGGATCGACCGCGCCGCCGATGCGAATCGACAGGTCATAGCCCTCGCGCACCAGATCCACGACCCGGTCGGTCAGGTTGAAGGACACCTGCAATTCCGGCTTGTCGGCGAGAAACGCGGGCGCGAGCGGCGCGACGTGCTTGCGGCCGAACGCGGCCGGCGCCGAGACGATCAGGTGTCCGTTCACCGCGCGGCGCCCGGCACTCAGTTCGTTCTCCGCCTGGTCCCATTCGGTCAGCAAGCCCCGGCAGCGCTCGAGAAACGCGGCGCCGTCCTCGCTGACCACGAGCCGCCGCGTCGAGCGGTACATGAGCTTTACGCCGAGACGCTTTTCGAGCGCGTCGATGCGCCGCCCCAGAATCACCGGCGAGACGCCCTCCTCCAGCGCGGCAGCCGCGAGGCTGCCCGCGTCCGCGACACGCACGAAGGTTTCGATCTGCTTGAAGCGGTCCATGCCTGTCTCCTCCTGGTTTCCACCGGCGCCGCCCCTTTCTCCGGCATTCCATACTTTTTGTTTCGAAATAAGCGACGCGGACTGATCTTATCAAACCTTTAGGTCAAGCCTAAAGTGCGTTCAACAGCGTTTATTTGCCAATTTCAGGACATTGAGGAGACATTCATGGCCAAGATGAGAGCCGTTGACGCCGCCGTGCTGGTGCTCGAAAAAGAAGGGATCGACACTGCGTTCGGCGTGCCCGGTGCCGCCATCAACCCGTTTTACTCGGCAATGCGCAAGGCGGGCAACATCAGCCACGTGCTCGCGCGTCACGTCGAAGGCGCCTCGCACATGGCCGAGGGCTACACGCGGGCGCAGCCCGGCAACATCGGCGTGTGCATCGGCACGTCCGGTCCCGCCGGCACCGACATGATCACCGGTTTGTACTCCGCCCAGGCCGATTCGATTCCTATTCTCGCTATCACGGGCCAGGCGCCGCGCGCGCGTCTCTACAAGGAAGACTTCCAGGCCGTCGACATCGAGTCCATCGCGAAGCCGGTCACCAAGTGGGCGGTGACCGTGCGCGAGCCGGCGCTCGTGCCGCGCGTCTTCCAGCAGGCCTTTCACCTGATGCGCTCGGGCCGCCCGGGTCCGGTGCTGGTCGACCTGCCGATCGACGTGCAGGTCGCCGAAATCGAATTCGATATCGATACCTACGAGCCGTTGCCCGTCTACAAGCCGAAGGCGACCCGCAAGCAGATCGAAGCCGCACTCGCGCTGCTCAATGAATCTGAGAAGCCGCTGATCGTTTCGGGCGGCGGCGTGCTGAATGCCGCCGCCGAGGATCTGCTCGTCAGGTTCGCCGAGACGGTCGGCGTGCCGGTGATCCCGACGCTCATGTCGTGGGGCGCGATCCCCGACGACCATCCGCTGATGGCCGGCATGGTCGGTCTGCAAACCTCGCACCGCTACGGCAACGCGACGATGCTCGCGTCCGACTTCGTGCTCGGCATCGGCAACCGCTGGGCAAACCGTCACACGGGCAGCATCGACGTCTATACGAAGGGCCGCAAGTTCGTGCACGTCGACATCGAGCCGACGCAGATTGGCCGCGTATTCGGCCCGGACCTCGGCATCGTGTCGGACGCGAAGGCCGCGCTCGAACTCTTCGTGGAAGTCGCGAGCGAATGGAAAGCCGCCGGCAAGCTGAAGGACCGCAGCGCCTGGGTCGCCGATTGCCAGCAGCGCAAGCAGGCGCTGCATCGCAAGACGCACTTCGACAACGTGCCGATGAAGCCGCAGCGCGTGTACGAAGAGATGAACCAGGTCTTCGGCCGCGACACGTGCTACGTGAGCACGATCGGTCTGTCGCAGATCGCCGGCGCGCAATTCCTGCACGTCTACAAGGCGCGCAACTGGATCAACTGCGGCCAGGCGGGCCCGCTCGGCTGGACGATTCCGGCGGCGCTAGGCGTGCGCGCGGCCGATCCGCAGCGGCCCATCGTCGCACTCTCGGGCGACTACGACTTCCAGTTCATGATCGAGGAACTCGCGGCCGGCGCGCAATTCAAGCTGCCGTACGTGCATGTGGTCGTGAACAACTCGTATCTCGGCCTGATCCGCCAGGCACAGCGCGCCTTCGACATGGACTTCTGCGTGCAGCTCGGCTTCGAGAACATCAATTCGCCGGAAACCAACGGCTACGGCGTGGACCACGTCGCGGTGGCCGAAGGTCTCGGCTGCAAGGCGATTCGCGTGTTCAAGCCGGAGGAGCTCAAGCCGGCGCTGCAACAAGCGCAGTCGATGCTTTCCGAGTTCAACGTGCCCGTGATCGTCGAGGTGATTCTGGAGCGCGTCACCAATATTTCGATGGGCACGGAAATCGACGCGATCAATGAGTTCGAGGAACTGGCCGTGACGCGCGAGGACGCGCCGACCGCGATCAGCATCGCCGACTGAGGACTGACCCGACGAACGCGGTCACGCGAATACGCCCCGCAGCCGCGTGGCGCTCGCGTGACGAGCACACGCCAATTCACTGACCGACCACCGAGACCTACGCACCATGCCGAAATTCGCAGCGAATCTCACCATGCTCTTTAACGAAGTCCCGTTCCTCGACCGCTTTGCGGCGGCGGCGGACGCGGGCTTTCATGCCGTCGAATTCATGTTTCCGTATCCGTACAAGATCGCCGAGTTGAGCGAGCGTCTTCAGCAGAACCGGCTCAAGCTGGTGCTGCACAACCTGCCCGCGGGCAACTGGGAAGCCGGCGAGCGCGGCATTGCGTGTCTGCCCGATCGAGTCACCGAGTTTCAGGAAGGCGTCGGCCGTGCGATCGAATACGCGAGCGCGCTGAAGGTGCCGCAACTGAACTGCCTCGTGGGCATTCCGACTGCCGGCGTGGATGCGGACAAGGCGCGCTCGACCATCGTCGATAACCTGCGTTTTGCGGCCGCCGAGTTGAAGAAGGCCGGCATCCGCCTGCTCGTCGAGCCATGCAATGCCTACGACATTCCCGGCTTCGCGCTGAACCGTTCGAGCGAAGGCCTCGACGTGATCCGCGCGGTGGGTTCGGACAACCTGTTCCTGCAGTACGACATCTATCACATGCAACGGATGGAAGGCGAACTCGCCGCGACGATCAAAAAGCATCTGCCGCAGATCGCCCATATTCAACTCGCCGACAACCCGGGGCGCAACGAACCCGGCACCGGTGAAATCAACTACCCATTCCTGTTCGATCTGCTCGACTCGATCGGTTACGACGGCTGGGTCGGCTGCGAATACAAGCCGCGCACCACCACCACGGCCGGGCTCGTGTGGGTGCAAAGCGTGGCCGGGCAAACGCGCGGCGCCGCGCACGCGGCGGCCTGAGCGAAGCGCCCGGCAGCGCGTCGCCGCAATCGGGCGCAATGCGCCTGCGAACCACGTCCCTCGCGGGATCGCAAACAACACTGGAGATTCAGACACATGGCAAAGATCGGTTTTATCGGGCTCGGCATCATGGGTGCGCACATGGCGCGCAACCTCCTCAAGGGCGGCCACACGCTGTTCGTGAACGGCGCGTATCCGGTGCCGGAAGACCTGGGCAAGAGCACGAACGTGGTAGCCGATTCGACCGCCGTCGCGCAAGCCGCCGATATCGTCATCATCATGGTGCCGGACACGCCTGACGTGGCCAACGTTCTGTTCGCCGACGACGGCGTCGCGGCCGGCCTCAGCGCGGGCAAGCTCGTGATCGACATGAGCTCGATCTCGCCGCTCGACACGCAGGCGTTCGCGAAGAAGATCAACGCGCTCGGCGTCGACTATCTCGATGCGCCGGTGTCCGGCGGCGAAGTCGGCGCGCGCGAGGCCACGCTCACGATCATGGTGGGCGGCCCCGAAAAAGCGTTTGCGCAAGCGAAGCCGCTCTTCGAACTGATGGGCAAGAACATCTCGCTGATCGGCGAGAACGGCGCGGGTCAGACCTGCAAGGTCGCGAACCAGATCATCGTCGCGCTGAATATCGAGGCGGTGGCCGAGGCGCTGCTGTTCGCCTCGCGCTCGGGCGCCGACCCCGAACGTGTGCGCAAGGCGTTGATGGGCGGCTTCGCGTCGTCGCGCATTCTGGAAGTGCACGGCGAGCGGATGACAAAGCGCACGTTCAATCCGGGCTTCCGTATCGAGTTGCATCAAAAGGATCTGAACCTCGCACTCGACGGCGCCCGCAAGCTCGGCATCGCGCTGCCGCATACCGCGAGCGCGCAGCAATTGTTCAGCGTGTGCGCGGCGAACGGCGGCAAGGCATGGGATCACTCGGCGATGGTCCGCGCGCTCGAAATCATGGCGAACTACGAAGTCGCGCAGGCGCCCGGGAGCGAAGCGAAAGCAGCGTGAGGCGGCGGCGCTTGTTCGCGGCTCGCGGATTCGCAGCGCCTGCCGGGGCACGGTGGTGGGCGTAAGGATCGGCGCGATGCATCGAGAAGCGCCCCGAGTGCAGTCACACTCATGGTTCACCGATTGCCGCTGACGTCGCTTCGCGCACGTCACGGCAATCGCAGGTGGGGCGCCCGGTTCGTCGCGCGGCATCGCGGCGGATCGGGCAAATCGAGCCGCTCTGGGCTGAGAGCGGCAAAGTGGGGTCCGCAGCGGCACCCGGCGGCGCCGGGGAAGCCTTGGTCGGTCAGACGTCGTCGTCGGGTGTCCGTCTGTCGGATTCAGCATCTTTTTTTGCCGCTCGCTCATGCGCGGCGGCATTCTCCGCAGCCTCCTCAGCGGCTTTCTGTGTGGCTTCCCCTACACCGCCGGTTTGCACGCCCGTTTGCATTTGCTTGCAACTTCGTGCCCGTTTCCCTACCTTTCTTGACAGTTCGCCGGACTGGTTTCTCCTACACTCGTGAGTCCGTTGCATGCGTGCGCCCTTCTTTTGCGCGCGAGCAACGACGACTGCTTAACCGTATGCACAGCATGCTTGCGTACCAACACGAGGAGTGTGATCGATGGGTATTCTCAGCTTCATCAAGGAAGCCGGCGAAAAACTGTTCAGCGCGGCGTCCACGCCCGCCAACGCCGAGGCGGCACCGGCGGCGCCCGATCTTGCCGCGCTCAACAAAACTGCGGGCGATGCGATTGCCACGTACATCCGCAGCCAGGGTCTCGACGCGACGAATCTGCAAGTCACATACGACGGCGCGAGCCACACCGTGACCGTCTCCGGGGAAGCTGCGGATCAGCCGACCAAGGACAGGATTCTCGTCGCAGCGGGCAATGTGCAGAACGTCGACAAGGTCGACGATCAACTGGGCGTCACCGCGCCCGCCGCGGCGCCCACGCAGTTTCATACGGTCGTGGCGGGCGACAATCTATGGAAGATCGCCGAGAAGTACTACGGCAGCGGCGCGAAGAACGGCGTCATTTTTGAGGCCAACACGCCGATGCTCAAGAGCCCGGACAAGATCTATCCGGGCCAGGTGCTGGTGATTCCACCGGTGCAATGAGCGATTGCAGGCGCTGCTTTTGCGGGCGCTTGCGGCGCGCGTACGCATAGACGGTGCCAAACGACAACGCGGCGCCCGAGTCACTCACTCGGGCGCCGCGTTTTTTATTTAATGCATGTGTCGACGCTGCACAGCGTCAATACATATCGAACGCCCTTTGCAGCGCGACCGGCCCTGTAGCGCCCGCGGCCAGGGCGAGCATCAGCAGCACGCGCGCCTTGTACGGGTTCAGCGAGCCGGCGCTGACAAAGCCGAGCGCATCGTCGGCGGCCGCGCCGTTGCGCATCACATGCCCTGAACCCACGCGCGACGAACGCACCACGGCGACGCCCTGCGACGCCGCGTCCGCCAATGCCTGCGCGAGCGACGCGTGAATCGAACCGTTGCCCGTGCCCGCCACGACAATGCCGCGCACGCCCGCCGTCACGAGCGCATCGACGGCGATGCGCGACACGCCCGCATAGCTCGCCACGATTTCCACATGCGGCCAGTTCGCGCCGATCACGAACTCGGTCGCGCGCGTGTGCGCACGCACGACGCTGCGCTGGAACTCCACCCGCCCGTCCTGCACCCAGCCAAGCGCGCCGATTTCCGGCGACTGAAACGCATCGACGGCGTACGTGCTCGTCTTGACGACATCGCGCGCGCTATGGATCTTGTTGTTGAACGCGACCAGCACGCCCTGCCCGCGCGCCGCCGCATTTGCCGCCACCGTGACCGCGTTCAGCAGATTCAGCGGACCATCCGCCGACAAGGCCGACGCCGGGCGCATGGCGGCCGTCAGCACGACCGGTTTGTCGGACTTGACGGTCAGATGCAGCAGGTAGGCGGTTTCTTCGAGCGTGTCCGTGCCGTGCGTGATGACGACGCCGTCGATGTCGTCGGCGGCAACGAGCGCGTTGACGCGTTGCGCGAGCGTGGTCCACAGCGGCATCGACATGTCTTTGCTGTCGATACTCGCAGTCTGCTCGGGCACGACGTGCGCCACCGTAGACAAGGCCGGCACGACCGACAGCAATTGTTCGACGCCGACCACGCCGGCCTGATAGCCGGCGGTGTTGGTGGCATCGGCAGCCGCGCCGGCAATCGTGCCGCCGGTCGCGAGCACGGCGATGCGCGGCAGCGGCGCCGCCGCGCGGGAGGAGGAAAGGGAAGTCTGTGTGTTCATGGCGGCGATTGTAAGCGATGACGCCCCGCCGTCGCGCGCCCTGGCGCTCCCCACAAACCCTTGTCTGTTCCGACCGTCAAGCCCTTACACCGCTTCGCGCAGCTGCGCGGCGATTTCCGCCTCGGTCAATTGCGGCGCGAACATCTCGATGAGACGGTACGCATACGCGCGCAGAAACGCGCCCTTGCGCAAGCCGACCCGCGTGGTGCTGGCCTCGAACAGATGCTGCGTGTCGAGCGCGACGAGTTCGCTGTCGCGCTTGGGGTCGTAGGCCATCGCCGCCACCACGCCGATGCCCATGCCGAGCTCCACGTAGGTTTTGATCACGTCGGCGTCGATCGCGGTCAGCACCACGTCGGGCAAGGCGCCGGCTTTCGCGAAGGCCTGGTCGATGTGCGAGCGGCCCGTGAAGTCCTGGTCATACGTGACAATCGGGAATTCGGCGATTTCGTCGAGCGTGAGATTCGGCCGGCCGACGAGCGGATGATCCTTCGGCACCACCACGACGTGATGCCACGAATAGCACGGGAAGGTGACGATGTCCGGGAAGCGGTCGAGCGCTTCGGTGGAAATGCCGATATCCGCCTCGCCGTTGATGATCATCTGCGCGATCTGCTGCGGGCTGCCCTGGCGCAGCGCGAGGTGCACCTTCGGGAACACTTCGGTGAACTGGCGGATCACCTTGGGCAGCGCATAGCGGGCCTGCGTGTGCGTCGTCGCGACCACCAGGTGGCCGCTGTCCTGATCCGCGAACTGGCGCGCGACGCGACGCAGATTCTCAGCATCGAGCAGCATCCGCTCGATCAGCTGATGCACCGCCTTGCCCGGCTCCGTGAGGCCCGTGAGCCGCTTGCCGCGTCGAATGAAGATGTCGACGCCGAGTTCGTCTTCGAGGTCCTTGATCTGTTTCGACACGCCCGACTGCGATGTGTACAGCACGTTCGCCACTTCGGTCAGGTTCATGTTCTGACGCACGGCCTCGCGCACGAAGCGCAATTGCTGGAAATTCATCTTGAAGTGTCCGGTTCAGCGAAAGTTGAATTATTGGAATAGGTCGCGTGGGATCGAAGCGCGCGCGTCTGCCGCTTGCGCGGTCACTGCGCCGGAAACACGCGCAGCGCGCGCGGCACGGCAGTCACGCCGTCGCCGACTGCAAGCTGCAGCTCGCGCCATGCTTCGCGATCGAGTTCGGCTTCGAGCAGATTGCCCTCGCGGCCCGCCAGTTCGACGCGCACCGAGCCGCCGAGCGTGACGACGCGCCGCACATCGACGACGATACCCTCGCGGTGCCCCGCCGACTGCGGATACAGCTGCAGGTCGTGCGGCCGCACATAGGCGAAAGCGGGGCCGCTGAAATCGCTGCTGATCGCCACCGGCAACGCGGCGCCGTCCACGACGAAACCGCTAGCGTCCACCTTGCCGTGCAGACGGTTCGCCGCGCCGAGAAACTCGTACACGAACGACGTTTGCGGATGGTCGTACACGTCCTGCGGACTGCCCACCTGCTCCACATGCCCGCGGTTGAGCACGACGATGCGATCCGCCACCTCGAGCGCCTCTTCCTGGTCGTGCGTGACGAAGATCGTCGAGATATGCAGGTCGTCGTGCAGGCGCCGCAGCCAGCTGCGCAGCTCCTTGCGCACCTTGGCGTCGAGCGCGCCGAACGGTTCGTCGAGCAGCAGCACTTTCGGCTCGACGGCGAGCGCGCGTGCGAGCGCGATACGCTGGCGCTGGCCGCCCGACAATTCAGACGGATAGCGTTGCGCGAGCCAGTCGAGTTGCACGAGCTTCAGCAACTCGTGCACTTTCTCGCGGATCACGGCTTCCGAGGGCCGCTCCTTTCGCGGCTTCACGCGCAGCCCGAACGCCACGTTCTCGAACACCGTCATATGGCGGAACAGCGCGTAGTGCTGGAACACGAAGCCGACTTCGCGCTCGCGCGCGCCCACCGTCGCCACGTCCTGGCCTTGCAGCACGACCTGGCCGCCGTCCGCGTATTCGAGACCTGCGATCACGCGCAGCAAGGTGGTCTTGCCACAACCCGAGGGCCCGAGCAGCGCAACCAGTTCGCCCGGCGGAAAATCGAGCGAGACGTTGTCGAGCGCGACGAAATCGCCGAAGCGCTTTTGCAGGTTACGTACGGTGATACCCATTACAGCTCTCCTTGCTTGAGCGGGTGTTGCTGCGAGACCGATGTGTCGAGCGGCAGTGCCGCGGTGGGCAGCGCTGGCGGACCGGCGTGCGCGGGCACGTCGCGCGCGTCCGACAGTTCCCCCGACAGGTGGCGCTCGGCGAGCAGCTTGAGCGCGAGCGTCACGAGTGCCAGTAAGGCCAGCACCGAGGCCACGGCGAATGCCGCCGAGAAGTTGTATTCGTTATAGAGAATCTCGACGTGCAGCGGCATCGTGTCGGTCTGCCCGCGAATATGGCCCGACACCACCGACACCGCGCCGAACTCGCCCATCGCCCGTGCGTTGCACAGAATCACGCCGTACAGCAGACCCCATTTGACGTTGGGCAGCGTGACGCGGCGAAAGGTCTGCCAGCCGGATGCGCCGAGCACGTGCGCGGCCTCTTCTTCGTCGTTGCCTTGCGCCTGCATCAGCGGAATCAGCTCCCGCGCGACGAACGGAAACGTCACGAAGATGGTGGCGAGCACGATGCCCGGCACCGCAAAAATGATCTGCACGTTATGCGCCTGCAGCCACGGCCCGAACCAGCCTTGCGCGCCGAACATCAACACGTAGATGAGGCCCGAGATCACCGGCGACACCGAAAACGGCAGGTCGATCAGCGTGGTCAGCAAAGCCTTGCCGCGAAACTCGAACTTGGCGATACACCACGAAGCCGCGAGCCCGAAACCGAGGTTGAGCGGCACCGCGATCGCCGCCGTGGTCGCCGTGAGCTTGATGGCGGCGAGCGCATCGGGGTCCGCGAGCGACTCCAGGTAGAAACCGAGCCCCTTGCTGAGCGCCTGATAAAACACGGCGACGAGCGGCACCACCAGAAACAGCGCGAGAAACAGCAGCGCGACGCCGGTCAGGATCCAACGCACCGCGGGCGGCTCGCTGACGGGATCCGGGCGGCGAGCGGCATTGAGCGGCGCGCGCGGGGCCGCGGCGGGCGAATTCGCAGCGCCTGCGTTCCCGATGCTATCGACGGAACGGCGATTCATTGCACACCTCCGCCAATGCTTGCGACACTCGTCACGCTCGCCGCGGCGGGCGCCGGGCCTGCGCTGCCGCGGCTCGTGCGGCGCTGCAAATACCACTGCAGCGTGTTGATGAAAAGCAGCATCAGGAACGACACGACGAGCATCACCACGGCGAGCGCCGTCGCCCCCGCGTAGTCGTACTGCTCCAGCTTCGTGATGATGAGGAGCGACGTGATCTCCGACTTCATCGGCACATTGCCGGCGATGAAAATGACCGAGCCGTATTCGCCGAGCGCGCGCGCAAAGGCCAGTGCGAAACCGGTGAGCAATGCCGGGAATACCGCCGGCAGCACGACGCGGCGAAACGTCAGCCAGCGCGAGGCGCCGAGGCACGCGGCGGCCTCCTCCTGTTCGCGCTCGAACTCCTCCAGCACCGGCTGCACGGTGCGCACGACGAACGGCAAACCGATGAAGGTCAGCGCGACCAGCACGCCCACCGGCGTAAAAGCCACCTTGAGCCCGAGCGGTTCGAGAAACTGGCCGATCCAGCCGTTGCCCGCATACACAGCCGCGAGCGAGATGCCCGCCACCGAGGTGGGCAGCGCGAACGGCAGATCGACCACGGCATCGACGATGCGCTTGAACGGAAACCGGTAGCGCACGAGCACCCACGCAACGAGAAAGCCGAATACCGCATTGATCAGCGCGCCGCCCAGCGCCGAGAAGAACGTGAGCCGGTACGAGGCGAGCACCCGCGGCGAGCTGACCGCGCGCACGAACTGGCTCCAGTCGAGCGTCGCCGTCTTCAGAAAAGTCGCGGCAAGCGGGATCAGCACGACGAGGCTCAGATACGCCACCGTGATGCCGAGGGTCAGGCCGAAACCAGGCAGCGCGCTCGGTTTGCGGAAAGTCAACGTCGTCATGCTCGTTACTCGTTCAATTGATGCTCGTGTTGCAGGCCGCCTCGATCCGATCGGCCAGAAGCGCGCCAGCGGCGCGCTCCGGGGCGACGCGCAGCGACGCGTCGCGTCGTGTTGCCCCGCCCGCGCCGGCTACTGCGCGGACGCGGTCAGGGTTACTGTGGCTGGTAGATCGAATCGAACACGCCGCCGTCGGCGAAATGCGTCTTCTGCGCGTTGCTCCAGCCGCCGAACGTATCGTCGACGGTGTACAGCTTCAGCTTCGGAAACTTCGCGGTCAGCTCGGCGGGCACTTTGTTCGAACGCGGACGGTAGAAGTTCTTCGCGGCGATTTCCTGGCCTTCCTGGCTATACAGGAAGTTCAGATACGCCTCGGCGAGCTTGCGCGTGCCATGTTTATCGACCACCTTGTCCACCACCGCGACCGGCGGCTCGGCCAGAATGCTGACCGACGGCACGACGATCTCGAACTTGTCCGTGCCGAACTCCTTGACCGATAGGAACGCCTCGTTTTCCCACGCGATCAGCACGTCGCCGATGCCGCGCTGCACGAAGCTCGTGGTCGCGCCGCGCGCGCCGGAATCGAGCACGCCCGCGTTCTTGTAAAGCTTCCCGACGAATTCCTTCGCCTTCTGATCGTTGCCGCCCGGCTGGTGCGCGGCATACGCCCAGGCCGCCAGGTAATTCCAGCGCGCGCCGCCCGACGTCTTCGGATTCGGCGTCACGATCGACACGCCCGGCTTCGTCAGGTCGTCCCAGTCCTTGATGTGCTTGGGGTTGCCCTTGCGCACCAGAAACACGATCGTCGACGTATAGGGCGACGCGTTGTCAGGAAGCCGCTTCTGCCAGTTCTTGTCGATCAAGCCCTTGTTCGCAATGGCGTCGATGTCGTAGGCGAGCGCGAGGGTCACGACATCGGCCTGCAGGCCGTCGAGCACCGAGCGCGCCTGCGCGCCCGAGCCGCCGTGCGACTGCTTGAACGTGACCGTCTCGCCGGTCTTCGCCTTCCATTCCTTGCCGAAGGCCTGGTTCAGGTCCTGGTAGAGCTCGCGAGTCGGGTCGTAGGAGACGTTGAGCAGCGTCGTGTCGGCCGCCTGCGCGTGAGAGATCGCGCCGAGCGCCGCCGCCGCACCGAAAGCCAGCGCTGCGATGAATGTTCGGGTCTGATGGGCCCGCCCCGTGTTCCGGTGGTTCATGCCAGGTTCTCCGCGTGTTGGTTCGCCAGTTGCAGCGAGTGATGTTGTTCTGCGTCGGATCACGTGCACATGAGCGACTTGGAGGCCAGTCTATCGAAGGGCTTTCATCATTAAAAATAATGTTTGCTCATTTTTTAATACGCAAAAGTGGTAATGACAGCCGGATAAGGCGTTGCGGCATGAAAACGGGTGTTCGAGCGCCGTTCAGCGGCGCCATGACGTGACCGTTTGCGACGAACTTAAAGTAAAGCTTGAATTGCGCCGGATACTGTATAAAAATACAGCCACCTGTTCATACATACAGTGGCGCCATGACCAAACTCACCGCACGACAGCAGCAGGTTTTCGATCTGATCCGCCGCGCCATCGAGCGCACCGGCTTTCCGCCCACCCGCGCGGAGATCGCCGCGGAGCTCGGCTTCAGCTCGGCTAACTCGGCCGAAGAGCATTTGCGGGCGCTGGCCCGCAAGGGCGTGATCGAACTCGCGGCGGGCGCCTCGCGCGGCATTCGTCTGCTGCCGCCCCAGGAATTCGGGCAAGACGGCACGCAGCATCAGTTCACGCTACCGCATCCGAGCATCATGCAGCTGTCGCTGCCGCTTGTCGGCCGGGTCGCGGCCGGTAGTCCGATCCTCGCGCAGGAACATATCGCGCAGCACTACGCGTGCGACCCGGCGCTCTTCTCGAGCAAGCCCGACTACCTGCTCAAGGTGCGCGGCCTTTCCATGCGCGACGCTGGCATTTTCGACGGCGACCTGCTCGCCGTGCAGAAGCGCAGCGAGGCGAAAGACGGCCAGATCATCATTGCCCGGCTCGGCGACGACGTCACGGTCAAGCGTCTGAAGCGCCGGCCCAACGGCATCGAGCTGATTGCCGAGAACCCCGATTACGAGAACATCTTTGTCGAGACAGGCAGTGCGGACTTCGCGCTGGAAGGCATCGCCGTCGGGCTGATCCGCCCCGGCGAGTTCTGATGGCGCACGCGGGGCGGGTGGTTTTCGGCAACGCCGCACGTCTACCCTCGCCTTCCGCGCTTGCCTTTCACCCTTGCCTGCCACCGACCAAGCTGTCGCCGGGCTGCCGCTAACAGGCAGCCACTATGTTGAATCGCCCGGAGAGCCTCATGGAACGCCTTGCCCGCCTGTTGCCGTTTCGCCAGTTCGGCCGTCTGCGCCATTTGCGCAAGCTGGTGCCTTGCTCATTGATCGAAGCATCCACGGCCGCCACCGCGTCGCTGTTCGACTCGCCGATAAACGGCTCCGGCGGGCATGCCGCGCTGCCGTCGTCATTGCCGGCCTTCGCCCGGGTATCGCTGAATTCGGGGCTCAATACGGCCGAGCCCGCGCGCCGCGCGCCGGTGCGGGTCTATCACGGGCCGTCGCGGCTCATCATGGTCGGCACAGTGGACGCGGTCTGCCGCATGATCGACCGGTGCATCGCCGAAGAAACCGACGTTCAGGGCGCAGTGTTCGAGTCCTGATCGGCGTGAGGTAGGTGCGCCGTCGGGTGCAAACATTGCGTCACACCTGATGGAGCTGATGGAGCTGACGGAGAATTCTGACCGATGGCCGTTTCAACACGCAAGAATCGCAGCACCCGTCCACTTGTCGTCACGCTGATCGTGATTGCGCTCATCGCGGGCTTGGGTTTCGCCTATGCATCGCCGTATATCGCGCTCAATAATCTGAAACGCGCCGCCGATGCGCGAGACGCGCAAACCGTCAATCAGTACGTCGATTTCCCGGCGTTGCGCGAAAGTCTGAAGCAGCAGGTCACCGGCTTGCTGACCCGGCGGCTCGACGCACACGGCAACGGCAATCCGTTAGCCGCGATCGGGGCGATGATCGGCGTGGCATTGATCGGTCCGCTGGTCGACGCCTATGCGACGCCCGACGGCGTGGCCGCCTTGCTGAACGGTATGCCGCCGCGCGGCGAACCCGGCGAGCGGCCGCCCACGCCGCCAGCGGCCGGCAATCCTGCCGCGGCAAACGGACCGGCGCCTGCATCGCAAGGCGCCGCTCAGCCGGTGGATCAAAGCGCCGGCAACGGCGCCAACCCCGCCGGCGGCGACGCGGGCCACAGCCCCACGCCACCGCAGCCGCCGCAAACCACCGCCGGCTATCGCGGGCTCAACGAGTTCGCCGTCACGTACCAGCACGGCGCCGGCGACGCGCGCTATTCCGCGATCTTCCGGCGCGAAAGGCTCTTTACGTGGAAACTGGCCGCGGTCAATCTCAACGAGTGAGCAGCCGCGCGGGGGCGGCGCATTCTGCTTCGCCTGGCTCGCCGGCCGCTCAAACCGCTCAAACCGCTCAGGCCGCTTCCTGCTGCTGCTCCTGCGCGGACGAACACGCGACCAGGATGCTGCATGACACACGGTCGAGCAGCGGCGTGTTGCCCGCGCCCATCCACCATCGCGACAGGCCGGTGCGGCAACGGTGGCCCACCACCACGAGGTCCACGTGCAGTTCATTGGCCAGATTGGCAATCTCGTCGATTGGATGGCCGAACGCAAAGTGGCCCTGCGCCCGCACACCGCGCTCCGTCAACCAGTCGACGCCTTCTTGCAGAATGTCCCGCGCGGTCTTTTCAAAGCTGCCGCACGCGACGTCGGTCAGCAGGCCCGCGCTTTGCGCAATGCTCGAGCGCATATCCACCACCGAGAGCAGGTGCGTTTCCGCCTTGAGATCCAGCGCAAGATCGGCACCGCAGCGTAGCGCTTTGCGGCCTTCACGCGAGCCGTCGTAGCACAGCAGGATTTTCTGGTAGCTCGCCATCGTTTTCCCCTTTCCGCAAAAGCGCGGTCTGAATCAATCATGGTGCGCCGCAATTCCGCTTGCAAGGGATGGAAAACGCTAACTGCGATTTACACGTGCCCCTGCCTTGTGCAGACGAGGCTTGCGCCACCACGACAGCATCCCAGATGCGGATGCCGCAGTGCAAAAGGCGGCGATGCCGGCGCGGCACACGGGCCAACCGTTCGCAGCCGATGGCCTAGAATGAGCAGCCTTGGCGCTCATTCCCGCCTTTTCCCGGAGCCTCGATCTCTTCCATGCCCGACACCGCCATCGAATTTCACCAGGTCGAAAAAAGCTACGGCGAAAAGAAGGTTGTCGACGGACTGTCGTTTCATGTCGACACTGGCGAATGTTTCGGCCTGCTCGGGCCGAACGGCGCCGGCAAGACCACCACGTTGCGCATGCTGCTCGGCATCGCCGCGCCGGATGCCGGCACGATCCATCTCTGCGGAGAGCCGATACCGGGCCGCGCGCGCGTCGCGCGGGCCCGCGTCGGCGTGGTGCCGCAGTTCGACAACCTGGATCCGGACTTCACCGTCCGCGAGAACCTGCTGGTGTTCGGCCGATATTTCGGCTTAAGCGGCGCCCAATGCCGCGCGATGGTGCCCTCGCTGCTCGAATTCGCACGCCTCGAAAGCAAGGCCGACGCGCGCGTGAGCGAACTGTCCGGCGGCATGAAGCGGCGCCTCACGCTCGCGCGCGCGCTCGTCAACGATCCGGACGTGCTGATCATGGACGAACCGACGACCGGGCTCGACCCGCAGGCGCGGCACCTGATCTGGGAGCGGTTGCGTTCGCTGCTCGCACGGGGGAAGACGATTCTGCTGACCACCCATTTCATGGAGGAAGCCGAGCGGTTATGCGACCGGCTGTGCGTAATCGAGGAAGGACGCAAGATCGCCGAAGGCGCGCCGCGGGCGCTGATCGAATCGGAAATCGGCTGTGACGTCATCGAGATTTTTGGGCCCGATCCGCTTGCATTGCGCGACGAACTCGCGCCGCTCGCGCAGCGCACCGAGATCAGCGGCGAGACGCTCTTCTGCTATGTGAACGACGCCGAGCCGGTGCACGCGCGGCTCAAGCAGCGCTCGGACCTGCGCTATCTGCACCGCCCGGCGAATCTCGAGGACGTTTTTCTGCGACTGACCGGTCGCGAGATGCAGGACTGACTCGCGTCGGCAAAGCACAAAGCAGCGCACCAGACCGAGCACAAAGCAGAGCACAAAGCAGAGCACAAAGCAGCGCACCCGACACCGCACGAGACCCGCCATGGATGCACGCACTTACCGAAGCAACGAAGCCACGCCGGGCAGGCAAGCGCCGCTCGCCGCCTTGCCCGCCAACGCGGTCAACTGGATCGCGGTGTGGCGCCGCAACTATCTCGTCTGGAAAAAGCTCGCGCTCGCCTCGATGTTCGGCAATCTCGCCGATCCGATGATCTATCTGTTCGGCTTGGGCTTCGGTCTGGGATTGATGGTCGGGCGCGTCGACGGCGTGTCGTACATTGCGTTTCTCGCGGCGGGCACGGTGGCGTCCAGCGTAATGATGTCCGCGAGCTTTGAGTCGATGTATTCGGGTTTCTCGCGCATGCACGTGCAGCGCACCTGGGAAGCCATCATGCACACACCGTTGACGCTCGGCGACATCGTGCTCGGCGAAGTGTTCTGGGCGGCCAGCAAGTCGGTGCTGTCGGGCGCGGCCATCATGCTGGTGGCGGGCGCGCTCGGCTACGCCAGCTTTCCGTCGATGCTGCTCGCGCTGCCCGTCATCGTGCTGACGGGTCTTGCGTTTGCCAGTGCGGCCATGGTCGTCACCGCGCTCGCGCCGTCGTACGACTTTTTCATGTTTTATCAGACGCTGGTATTGACGCCGATGCTGCTGCTTTCCGGCGTGTTTTTTCCGATCTCGCAATTGCCCGCCGCCGCGCGCGGTGCCGCCGACATTCTGCCTTTGGCGCACGCCGTCGATCTGATCCGGCCGGCGATGCTGGCCCGGCCGCTGGAGAACGTCCTGTGGCACGTGGCCGTGCTGGCCGTTTATGCAGTGGGCGGGTTTCTGGTGTCGGCCGTGCTGTTCCGGCGCAGGATGATGAAGTAGCGGAGATTGGCACGGGCGTCGGCCGCATGCGGCCAGCGCCCGCGATTGAACCGGTAGGACGGCGCTGGCTCAGTCCTCGTCGTCGGTCCAGGGAATGTCGACGTCCGAAATGAACGCGACTGTCGCGAAGGGACCGCCTTCGTGGCGCCCGATCTTGCCGTCGGCGCGCTGCCACTCCACACGGAACACGGTGCCCGGATCGTCGGCGATCAGGCGCACGGTGCGGATTTCGTCGGGATCGGCTTCTTCCACCGGGCCGTCGAGCGAAATTTGCAGCTCCTGCGGCCACAGACCGTCGGCGGGATCGTAAATCTTGTCGCCGTCCGGAATCAGCGTGAATGCCTCTACGCCGATGGTCGCGGATGCGTCCACGATCATTTTGGCCAGCGCGCGCAGCAACGCGGTCGCCCGCGCCGAATTCGCCTGACGGATCGCAAGGTCCCCGCGCGTCAGCGCCTGCTCGAGCTTTGGGTTTGTTTTTTGTTGCGCCATTCGATGTCCTGAGTCCTATCGCTGTGTTGTTTGCAACGCGGCATGAGCCCCGCCGCCGCTGCCGTTTTTGGGCTGCATCGTACCATTCGCGCGCGCCGCTCAAGCCACGACAGGCACGCGAAGGCACAGAAGCCCGTCCCGCTCACCACAGTTTAGGTCGTGATTGGCCGACAGGCAGGGACATTTGCCTTTCGTTGCAAGTGCCTGCGGACTCAAGGCGCGGGATTCGGCTGCAACTGATGCAGCGCGTCGATTTCATCCAGCACCTGTTGCGAGAGCTTGACGTCGACGCTCGCAATGTTCTCCTTCAACTGATCGAGCGACGTGGCGCCGATCAGATTGCTGGTCACGAACGGCCGGCTGTTGACGAACGCAAGCGCGAACTGGGCCGGCGAGAGGCCGTGGCGCCTCGCCAGTTCCACATAACGCGAGGTGGCCTGAATCGCTTGCGGCTTGCTGTAGCGCTGGAAGCGCTCGAACAGCGAAATGCGCGCGCCCACCGGACGCGCGCCGCCTTCATATTTGCCGGACAGCCAGCCGAATGCGAGCGGCGAATACGCGAGCAAGCCGATGTTGTCGCGATGCGCGTATTCCGAGAGCCCGGCTTCGTAGGTGCGATTGAGCAGACTGTACGGATTCTGGATACTGACGATGCGCGGCAAGCCGAGCTTCTCCGACGCGCGCAGGAACTGTGCGACGCCCCACGGCGTTTCGTTCGAGACACCTACATGGCGCACCTTGCCGGCCTTGACGAAATCGGCGAGCACGGAGAGCGTTTCCTCGATCGGCACGGTGTATTCGTCGTCGACCCACGGATACGCCGGGCGGCCGAACGTCATCGTGCTGCGGTCCGGCCAATGCAGCTGGTACAGGTCGACGTAGTCCGTTTGCAGACGCTTCAGGCTATCGTTGAGCGCCTCGGTCAGATTCTTGCGGTCGAACTGGTTGGTTTCGCCGCGAATATGTCGCGGATTATGCGGCTGACGCGCCGGGCCGGCGATCTTGGTGGCGAGCACGATCTTGTCGCGTGCGCCGCGGTGCTGCGCAAGCCATGTGCCGATAAAGCGCTCGGTAGAACCCTGCGTTTGCGCGCGCGGCGGCACCGGATACATCTCCGCGGTATCGATCAGGTTGATGCCGTGATCGAGCGCGTAGTCGATCTGCACGTGCGCGTCCTGTTCGCTGTTCTGCTCGCCCCACGTCATGGTGCCGAGCCCGATCAGGCTGACCTGCACATCCGAATCGCCGAGTCTGCGGTATTCCATGGAAGCTGTCCTATCCGTTGTATGAACATAAACCGCTGACGTTACCACGCCGGCGCGATGCCTGCAGCGGCTAGAATGCCGTGCCGGCAGGCGTCGGAAGACCCTGCGCCAAACCCTCCTTGCCTCGATCGAATCGCGATGAATCCCGAACACCTCGAACTGCTGGTCACGCGCACCATGCCGTACGGCAAGTACAAGGGCCGTCTGATCGCCGACCTGCCCGGGCACTATCTGAACTGGTTCGCGAGTCAGGGCTTTCCGCCGGGCGAGATCGGGCGGCTGCTCGCGTTGATGCATGAGATCGATCACAACGGGTTGTCGTCGCTGATCGAGCCGTTGCGCAAGCGCTGAAGGACTTGAAATGGTCGCGATGATGAGCGCCCGCGCCGTGCCGCGACGAACCGAAGATTAACTAACTGTTACCGGGCGGCGACGCGCTAAGGCGGGCCGCCACCGAAGCATTCGTCGCAGCCTTCGGCACGACGGTGCGACGCGAGGTCGAGCCGGCTCACAGACACATTTGTCGACCGTAATGCATGGACACAAATGCGGCTGAACTCCTTAGCTTGCGATCTTTCTGATTCTTTATGTCAGCACGGGGAGACGATCGTGAGCAGGCTCTTTGCATCGGCGGCATTGCTGGCTGCGGCGACAGCTCTCGGCGGATGCGCGGTTGCGCCCGCCTATGACTACGGCTACGCGCAACCCTACTACCCCGACTATGGCTACGCGTACGGCGCGCCGTATGCGCCGGTGTATGGCACGGTCGGCATCTGGAGCGGCTGGGGTGGCGCTTGCTGCTACCACGGCGGTGACCACTGGCACGGCGGCGGTTGGCATGATGGCCACGGCGGAGGCGGCTGGCACGGCGGCGGATATGGCGGATCGCACGGCGGCAGTTCGTGGAGCGGCGGCGGTGGCGGACATGGCGGGCGGAGTCATTGAGGTCCGCACATCCGCCAAAAAAGCAAACAAGCGCAAAACAAAAACGGCGTTGTGATTTCTCACAACGCCGTTTTTTATTACTTGCGTCATCGCTTACTGCTGCAATGATTGACCGCTGAATTCTTTGGGGTGGCTGATGGGGCTCGAACCCACGACAACAGGAATCACAATCCTGGACTCTACCAACTGAGCTACAGCCACCACTGGAATCTGCCTTGACTCGCCGCCGAATTGCTTGAACGAGTTGTTCAAACGAGTGACTCAAACCACCCAGCAATTACGGAAAAACCTGGCTCGCCAACGAAGAAACGAGATTATACGAACACGAACGGCGTTTGCCTAGTCCTTTATTCAAAAATCTCGGCCGGCTCGCGCAGATGCTGTCTCGCCTCGTCGAAGATCGCGAGGTCGCGCGCAGCGAGCCGCTTACTGTCGGACAACACGCGCCGCCAGCCGCGCGCCCCGGCTTCCCCGCGATAGAGACCCAGCGCATGGCGCGTGATCGCGCCGAGGTACGTCCCGCGCGCCATTTCGGCGGCGCAATACTCGACGAGCTTCGCTTCCACCTGCTCGCGCGTAAGCGGCGCTTCGCTCGAACCATAGAAGCGCGCGTCGACATCGGCCAGCAGATAGGGGTGGTGATAGGCCTCCCGGCCGAGCATCACACCGTCCACATGCTGGAGATGCGTCTCCACCTCATCGAGCGTTTTGATTCCGCCATTGATGACGATCTCCAGTTGCGGGAAGTCGCGCTTCAGCCGATACGCGTAGTCGTACTTGAGCGGCGGAATCTCGCGATTCTCTTTCGGGCTCAGGCCTTTGAGAATCGCATTGCGCGCATGCACGATAAAGACCTCGCAACCGGCCTGCGCAATCGTGCCGACAAAATCGCGCACGAAGCTGTAGTCCTCGACAGCGTCCACGCCGATACGGTGCTTGACCGTGACCGGCACGGAGACGGCGTCGCGCATCGCCTTCACGCAGTCGGCAACCAGTTGCGGCTCGTTCATCAGGCACGCGCCGAATGCGCCGCGCTGCACGCGCTCGGACGGGCAGCCGCAGTTCAGATTGATCTCGTCGTAACCCCATTGCTCGCCGAGCTTCGCCGAGCGCGCGAGGTCGTCGGGCTCGCTGCCCCCGAGCTGCAGCGCGACGGGCGCTTCGTCCGGCGTGAAGGCCAGATGGCGCGGCACATCGCCGTGCAGCAGCGCGCCGGTCGTCACCATCTCCGTGTAGAGCCACGTGTGGCGCGAAATCATGCGATGAAGCGACCGGCAGTGACGATCGGTCCAGTCCATCATCGGCGCGACGCTGACGCGGCGCGGACTGGCAGGGCGAGGTGAAGACATAAGCGGCCAAACGGCTTGAATCGAAACCGCAATTTTACCGCAACGCGGGAAATCGCCGGCGTGCGGCTGCGTCGCGCGCCGCATAACCCCTTCTGGATCAGGTCTTTAGTCTGCCGGAAGCGCATCCCAAACGGGGCCGACGCGCCGCCCAGCCGCGTCCCGCCAGCCTCTGGCCGATTATTTCAGCAACGAGAACAGTAATTTCATATTATCGGTACAAATTTTCGATAGTAGGGGTATACACTGCATTCCATCGACGTTGCAGACACAGCCCCGGCCCCTGCAACGCCATCCTGAAAATCGAAATTATTGGAGGTACATCATGAAGACCAAGTTTATCGCCGCCCTGCTCGTCGCTGTTTCCGCTGCTGTCGCGGCTCCCGCTTTCGCAAGCGGCTACGGCCCGGCACCGTTCTATCGTCCGGCCGTCGGCGCGCCCGCATCGCAACAAGGCCAGAATGCCCAAACCGTCGCGGCTGAACGCGCTAACGCCGACTCGAATGCTTACGGCGGCGTGAACAACGTGTCGTCGCAATCGGGCACGCGTGAACCGGTTTCCGGTCCGCAATCGGTGTTCTTCGGCCACTAAGCATTCGCCGTCGACCGTGCTGCCCTCGCGGCGGCATGGGACCTGGGCGCCTCACCGGATTCCGGTGCAGGCGCCCGGTTTCGTTTACGGCATCAGCAAGGCGTGACGCGCACCTATTGTCGCGTCACGCCCTGTTCCTGCGCCTCGCAAAAGCGGAGCCGATTACCGAACGGATCGGCCACTTCCAGCACCTTGCCCCACGGCAGCGCCTCGACGCCGGGCTTCGCGTACTTGTAGTGCTTCGCCTGAAGCTCGCGATGCAATGCGTCGATATCGCGTACCGGCACGAAAATCGTCGACCCGGGCGTCGCGTCGCCGTGATGTTCGCTCAGATGCAAAACGAGATCCGAGCGCCGCACCTGCGCATACAGCGGGAAGTTATCGCCGGAACGATGCTCCCAATCGACATTGAATCCCAGAAAGTCCACGTAGAACTCGCGGGCTTTCTCTTCGGAAAAAATACGGATGATGGGCACGGCGGGCGCGAGGTGCATGGCGGCGGTCCAAGGTCATGACGAGGCGCCAAGCTTAGCCGAACCGGCCGGCAATCTCACGCGCGCCGGCTGGCTCAAGCCGCGAGACCCGCGTCGATCACGTCGCGCGCCGCCCGAAAGCCGGCCTCGGCGGCTGCGTGCTCGGTGGACCAGAGACTGTCGATATGCACGAGCCGCCAGTCGACCACCACTGCGCTTTCGCGCAGCACGCGGAAATGCGCCTTGACGCCCGTGAGCACCTGTTCGACCGCGACTTCGATGTCGTAGTCCTGATAGCGCTCCTGGTAATCGCCCATGTCGAGGTCTTTCGGCTCCATCTTCCCCTCCCTGCTTCGGCTGGGTTGGTCATCGCGGCAATGGATGCGAACAGCTCCGCGCCGGCTGCAGCCAGCGCCCTGCCAACCGCTGCGGCTCGTGCGAGCCGTTCGTGTGAAGCGCCTGTCGGCTCGCTCAGTCGCAATCGCCGGAGAGATACTGCCTGCCGTTGCAGGTGATCTCGACCTCGTCGCCGCTCGCTTCGGCCACAAGACCGCACGCGAGAAGCTGCGCGGTCACGGACTGCGGGAACTTCGGCGCCGGCTGGCCGACGCCCACTTCGTTCAGGCGCCGCAACGCTTCGATCGCTTCGGGACTCAGTGACTTGGACATGGCGGTCTCCGTCGACGTGACTGAATTTATCCTAGCAAGTTTCAAGGACAAGTGAAGTCGCGTCGGCGAATCGTCATGAAGGAATGGCTTTGCCGTGAATTTTCACGGGGGACGGGGGTCTACCGGAAAACCTCACGCCAGCCGGCGGATGCGAGGAACGCAACAAGGAGAACGAGATGAAGCGAAGCACTCTGAGCGCGCTCGCCGCAGCCGCCGCGTTGCTCGCGCTCGGCGCGAACGGGACGGCGGCGTGGGCAAAGACGAACGCGGCAAGCGCGGCGGGCGCTACCGCCTCACCGAAGCAGCGCACGCAGGCCGCGCAACCTGGCGAGCCCGCCGCGTCGATGGTGAAGCCGCCGGAGTCGGCCTCCGGCGCGACCGGATCGAGCAACCCGGACAACATGCCGATCAAGCGTCCGCGCAAACCGACCAACGACAAAATGATGCACGAGCCGCCCGCGAGCGGCGCGAACGCGAAATAGCGCGGCCCTCACAGACGCGCGATCGAGACCTCGGTCGATTTGACGAGCGCGACGACTTCCGAGCCGACCTGCAGATCGAGTTCGTCGATGGAACGCGTGGTAATCACCGAGGTCACGACGCCGAACGGCGTATCGACATCGACTTCGGACACGACCGGGCCGCGGATGATTTCCTTGACCTTGCCCTTGAACTGGTTGCGTACGTTGATGGCGGAAATGCTCATTGCGAATGGCTCCAGAAAGCGTTCAGATTCAGTGAGTAAAGGAGAGTCAGACAGGGAGAGTCGGACAGGGAGAGTCAGACAGCCCAGCGGACGTCGGTCGGCCGCGTGAAACGGCCGGCATGGCGCGCGTCGCTCGCGCGATCGGAGTGTGCGGACAACGCGTCGTCGTTCGGCGCGTTTTTCAACACCCGCTGCAGCACATGCTCTTCGAGCGCGGCGAAGCCCGCGGACGCCCGCGCTCGCGGACGCTCGAGCGGCACCGGCTGATCGAGCGCAATGCGCCCTTCTTCGATCAACAGGATGCGATCGCCCAAGGCAACGGCCTCGTGCACGTCATGCGTCACGAGCAATGCGGTGAATTGGTGCTCGCGCCACAGCCGCTCGATCAGCGTATGCATTTCAATACGCGTCAATGCGTCGAGCGCGCCGAGCGGCTCGTCGAGCAACAGCAATTGCGGCCGGTGCACGAGCGCACGCGCCAACGCCACGCGCTGACGCTGACCGCCCGACAACTGCGCGGGCCAGTCGTCGGCGCGCTCCAGCAAACCGACTTCGGCGAGCACGGCGCGTGCGTCGTCGCGCGCGCTGCGGGGCAGCCCGAGCATCACGTTCTGCAGCACGGTCTTCCATGGCAGAAGACGCGCGTCCTGGAACATGATGCGCGTGTCGAGCGGCCGGCCGTCTGCGGCGCGCTTCTCGAGCACGCCCGCCGTGGTCTTATCGAGACCGGCGACGAGCCGCAGCAACGTCGATTTACCGCAGCCGCTGCGCCCGACAATCGCGACGAAACTGCCGCGCTCGATCGACAGATCGAAGTCGGCCAGTACCTTGCGCTCGCCGTATTGCTTGCCGACGCCGCGCAGTTCGACGGAGTAATCGGCCGTGCGCCTGGCGTCGTCGCTGCGGTTGCTGCGGCCGGCGCCGCCGTCGCTCTCGCCGCTGCGCGCCGCGGCGCCCGTAGGCGTCACAACCCGCCGTTGCCCATGCGCATGGCGCTGTCCCGCCTCGCGGCCGTCGAGATCCGCGGCCACCTCCGCGTCATGATCCGCGACGCGCGCCTGCGCCAGTTCCGCTTCCAGATCGCTGCCCGCGATGCCGCCGAACGACGCCGAGAACGTGCTTGCGCTCATGCCTTACCTCCTCGTTGATAGGCCGGGTGCCAGCGCAAAGACAGGCGCTCGAGGCTTTTCGCCAGCACGTCGGCAATCTTGCCGAGCGCGGCGTACAGCAGAATGCCGACCACCACGACATCGGTCTGCAGGAATTCGCGCGCGTTCATCGTCATATAGCCGATGCCCGATTGCGCCGAAATCGTCTCCGCCACGATCAAGGTCACCCACATCAGCCCGAACGCGAAGCGCACGCCGACGAGAATGGACGGCAATGCGCCCGGCAAGATCACATGGCGGTACAGCGCAAGGCCTTTCACCCCGTAGCTGCGCGCCATTTCGATCAGATTGGCGTCCACCGAACGGATACCGTGAAACGTGTTCACGTAGACCGGAAAAAACACGCCGAGCGCGACGAGGAACACCTTCGCCTGCTCCTCGATGCCGAACCACAGGATCACGAGCGGGATCATCGCGAGCGCCGGAATGTTGCGGATCATCTGCACGGTCGAGTCGAGCGCGATCTCCACGGGCTTGAAGAGGCCCGTCGCGAGTCCGAGCGTGAGGCCAATGCCGCCGCCTATCGCGAAACCGGAGACAGCGCGCCACGTGCTGACCTTCACGTCGGCCCACATTTCGCCGGACTGGATGAGCGACCACGCCGCCTTCACGACCGCAAGCGGTTCGGGCAGAACGCGCGTGGACAGCACGCCGCTGCGCGCGGCGGCTTCCCATGCAAGCAGAATCAGAAGCGGTACGACCCACGGCGCGAGCGACGCGCCGATCTGCCGCAACGACGCGAAAGCGGAGACCAGCGCGGAGCCGACCGCCGCGCCGCCAGGCGCTCGTTCATCGCGTTGCGCACTTACAGTGGATTGAGCCATGATGACTGTCCTCATTGCCTGTCGAAGGTGGCGGATGCAAGCGCCGGGCGCTCAGCTCGCGCTCGCCGCCTTCGGCAGATAGTTGTTGCCGACGATCTCGCCGAACGGTCCCGACAGCGGTCCGTTCGAGGTTTTGTTGCGGCGGTTCGGCAGCAGCGGAAACACCAGTTCGGCAAAGCGATACGACTCTTCGAGATGCGGATAGCCGGACAGAATGAAGGTCTCGATGCCGAGCTCCGCGTACTCCTTCATGAGCGCCGCCACCTGTTCAGGATTGCCGACGAGCGCGGTGCCCGCGCCGCCGCGCACGAGACCCACGCCGGCCCACAGGTTCGGATAGACCTCGAGCTCCGCGCGTCCGCCGCGCTTGCCGCCGTGCAACGCGGCCATGCGGCGCTGGCCTTCCGAATCCATCTTCGAAAAGGATGCCTGCGCACGCGCGATGGTGTCGTCGTCGAGCTTGCTGATCAGCTTGTCCGCGGCGGCCCATGCTTCTTCTTCCGTCTCGCGCACGATCACATGCAGGCGGATGCCGAAGCGGATCGTGCGGCCATGCGCGGCCGCGCGGGCGCGAATGTCGGCGATCTTCTTCGCGACGGCCGCGGGCGGCTCGCCCCATGTCAGGTAAGTGTCGATATGCTCGCCCGCCATGTCGTGCGCGGCCGGCGACGAACCGCCGAACCACAGCGGCGGGGG
>Ga0209759_1000291_pt1 | contig 69357 bp, 50 predicted proteins | sample AraplaCL_Col_mMS_FD_184261 | JGI IMG/M metagenome (GOLD analysis project Ga0209759, IMG submission 184261) | Arabidopsis root microbial communities from the University of North Carolina, USA - plate scrape CL_Col_mMS (SPAdes) (version 2) | ecosystem: Host-associated > Plants > Roots >...
CAGGTCTGTAGCGTGCAGGATAAGGACAGGTCTGTATCATGTCAACATGGCCAGAACATCCTCGCCCGCCCCGCAGGAATCGTCTGCCGAGGCCCCCGACGTGCGCCAGCGCATCCTCGACACCGCCTCGGCGCTGTTCTACGCGCGCGGTGTGCGCGCGGTCGGCGTCGACCTGGTGGTCGCCGATTCCGGCGTCGCCAAGACCAGCCTGTATCGCCATTTCCGCACCAAGGACGACCTGATCGTCGCCTTCCTCGAGCGCGAGGACGCCGAGTTCTGGGCCCAGTGGGACGAGGTTTCAGCGCGCCACGCCGGCGACCCGGCCGGCGAGATCGAGGCGCACATGCGCTGGATCGGCAAGCGCCTCGCGCGTTCCAACTATCGCGGCTGTCCGCAGATCAACGTCGCGGCCGAATTCGCCGAGGCCGATCATCCCGCGCGCGAAGTGGCCCGGCGTCACATGCATGCGATGCGCAAGCGCCTTGCGGAGCTGGCGCGAGGCCTCGGTGCCGCGCGGCCGAACGACCTCGCGGCGCAGCTGGGGGTGCTCGTCAACGGCGCCTTCGTCAGCGCGTCCATGCTGACGCCGGACGAGGCGACGCGCGTGCTGCTGGCGTCGGCGCGGGCCCTGGTCGCGTCGGCCTCCCGGTGATGGCCGACACGAGCGATGACGCCGCCGAGCGCCCCTGGGTGCTCTACCTGATCGAATGCACGGGCGACCGCCTGTACGCGGGCATCACCAACGACCTGCCGGCACGCTTTGCCGCCCACCGTGCCGGCCGAGGCGCCCGCTTCACCAAGGCGTTCGCGCCGCTGCGCATCGTCGCCGCGGTGCAGATGGCGTCGCGCTCCGAGGCGCTCAAGGCCGAGGTCGCGCTGAAGCGCCGGCCGCGGGCCGACAAGCTGCGCTTCCTGGCCGGTTGCGGCCCGTTCATCGCGCAGGATCAGTATTTGGCGCCGTAGGAACCGCTGGCCTTCGGCGCGGTCTTGCGCAAGCGCAGCGAGGACTTGGTGCCGGCGCAGTCGAAGGTCTGCGGCGTGATGTAGGCGTTGGTGATGAAGTCGGCCTTGCGGATCGCCGCCAGCAGGTCCGTGGCCTCGGCCCGGCTCAGGCCCTGGCCGGCGAAGATGGCCTGCATCACGTCGGAGCCGCCGCGTGCGGAAACGGTCGAGACGACCTGGAACTCGAATTCGGGATGCTCGCGGGCGTACGCGGCACGCAGCACGTCGGCGGTCTTGGCGTCGCGAAAGCCCGAGGCCACGACGACGTTGTAGGTGCCCGCCAGGCAGGGCCGCAGCCAATTGCCCTCGGCGTCGCCCGCTGCGATGACGGCATTGGTGACCGGGCCGTCCGGGTTGGCGTAGGACTGCTCGGCGGGAGGCGGCGCGGGTGCCGGCGTGACCACCGTGGCCGCAGCGCTGGTACCCGTCGATGCCGCCGGATAGGGCGTCGCGACACTGGCGTCTCGACCCTTGGACGAATAGAGCCACGCCGCCACCACGGCCACGAGCACCGACGCCAGCATCGCCTGCACGACCTTGGCCGAGCGCAGGCTCTTGGTGCGCAGTTCGGTGTCGTGGCGGGCCCTGAGCAGCGCCAGCTCGGCCTTGGCCTCGGCCTCCTTCTCGAAGCGCGCCCGCGCCTCCTCCATCTCGCGCACGAAGCGTTGCTCGCGTGCCGCCTCCTGGTTGCGGAATTCGGAAAGCAGCAGGTCCTGGCGCTTCTGCTCCTGCGCCATCGCGGCTCGTGCCCGCTCGAGCTCCGCGGCCAGGCGATCGCGCTCGGCCTCGAGCCGTGCGACCCGTGCCGCCTCCTCTTCCTGCGCCCGCTTGAGGGCGTCGACCTTGGCGTTGTTCCTGGCGATGGCCTCGTCGATCGTGCCGATCAGCTGGTCCCACTTGGCGACGCGTTCGGCCGACCAGCGGCTCGTCACCACCTGCAGGATGCGCTGGAAGGCCTGCAGCGCGTCGTAGGCGAACACCGAGGCCGGCGCTTCCCTGAAGACGGACTGCTGCTGCTTGTACGCGCGCAGGGCTTCGAGATCGATCGAGACGGGGTAGGTGTCCTCGAAGCCGATGCCGAACTCGCGCACCAGCTCGTTGCGGTAGCTCGCCTCGCCCGGCTCGGTGGACTTGTTGATGATGATGCCGCGCAGCACCGCCTGGCGGCCCATCGCTTCGGCGGCCTCGCTGATGCGGTCGACGAGGTTGCGATCCTGGTAGAAGTTGGTGAAGGTCGCCTCGGTCACGACCACGAAGCTGTCGCCCGCGGCGGCCACGTCGGTGCTCTCGAACGAGAAGCCGCCGCGCGAATCGACCAGCACGTAGTCGTATTCGCCCCCGGCACGGATGGATTCGAAGAAGGCCTGCACGCCGCGCTGGAACGCGGCGCGCTGGAACTGCCGATCGATGGAGGCGGCGCCGGTCGGACTGGCCTGCGGGCTGTCGCCGTAGAGGAAGCGGTCGCTGATGATCACGTCGTAGCTCAGGCCGTGGTCGCGCGTGCGGTGCACCGTGCGCGGTTGCGGCCGCATGTTGCCCGTGCGTTCGTACTCCTCGAGCAGGCCGGTGAAGGTGCTGGTGGGCTCGAAGCTGGCCAACTGGTCGCGGCCCTGCGGACCGAGCACGAACAGCGAGAGTCCGTCGGTGGCGCGGTCGGCGTCCACGAACAGCACGCGGTGCCCGCTGGTGCGCAGCGCAAAACCCAGCGCGGAGATGAGCGATGTCTTGCCCGTGCCGCCCTTGCCGCTGCAAAAGACGATCACCTCGGTGCGCTGGGCCGACGTGGCGTTGCTCATGATGTCGCCGGACGGCCGCGCACGTCGCTGTAGGGAAGCTGGATCACCTTGGGCCGGCGCGGCGCGAACTTGAGCGCGCGTATCGGCCGGTTCTCCTCGAAGTTGGGCAGGTCCGCCGCGTCGGCCGGGGGCACCACGCCGGGCCGCTCGTGGCTCGGGCGCCGAGCCACGCCGCCGAAGTTGACGGGCAAGCTGCTCATGGCGCCTTCTGCCCGGCAGCCGGCCCGCCGGTGGTGGTCAGCTGCTTGAGCTTGCGGCGCAGTTCGGCGTCCTTGACGACCAGCCGCCGATACAGCGCATTGAGATTGGCGCACGCCTGCGGCGTCGTCTTGAACGGGTAGACGTAGGTCAGCCGCAGCATGTCGAATTCGCGGTAGGCATCCAGGAACAGTTCGCGGGAGTCGCGCGCGCTGAGCTTCTTGTCGGCGTAGTTGTGAAAGCTCTCGATGTTGGTGGCCAGCGCCAGCAGCACCGCGTAGACGGCCGCCGCGAAGCTGATGTCGGCCCGGATGTAGCGGGTCGGGGTGGTGTCGGGCCAGCTGGTGGCCAGGACGTTCAGCAGGGCGAGCCCTCCGGTGAGCACGATCAGCCAGAACCGCCAACGCTTGGCCAGCCTGGAATGGTCCTTGTATTCATCGACGAACGCGTTCGCGCTGGCGACGAATTCGTCCAGCAGGGTGTCGTAATAATCGTCGATCAGGCCCAGCGCCTCTTCGCGGGCCTCGTCGCTCAGCGAGCTCCAGTACTCCAGGGAGGCATCGGGGATGGCGGCCTCGCCGGCCGCCGCGCCGTCCGGCTCGCGGCCGGATCGGACGACAGCGCCGGCCCGGCCACGCTGATCGGCAGGCGTATCGCCCTCGCCGACCGGCACTCCGACCGGGTCGTCGGACAGGGACGAACGGCGGGTGTCGGGAGACTGGTCTGTCTCGGCCATGGCGGTCTGATCGCGAAGAATGCGTTCGAGCGACTTGTAAGGCGCGGGGCACGAAGGCGCAATCCCCACTTCGCGGTTCGAGCCTGGCCGGGAGCGGCGCTTGCATCCGCGCCATCCCCTGCGTTCCGCGAGCCCACCGGCCCGGCGCGTCGCGCCACACGCGGGGACGACGAAAGGACGCCACGGATGGAGACGAGGATGGAGTTCGGCTGGGCCCGCTGGCCGAGGACAGTTGCAGCGCTCGCGGGCGCCAGCTGCGCGTTGTGCGCGGCGCAGGCCCCCGACTCGGTGCCGGCCGCCGCGGCGCAGACCGTGACGGTCACCGCCACCCGGGTCGCGACGCCGCCATTCGACGTTCCGGCCTCCATCGCGGTGGTGACGCTGGCGCCCGACAGCGACCCACGCCCCGGCATCAACATCTCAGAGACGCTGGGCGCCGTGCCCGGGCTGTGGGCGCGCGACCGCCAGAACTACGCGCAGGACGTCCAGATCTCGGTGCGCGGCTTCGGCACCCGCTCGACCTTCGGGATTCGCGGGGTGCGCCTGTATGTCGACGGCATCCCGGCGACCATGCCCGATGGGCAGGGGCAGATCTCCCATGTCGACCTCGGCTCCGCCGCGACCGTCGAGGTGCTGCGCGGACCGTTCTCGGCGCTGTACGGCAATTCGTCGGGCGGCGTGCTGCAGGTCTTCACCGAGGACGGCGCCGGCGCGCCGCGATTGAGCGCGGGCGTCGGCGCGGGCAGCAACGGGCAGTTGCGCTACGACGGCAAGCTCACCGGGACTTTCGGCAACGTCGACGCCGTCGCCAGCGTGTCCCACTTCGAGACCGACGGCTCTCGCCGCCACAGCGCCGCGCGGCGCGACATCGAGAACGTCAAGCTGGCACTGCGCCTGGACGAGCGCAGCAGGCTCACGGTCATCGGCAACGCCGTGCAGCTGCCGCTCGCCCAGGACCCGCTGGGCCTGAGCCGGGGGCAAATGCAGGCCGACCCGCGCGGCGTCGACCCCGTGGCGCTGCAGTTCGATACGCGAAAGGAGTTGAGCCAGACGCAGGGGGGCGTGATCTACGACCTGCGCCTGGACGGCGACAACGCGCTGCGCGCGATGGTCTACGGCGGCCATCGCGACACCACGCAATGGCAGTCCATCCCGGTGGCCGCGCAGTCGAGCGCCCTGAGCCCGGGGGGCGTCATCGCGCTGGGGCGCGACTACGAGGGTGCCGACCTGCGCCTGACGCTGCAGGACCGCGCCGCCCAGCGGCGCTGGTCCCTGGTGGGTGGGCTGGCCTACGACAAGCTGCGCGAACACCGCTACGGGTATCGCAACTTCACCGGGGCGGGCGATTCGCAGGTGCTGGGCGTCGAGGGCGAGCTGCGCCGCAACGAGGTCAACGACGTGCAGGACCTCGATCCCTACCTGCAGGCCGAGTGGCATCCGGGACCCGCATGGACGCTGGACGCCGGCGTTCGCCACAGCAACGTGCGCTTCGTGTCGCACGACGAATACGTGACCGGCACGAATCCCGACGACAGCGGCCGCGCCAGCTATTCGGCGACGCTGCCGGTGCTGGGCGTGCTCTATGCGCCCGGGCCGGGCTTGCACCTGTACGCCACCGCGGGCCGCGGCTTCGAGACGCCGACGCTCAACGAGATCGCCTATCGGCCGGACGGCCAGACCGGCCTGGCCTTCGGCCTGAGGCCCGCGCACAGCAACAACATGGAGCTTGGCCTGAAGACGAAGTCGGACGACGGGGGCGCGCTCGACCTGGCCGTCTTCGGGGCGCGCACCCGCGACGAGATCGTGACGCTGTCCAACACCGGCGGCCGCAGCACGTACCAGAACGTCGCCTCCACGCGCCGGCGCGGGCTCGAGCTGCAATGGCTGCGCCCGCTGCCGCACGATCTGGAGGCGAGGCTGGCGTACACGCTGCTGGACGCCCGCTACGGCGGCGCCTTCCTGGCCTGCACGACGACGCCGTGCCCGAGCCCGGCGACGCCGATCGCCGCCGGCAATCGCCTGCCCGGCGTCGCGCGCCACGCCTTGTTCGCCGCGCTGGCCTGGCAGCCGCCCCGGGGCTGGCGCGCGGGAATCGAGGCGCGTGCGTCGAGCCGCGTCCCCGTCAACGACACCAACACGGACGCCGCCGCGTCTTTCGCCACGGCCAATGTGTGGGCGGGTTACCTGCTGCCCGCCGGCGCCTGGCGCTGGTCGGCCTTCGGCCGCGTCGACAACGTGACCGGCCGGCGCTACGTCGGCTCGGTGATCGTCAACGAGGGCAACGGGCGTTATTTCGAGCCGGCGCCGGGGCGCACGTTCTTCGCGGGCCTGAGCGGCAGCTATCGCTTCTGAGCCGCGCGTGCATGAAAAAGGGCCGCTGCGGCAGCGGCCCTTGCTCGTCGAACCTGCGCGGCAGGTCAGTTGCGGTCGGCGCGCGGCTTGGCGTAGGCCGTGGTCGTGTTGTCCGTCGACGTGTCCGCCGGCGTGGCGGCCAGCGGCTCGGCGGCGGCCGGGGCGGCGGCCGGCGGGTTGTTCCAGTTGGTGGTGCTGGTGGTCGTCGTGCGCGTCGTGCTCGAGGTGTCGGTTGCCGCGCTGGTGGCCGGGACCGTGGCCTTCGGATCGGCGCCCAGGCTGCCGTCGCGCTTGAGCGGCGCTCCGGGCGGCGTGCCGTAGTTGGCGGTGTCGGCCCGGCCGTCGTTCGGGTCGGTCGTCGTGTTCTGTGCCACTGCGACGCCCCCGGCGATGCTCACTGCACCCAGCGCCACGGCTGCCAGCTTCATGATTGCGTTCATCTCGAATCTCCTGTCGTTAGGGTGCCCACACCGGTGGGTGGGCCAGGACCCTGTGCAGCAAGCGGCATGCCCTCGGCCGCGGCGGGGCCGTATGCCCCGCTCGACGGCGGGCGATGCTCTTCCGTGGCCGGCCCGAGCGGGAAGTGCAACGGCGCCCATCGTCTTGCGGAGCACTTTCAACGATCGAAGCTGCGCCAACGATTCGAGCGCGGGCGGCAGGTTGCGTTCACGACGTCCAGGCGCACGGCGACCTCCGCGCGCGGGTGCTCCGGGCGCGTGAACCCGTTCTCGCACGGACGCGGCATGCGCGTCGCGATCGCCGCAGAGGGCGCGCGCTGGACGTCCGTCAAGCCGTGCTGGCGCGTGGCTTGCTGGAGTTGGCCCGGTCCCTTGCTCGGACCGCACATCGACAACAACCATTCGGAGAAGACCCATGACCGATACCACCCTGTCAGGCCGCGACTTGCGGTCTGGCGTCGCCAACGACCATCGAGCGCGCGCCGTGGCCGCTGGCAGCGACGGCGTCGAACGCGCCCATTCCGCCGTCTCGTGGGCCGCGATCCTCGCCGGCGCGGCGGGGGCGGCCGCCCTGTCGTTGATCCTGCTGATTCTCGGCACCGGCCTCGGGCTGTCGTCCGTCTCGCCGTTCGCGGACCGCGGCGCCAGCGCCGAGACGCTCAGCGTGTCGACCATCGCCTGGCTGACGTTCGTGCAGCTCGCCGCATCCGGAATGGGCGGCTATCTCGCGGGACGCCTGCGCACGCGCTGGGTCGCGACGCACGGCGACGAGGTCTTCTTCCGCGACACGGCCCACGGCTTCCTGGCCTGGGGCATCGCCACGCTGGTCACCGCCGCGACGCTGACCTCGGCGATCAGCGCCATCGTCGGCGGCGGTGCGCATGTCGCGGGCTCGGTCGCCGGCGCGGCCGGCACCACCGCCGTCGCGGCCGCAGCGCCCGCCGCCGCCGGCGCTGCCAAGGAGGCCGACGCCGGCAACGGCTACTTCGTCGACAGCCTGTTCCGCAAGCCGGCCGCGAGTCCTGCCGGCGCGGCGCCGGCCGCTCCGGCCGACAGCGCCCAGCCGACCGCCGAAGCGGGCCGCATCTTCGCGGCCGGGCTGGAGGCTGGCGCGCTGCCGCCGGCCGACGTGACCTACCTGGGCCAGATGGTGTCGCAGCGCACCGGGCTGTCGCAGGCGGACGCGGAAAAGCGCGTCAACGACAGCTTCGCCGCCATGAAGGCCAAGGCGGACAAGGCCAAGGCCGAGGCCAAGGAAGCGGCGGACAAGGCGCGCAAGGCGTCGGCCTATGCCGCGCTGTGGCTGTTCGTCTCGCTGCTGGTCGGCGCCTTCGTCGCCAGCTTCGCGGCCACCCTGGGCGGCCGCCAGCGCGACCTCGTCTAACCCTTCGAACAAGGAGATTTCCATGCGCTCACTGCTGTTGTTGTTCCTCGGGGTGCCCATCCCCATCATCATCCTCATCGCTCTTTTCAGCCACTAAACGGAGACATCCCCATGGCAACTGCAACCCGTAAGACCGCGGCCGCCAAGGCCACCCGCAAGGCGCCCGCCAAGACCTCGCGCGCGTCCAGTTCGTCCGGCCAGGACGCCATCGCGCTGCTGCGAGCCGACCACAAGAAGGTCAGCGAGCTGTACGCGCAGTACGAGAGCACCCGCTCGTCCGCCAAGAAGAAGGCCCTCGTGGCCACCATCTGCCTGGAGCTGTCGGTCCATGCACGCGTCGAGGAGGAGATCTTCTACCCGGCCGTGAAGGCCGCGCTGAAGGACAAGGAGATGATTCCGGAAGCGCAGGTCGAGCATGCGTCGCTCAAGGAGCTGATCGCCCAGGTCAAGGACAAGGAGCCCGATGGCGAGATGTTCGACGCCAAGATCAAGGTGATGTCCGAGTACACCAAGCATCACGTCAAGGAGGAGCAGAACGAGATCTTCCCGGCGGCCAAGAAGACGCGCCTGGACATGCTGGATCTCGGAGCGCAGATCGCGGCCCGCAAGGAAGAGCTGATGGCCAATCCCGATCTGCTGGACGCACCGCCCGTCGCCGCCATGGAGTCCATGGAGACCGCCTCGGCGCAGTGAGGAGCCCCGCCGGTGCCGCGCCTGCTCGCGGCATCGGCGCTCGATGCTCGACCGCCGGCGCGCCGGCGGTCGCCACCGCGTCGGTGGCGGCCTGTCGGATGAGAAGTCCCGACAGCGCCCGCGCCCGTTCGTCACCACAATCGCGCCGTCGCCCGGTCCTGCCCCGGACTCGCGCACGCGGCTGTGCGGGCGGCTTCGGGCATGGTGGGCGACAAAAGAGCATTCGACAATGGTGGCTTCGACCTCGAGGATCAAGAGTTTCAGCAACCTTTTGCCGCAGGAGGCCGAACGGCGCGTCGCGCGGCAGGACGGTGACGCAGGGGGGCTGCTGGCGCGCTATCGCGAAGCCGGCTACCTGCAGGCGGCCGTCAACCCGCTGAGCCCCGGGCGGCCGGATGGCGAGGCGCCGACGCCGCAAGCCTTCCGCCATGCGCTGCGCGACGGCCTGGATGTGGCCGGCGCGGATCTGCAGGCACTGGAATCGCGCCTGCGCCAAGGCTATTGCGAGGGGGTGGCCCTGAACGCCGCGCACGTGCGCAATCATGCGCGCGTCGACTGGCTCTACGAACGGCTGGAAGCCCGGGCCACGCAGCCGCGGGCCGATGCCGCCAGGCGGCTGGCCCTCTACGAAATGCTGTTCGCCGCCGAACGCTTCGAACAGGCGATCGCCGCGGAGTATCCGGGCGCCAAGCGTTTCAGCCTCGAGGGCAGCGAGTCCTACATCGTCTTCCTGCGCTGCGCGCTGGAGGCCGCGGCCGCGCACGGTGCCGGCCACGTGGTGCTGGGCATGCCCCATCGCGGCCGCATGAACGTGCTGGCCAACGTCATGGGACTGTCGGACCAGGAGCTGCGTTCGCTCTACACCGATGCGCCGGCGAGCCATCTGGCGGCGTGGGACATCAAGGAACACCTGGGCCTGGCCCGGCGCCTGCGCACGCCCGCCGGCTGGGTGGAGGTGCTGCTGGCGCACAACCCCTCGCACCTGGAAAGCGTGACGCCGGTGGTCACCGGCATGGCCCGCGCGATGCAGGAGCGGGCGGCCGCCAACCACCGCGGCCACGTCGTGCCGGTCATCGTGCACGGGGACGCCTCCTTCAGCGGCCAGGGCATCGTCACCGAGACGCTGAACCTGGGCGGCACGCGCGGCTACGGCGTGGGCGGCACGGTGCATGTCGTGCTGAACAACCAGATCGGCTCGACGGTGTCGAACCTGCTGGACGCGCGCTCGACGCTGAACAGCGCGGACGTCGCGCGGGCCTATGACGTCCCGATCCTCCACGTCAACGGCGACATGCCGGAGCTCGTGGCCCAGGTCGCCGAGCTGGCCGTCCAGTTCAGGCAGCGCTTCCACGCCGACATCCTCGTGGACATCGTCGGCTATCGCCGCCACGGTCACAACGGCCACGACGACCCGCGGGTGACGCAGCCGGCGATGCAGCGCGTCGTGCGCGCGATGCCGACCGTGGTGCAGCGCTATCGCGCGCAGCTGCTCGAGGAAGCCGGCCCGGGGGACGCGCAGATCGCGGCGTGCGAACAGCGGGTGGCCGGTGGACTGTCGCTGCCGGCCTGCGCGGTCGAAGCGGCACCGCCGTCCGCCCCCGGGCCGCATGGCGCGCCCGCGGCGCGCAGCCAGATGGCCTCCAGCGGGGGCGTGGCGTTCGCACGCCTGAAGGAACTGGTGGAGGCCATGTGCACGCCGCCGCGCAATTTCCGCTTGCACGAGCACATCCAGGCGCTGGTGGCGGGTTGGCGCAGCGCCGCCGCGGCGCGTGCCAACGGGGTGGATTGGTGCCTGGCCGAAACGCTGGCCTACGCCTCGCTGCTGACGGCCGACTTCAACGTGCGTCTGAGCGGCCTGGACATCGGGCGCGGCAGCTTCTTTCACCGCCAGTGCGTCTGGCACGACCAGGATTCGATGATCGATGGCGAGAGCGTGCACGTGCCGCTGCGCAACCTGGGCGAGCGGCAGGGCGTGTTCTCGGTGTTCGAGACCCCGCTGTCCGAAGAGGCCGTGCTGGGATTCGAGTACGGCTACTCCGTGATGACGCGGGACACGCTCGTCGTCTGGGAGGCCCAGTTCGGCGATTTCGTCAACAACGCGCAGGTCGTGATCGACCAGTTCATCTGCTCCGGCGAGGCCAAGTGGGGCTACCGCAGCGGCATGACGATGCTGCTGCCCCACGGCAACGAAGGCGGTGGCCCGGAGCATTCGAGCGCCTACGTCGGACGCTTCCTGTCGTTGTGCGCCGAGCGCAACATGATCGTGTGCATGCCCAGCACCTCGGCCCAGATGTACCACCTGCTGCGCCGCCAGATGACCGGCGGCTCGCCCAAGCCACTGGTGGTCTTCACGCCCAAGGGGCAGCTCTACGGCACCAAGGCCAGCCATTCGCCGTGGAGCGACTTCGAGGCGGGCGGCTTCCGCGGCGTGCTGGGCGACATCGATCGCGCCGGCGAGCGGGCAGTCGAACGCGTGGTGCTTTGCAGCGGCAAGATCCATTTCGCGTTGGCGGCCGAACTCGCCGCGCGGCCGGATGCCCGCGTCGCGCTGCTGCGGCTCGAGCAGCTCTATCCCTTGCCGGCGGCCGAGCTCCAGGAGCGTCTCGCGCGCCTGCCTGGCCTGGCGCAAGTCGTCTGGGTGCAGGAAGAGGCGCGCAACCACGGCGCGTGGGCGGCGCTGCGCGAGCCGCTCGAACAGGCGTTGCCGACCGGCTGCCGCCTGCGCTGCGTGGCACGGCCGGAGGCGGCGGCGAGCGCGGGCTGCCGGCGTTCGCTGCACGCGGCGGAGCAGGAGACCCTGCTGACCGCCGCGCTGCGCGACGGACTCTGATGTTCAGGCCGCGGAAGCCGGCTGGCGCGCGAGCAGGTGGATCGGCGCGGCCGACGCGAACGCGAGCAACTGGTCGGCCGGCATCGGCCTGGCGAAGTAGAAGCCCTGCAGGGCGTCGCAGCCCAGCTCGGCCAGGAAGTTCGCCTGCGGCCGGGTCTCGACGCCCTCGGCGACGGTGCGCAGGTTGAGCGCGCGTGCGATGTCGAAGGTCGCGCGCACGATCGCTTCCGATTGCGAGCTGGTCAGCATCTCGCTGGTGAAGGCGCGGTCGACCTTGAGGGTGTCCAGCGTGAATTGCTTGAGGTAGCTGAGCGACGAATAGCCGACGCCGAAGTCGTCGAGCGCGATGGTGACGCCCAGCTTCTTGAGCCGCGCGATCGTCTGCTGGCTGTGCTGGTTGTCCTCCATCAGCAGCGTCTCGGTCAGCTCCAGTTCGAGGCAGTCGGGCGGCAGGCCGGTGTCTTGCAGCACCTCGCGCACGGTGTCCACCAGCGAGTCGCCGGCGAACTGGCGTCCGGAGATGTTCACCGACAGGCCGAGTCCGTCCAGGCCCTGGCGATGCCATTCGGCCATCTGCCGGCAGGCGGTGGTCAGCACCCAGTCGCCCATGTCGGCGATCACGCCGATGCGTTCGGCGATCGGGATGAAGACGGCCGGCGACACCATGCCGTGCACCGGATGTTCCCAGCGCAGCAGGGCCTCCACGCCGACCATGCGGCCGCTGCGGGCGGAGACCAGCGGCTGGTAGTGCAGCCGCAGCTCGTCGCGCTCGACCGCGTGGAACAACGCGCTTTCCATCGACAGCCGGCTGTGCGCGCCTTCGTTCATCTCGGAGGCGTAAGTGACCGAGGCGGCGCCGCCGCGCCGCTTGGCGCGGTACATCGCCACGTCGGCGTTGGCCAGCAGGTTCTCCGGCGTCAATGCGCCGTCGCAGGCGATGGCGATGCCGACGGAGGCCGTCACGTGCAGCAGCTCGCCCTTGTGCGAGAACGGCTGCTTGAGCGCCTGCAGATAGCGCTCGGCGATGGCGCGCGCGGCTTCCGGATGCGGCAGTCCCGGCAGCACGACGACGAATTCGTCGCCGCCCCAGCGCGCGATCGTGTCGCCGGTGCGCGTGCAGGTCGCGAAGCGCGCGGCGACGGCCGCGAGGAGTTCGTCCCCGCTGTAGTGGCCCAGGGCGTCGTTGATGTCCTTGAAGCGATCGAGGTCGATCAGCAGCACCGCCAGCAGCGAGCCCTCCCGGTAGCAGCGCGCCATGGCCGCCGGCAGCCGTTCGTCGAGCATCAGGCGGTTGGGCAGGCGGGTGACGCGGTCGGTGCGGGCCTCCAGGTGCAGCTTGTCCTCCATGCGCTTGCGCTCGTCGATGTTGCGCGACAGGCAGAGCACCTCGTCGTCGCGTGCGCCGACCGTCAGCGCGCGCAGCGCGCTTTCCAGCCAGACGTATTCATCGGAAGCGAGACGCGCCCGGTAGGCGACTGTCGAGGCGACATCGCCCGACACCGCGTCGAACGCCGCGCGCAGCCGCGGCAGGTCGTCGGGGTGGACCAGCTCGGCGATGTTGGTGCCGAGCAGCCCGCGCGCTTCGATGCCCAGCACCGCGCGGCTGGCCGGCGAGGCGAAATGGATGGCGCCGTCGCGGGTGTGCCGGGTGATCAGGTCGGTGGAGCTTTCCGTGATGACCTGGTACTCGCGCATGGTGTCGACCAGCGACTCCTCGCGCTCGTTGAGCCGGCGGGTCAGCGCGTTGAAGGCCGTGGTCAGCGCATGAACTTCGCCGCTGCCGGTGCCGCCCGGCAGCGGCGCGATGCGTCCCTCCGTCGCCGAATAGCCGGCGATGTGCTGGCTGAGCGCGATCAGCGGGCGGGTCAGGTAGCGCGTCAGCCCCCAGATCGCGAACAGCACGCCCAGCGCGGCGGCGGCGAGCGCCAGCAGGAAGTCGCGCACCAGCTTGCCGATGTATTCGTAGGCCTCGTCCTTCGGGTAGATGGCCGAGACGATCCAGCCCGAAGTCTTGATCCGGTGGTAGCTGATGAACGCGGCGCGGCCGCTCTCGTCGATGCTGGACTCGGTGCCCTCGAAGCCCTTCAAGGCGCGATCGAACAGCGAGTTCGTGCCGGCCGCGTACTGCGGCTTGGACAGCCGCCTCGCGTCGGGGTCGATGATGAGCTTGCCGTCGGACGTCACGATGGCGACGTAGCCCGACTGGCCGATGCGCGTGTTGGCGACGCTGCCCAGCATCTCCGGCCGCGTCAGTCCCAGGCTGCCCGTGAGCATGCCCACCAGCTTGCCGTCGTGCGACAGGATGGGCATCGTCAGCACCACCACGTAGTTGCCGTCGCCGGCGTTGGTCTTGAACGGCTCGGAGATCACCGGCCGGTGCGTCGCCAGCGTCTGGCGGATGTAGGGGCGCCAGGTGGCGTCCTGGCCGATGCGGTCCGTGCGATACGGGCGCTCCGCCAGCAGCACGCCCTTGTCGGAGAACAGGAACACCGAGCGGTCGAAGACCGAGGCGAGCCCGTCGTTGCGCTCGAGGGCCTGGCGGGCGGAGCGGAAATCGGCGAGGTCGCTCTCGTCGATCCGCGCCGCGCTGTCGCGCAGGACGTTCTGCAGCAGCTCGATCTTGTAGTCCACGTCCTCGGCGATCCGGCCCACCAGCAGGTCCTGCTCGCTGGAGAGCACGGCGGTCAGCTGGTTGTGGAAGGTCTTGAGCGATACCGACGCCATCGCGGCGACGCCCACCAGGAAGACGATCGACGTCGCCAGCGAGGCGCGCGTGGCAATGCTTTGCGGGATGAGCCGGCGCGGGGCTCGAAGCAGTCTGCGCAGCAGGTCGAAGGACATGATGAGGGCCAGCCGTCGTGTTGGGGTTGAACGGCTTATCGGCCCTGGCCTGTACGGCTGTACCCCGGGGGGTGTCGGGAGTTCTTGTCGAGTGGCGAACCCGCAGATCAACGCCGTTTTTGTCCGCCAATTCGAAGCGTCACCCCGCCGCCAACGCCCTGGGCGCCGGGCCGGCCCGGCTGCCCGGAGTGAGCCGTCCAGCGTCGCCGCGGCGCGGAGCGCGCTTCAATGGCCCTGGTGCGGGCCGGGCTTGCGAACGTGCAGGGTGTGGTCGTCGGCCTTGATCCGGGGGGCGCTCGGAACCGCATCGCCGTGCTCGACCGTGTACTCGCTCGCCACCGTGCCGGGCGGGTGCTTGAACCACCCGGGATCGCGGTAGTCGCCGGGGCGCACGTCGTCGCGCACCTTGACGACGCTGAACATGCCGCCCATCTCGAGCGCGCCGAAGGGGCCGTCGCCGGTCATCATCGGCAAGGTGTTCTCAGGCAGCGGCATCTGCATCCCGGCCATGTCGGACATGCCGCCGGAGCCCATGGACATGTAGTCCGGCACCAGTCGCGCGATGCGCTGCGCGACGCCGCTCTGGTCGACGCCGATGAGGTTGGCCGCGTCGTGCGACATCGGTCCCATCGTGTGATGGGACTTGTGGCAGTGGATGGCCCAGTCGCCGGCGATGGCATCGAATTCGATCGCGCGCATCTGGCCGACGGCGATGTCGGTCGTCACCTCCGGCCAGCGCGCGGACCTGGGCACCCAGCCGCCATCGGTGCCCGTCACCTCGAAATGCGGGCCATGCATGTGGATCGGGTGGTTGGTCATCGTGAGGTTGCCGATGCGCACGCGCACGCGGTCGCCCGTGCGTGCGACCAGCGGATCGATGCCGGGAAAGACGCGGCTGTTCCAGGCCCAGAGGTTGAAGTCCGTCATCTCGCTCGTGCGTGGCGTGGCCGCGCCGGGCGCGATGGCGTAGCTGGCCATGACGAAGGCGAAGTCGCGGTCGACCTTGTGCTGGCGCGCGTCCTTCGGATGGATGATGAACAGGCCCATCATGCCCATGGCCATCTGCACCATCTCGTCGGCATGCGGGTGGTACATGTGGGTGCCCGGGCGCTGCAGCACGAACTCGTGCACGAAGGTCTTGCCGGGCGGGATGTGGGGCTGCGTCAAGCCGCCCACGCCGTCCATGCCGTTGGGCACCAGCACGCCATGCCAGTGCACGTTGGTGTGCTCGGGCAGCTTGTTGGTGACGAAGATGCGCACGCGGTCGCCCTCGACCGCCTCGATCGTCGGGCCCGGGCTGGAGCCGTTGTAGCCCCACAGGTTCGCCTTCATGCCGGGCGCGAATTCGCGCACGACCGGCTCGGCGACAAGATGGAATTCCTTGACGCCGTCCTTCATTCGCCAGGGCAGGCTCCAGCCGTTGAGCGTGGCCACGGGGTTGTAGGGCCGGCCGTTGGGCGGCGCCGGCGGGGGCAGCATCGTCGCCGCGTCGCGGCTGGCCGCCTCGGGCAGCAGGGCGGCACCGGCGCGGCTGACCGCCGCGGCGCCCAGCACCGTCGCGCCCGCGGCCTTGAAAAACGTTCTTCGGTTGCTCATGGGGTGGCTCAAGGATTGGAAGAAGAGGGGCCGCTCGCGGCGGGCGCGGCGCCGGCCATGGCCGACTGCAGGCGGCCGTCGGCGAGCCAGTAGTCGCGCGTGGCCTCGATGGACGCGGTCACGCTCGCGATCTGCTCGCGCGCGTCGGCCAGCAGCTGGAACACGTCGATCAGCATCCCGTTGTAGCGAAGCTGGTTCTCCTGCGAGATCCGCTGGTGCAGCGGCACGACCTCGTCGCGGTAGTGGCGCGCCAGCTCGTAGGCGCCGCGGTAGCCCGCGTGGGCCTCGCGCACCTGCGAACGCGCATCGATCGCGATGGCCGCGGTGCGGTTGACGGACTGCAGGTACTTCGCCTCGGCCTGCGCGCGCGCCGGCCCGCCGAAGTCGAACAGCGGGATGTCGAACTGCAGCTCGCCGCCGCGCTCGTGCGGCGCGCCGCGTTGGCGCTTGTCCTGCCAGCCGGCGGACAGCACGTCGACGAAGCCGCTGGCCTGCGTGAGTCCGAGCTGCTTGGCGGTGGCCTCGGTCTCGCGCCGGGCCGCCAGGACGTCCAGCCGCTGGGCCAGGGCCGCCTGTTCGACCTCGCTCGCCGGGGCGGGCTGGGCGGGCAGGTCGGGCAGGCGGTCCGGCAGGCGCAGCGAGGACGCGGCGTCGCCCAGCCCCAGCGCGCGCACGAGCCGCTCGCGCGCGGCGAGCGCGCGCTGCCGCGCCCGCGCGAGTTCGGCCGTCGCATCGGCCTGGAACGCCTGCTCGCGCATCTGGTCCAGCTTGCTCAGGTTGCCGGCCTGCAGCATGCCGCGCGCCAGCTCGCTCGAGGCGTCGGCCGTGTCCTTGACCTGCTCGGCGTAGACCGTGAGCTGCTGCGCGGCGACCGCCTCGAAGAAGGCCGTGCGCGCCTCGGTGGCGGCAGCGACGGTGTCGGAGGCCGCGCGGTACTGGGCCTGTTCGAAACGCAGCCGGGCGACCTGCGAACGCGCGGGAAGCGTCAGCAGGCCCAGCAGGTCGAACACCACCGAGCGGTCCAGCTCCAGGGCGCCGCCGCCGGCGAGCCGGCCCAGCGACACCACCGGGTTGCGCAGCCGGCCCGCCTGCACCAGCTCCGCCTCGGAGATCCCGAGCTCGCCCAGTTGCGCCTGCAGGTGCCGGTTGTTCAGCAGGGCCAGCTCGACCGCGCCGTCGGCGGACAGTGTCGATCCGAGCAGCTCGGCCACGCGCGCCTGCGCGGCGGCGGTGTCCCTTGCATCACGTTGATAGGCGACGGCGTGGCCGGTGCGCTCGCTGGCGAGCGCGGAGACCTGGCGCATGCCGCCGTCGTCGGAGAAGTTCGCGCAGCCGGCGAGCAGGAGACTGGCGGCGGCGGCAGCCCAGCCGCCAGGCGCCCTCGAATGGGGCGCCCTGGCGGACACCCGGGCGGGTATCGGCCAGCGAAGATCGTGTTTCATGGTTCGAAAGCATCTGAGGCGTCAGCCCAGGGGCTGCGCAAATGCCCGCGCGACAGGCGCGAGCGCGTGCAGGCTTCGCGCGGAAGCCTCGCGGGGTCAGATGCTTCGGGGAGGACGTTCCTGGCCGTCCGACAGGAAGGTCGGGGCCGAGGCCTGCAGGATGGCAAAGCTCGCACCGGCCTGCTCGAGCGCGGCGATGGTCGGCGCGAAGGTCGCGGGCAGCGTCGCGCCGAGGCAGCAGGACGCGCACAAGTTGCACTTGCCGTCATCGCCGTGCTGGCCGGCGTCGGCCAGGGGGCTCGCGTGGCCGATGTGGCTCATGTGACTCATGTGGCCGGCATGGTGATGCCGGGCATGGCCGGCGGCGTGCGCCTCTCCGACATGGGCCGGAGGCCCTTCGCCCGCGCAGGGCAGCGCGGCCGCGATCGCACCCCGGATGGGGAGCAACACGGCCAGCAGCAGCAGCAGCCAGATGCGCAGGGACTTCACGCAGCGAAGGTTATCACCAGTCTCGCGCCCGCACGGCGCGTACGCTCATGTCCGCCGCGTTCTCGACCTCAGCGCGACGAGACGCCCGCCGTCGCCTCGCCGCCCTCCAACGCGAGCGATCCATCGTTGCCCAGGGCCTTGTAGACGGCCACCAGCCGCGTCGCGACCCGGCCCTCGAACTCCGCGACCTGGCGGCGAGCCTCCGCGGCGCCGCGTTCTGCGTCCAGCGTCGGCAGTCCGTCCGCCAGCCCGCCGGCCTCGCGCGCCCGCGCCAGCTCGAGGGTCTCGTCGGCGCGCTGCGATTTCTCGCGCGCGGACGCCAGCGCGAGACGGTCGGCCTGGTACGCGGTCAGGGCGTCGTCCACCTCGTGCCAGGCGCGCAGCACCACCTGTTGCCACGCCGTCGCGGCCTCGCGCTGCTGCAAGGTGCGCAGCGCCACGGTCGCGCGGCGGCGGCCGTGGTCGAAGATGGGCAGGCTGATGGCCGGACCGGCGGACCACTGGCGGCTGCCCCAGTCCGCCACGTCGCCCGCGTGCAGCGCTTCGGTGCCGAAGCTCGCGCCCAGCGTGATGCGCGGGTACAGGTCCGCCGTGGCCACGCCCACGCCCGCGGTCGCCTGCGCGAGGCGGGCTTCCGCCGCGGCGACGTCGGCACGATGGCGCACCAGCTGCGAAGGCAAGCCGGGCGCGAGCGGCGGCAAGGCCAGCGGCGGCGCGTCCGTGGCTGCAAGCATCGCATCGAGAGCCCCGGGCCGCTGGCCGCACAGCAGCGCCAGGCGGTTCAGCGTCGCCGCCTCCTGGGCGCGCAAGGCGAGCACGCGCGCGTCCAGATCGGTGTTCGCCGACTGCTGACGCAGCAGCGTCGTCTCGTCGGCCAGGCCGCCGCGGTGCTGCGCATCCAGCAGGCGTTCCGTCTCGTGGCCGGACGCGGCCTGGGCCTGCACTTGCACCCGCTGGCGCTGCGTCGCACGCAGTTCGAAGTACCCGCGTGCGATCTCGGCCGACAGCGTGAGCCGGGCTTGCTGCAGCAGCGCGCGCTGCTCGTCGCTCTGGGCGCGCGCGAGCTCCTCGGCGTGGCGCACCCGGCCCCACAGGTCCAGCTCCCAGGAGGCGTCGAAGCCCGCCTGCCAGACGTCGAACGGCTGTGCGAGCGCGGCGATCAGCGTGCGCTTGTCGAACGGCCCGCGGCCGCCGATGACGTCGATCAGGCGCGTGGCGCTGCCGTTCTCGCTGAGGCGCTCGCGCTGAACGCCGCCGCGCGCGGCGACTTGCGGGCCATGCTGCGCGGCAACCGTGGTCTCGCTGGTGCGCGCTTCGAGCACGCGCAGCATCGCGAGCTGCAGATCGGGGCTGGCGTCGACGGCCTGGTCGATGAGCCGCGCAAGTATCGGATCGCCGAACGCGGCCCAGCGCTCGGCGGTGCTGGCCGGCGCGGACGCCGCCAGTTCCGCATCGGGCGGCGCGAGCGACGCGTCGCCGGCGTGCCATTCGCGCCAGGTCGCGGGCGCGTCGGGCGTCGCAGGCGACGGCGCCGCCGCCGGACTGGCGCAACCCGACGCGACGATCGCGAGCACGCAGGCGATGGCCGCGGCCGCTCGCAGGGGTGCGCAGGAAGGGGCAGGGGCTCGCATGTCGTCTCTCCGCGCGTTGTTCAAACCAGGCGATGCCGGAACAGCCACGCCGCCAGCGGCATCGTCACGAGCGCGATCGCCGCCAGCGGGATGAAGTCGGGCGCCACGGTGGCCAGGCCCGCACCCTCCAGGTAGACGCGGCGAACCGCGTCGATGCCGAAGCGCAGCGGGTTGACCAGCGTCGCATGGCGCAGCACCGTGGGCATCGTCTCCACCGGCGTGGACAGGCCCGACAGCAGCATCATCGGCATCACCAGAACGAAGGTGATGAGCATGGCCTGCTGCATGTTCCTGGCCACCGCGCTGATCGACAGCCCGATCCCGACCGCCGCGACGGTGAAGAACAGCAGGCAGGCATAGAGCGTGGCGACGGAGCCGGCCATGGGCACGTCGAACCAATAGCGCGTGACCAGCGCCACCAGCGTGCTCTGCACCAGGCCGATGCCGATCGGCGGCAGCGCCTTGGCGATCATGATCTCCACCGGCGAAAGCGGGGTGACCAGCAACTGGTCGAACGTGCCCTGCTCGCGCTCGCGTGCGACCGACAGCGCGGTCAGCAGCAGCGTCTGCAGCAGGCTCAGCGACGCGATCAGCGCCGGCATGAAATTCCAGCGCGTCTCCAGGTTCGGGTTGTACCAGGCGCGCGTGTCCACCTGCACGGGCGTGGCGGCCGGCGCGCCGGCGTTCGCGCGCAGCTGCGCATTGAAGGAGTCGACGACGGCCTGCAGGTACAGGGCGGCGGTACCCGCGGTCGTGGAGTTGCGGCCGTCGAGGATCGCCTGCACGTGGGCCGTCTCCCCGCGCAGCACGCGGCGTTCGAAATCGGGCGGCAGCGCGAGCACCAGCAGCACCCGGCCCTGCTCGACGAGCGGCGTGGCCTGCGCCGCCGAGTCCAGCACCGCGACGCGCTCGAACACGCCGGTGCCGTCGAACTTGGCGACGAGCTGCGCCGCCGACACGCTGTGGTCCGCCTCCACCAGCGCATACGGCACGTGCGACAGGTCGAAGGTGGCCGCGTAGCCGAAGACCAGGCTTTGCACGAGCACCGGCATCACGAGGATCAGGCGGTTGGCCGGATCCTTCAGCACGACGAGCAGTTCCTTGCGGACCAGGGCGATGAGTCGAATCAGGGCGGGGCGCATGGCGATTCCTGTCGTGGCATTCAGGCCAGGCGCTTGCGCGTGGCCAGGCCGGCGGCCACCACGAAGCCGACCGCGTACAAGGCCAGCAGGGCGAGGTTGCGCACGACGACCGACGTCACGTCGCCGGCCAGCAGCAGCGTCTTGACCAGCTCGAGGAAGTGCGTGGCGGGCAGCACCTGCGCGATCGCGCGCACGACCGCCGGGACGTTGCGCAGGTCGAACAGGAAGCCCGACAGCATCATCGCCGGCAGGAAGCTCGCGATGAGCGCGACCTGGCTCGCGAGGAACTGGTTCTTCGTCACGGACGAGATGAGCAGACCCATGCCCAGCGCGACCACCAGGTACAGCATCGAGGCGAGCACGATCAGCGCGACCGAGCCCTCGAACGGCAGGTGGAACAGCCACCTGGCGGCGACCAGGCACAGCGAGCACCCCAGCATGCCCACGCCGAAATACGGAATCATCTTGGACAGCAGGATCTCCAGCGGCCGCGCCGGCGTGACCAGCAGCGCCTCCATCGTGCCGCGCTCCCACTCGCGCGCCACCAGCAGCGAGGTGAGGAAGGCACCCACGAGCGTCATGATCAGCACCAGCAACCCGGGCACGAGGTACCACGTGCTGGTGTTGGCGACGTTGAACCACAGGCGCGACTCGACCTGCACGTGCCCCGGTCGCGGCGCGTTCGCGGCGAGGCCGGCGGGCGGGTCGCGGTCGGGGCCGGCGCCTGCGGCGTCGGCGTCCTCGAGCGTGGCTTGCGCGAGCGCGCCCTGCACGTACGACTGCACGACACGTGCCGTGGCGGCGTCGCTGCCATGCACGACGAGCTGCACGTGCGCGCGCCCCGCGGCGAGCGCGGAGGCGAAGTCCGACGGCACGCGCACGATGCCATCGACGCGGCGAGCCACGATGAGGGTCTCGGCCTCGGCCATCGTCGGCACGAAGACCGGATGGATCCACGGCGTGCGCTGCAGTCCCGAGACGGCCTGGCGGGCTTGCGGCGAGGCGTCCTCCAGCACGACGGCGACCGGCGCGTCGGTGACGTCCAAGGTGATGCCGTAGCCGAACAGCAGGATCAGGGCGATGGGCAGCGCCAGCCCGAAGGCGAGGTTGGCGCGGTCGCGCAGCAGCTGGCGCGTCTCCTTGCGCGTCAGGGAGCGCAGGCGCGACCAGAAGCGATGGCGCGCATCGGCTGGCGGCTGGCGCGCGGCCTGGGAATCGGTGGCGAGGGAAGGTTGCGCGGTTGCGGCGGCGTCGCCTCCGGCCGGCCGGCTCGAACCGCGACGCGCCTGCTCGACGATCGCGATGAACGCCTGCTCCATGTCCGCGGCATCACCGGCGCGCTGGCGGATCTGCCCGGGCGTGCCCAGCGCGAGCACGCGGCCGGCGTCCTGGATGACGAGGCGGTCGCAATACTCGGCCTCCTCCATGAAGTGCGTCGTGACGACCACCGTGGTGCCGCCTTGCGCCAGCGCGGTGATGCGCTGCCAGAAGTCGCGCCGCGCCAGTGGATCCGCGCCGCTGGTGGGCTCGTCCAGGAACAGGATGCCGGGCCGATGCAGCAGCGCCGCGGCCATCGCGAGGCGCTGCCGGTAGCCGCCGGGCAGTTGTGCACTGGGCGTGGCCAGGTGATCTTCGAGCCCGAATTCGTGCGCGACCTCCGCGACGCGTCGCTGCGCCTCGGCCGGCGGCAGGCCGTAGGCACCGGCGAAGAAGGCGAGGTTCTCGGCGGCCGTGAGGTTGCCGTACAGCGCGAACTTCTGCGACACGTAGCCCAGCTGCCGGCGCGCGTGGCCGGGGGCGCTGCGCATGTCCAGCCCCGCCACGCGCAACGAGCCGCCGCTGGGCGGCAGCAGGCCGCACAGCATGCGAAAGGTCGTGGTCTTGCCCGCGCCGTTGGGCCCGAGCAGGCCGAACACCTCGCCACGCCGGACGCTGAAGCTGGTCTGGGCGACGGCGGTGAAGTCGCCGAAGCGGCGCACGAGATCCTTCACCTCGATGACGGGGCGGTCGTCGCCGGTCGTCGTCGCCGGCGCGGGAGGCGAGGGCGCCGGCGCGGCCGGCGCCTGCGTCGCCGCGGCCGGTGCGTTGCGCAGCAGCACCATGAAGCCATCCTCGACCCGGGCCGGCACCGGCTCCAGGGCGGCGGCCGGAACGCCCGCCGCCCGCGCCGCCGCCTCGGGTGCGCCCGCGACGATCACGTGCACGCGCCCGGCATGCGGCACCGCATCGAGCACCGCATCGGGCCGCGCCAGCAAGCGTGCCTGCAGCGCTCGTGGCGGCTCGCCCTGCGGCGGCGTCAGCACGAACGTGCGCCCGTCGGCCACGCGCCGCAGCGTCTCGGGCGCGCCCTGGGCCAGCAGCCGGCCTTCGCGCAGCAGCAGCATCTGCTCGCAGCGCTCGGCCTCGTCGAGGTAGCTCGTGCTGACCAGCACCGACAGGCCTTCGTCGCGCACGAGTTGCTCGAGGATCTCCCAGAGCTCGCGCCGCGACAGCGGATCGACGCCGACGGTGGGCTCGTCGAGCAGCAGCAGGTCGGGCCGCCGCACCAGCGTGCAGGCCAGGCCGAGCTTCTGCTTCATGCCGCCGGACAGCTGGCCTGCCAGGCGCGTGGTGAAGCGCGCGAGGTCGGTCATCTCGAGCAGGCGCGCATAGCGTGCGCGGCGTTCGTCGGGCGCGACGCCATGCAGGTCGGCGTACAGATCGAGGTTCTCCTGCACGCTCAGGTCCTCGTATAGCCCGAAGCGCTGGGGCATGTAGCCGAGCCGGTCCTGCACGGCCTGCGGCTCGCGCGCGACGTCCAGGCCAAGCACCTCGAGACGTCCGCCGTCGGGCGCGAGCAGGCCGGCGGCAAGACGCATCAGAGTGGTCTTGCCGGCGCCGTCCGGGCCGACCAGCGCCGTGAGCGCGCCGGTCGGCACCGTGAAGGACACCCCCGCCAGCGCCTCGACCGGGCGACGCGTCGCGGCGTCGGCAAAGCGGCGCACGACCGCTTCGGCGCGCAGCGCAGGGGCGGCGGAGGGGCGCGCGTCGTGCGACATCGGAGTTGGCCGGCAGCGGCTGCTTCAGTGCGCCGGCGCAGGCGGCGCGACGCCCGAGGCGGAAGCCGCCGCCGGCGGCAGGCGCAGGTGCACCGTCGCCGGCATCCCGAGCCGCAATTGGTCATGCGGATCGTCGACCATCACGCGGACTTCATAGACGAGACTGGTGCGCAACTCCTTGGTCTCGACGGACTTCGGCGTGAATTCGGCCACCGACGAGACATAGCCGACGCGCCCCTCCAGGGCCGCGCCCGGCATGCCATCCGCCGTGACCGTGGCCGCCAGGCCCGGGCTGACGCGCGGCAGCTCCGGCTCCGCGACATAGGTGCGAACCCACTTGGGCCGCTGGATCGCCAGCGTGAAGACCGCGCGTTGCGGCGACGCGATCTCGCCCGGCTCCAGCAGGCGCGAACGCACGACCGCCGCGACCGGCGCCCGCAGCACCGATTCCTCGATCTGGCGTGCGAGCAGCGCGCGCTCGGCGTTGGCCGCGTCCAGCTGGGCCCGTGCCTGCGCGATGTCCTCGCGACGCGGACCTTGGACAACCAGGTGCGCGCTGTCGCGGGCCGCGTCGCGCCGGGCGAGCGCGGCCTTCTGGCGCTCGAGCGCGTTGTCCAGGTCCAGGCGGCTGACGCCGCGGCCCTGCGTGGCGGCGCTCACGTCCTGCAGGCGCCGCAGCTGCGCCGTGGCCTGATCGACATCGGCCTGTGCAGCCGCGACGTTGGCATTGGCCTGTGAGACCTCCTCGGGCCGGCTGCCGGCGCGCAGCCGCTGCAGGGCCTGCGCGGCCACCTCGGCCTGCGCGTCGGCTTGCTGCAGCTTCAGCGCCGGCGTGCGCGTGTCCAGCCGGCCCAGCACCTGGCCGGCGGCCACCTGGTCGCCCTCGTGCGGGCCCAATTCGACGATGCGCTCGCTGGCGTTGAAGGCCAGCGAGACCTGGCGGATGTCGACGTTGCCGGCGAGGTCGAGCCGGTCCGGATCCCAGCGCGACTCGCGGTGCGCATGCCACCACCAGCCGCCCGCGGCGAGCGCCAGCACGACGACCGCCGCGACGGCCAGGGCGGGGCGAGAGTGGGGGCTGTCCATGCCGGCGGCTCCTGATGCGTGGTTCCTGGGCGAGCACCGATCCTAACTCAATTCAAATCCAAATTTGAAGTATGGCGTGTCGAAAGACCCCGGCGCGATTGGCGGTACGCTCATGGCCATGCCCCGCACCGCCGCCCCCGCCGCCAGGACCTCGAGCGCGCGCAAGACGCCGCAGGCCGCGCCCGAGAAGGCCAGCCGCCGTTCGACGCGCTCGGACGGTTCCGACACGCGCCGCCACATCCTCGAGACCGCCGGCGCCGTCTACGCCGAAAAGGGCCATCCGCGCACCACCAGCAAGGAGATCTGCGCGCGCGCCGGCACCAACATGGCCGCGGTCAACTATCACTTCGGCGGCAAGGAGGGCCTGTACGAAGCCGTGCTCATCGAGGCGCACCAGCGCCTGGTGAGCCTGGACGACCTGCAGCGCATCGCGTCCGCCCGCGGGCCGGCGCGCGAGCGGCTCGAGCAGGTGCTGCGGCTGGTGCTCGGGCGCGTGGCCGAGACACGCCAGGCCTGGGCCTTCAAGGTGCTGGTGCAGGAGATGATGGCGCCTTCGCCGCAGATTCCCGCCCTGATCCGGCAGGCCGTGCTGCCCAAGGTGCAGGTGCTTTTCGCCATCCTCGCCGAGCTGCTCGGGCTGCCGCCCGACCATCCGGCCGTGCAGCGCGCCGTCTTCTTCGCGATCGTGCCGGCCATCCTCATGCTCGTGGCGCCCAAGCCGATGCGCCAGCGCGTGCTGCCCACCCTCGACAAGGAGCCGCAGGCAGCGGTGGAGGATTACCTGCGCTACGCGCTGTCCGGGCTGGAGGCGTTGAGGCAGCAGCACCGCCGGTGATTCCGACGCCGCCCACTTGCTGGCAGGCCGGTGATTCAGGCCCCACCGAGAGGCGACACCGGAATGGGCTGCGATGTGCCGATGCATACGAGAACATGCCCGCCCACACCCATCACGCCAACCTTGCCTTCGCACTGCTCCTCGCTTGCCGTCGACACGCGCGCTACCAGTTGCAATTCTTCCATCCACGCCTCCTCAGATGACTGCTTCTTCACCCACCGCCTCCGACATTTCGGGTGATCCTCGTTCCGGCTGGGCCGTCCACCTCAAGCTGATCGGCATGGCGGCACTGTGGGGCGGTTCCTGGCCTTGCGGGCGGGTGCTCGCCCAGGCGTTGCCGCCGCTGACGGCTGCCACCTGGCGCTTCGGCATCGCGCTGGTGCTGCTGGTGGGCTGGATGCGGGCCCGTGGGGGGTTCGAGCGCCTGCGCCGGCTGACGGCGCGGCAATGGTATGGGCTGGCCGCCGGTGGCGCGGTGGGCGTGTTCGGCTATGCCATGTTCTTCATGCTCGGGCTGTCGCATGTCGCGGCGGGTCGGGCGGCCCTGGTGGTGACGACCAACCCGGTCGCCACGACCCTGATCGCGGCCTGGTGGTTCGGGGAGCGGCTGAATTGGCGCATCGGTGCGGGGATGGCGCTGGCGGCGGCCGGGGCGCTCGTCGTCCTGACGCACGGGGCGCCGTGGACGCTGTTCGCGGGGAGCGTGGGCAAGGGTGAGTTGCTGCTGCTCGGCTGCGTCGCCACGTGGGTGGCCTACACCCTGATCGGACGCCGCCTGCTCTCCGGCATCGATGCCCTGACGACGACGACCGTCACGGCGGGCTTCGGCCTCGCCATGCTGTTCGCGGCCACGCTGACTTTCGAAGGGCAAGCCGGCCTCGCCAGCCCGCTTCGTGCGGGCGCGACGGTGTGGGGCGTGATGGGCTTCCTGGCCGCCGGCGCCACCGTGCTCGCCTACGCCTGGTATTTCGAAGGGGTGGCGGCGCTGGGCGCGGGAGCGGCTGCGGGCTACATCAGCCTGGTGCCCGTGTTCGGCGTGCTGTTCGCCACCATGTGGCTGGGCGAACCGGTGGACGCTTCCATCGCCGCGGGCGGCGCGCTGGCGGTCGTGGGCATGGCGGTGATGAACCTGGCCCGGCGTTGATCCTCTCCGCCAGAGGGGGGCGGCCCTGCGTCAAGCCCGCTACGCGCCGGACGCGCGCGTCCGGGCCTAACCGGTCGTCGGCGCCGGCCCCGGTGCCGGCACGTCCAGGCCAGCCCCGAACACCACGACCGCATTGCGCCCCTGCTTCTTCGCAAGATACATCGCTTCATCGCCGAAGCGCAGCAAGTCGCGCGCTTCATCGGCCTGGTCCGGATACATCGCCACGCCGATGCTGCACGAGATCTCGACCACCGAGCCGTCCTCCATCGCGAACGGCCGCTCCATCTGCTCGCGGATCTTGTGCGCGACGTTCACGGCGTCGTCCAGCTTGCCCGAGTCCGGCAGCAGCACGACGAACTCGTCGCCGCCGACGCGCGCGGCGGTGTCGGATTCGCGCAGCGCCGTTCGCATGCGGTTGGCCACTTGCTTCAGGAGCCGGTCGCCCGCGTCGTGGCCGCGCTCGTCGTTGACCTGCTTGAACTTGTCCAGGTCGATGAACAGGACCGAGACCTTGGTGCCTCGGCGGCGTGCGCTCGCCAGGACCTGGTCCATGCGATCTTCCAGCAGCCGGCGGTTGGGCAGGCCCGTGAGGCCGTCGTAGTGCGCCATCTGGCGAATGGCGTTTTCCGCTTCGCGGCGGGCGATGCTGTTGTCGCGCAGGATGGCGATGGCGCCGAGGATGTTGGCCACCTCGTCGCGGTACCTGGGCGCGGGGACGACGATGTCCAGGTTGCCCTGGGCGATGGTGACGATGAGCTCGGTCGTCTTGGCCAGTGGGCGGATCACGCGGCGGTGCAGCAGCACGAGGGTCAGCACGAGCAGGAACAGGGTCAGTGCGCCCCCGGCGGCCGTCACGAGCGCCGAGTTGCGCGCGTGCGCGAGGCCATGGCGGGCGCCGTCCGTCGCGTCCTCCATCAGCACGTCGCGCAGGGTGACGATGGAGTCCATGTCGGGCACGTAGCGCGCGGCGAACTGGGCGGTGTCCACGTCGTAGTTGCCGTCGCGCATGCCGATGGCGGTCTCCTGCTCCACGAAGGGAATCGCCTTGCCGAAGTAGCGCGTCTGCATGTCGTCGATGGCGGCGCGTACGCGTGGACGTGCGGCCGCCGCGGCCGCGAACGCGCTCAGTTGCTGGCGCAGCTGCGCGATGCGGCCGCGCATCTGGTCGATGGCGGCGCGATCCTCCAGGGTCAGGCGCTGCCGCAGCGCCAGCGGTGCCGTGAGCAGCGATCCCAGGCGCCCTGCATATTCGCGCAGCACCGCGGCCTGGCGCGCCGCAACGAGTGAATTGGTCGCGAGGGGGAAGGTGCCGGAGGCGTCGTTCTGCAGCTTGATCGTGGCCGGCGTGATGTCCTCGATGACGGCGAACATCTGGGTGACGGCCGCGCGGATTTCCGCCGGACTGCGTGCGCTTCGCGCCTTCCGGGCCTCGGCGTCGACGGCCTCGCGTGCGAGTGCGAGCTGGCGGCGGGCGCGCTCCATCATCTCGCGCACGCTCGCGCTCGACGCGCCGCCCGTCGAGAGCATGTGCTCCAACGCGTCGAAGGCAGCGTCCGTCTTCTGGCGGAAGGCCTGCAGGCGCTGCCGCTTGGCCGGGTCGCCGGGCAGGTCGTCGCCGAGCACGCCATTGGCCGGGCCCCGTTCGCGCGACGCCATCTCTGCCACGACGAGGGCCGCCTGCAATTGCTGCATCGCCGCCAGGCCCGCGTTGGCCGCGCGCAAGTCCTGCCAGGCGCTGCCGACCACGCTGACGGTCATGGCGACCACGGTCACCGACAGCGCGCAGCTCAGGACCAGGAAAAGACGTCTTAGTTGCACGTTCCTCTTCTCGAATGATTCGATCCGGCCGCCGCTCTGCCGGGTCGCGTCCCCTCGTCGTTGGCCGACCGCAGCGCAAATCGCTCACGATCGGTCGCGACGAGGCGCGCGCTCGAGCCCGTCCGGATGTGTAGCCCCCCTGTTTTCGCGCCCATCGTCTGCCTTCCCGCGCGGGTTGTCCATGCCGGAAAGGCCGATGCTCGCGGCCGAGGGCTCGAATCATCATAGGCAGCGAACAGGACAATCCCGCTGCGGCGGCGGACGGGCCGCGGCGCAAACGTGACGTATGACGCCGACGCCCTCTGTCGGAAGCCGGCGACCGCCTTCAGGGCATCCCCGGGCGGCCGTTCACCGCCCGCGGCGGCCGCGGCTCGCAGCAGCGATGCCCGCCAGTCCCAGCAGCACGAGCGCGGCCGCGGCGGGCTCGGGCACCGGCACCGCACTGAACGCGACCGCCACCTCCTGCCCCGCACCTTCGGTGTACGGCGGCACCGACAGGTATTCCCAGGCCGTCGAGCCATCCGAGAACGGGTTCGCCCAGCTGCCGTCCGCCAACGCGTAGCCGAAGCCGTTCCAGGTCAGCTGCGGGCCCGACATGGAAACAAGGTCGTCCACGGCGTATGGATCGTTGCCGGGGATCGCGCTGTCTGCGGGTTCCAGTCCAGTGATGGCGACACCGTTGCGCAAGCCGGTGATGGCGGTGATCGTGTAGAAGCCGTCCGGGTCGGGCGTGTCCGTCGTGGTGAACGTACCGCTGGCCGCAATGCCGGCGGCGTTGTAGTCCCAGTGCCAGGTGGCGGCCTGCGCTTGCGAGGCGGGCGCGAGCGCGGCGATGGCGAATGCGACGGCGGCCAGGGATCGGATCAGGGTCATGGCTTGTCCTTTGGTTTGCGGTTGGATGTATCGGCTGAGTCTTCGGGCGCGCTGCGCCTGGCTGGCGGCCCCTTCGAGAGCAGCGAGGCATTCAGGGCGACAGCCATCGCCGCCTCTCCGCTCAACAGATCCCGCCAAAGGAGCTCGACCTGCGGCGTACGCTTGCCCTTGGCGGTCAATCGAAAGCCGTCGGCATCGAGAGTGACGGTGTAGTCAACGCCATCGACGTTGACGACCCGCTTGAGTTGCTTGTCGAGGACGGTAGCCACTTGAGTCAACCTTCGCCAGGTGAAGCTGAATTCGAGCGGGTGGTTCGCGAGTTTGACGAATCATCTGCCCACGGCGAGCTCCGAAGATGGCAGTTTCTCGACGGCCGCTCACCCCGAGCAGCCTAGCAGGTCGCCGGTGGACGCGACCGGCACGACCCCATCTCGCTCGAAGAGTGCCTGGAGTACGCCGTCGTCGTCGGGCTTGAAGGCGCGGTTCGCTTTGCCTCAGCCGTCCACCAACCCATAGACCCGTTCGGGCGTGATCCGCGAGAACTCCTTGGACGCGGGCAGCGCCGCCGCGATCGCGAAGTCGGGTTCGGCCGTGTTTCTTCGATGGGTGTCCCCGCAGGGGCGTCCATTCTTGTCGCTCAGCGTCGCCACCAGGGGATGAAGGCCTGCCGCGGGTCTGCGGATGGCGACCGCCACTTCGCCCGAGTTGAGCTTGACGAGGCTTCCCGGCGGATGGGCGCCGAGGGTCTTGATCACGGCCATCGACAGCGCGTCGCCGGGCGCCTGCTGGAACAGCTGTCGGACCGCGTCATTGGGCAGGACGGCCGGACGCCTCGCGCGCGGGCTGATCTTGGCCATGTAGACGTCGACCGCTCGCAGGACGCGGGCGTCTTCGCCCACCTCGCTCTTGCCGCTTGGATATCCGCCTTCCCCCGCGCGTTCGTGGTGGTCGGCGATGACGGCCAGCATGGCGTCGTCGGTGATTCCGATTTCCCGCAAGAGAGCGACCGTCGCGCCAGGATGCGCACGAATCTGCTCCAGCTGCTTCCTGGTCGGCGGGTCGACCTGTTCGGCGATGGTCGCCTGCAGTTCGAGGATGCTCAGGTTCATGGTCAACGCGGCGCGAGCCAGGGACCGCTCCCGGGCCTCGTCCCATCCGAGTTGACGAGCCGTCAGGGTTGCCAGCACGGCGCATTGGATCGAATGGCGCAAGGGGTACAGCGCGAATCGATGGTCTTCCTGGCGAGCGCAGAGAAACAGGGCGATATCGGGATCGCGGTCGAGAAGGGCGCGCAGCGCCTCATGGAAGGGCTCGAGTGCGTCACCTCGCAGTTCGCGGCGGGCCAGCCCTCTGGCGAGCTTGTCGAATTGCCAGAGCAGCCGCTCCCAGCGATCGAACAGCGACAGCTTGGCTGCCACCGGCGGCGCTGCCGCGGCCGCCCGCGCGCTGCGCTGGGCTTCCACGATGGAGCGCTCGGCCCACGCGCCCCGCTCGGTCAGCGCCTCGAACTGCGCCTCGTCCTGAATCACCTGCCCTTCATTCAAGAGCAGGCGCTCCAACGTATCGAGCACCTTGAATGGAAGCGGTTGCCCGATGTGGATCAGGTCCCGGACGTCGGGAAGCGGCACGCGATTCGATTCGACTTTCATGGGCCGATCCTTTCGGCTTGTAACCCCGCTGGTCTCGCCTACAGCCCAAGAGTACGTCCGTTCACGCAGAAATGCGAACCTGCCGGGTCGCCCGCGCGGCCGTCTCCTGCGGCGGACTTCACGAAGCTGGCGCGTGCAGTCAGGCCTGTGGGGGCGATCAATCCAGATCCGCGTGAGACGCGGGCCCGAGGTGGGCCAGCCCCAGCTTCGCATGGCGGCGCTCGGCCAACCGAGCGCCTCGCACTCGAACGGGCGCTAGAGGCGGACGAGGAAGGCAATGCGCTTTGCTCCGGGCACGGGCCTTGCGTTGCTTGTATACAAACAACGTATCCAAGCCTCGCATGCACGACAAAGGGGCTTGCGAAGGCCAAACCAGCGCATGGCAAGCACCACAACCGTTCCCCCGCGTTCGAGCGCAGCGCAGATCGCCGACCAGGTCGTCGACGCGATCCTGTCCGGCCGCATCGCGCCCGGGCAGCGGCTGGGCGAGCAGGGGCTGGCGGGTGTCTTCGGCGTCAGCCGCACGCTGGTGCGCGAGGCGATGGCGCGGCTGTCCGCGCGCGGCATGGTGCAGGTGAGCAGCCGGCGCGGCTGGTTCGTCGTGCAGCCTTCGCGTGCCGAGGCCGCGGACGCCTTCTCGGCGCGCGTGGCCATCGAGACCGGGATGCTGCGCGCGCTGGCCAAGCCGCTGGTCGAGACCCGGCTGGCGCGGCTGAAATCGCACTACAAGGCCGAACGCGCGGCCATCGAGGGCGGGGACGCGGGCCAGCGCAGCTACCTGCTGGGCGACTTCCACGTGTGCCTGGCCGAGTGCGTCAGCGGCCCGCTGCTGGCCGACATCCTGCGCGACCTCACCGCGCGCACCACGCTGGTCGCCACCCTGTTCCAGTCCACGCACGACGCCGCGCAGTCCTGCGACGAGCACGTGGCGATCGTCGCCGCGCTCGAACGGGGCGACGCGGTCGGCGCCGCCGAGCTGATGCGCGTGCACATCGACAGCGTCGCGGCGGCGCTCGGCTCTCCGGCGCCGCAGGCCGATCCGCTGGATCCGCTTCGGCAGGCGCTGCGGGTGCCCGCGCCGGCCCCCGCCGCGCCGCGCCCTGCGCGCCGCCTGTTCACCGAACTGCTCTCACCGACCTCGTCCGCAACGCGTGCGCCTTGATGGCGCCACAAGGAGATCCGCATGAACCTGCAACGACGCCCCTGGCTCGCCCTGACCCTCGCCGCCGCCCTGGCGGCTGTGCTCCAGTCGTCGCGCGCGCTCCCGCAAAGCGCGCTCGACGCGATCGCGGCCAAGAAGGCGATCGCCGTCGCGATCCCCACCGACTTCCCGCCCTACGGCTTCGTCGGCACCGACATGGCGCCGCAAGGCCTGGATGTCGACATGGCGCGGCTCATCGCGACCAGGCTTGGCGCGAGCCTCGAACTGGTGCCCGTGACCAGCGCCAACCGCATCCCCTACCTGCAGACGCACAAGGCCGACCTGGTCATCTCCACCCTGGGCAAGAACCCGGAGCGCGAGAAGGTGATCGACTTCACGGCCGCCTACTCGCCGTTCTTCCAGGCCGTGTTCGCGCCGAAGGCGATGGCGCTGAAATCGCCGGCCGACCTGGCCGGCAAGACGGTGGGCGTCACGCGCGGCGCGATCGAGGACATGGAACTGACGAAGATCGCGCCGGCCGGCGCGGACATCAAGCGCTTCGAGGACAACAACGCCACGGTCTCGGCCTTCGTGTCCGGCCAGGTGCAGGTGATCGCCACCGGCGCCTCGGTGGCCGGCAACATGATGGCGCGCAATCCGCAGCTGGGCACCGAGTTCAAGCTGCTGCTCAAGGACTCGCCCAACTTCATCGGGGTGGCCAAGGGCGACGACAAGCTGCGGCTGAAGATCAACGAGATCATCGCGTCGGCCAAGGCCAGCGGCGAGATCGACAAGCTGTGCCTCAAGTGGCTGGGCCGCCCTGCCGGCGACCTGCCCAACTGACGGCCGAGACGGAAAGGCACCGGCGATGATCCAGCCCGACTTCGCGGCCGTCCTCGCCGACTGGCCGCTGCTGCTGCGCGGCGCGGCGCTCACGCTCGCGCTGACGGCGGTCGCGACGCTTCTTGGCCTGGCGCTGGGCATCGCCTGCGCGCGGGCGCGCACGCACGGGGCCGCGCCCGTGCGCGCGCTCGCGGCTGCGTACGTGGAGCTGATCCGCAACACGCCGTTCATCGTGCAGCTGTTCTTCGTCTTCTTCGGGCTGCCGAGCCTGGGCGTGCGGCTGTCGTCGGAGGCGGCGTCCGTCATCGCGATGACGCTCAACCTGGGCGCCTACGCCGCGGAGATCGTGCGCGCCGGCATCGAGGCGACGCCGCGCGGCCAGCTGGAGGCCGGGCGCAGCCTGGCGATGACGGAACGCCAGGTGTTCCTCAAGGTGGTGCTGCCGCCGGCGCTGGGGCGCGTGTGGCCGGCGTTGGTCAGCCAGATCGTCATCGTGATGCTCGGCTCGGCCGTGTGCGGCCAGATCGCCGCGCAGGAGCTCAGCTACGCCGCGAACCTGATCATGAGCCGCAACTTCCGCTCCTTCGAGGCCAATCTGGTCGCCGCCGGCCTGTACCTGGCGATGGCGATGCTGCTGCGGCAGTTCCTGGGCTGGATCGGCCCGCGCTGGCTGTTCGGGCGCGCCGCGCCGTCGAGGAGTTGAGGTGGTCGAGTTCTCCGTCTGGCAGATCCTGGGCAACCTGCTTCTCGCGGCGCGCTGGACCGTGGCGCTGTCGCTGATCGCGTTCGCCGGCGGCGGCACCGTGGGGCTCGCGCTGCTGGCGGCGCGCCTGCGCGGCTGGCCCGGCGCCGGCGCCGCCGTGGCCGCCTACGTGCAGGTGTTCCAGGGCACGCCGCTGCTGATCCAGCTGTTCCTCGCCTACTTCGGCCTGGGGCTGTTCGGCATCGACGTCTCGCCGTGGATCGCCGCGGGGGGCGCGCTGACGCTGTACGCCAGCGCGTACCTGGCCGAGATCTGGCGCGGCTGCGTGGACGCCATCCCGCGCGGCCAGTGGGAGGCCGCCGACAGCCTGGCGCTGAGTTTCGGCGAGAAGCTGCGCCACGTCGTCGCGCCGCAGGCGCTGCGCATCGCCGTCGCGCCCACCGTCGGATTCCTGGTGCAGGTGATCAAGGGCACGGCGCTGGCGTCCATCATCGGCTTCGTCGAGCTCACCAAGACGGGCACGATGATCACCAACGCGACCTTCCGCCCCTTCGCCGTCTACGCCTGCGTGGCGCTGATGTACTTCGCCCTGTGCTGGCCCGTGTCGGCATTCAGCAAACGACTCGAGAGGAAGATGCGCCGTGACCGTTGAAGCCCCGTTCTCCATCGTCGACATCCGCCAGCTGCGCAAGCGCTATGGCGACAACGAGGTGCTCAAGGGCGTCGACCTCGACGTCCGGCGCGGCGAGGTGATCGCCATCATCGGCAAGAGCGGTTCGGGCAAGAGCACGCTGCTCAGATGCATCAACGGGCTGGAGGAGTTCCAGGACGGCGCGCTGCATGTCGACGGCCAGGCCCTGAAGCACGACGACGCGAAGGCGATGCGCGAGCTGCGCCAGCACGTGGGCATGATCTTCCAGGGATTCAACCTGTTCCCGCACCTGACCGTCGGACATAACGTGATGCTGGCGCCGACGTTGGTGAAGAAGGCGCGACCCGAGGCCAATGCCGAGGCCGCGCGCAAGCTGCTGGCGCGCGTGGGCCTGGCCGAGAAGTTCGACGCCTGGCCCGACCAGCTCTCGGGCGGGCAGCAGCAGCGCGTGGCGATCGCCCGCGCGCTGGCGATGCAGCCCAGCGTGCTGCTGTGCGACGAGATCACCTCGGCGCTCGACCCCGAACTGGTGGGCGAGGTGCTCAAGGTGGTGGAGACGCTCGCCGACGAGGGCATGACGCTGCTGATGGTGACGCACGAGATGAACTTCGCGCGCCGGGTCAGCGATCGTGTGGTGTTCATGCACGCCGGCCGCATTCACGAAATCGGCCCGCCGCAGCAGATCTTCGACGCGCCCAGGACTGCGGAGCTGCAGCAGTTCCTCGCCCGCTCGCATTAGCCTGGCCACCGCGCAAGAAGGCGCCAACTCCGCGCGCGCGGCTACTGGCCCTTCAGGCTCGCCAGTCTGGCTTCCACTTCGCGCTTGCCGATGCCTCGCAGTGTCGCGATGGCCGCCAATGCCTGCGGCCTGGGCTTGGTCTTGCCGCTCTCCCATGCATAGATCGACTGGCCGGTCGCGCCGACGAGGAGCCCGAAGTCGGCGGCTGACAATCCGAGGCGCTGGCGGTTGGCGGCCATTCCCTTGGCGCGGAAGCGAAGCCCCGACGGATCCGGCCCTGTGGACTCGCTGGACGGCTCGGGCCTGGCCCGGGTCTGACTGGCTTGCGAACCCTTGGCGAGTCGCTTGACAGAGGCCTCCAGGTCCTTGATGCGACGCTTCAGTTCGACGATTTCAGAGCGCTGCGCGGCGACTGCCTTCTTCAGGCCTTCGCTGTTGCCGCGCAGCTCCTTGCGCGCGAGCCTGGTGATTTCAGCTTTGAATACGGTAGCAAGATTGGGCATGCGCCTTCGGCCCTCCGGTGGCCACATCTGAGACGGTGCCGCAGTGGCCAGATCAGGATCTGCCCTGCGATCTTCATGGCGTCGTCTACTTCGATCCCTAGAGGCTGAACTGTACTCTCCAGCTTCGTATCGCCCATTAACAGCGGACCGCGCGCTCGTGAAGGGATCGCGACGGTGATTTTGTACGGGTTACTTTCTATTAGTTCGGCCATCGAACCAATTTAAGCTTAAATCGCCTGGGCCGGGTCGGCCTGCGACGAGTGTTGCTCGAACGTCGCGCCCCCGGGACGTGCACCGCGTGAGCATTTCAGCGGACATCGCGCCGCCCGCCGACATCTACAAGACCTGGAGACAAGCAGTGAAGTTCTGCCGCAGACTGGCCCGCGTCGCCCGGCCAGCCGACATCGCATGCCACGCGCACGAGCCGGCGCCCAGCCGACCATTGCCGCTGCGCGTGCTTGCACTGCGGCTGGGCGCCGTCGCGCTCGCGCTCGGGGCGGGAGGCGCCGGCACGGCCTTGGCCGCTCCGTCGCAAGCGCCGGTCGAAGCGGCGCTGACGGTGGCGGACGAAGCGGCCGGGCCGCCCATCGCGCCGGAGATCTATGGCCAGTTCGCCGAGCATCTCGGCGGCGGCATCTACGGCGGCCTGTGGGTGGGGCCCGGGTCGGCGATTCCCAACGTCCGGGGCTGGCGCAAGGACGTCGTCGGGGCGCTGCGCAAGATCCAGGTGCCCGTCGTGCGATGGCCCGGCGGCTGCTTCGCCGACGACTACGACTGGCGCGACGGCATCGGCGATCCGGCCAAGCGGCCGGTGCGCATCAACAAGATCTGGGGCGGCGTCGCCGAGACCAACCGCGTCGGCACGCATGAGTTCATGGACCTGCTCGGCCAGCTCGATGCCGAGGCCTACCTGGCCGGCAACATGGGCTCGATGTCGCCGCGCGACATGGCGCAGTGGCTGGAATACATGACGTCCGACAGCGCCTCCAGCCTGGCGCAGGAGCGCCGCCGCAACGGCCGCGCCCAGCCGTGGAAGGTCAAGTACTTGGGCATCGGCAACGAAAGCTGGGGCTGCGGCGGCGACATGCGGCCGGAGTACGAGGCCGACGTCTACCGGCGCTACGCGATGTTCCTGCACGCGCCGGTGGTGCGCGTGGCGTCGGGCGACGGCGAAGGCAACGCCCACCTGACCGAGGTGATGATGGAGCAGGCCGGCAGGCAGATGGACGCGCTGTCGCTGCACTACTACACCGTGGCCGGCCCGTGGGAACACAAGGGCCTGGCCACCGGCTTCGACGCCGACCACTGGGCGCTGGCCTTGCGCACCGCCCTGGGCATCGACGAACGCATCGCCTCGACCAGCCGCATCATGGACAAGACCGACCCCGCCAAGCGGGTCGCGCTGTTCATCGACGAATGGGGCATGTGGGACGACACCGAACCTGGCACCAACCCGGCCTTCCTGTTCCAGCAGAACACCTTGCGCGACGCGCTGGTGGCCGCGCTCAGCTTCAACATCTTCCAGCGTCATACCGATCGCGTGAAGATGGCCAACATCGCCCAGATGGTCAACGTGCTGCAGGCCCTGGTGCTGACCGACGGCCCGCGCATGCTGCTGACGCCGACCTATCACGTCTTCGACATGTACCGGCCGTTCAAGGGCGACACGCCGGCCAAGGCCAGGCTCGATACGCCGTCCTGGCGCCAGGGCGACGTCGAGCTGCCGGCCGTCGATGCCACGGTCGGACGAAGCGCCGATGGACAGGTTCACCTCGGTCTGGTCAACCTCGACCCGCAGCGCCCCGCTCGCGTGCGCACGAACCTGAAGGGCGCGGCGGCCGGGTGGTTGCTCACGGCCGACGCGATGGATGCGCACAACACCTTCGCCGAGCCGCGGGCGCTCGCGCCCGCGCCTTTTTTGGCCGGCACGCCGGGCGCGGACCTCGTGATCGAGCTGCCGCCCAAGTCGGTCGCGGTCGTGACGCTGGCTGCGCCCCACTGAACATCGCGAGGGACGGGAATGAAGATTTCGCGCAGGAGCTTCCTGGGTTCGACCGCCGGCATGGCTTCGGCGCCCCTGGCCCGGGCGATGGCCGACGCGCAGCCGGGCGCCGCATTCCAGCCGACCTGGGCTTCGCTGGTCGACGGGTACCAGGCGCCGGACTGGTTCCGCGACGCCAAGTTCGGCATCTGGGCGCACTGGAGCGCCCAGTGCGTGCCCGAGGCGGGCGACTGGTACGCGCGCAACATGTACCTGCAGGGGCAGCCGCAGTACGAGCACCACCTCAAGACCTACGGCCATCCCACGCGCTCCGGCTTCATGGAGATCCAGAACCTCTGGAAGGCCGAGCGATGGGAACCCGAGGCGCTGATGGACCTCTACGCGAAGGCCGGCGCGCGCTACTTCGTGGCGCTGGCCAACCACCATGACAACTTCGACGCCTACGACTCGAAGTTCCACGCCTGGAACTCGGTGCGTGTCGGACCGCGGCGCGACATCGTGGGCACCTGGGCGAAGGCCGCGCGAGCGCGCGGATTGCGCTTCGGCGTCAGCAACCATTCCGCGCATGCGTGGCACTGGCTGCAGGTCGCCTACGGCTACGATCCCGAAGGCCCGCTCGCGGGCCAGCGCTACGACGCCTGGCGCCTGACCAAGGAAAACGGCCGCGGGACCTGGTGGGAAGGCCTGGATCCGCAGGAGCTCTACACCGGCCGCAGCATCGTCATCCCCGACGGCTTCACGACCACGCGCAGCGCACAGCAGTGGCACGGCGAGAACACCGGCTATTGGGACGAGAAGCCGCCGGCGGCCAACCCCGCGTTCGTGCGCTCGTGGTCGCTGCGCGCCCGTGACCTGATCGACAGCTACCGCCCCGACCTGGTCTATTTCGACGACAGCGGCCTGCCGCTGGGCCAGGCGGGCCTGGACATCGCGGCGCATTACTACAACGCGAGCCTGGGATGGAACGGCGGAAAGATGGAGGCCGTGATCAACGCCAAGCTCATTCCGCCCGAACGCCGCGCCGGCCTGGTGGAAGACGTGGAACGCGGCTTCAAGGAAGGCATCGAGCCGTTGCCGTGGCAGACCGACACCTGCATCGGCGACTGGCACTACAACCGCGCGCTGTTCGACAACCACCGCTACAAGTCCGCGCAGACGGTGATCCACCGGCTGTGCGACATCGTCTCCAAGAACGGCAACCTGCTGCTGTCCATTCCGGTGCGCGGCGACGGCAGCATCGACTCGGACGAACGCGCGGTGCTGGAGTCACTGGCCGAGTGGATGGGCCGCAATGGCGAGGCGATCCACGGCACGCGTCCGTGGCGCAGCTTCGGCGAGGGCCCGACGCAGGTCGCGGGCGGGATGTTCAGCGAGGGCCAGGGGCAGTCGTTCACCGCCGAGGACGTGCGTTTCACAACCAAGGCGGGCGCGCTCTATGCGATCGCGCTCGGGTCGCCGCGTTTCGGACCGCTGACGATCCGGTCGCTGGCGCAGGGCTCGGCGCTGGCGCCCGGCGAGGTCGCCGGCGTGCAAATCCTCGGCGTCGGTGCTGTTGCCTTCACGCGCAACCGCAAGGGCCTGGAAGTGCAGGTGCCCGAAGGGCTCGCCAGCGCGCCGGCGATCGTCGTGAAGATCGACGGTCGGGGGCTGGTGTGATGAAGCCGAACGCCACGGGGGCCGGGCGACACCAAATCCTGCGCTCTCTGGCCGCGGCCTTCGTCGTGGCGTTCGTCGCCACGGGTGCGGCGTTCGCCGGCACGCGCGAGCGCCTGTCGCTGGACGCCGGCTGGCTGTTCCACCTGGGCGACGTGGCGCCGCCGGCCGTCAAAGGCCATGGCATGAGCTATGGCAGCGCCAAGGCCGGCAGCGCCGGCGGCGCCGCGGCGACCGACTACGACGACTCGGACTGGCGCCGGCTGGCCCTGCCGCACGACTGGGTGGTGGAAGGGCCGTTCGATCCGGGCGAGAACGCGTCGCAGGGCTACCGGCCGCGCGGCATCGGCTGGTACCGGCGCTACCTCGGCGTGCCGGCGTCGGAGCGTGGCCGCCACATCGAGCTGCAGTTCGACGCCATCGCCACGCTGAGCCAGGTCTGGGTCAACGGCATCGTCGTCAATCGCAACTGGTCGGGCTACAACGGGCGCAACATCGACATCACGCCCTACCTGCGCTATGGCGAGGACGTCAACACGATCGCGGTGCGCGTGGACGCCGACGCGCAGGAGGGCTGGTGGTACGAAGGTGCGGGCATCTATCGCCATGCCTGGCTCGTCAAGCGCGATGCGGTGCACATCGCCACCGACGGCGTGCACGCCGATCCGGTGCGCCAGGGCGAGCGATGGGCGCTGCCGGTGAGCGTGGACGTGGAGAGCAGCGCCAAGGCCGCGCATGACGCCGAGGTCGAGGTGAGCCTGCTCGACCCGGCCGGCCGCGAGGTGGCCAAGGGCAGGGCGCCGGTGCATGTGGACGGGCTCGACGCCGCCACCGCGCGCGTCGAACTGGCCGTGGGCAAGCCCGCCTTGTGGACCCTGCAGCAGCCCGCCCTGTATCACGTGCGCTGCGTGCTGCGCGACGGCCATGGCGAGCTCGACCGGGTCGAGGTGCAGACGGGCTTTCGCACCTTGCGCTTCGATGCCGATCGCGGCTTCTTCCTCAACGGGCAAGCGCTCAAGCTGCAGGGCGTGGCGATCCATCAGGACCACGCCGGCGTCGGCGTGGCCGTGCCCGAGTCGATCTGGGAATTCCGCCTGCGCCAGCTCAAGGCGATGGGCGTCAACGCGGTGCGCTTCGCGCACAACGCGCCCGCCGCCGAGGTGCTGGACCTGGCCGACCGCCTGGGCCTGCTGGTGATGGACGAGAACCGCAACTTCAATCCGTCGCCCGACTACATGCAGCAGCTGACCTGGCTGGTGCGGCGCGACCGTAACCATCCCAGCGTGATTCTGTGGTCCATCTTCAACGAGGAGCCGCTGCAGGGCAGCGAGGTCGGCTACGAGATGGCGCGCCGCATGGTGGCCGAGGTCAAGAAGCTGGACACCACGCGCCCGGTCACGGCCGCCATGCACGACGGCCTGTTCGGCGACGTGAACGTGACGCAGGCCGTCGACGTCGCGGGCTTCAACTACCAGCCCTGGGCCTACGACCGCTTCCACAAGTTGCATCCGGCGCAGCCGCTGACCAGCACCGAGGACACCTCGGCCTACATGACGCGCGGTGCCTACGACAGCGACCGCGAGCACCATGTCCTGGACAGCTACGACGACGAACCTTCGGAGTGGGGCGCGACCCACCGCAAGGCCTGGCGCGCGATCGCCGAGCGTCCGTTCGTCGCCGGCAGCTTCGTGTGGACCGGCCTGGACTACCGCGGCGAGCCCACGCCGTTCGAGTGGCCCAGCGCGAGTTCGTTCTTCGGCGCGATGGACCTGTGCGCGTTTCCCAAGATGGCGTTCTGGATCCACCAGGCCCATTGGGTGAAGGATCGCCTGGTCCTCAAGCTGGTGCCGCACTGGAACTGGGCGGGCCGCGAGGGCAAGCCCATCCGCGTGATGGTCGCCACCAATGCGCCGCGCGTGCGCTTGCTGCTCGATGGCCAGCCGGTCGGCGAGGCCGACGTGGACCCCATCGACATGGTGACTTTCCAGGTGCCGTACGCGCCCGGCCGCCTCGAGGCGGTGGCGCTGCGCGACGGCAAGGAGCTCGGGCGGGATGCGGTCGAGACCAGCGGTGCGGCCGCGCGCCTGGTGCTCACGCCGGACCGCGCCGCGCTGGCAGGCGACGGCCTGGACGCGGTGCCGGTGACGGTCAGCGCGGTCGATGCGCAGGGCCGTCCGGTGGCCACCGCGAACCTGCCGGTGCACTTCGAGATCGAGGGTGCCGGCGGCATCATCGGCGTCGGCAACGGCGACCCGAACTCGCACGAGGCCGACAAGGGCAACGACCGCAGCCTGTTCAACGGCCTCGCGCAGGTGATCGTGCAGTCGCGCCGCGCGGGCCAGGGGCCGCTCACGCTGCGCGCGACCTCGCCGGGTGTGCAAGGCGCGGTGGTGGTGGTCGACGTCAAGGCCGTGGCGCCGCCGCCCGCCGTGCCGGCGGCCGAGCCGTTCAGCAGGATCGGCGGCTGGCGCATCGCGCCGGCGCAGGCCGAGCGTCCCGACCCGGGCATGGCCCCGAGCTATGGCGACATGAACACCTGGGGCTGGGGCGAGCCGCCGATGAAGCAGGAGCCCGAGACGCCGCCCTGGCGCGTCTACCGCGCGTCGTTCGGCGTGCGGGCCGATCGCAACGACGGCCGTGGACGCCTCCTGTTCCGCGAGATTGCGGGCCGTGCGCAAGTGTGGGTCGACGGCGTCAAGCTCGGCGAGAAGACGGACCCGGCGCCTGGTCCGCTCACGCTGGCATTGCCCAAGGGCGCCGCATGGCGCACGCTCAACGTGCTGGTGCAATCGCAGCCGGGACAGCCGTCCGGATTGGTCGGCCGCGTCGTGGTGGAGCCGGCACGATGAGGGCCGCGGGGACCTGGGGGGCCTGCGCGCTGGCGCTCGCCTGACGCCGCCTCAACGGAAGACCAGCTGCGCGAAGCGGTAGAAGTTCTCCGCCCAGCTCTCGCGGTCGTGCCCATGGTCGTCCACGTTCCACAGGTGCGGGACGGCGCGTTGCACCAGCCCGCGGTGCACGGCCTGGGAGACGGCGATCAGGCCGTCCTGGTTGCCGCACGACAGGTACAGCAGCCTGAGCGCCTGCCGTGCCGAGGCCGCATCGGGCACCAGTTCCGCGATGCTCCGCGTGTTGGGCGCCGGAGAGAAGGCGCCGACCCAGGCGAAGCGGTCCGGATGCGCCAGGCCGAAGTTCAGGGCCTGGCCGCCGCCCATCGACAGGCCGGCGATGGCACGGTGCGCGCGGTCGGCGATCGTCGGATAGCTCGTGTCCACCGCCGGAATGAGGAAGTCCAGCAGGTCGCGCTCGAACTTCTCGAAGCCGGCGGCGTTCGACGGCGTGAACACCTGGTCGGCAGCCGGCGGGCTGTCGTCGGGCAACGCCCGTCCGTTGGGCATCACCACGATCATGGGCAAGGCGCGCGCAGAGCCCTCGAGCTTGTCGAGGATGGCGGACGCACGTACATAGCCGCCCCATTCGTCCTGGTTGCCCGCGATGCCGTGCAGCAGATACAGCACGGGGTACCTTCGGCCGGCCTGGTAGCCGGCGGGCAGGTAGACCCGGGCCAGGCGCTCGGTGCCGGTGACGCCCGATCGATAGTGCAGGTTCTCGACGCGCCCCGGCGCCACGCCCGGCGCGGGATCGGCGAATTCCGGCGGCGGCGCGGGGAACGCGCGCACGTCGTCGGGCGCCAGCGAGATCGGGCCAGAGAAGTCGATCCGGGCCTGTGCCGGACTCGTGGTCCCGCTGTCGCGTGCGGCGGCGCAGACGACCGTGGCGAGCAGCAGGATCGAGAGCAGGGGAAGCCGCAGCATAGAGCCGTTCGGCGACGCAAGCTTCAGGCCGCTAGGTGTTTTCCTTGACGCTTTCATTCGATAGTCAAACTATTATCCTGTACACGTGATTTAACGCCAAATCAACTTCCCGCGCAACGTCGCCTGTGACTACCCCATCGGGTACTCCGCGCCACCCAGCTGGTGTCCATGCTCGCCTTTGTCCGCCTTCTCCGCACCGTCCTCCACAAGTCCGGCCGTGGTTCCGAAAGCCTGGCGCGGGCACCGCTGCGCCTGAGGGCGGGCGTGTTCACCGTCGCGGCCGCCGGTCTGCTGGCCGCCGCCGCGCCGGCGTTCGCGCACGAGACGCTGAAGCTGGACGCGCCCAAGCCGGTGCTCGCGGCGACGCCGCCGATGGGCTGGAACTCGTGGAACAAGTTCTCCTGCAACGTGAGCGAGCAACTGGTTCGCCAACAGGCCGACGCGATGGCGGACTCCGGCATGAAGGAGGCGGGCTACCGCTACATCGTCATCGACGACTGCTGGCAGAAGAGCCGCGACGCCGACGGCAACATCGTCGCCGACCCCGAGCGCTTCCCCGGCGGCATCAAGGCGCTGGCCGACTACGTGCACTCGAAGGGGCTGAAGTTCGGCCTGTACTCCGACGCCGGCTCGCTCACCTGCGGCGGGCGCCCGGGCAGCGCCGGCCGCGAGTTCCAGGACGCGAGGCAGTACGCCAAGTGGGGCGTCGACTACCTGAAGTACGACTGGTGCAGCACCGGGCCCCGCAATGCCGAGGCGGCCTACACCATCATGGCCAAGGCGCTGCGCGAATCGGGCCGGGACATCGTGCTGTCGATCTGCGAGTGGGGCAACAACCAGCCCGAGCGCTGGGCCGCGAACGTGGGCCACCTCTGGCGCACCACCGGCGACATCTACGATGGCTGGGAAGGCACCAAGGCCTGGGCGCTGGGAATGGTCAACATCCTGGACCTGCAGGCCGAGCTGTGGCGCTACGCCGGGCCGAACCAGTGGAACGATCCCGACATGCTGGAGGTGGGCAACGGCGGCATGACGACCACCGAATACGAATCGCACTTCTCGCTGTGGGCCATGCTGGCCGCGCCGCTGATCGCGGGCAACGACCTGTCGAAGATGGATGCGGACACGCGCCGCATCCTCACCAACGCGGACGTCATCGCCATCGACCAGGACCCGCTGGGCCAGCAGGCGCGTCGCATCTGGAAGCAGGGCGATCTCGAGATCTGGGCGCGGCCGCTCAAGGGCGGCGAGCACGCGGTGGTGCTGTTCAACCGCGGCGCCATGCCCGCGGGCATGAGCGTGGACTGGGACCAGCTGAACCTGCCCGCGGGCCTCAAGGCCGACGTCAAGGATCTGTGGAGCAAGAAGGTCACCAGGCATGTGCGTGGCCGCTTCAGCGGCACGGTCGCGTCGCACGGCGTACTGATGGCGCGCATCACGCCGGTGCTGTGACGGCACATGCCGGGACTGCGGCACGCTGGAGCTGGCCGGGCCGGATCGAACGCACGGCGACCGTGCAACACCGCGGCCGCGCGCTGACGCTGCACCTGGGCGATGACACGCTCGAGTGATGCGCCGGATGCCGGCATGAAAGAACCCCACCTCATCGGACCCATGAAGACGACTGCCCTCATGAACAAGACTGCCATCCCCTTGCTGCTGGCCCTGCTGGCCGCGACCGCCCAGGCCGAGGTGCGCCTGTCCGAGGTGTTCGGCGAGCACATGGTGCTGCAGCGGGACCGCCCCATGAACGTGTGGGGCCACGCCACGCCCGGCCAGACGCTGACCGTGGAACTGGCCGGCCGCAAGGCCAGCACGCGCGTGGGCGCGGACGGCCGCTGGCGCGTGCAACTGGCCGCGCTGCCGGCCGGCGGCCCGCATCGGCTGCGCGTCAGCGGTGACCAGACGATCGAGCTGGGCGACGTGCTGATCGGCGACGTCTGGCTGCTGGGCGGCCAGTCCAACATGGAGTTCCCGCTGGCGGCGACGGACACCGGCCCCGAGGAGGTCGCCTCGCCGCAGGACCCGCAGCTGCGCCACCTGCGCGTGCCCTTGCGCGCGAGCGTGCTGCCCGAGGCCGAGATCGCGCCCGCGCCGTGGGTGGTGGCCGAGCGGGGGCAGGTCGGGGAGTTCAGCGCCATCGGCTACCACTTCGCGCGCGAGATGCAGGCGGTGCAGGGCGTGCCCATCGGCCTGATCGACACCGCGTGGGGCGGCTCCATGCTGGAGACGTGGGTGCGCCGCGACGTGGCCTTGCAGGATCCCGATCTCGCGCCCGCGGTGCGCGCGCTGCCGGCCGACAACGAGACCCTCAGTGCCGCGGTGCGCCAACGCCTGTCCGCCGAGGTGACCGCCTGGCAGCCGGGGTTGCCGGTGGAGGGCGTGGACGCCTCGAGCTGGTCCGCCGCCAAGGACATCGACGCCCAGTGGCCCACGCTCCAGGCACCGGGCCTGTGGGAAGGCCAGGGCCTGCCCGACCTGGACGGCGTCGTCTGGCTGCGCAAGCAGGTCAGGCTCAGCGCCGCGCAGGCGCGCGGGGCGGCCCGACTTCACCTGGCCAAGGTCGACGATTGCGACGAGGTGTGGGTCAATGGCCGGCGCGTCGGCGGCCAGTGCGGCTACAACCTGCTGCGCGAATACGCCTTGCCCGCCGGCCTGCTGCGCCCGGGCGCGAACTGGATCGCCGTGCGGGTGACCGACACCGGCGGCGGCGGCGGCATCTACGGCGATGCCGCGACGCTTCGCCTGGATACGGCGGCGGGTACCGTCTCGCTCGCCGGTGCCTGGCGGGCGCGCGTCGAGCAGATGCAGGCCGCGGCGCACCCCAGCGCCAACGACGCGCCGACGCTGGCCCACAACGGCCTGATCGCGCCGCTGCAGGGCCTGGCCGTGCGCGGCGTGCTCTGGTACCAGGGCGAGACCAACGCCGGGCGCGCGGCCGCCTACGCGGATGGCTTCGGGCAGATGATCCAGGACTGGCGCAGCCAGTTCGGCGATCCCGACATGCCGTTCCTGTTCGTGCAGCTGGCCGCCTACATGCCGCTGGCGGACAACCGGCCCGGCGCCGGCACCTGGCCCGAGCTGCGCGCGAGCCAGGCGGCGGCACTGGCGCTGCCGCACACCGGCATGGCCACGGCGATCGACGTGGGCAACGCCGACGACATCCACCCGCGCGACAAGCGCACCCTGGGCCGCCGCCTCGCCGCACTGGCCCTGCACGAGCTGGGCCTGCGCGCGGCCCCGGCCGGCGGCCCGCACCTGCTGGGCCACGAGAGCGCGGGCAGCGAATTCGAGCTGCGCTTCGATGCCACCGCCGGCGGCCTGCGCACCGCGCGCCCCGGCGAGGCGCCGCGCGGCTTCTTCCTGGCTGGCGCCGATCGCCGCTGGGTGCCGGCGCAGGCGCGCCTCGATGGCGATCGCATCGTGCTCACCAGCGACGCGGTGCCGGCGCCGGTGGCCGCGCGCTATGCCTGGGTCGACAACCCGAGCGAGGCCAACGTGGTGGGCGGCGACGGCCTGCCCTTGCCGCCTTTGCGCACCGACGACTGGCCCTTCGAGACGGCCGGCAAGCGCTACGAGCGCTGAGGTGCGCACCAACGCAGCGCCGGCGTGCACCGCTTTCGCTCGAACTGCGATGCGCAACAGTAACGGTTGGTGAAGCCTGTGTTTGCGCGATGACAAGTCATGGCCACGAAATAACAACGTTGTTACCGTGCTGCATATAGCGCCACATCACCTACAAAGCGAATGAACGAATCGAAGATCGACGGCATGCGGATGCAACACCCCGCATTGCCGGACCGCGCGCGGCGTGCCTTTTCACTGGGGTTGGGCCTGTTCCCGATGCTTCCCCTGCTGCCTGGCTGCAGTTCGAATCCCGACGAAGCCGGCGCCCCGGCGCCGGCGCAGGCTGCGCAGGGGAATGCGAGCGCGGCCCCGGCCGCCTCTTCAGCCTCATCAGCCATCTCCGCGGCGGCGCCGTCCGCGCCCCCGACCGCGACGACGACGACGACGACGACGGCGGCTGCACCGGAAGCGGCCTCGGTGAGCGGCGTTTTCCGCCACCCTGGGCTGCTGGTCACCGAAGACGGCTTCACGCGCATCCGCCAGCTCATCGCCGCTGGCCAGCAGCCGTGGGCCGACTGGTGGAACAAGTTGTGCAACGACCGCGTCACCAGCCTGGACGCCAAGCCGAATCCGCTGGCCGCCGTCTACCGCGCCGACAACAGCAAGTTCGCGATGTACCGCGACATCCAGCGCGCCTGGTGCCTGGCGATTCGCTGGCGCCTGTCAGACGACACGCGCTATGCCGACAAGGCGATCGAAACGCTGGATGCCTGGGCGAACACGCTGCAGGAGATCGGCACCGTGCCCCCGGGATCGACTGCCCACGACGACCATACCTTCATCCTGCTGGCCGGCATGCAGGGCCACCAATGGGCGCAGTCCGGCGAGATCATGCGCGGCTACAGCGGCTGGCCGCCGGAGGCGCTGGCGCGCTTCCAGGACATGCTGCTGCGCGTGTTCGCCGGCATCTGCGAGAACCGGCTGAAGAATCCGAGCCTGGGCTCGCACGCCAACTGGGACATGTCCTCGCTGTGCGGCGCCATGGCGATCGGCGTGTTCTGCGACCGCCCGGACCTGTACCGCCTGGCCTGCGACTACTACGCGGGCAACAACCGCGGCCAGCTCACGATGTTCGGCAACGGCTGCGTCATGCACGGCGTCTACTTCATGCACCCGGGGCACATGGGCCAGTGGGAGGAGAGCGGCCGCGACCAGGGGCACTCGACGCTGGGCATGTCGCTGGGCGGCGACCTGCTGGAGATGGCCTGGAGCCAGGGCGACGACCTCTACGGCATGCACAACAACCGCTTCCTGGCGGCGGCCGAGTACGTGGCCCGTTCCAACCTGCTGGACGACAACGGCAAGACATACCCAATGCCGTATGCACACGAACAGGATCCTTCGCAGCCGCACACCTGGCTGTGGACGCAGGTCAACCAGTCGTTCCAGCACGGCCGCAATGCCTGGGAGCCCATCTACAACCACTACGTGAATCGCCTGGGCCTGGCCGCGCCCAACGTCGCCCGCATGGTGGTGCAGTGCGAGCCCAACTACTGGTCCGGCAATGGCGACGACATGGTGTATCCGACCCTGACGCAGCGCCGGCCGCCGTTTGCCGGCGCGATGAAGCCGCCGTCCGGCCTCACGGCCCATGTGCGCGACGGCCAGGCCGTGCTGTCGTGGTGGGGCAGCGTCGGCGCCAGCTCCTATGTCGTCAAGCGCGGCCCCGCTTCCACGGGCCCGTTCACGGCCCTGGCCACGGTCAACGCGGGCGACCTTCTCACCCATGCCGACACGCCGCCCGCGGGCGTCTGGTTCTACCAGGTCACCGCCCTGGGCAGCTCGAGCGCGAGCTCCCCTGCGGTGCGGGCCGCGGTCTCCGGCGAGATGCGCCTGGCGATGTCCTTGAACAGCGCCAGCGGCACGGGCACCAGCGGCAAGCTCAGCCTCGATGGCAGCGCGAGCACCGTCCAGGGCACGTTGTTGAACGGCGCGACGTGGGGCGATGGGCGCGCCAACGACCAGGCCCTCGTCTTCGACGGCAAGGCCGCGGGACTGCAATTGCCCGCTGGCGTATTCAGCGGGCTGGACGACTTCAGCCTGTCGCTGTGGGCCTATGCGAATTCGCTGCATTGGGACACCTGCCTGTTCTTTGCCGGAACCGACGGCTTCTCCTCGATGTTCATCGCCCCCAAGGCCGGCCAGGGGCTGCGCTTCGGCATCTTCGGCGCGGGACACAACGACGCCCAGGTGCTGGAAGCGCCGGCCTTCATGGACATCCGCCGCTGGGTCCACGTGGCCGTCACGCTCAAGGGCAGCACCGGCCGGCTCTACGTCGACGGCAAGGAGGTGGCCAGCTCCACCGACATCCTGCTGTCGCCGCGCCAGGTGGGGGACCAGGTGGCCTTCCTGGGCCGCAACTGGGCCCATCCGTCGTTCGATGGCCGCATCCAGGACTTCCGCGTCCACGCCGGCGCGCTGAGCGCCGCGGAGATCGCCGAGCTGGCGCAATGACGGTCGAGCGCGGATGGCGCACGTCGCCTTCCGCCTGACGCCACGCCGCTCGGCAGGCGGCGTGCGTGCGGGCGCGCGCAGCGCGGGTTTGCTCGGGTGTTCGAACAAATTCTTCGTCGATGGAATGAGCTTCACGTCGGATGACAGCGCTGCCAAAACGCCGTGCGTTCGACGCGGAGCCGTCAAAGAACGGCCGATGCTCGATCAACAAACCATCCATTGGAGACATATGCGTTCTAGTCACTTCACACTGGCCGCCGCCGTCCTGCTCCCGCTCGCGTTCGCCACCACGGGCGCGCAGGCGGCGACCTGGTCCGCGAGCTCGCCCGCCACCTCGTCCTGCTCGGCCAGCAACCTGTTCGCCACCTGGAGCTTCGGCAGCTACGGCTTCAGCAACGACGTCTGGGGACCCTGCGGGGGCACGGCCGTCGGCCCGCAGACCATCTGGGCCAATTCCAACGTCGACTGGGGCGTCTGGTCGGACCAGCCCAACACCGGCGGCATCAAGTCCTATCCGCACGTCGGCTACACGGTCAACCGCACGATCAGCTCGCTGTCGGCGCTGACGACCACCGGCTCCGCGACCACGCCGGCCGGCGGGGCCTGGGAGTCGACCTTCGACGTCTGGGTCGGCAACAACGCCCACGAGATCATGCTGTGGCTGAACTACACCGGCACTTCAGCCGGCTGCGGCAACGTCAAGCCCGTCTCGTACAACTGGACGTCGGGCGGCTGCGCGATCCCGGTGTACACGAACGTGAACGTGGGCGGCGGCACCTGGAACGTCTACCGCGGCAACAACGGCAGCAACATGGTGTATTCGCTGCTGCGCACGAGCAAGACCAACAGCACGGCCGTCGATGTGCTGGCGATCCTCAAGTACCTGAAGAACCTGGGCTGGTTCGGCGACCTGGCAGTCGGTGATGTGCAGTACGGCTTCGAGATCACCTCGTCGTCGGGCGGCATGAACTTCCAGTCCTCCAACTTCACCGTGAGCGTCCGCTGAGGCGAGGCCCCGGCGCTGCCCTGCGCCGGGGCTGCCACCGCGCGCCTGCACAATCGCCGCATGCCGCCGTTTGCCGTCCCCCTGCTTCGAAAGGTCTTCACGTTCATGCTGGCGAGCGCCGCCTCTGTTTCCGCCGTTGCGGCACCCGTGCAGGTCGATCTGGTCACCGCCTGGCCCGAGCATGCCGTCACGCTGGTCGACCGGCCCGTCGGCCGGGTCGAACGCAACGCCGGCGCCGCCGGCTGGCGCTACCAATGGCCGGGCACGTACTTCGAGGCGCGCTTCGCCGGAGCCGATGTCTGGGTCGACCTGGGCACGGGCGAGAAGCATGCGCGCGTGGCGATCGACGGCCATCCCGTGGCCGACCTCGTCCGGCCGCAGGCCCGCCTGCTGCACCTGCACGGCCTGGCCGCGGGCGAGCACGACGTGCGCGTCGACATCGTCAGCGAAAGCGCCGACGGCGTGCAGACGTTCGGCGGCTTTGCGGTGGCCGCGCGCGCGCTCGCGCGGACGCCTCACGCACGCAAGCGCGCGATCGAATTCATCGGCGACTCCTACACCGTGGGCTACGCCGCCGCCTCCACCGCGCGCGAATGCAGCGCGGACGAAGTCTGGCGCAGCACCGACAACTCGCTGGCCTTCGGGCCGCAGGTCGCGCGCCGCTTCGGCGCCGACTACCGCATCCTGGCGATCTCCGGCCGCGGCATGGTGCGCAACTTCATGAACGAGCCCGGCGACACGCTGCCCACGGCGTATGACCGCCAGCTGCCCGCCGACGACCTGGCTGCCGTCGACGACCCGGCCTGGTCGCCCCAGCTGATCGTGATCGGCCTGGGCACCAACGATTTCTCCACGCCGGTGGGTCCCGGCGAGCCGTGGCGCGACGGCGCGGCGCTGTCGGCCGCGTTCGAGTGGCGCTATGTGGAGTTCGCGCGGGCCCTGCATCAGCGACACCCTTCCGCCCGCATGCTGCTGCTCGCGCCGGACGCCGGGGATGGCGCCGCCGAGCGCGCCATCCGCCGCGTGCAGGCGCGGCTGGCCGGCGAAGGCATCGCGGTAGGAGAGGTCTTCGCGCTGGGCCCGCTCGCGCTCGACGCCTGCAACTGGCATCCGTCGCGTGCCGACCACGCGGCGATCGCGCAGCGGCTCGAGCCGGCGATCGCGCGCCTGATGCCGGGTTGGCATTCCTGACGCTGGGCGAGCCGTGTCGATGCGATCCCACCGGCTGCTGCGAATCTGCTCGGCGCTGATCCTGCTGGGCGTTGCCGCGCCCTGGTCGCGCGCCGCTCCGGCCGACAGTGGCGCGATCCAGCTCGATCAGGTCGGCTTCCTGCCGGGCGCCGCGAAGCGGGCGGCCGTCGCGCCGGTGCCAGCCGAGGGGTTCACGGTGGTGGATGACGAGTCGGGTCTTGACGTGTTCTCGGGCAGGCTCGGGCCGCCTGCGCACTGGGCTCCCGCGGACGCCGATGTTCGCCTGGCCGACTTCAGCGCGCTGACGCGGCCCGGGCACTACCGGCTGCATGTCGACGGCGTGCCCGATTCGCCGCGCTTCGTCATCGCGGCCGACGCCTACGCCGCGCTCGATGCGGCCGCGATCCGCGCCTACTACTTCAATCGCGCCAGCATCGCGCTCGATCCCCGATACGCCGGGCTGTATGCGCGACCCGCCGGCCATCCGGACACGCACGTGCTGGTGCACGCCAGCGCGGCGAGCGCTTCGCGGCCCGAAGGCAGTGCGATCAGCAGCCCCGGCGGCTGGTACGACGCCGGCGACTACAACAAGTACGTCGTCAGTTCTGGCATCGCGGTCTACGAGCTGCTGGCGGCCTGCGAGCACTTCCCCGGCTTCTTCGCGCACCAGTCGGTGGGCCTGCCCGAAAGCGGCAATGGCGCGCCGGACCTGCTGGCCGAAGTGCACTGGAACCTGGCCTGGATGCTGACGATGCAGGACCCGGCCGATGGCGGCGTCCATCACAAGCTCACCAACAAGCAGTTCGATGGCGTGGTGATGCCCGATCGCGCGACCAGCGAGCGCTATGTGGTGGGCAAGACCACCGCGGCCACCCTGGACTTCGCCGCGGCGATGGCGATGGCCAGCCGCGTCTATGCGCCGTACGACAAGGCCTGGCCGGGTCTGTCCGCGCGCATGCTCGGCGCCGCGAAGGCCGCGTGGCGCTGGGCGCAAGCTCATCCCGCCCAGGTCTATCGCCAGCCGCCCGACATCCGCACCGGCGAGTACGGCGACACCCATCTGGACGACGAATTCGCCTGGGCCGCCGCCGAGCTCTACATCGCGACGCACGACGACGCGTACTGGGTTGCGATGCACGCGGCGCAGGCGCCGATGACGGTGCCCGCCTGGAACGAGGTCGGCGCGCTCGGCTGGATCTCGCTGGCCCAGCATCGCGCGGAACTCACGGCGATCGCCGACCGCGGGCTGATCGAACGCCGCATCCGCACGCTGGCCCAGCAGCTGCTCTCCGATGCGCAGGCGTCGCCTTATCGCCTGAGCATGCGCGAGTCGGACTTCGGCTGGGGCAGCAATTCGACCGCGCTGAACCGGGCGCTGGTGATGATCCAGGGCTACCGGCTCGACGGCGACCGCCGTCTGCTGGACGCGGCGCAAACGTCGCTGGACTACGTGCTGGGTTTCAATCCGCTGGGGATGTCCATGGTGACCGGCATGGGCACGCGCTCGCCGCAGCATCCGCACCATCGGCCGTCGATGGCCCGTGGCGAGGCGGTCCCGGGCTTCCTGGTCGGTGGTGCGAACCCGGGCCAACAGGACGCCAAGGGGTGCGTGCAGCGCTACGCGTCCAGCGCGCCGGCGCTGTCGTATCTCGACGCGGACTGCGCATTCGCCAGCAACGAGGTCGCGATCAACTGGAACGCGCCGCTGGTCTACGTCGCTGCGGCCCTGCAGGCGTTGACGCCCGCGCCGCGCTGACCCCGGATGCGCCCGGGATCGGCGCCAGGCACCTCGGGGCCCGCGGCGCGCCGCTGGCCAGGTGCCTGGCGCCGGGTTTCGCCGGATCGTTGCCGCTTGCTCAAATCGCCGGATCTTCGCGTTCGCCGTGCGGAAAGGGCGCGAACCAGGCCAGCAGCAGCGGCGGGATCGAGGCGATCAGCACGAAGGCGAAGTAGGGCGCGTAGCGGTGATCGAAGGCCGCATAGACCCAGCCGCTGACCGAGCCGGTCGCCCACTTGGTCAGGGCCATGACGCCGGTGGCGAACGCGTAGTGCGTCATCTTGAACGGGCCCGGCGCGATCTGCTGCATCATGTAGAGCATCTGGCCGACCGAGCCCATGCCGAAGCCGAACTTCTCGATGGCCACGATGGCGCCGATCCAGGCCACGTTGTCGGGCAGCGCGTGGCTCAGGTAGAAATAGGTCACGTGCGGCAGGTTGAGCGTGAGCGCGAGCAGGAACAGCGAGCGCCGCAGCGTCATGCGCGCGATGACGAAGCCGCCGAGGAAGGCGCCGACGATGAAGGCGATGGTGCCGATCGTGCCGTTGATGGTGCCCAGCGCCTGGTTGTCCAGCCCGAGGCCGCCCGCGCTGCGCGGGTCCAGCATGAACAGCGGCCCGAACTTCTCGATGAAGCCTTCGCCGAAGCGGTAGAAGAAGACGACGGCCAGCATCATCCAGATGTGCGGCTTGCGAAAGAACGTGACCCACGACTCGCGCAGCGCGGGCCATGCCGCGGCCAGGCCCTGGCCCTGCAGCGCGGACGGCGCGCCCGGCGGCAGCACGCGCAGGTGCCACAGGCCGAAGGCGCCCATCACCAGCGCGGTGCCGACCATCACCGCCATCCAGCAGTGCACCCACGTCCAGCCGGCGCCGTTGTGCAGCCAGCCGGTCAGAGAGACCAGCAGCCCCGACGCGATCACCGCGCCCATGTTCCAGCACATGCCCTGCAGGCCGGCGTAGCGCGCCTGGTCGCGCAGCGGCATGGTGGTCATGAAGACGCCGTCGGCGACGATGTCCTGCGTGGCCGAGGCAAAGCCGGTGATCCAGAAGAAGGCCAGCGAGGCGGCGAAGAAGTCGGGCAGCGGGAGGCAGAACGCGACGAGGCCCAGCGCGGCCATCATGACGAACTCCATGCTGATGACCCACCAGCGCTTGGTGCGGAACGGCTCGAGCAGCGGCGACCACACGGGCTTGAGCACCCAGGGCAGGTACATCTGCGAGGTGTAGAGCGCGATGTCCTCGTTGGAGACGCCCAGGTTCTTGAAGATGATCGCGGCGACCACGCCGACGGTCACGTTGGGCAGGCCCATCGCGAGGTACAGCGTGGGAACCCAGGTCAGGGGCGAGCGGGAGCGGGAGGCAGTGGACACGTTGGCGGAAGGTGAGGGGCTCAGGACGGCAGGCCGCGGTAGACGAAGTCGCTCAGGCGCGCCTGGCCGGCGCCCGCGCTGTGGAGGGCGATCTTCAGGCTCAGGAAGCCGCCGAAGACGTTGTGGTGCATGCCCGAAGTTTCCATCTGCCAGGGGTGTTGCACCCATGGGCCGTTGTCCAGGGCGTAATGAAAGGTGACGACGTGGTCGCGGTTGGTGACGCGCACGCGCACGCGGCGCGCGGGCGCGGGCTGGCGCATCCAGCGCTGCTCCTCGCCGTAGTTGAAGGTGGACATCGAGATGCCGTCGAACCCGAGGCCGCAGAACATGCGCTCGTTGTAGAACAGCGTGAGTCCGGCCTGCGCGCCGCCGGCGGGCTCCAGCGTCACTTCGGCTTCATAGCGGCGGTCGCCCACCAGCATCGTCAGCGGCGAGGCATCCGCCGGCGTCGTGCCCTTCGCCGCGATGACCAGTGCGCCGGGCTCGCGCTGCACGCGCGCCATCTCTTGCGGGCCGGGTGCGTAGAAGGTCCATTGGGTGCCGAAGCGATCCGCCCGGAAGTCGTCGGACAGCGCCGTGCCGGCCACGCCGGCCGAGCGCGGCGCGGGCTTGCGCAGCGGCCTGGCAAGCGTGCCGCCCGCGGCGCGCGGCCAGCCGTCGGAGCTCCAGGCGAGCGGCTCCAGCAGCGCCTGCCGCCCCAGCGTGCGAAAGCCGTTCTCGTAGCCGTGGTAGACCAGCCACCAGTCGCCCGCCGGGCCTTCGACCGCGGTCGCATGGCCGCGCGACCACCAGGGCTCGTCCGCGCTGCGCGTGTGCACGATCGGGTTGTGCGGGCAGTCGGCCCAGGGGCCGTGGATCGAGCGCGAGCGGGCCACGATCACCATGTGGCTGGTGGGCGGCCCCGAGGTGCCGCCGACCGCCGCCATCAGGTAGAACCAGTCGCCGCGGCGGAAGATCTTCGGGCCTTCCGGCGCGAACATCTCCACCACCCAGTCGGCCGGATAGCGCCACGGGTCGTAGACGTGCGCGAGCTCGCCCACCGTGGACAGGCCGTCGTCGGCCAGGCCGATGCGGCGCACGCCGTTGAAGAACAGCCAGCGCTTGCCGTCTTCGCCGACCGCGTGGCCCGGGTCGATGCAGCCCTCGACACGCAGGTCGATCGGATCGCTCCAGGGCCCGCGGATGTCGTCGGCGTGGATGACGAAGATCGACTGCCTGTCGCCCGGGTTGGCCGGGATGTAGATGAAGTAGCGCCCGCCGTGCTTGACGAGGTCCATCGCCCACACCGTGCCCAGCGGCTGGGTCAGCGCCGGGCCGATCGGAGTCCAGTTGACGAGGTCGCGCGAATGCCAGATCACGATGCCGGGGTAGGAGAGGAACGACGAGAACGTCATGTAGTAGTCGTCGCCGTCCTTGAGCACCGTGGGGTCCGGATGGTCGCCCGGCACGATCGGGTTGACGTAGGTTCCATCCCCTCGATCGGCGCGCCGCTGGCCTTCCAGGCCGCGGGCGAAGACCGGGCCCGGAGCGGCCGCCGCGGCCGAGCTGCCACCCGCGATCAGCGTGCCGGCCAGCACCGACTTGAACGCCTGGCGGCGCGTGGGCGATGTCATGCGCTCGCGCTCCTTCAGACCGTGCCGCGGCGCGCCTCGAGGCGGGCGCGGATCTCGTGCATGCGCTCCTCGTTCAGCGGAAAGCGCAACGCCACCACCAGGGCGATGAACAGCCCCGCCACCGGAATGCCCGTCAGCAGGATTCGGATCATGAAGAGGGCGTGCTCGCTCTGCACCGGCAGCTTGGCGTTGAAGCCGGTCAGCTGCAGGATCCAGCCGGACGAGCCCACGCCCAGCGCGATGCCCACCTTGGTGATCCAGGACTGGCAGGCGGCGAACGAGCCCTCGCGGCGCTGGCCGGTCTCGAGCTCGTCGGCGTCGACGACGTCGGCGATCACGGAGCTGATCAGGATCCAGAACCCCGCGCCGGTGAACGCGACGCAGCCGCAGGCCAGCAGCTGCAGCCAGGGATGGTCGGGATCGTAGAACCACCAGTCGCCGATGAAGGCGGCGATCGCCAGCGCGAACACCACTACCAGGCCGCGCGGCTTGCCGAAGCGGCGCGCGATCGTCGTGAAGAAGGGGATGCCCAGGAAGCCGAAGCCCATGCCCGAGACGCCCATCCAGAAATTCCACGCGGAGGCCGAGACGATGTCGCCGCGGCACACATAGTAGACCGTGGCGTAGTAGCCCAGGCTGCTGACCATCGCCGTGCCGATGCTGTAGGCCAGCGCCATGCCCAGCATCAGGCGGAACGGCCTGCACTCCAGCGTCCGCCACAACGTGTCGGCCAGCGGGATCCTCTGCTGCTGGCGCTCGACGAGCCGCTCGTAGTAGCGCTCGCGCGTGAGCAGCACGATGACGACGGTCACCACCACCATGATCGTGCCCAGGATCGTGCAGTAGACCTGCGCGCCGCGCAGGATGTCGGGCTTGCCGTGCGCGTCGTTGAACACCGCCAGCGTGGTGAACTGCGCCGCGAAGAACAGGCCCAGTTCGGGCACCTTCTGGATCGCGTTCTTGATCGACATCACGCTGGTGCGCTCGTGGTAGTCGGGCGTCATCTCCGCGCCCAGGCTGACCCAGGGCATGTTGAAGCAGCTCATGACCGGCACGTACAGCAGCGTCGAAGCGAGCATGAACGCGAAGTACTGGCCGTCGCTCCAGCCGCGCCCCACCGCGAACATCAGCGGCAGCCCGATGCCCGCGAGCACGCCGCCCACCAGGATGTAGGGCCGGCGGCGGCCGAAGCGCGTGCGGGTGTTGTCCGAAGCCCAGCCGAACAGCGCGTCCGAGGCCGCGTCGACGATGATCTTGATCATCTGCGCCGTCGAGATCAGGCCGGGTGCCATGCCCAGGAACACGTTGTAGACCTGGAACGACAGCGACGGGTAGAGCCAGTGGCCCCACATGTCGAGCACCGATCCCAGGCCGTAGCCCACCTTCTGCGGCAGCGGCACGCGGTCCCTCGTCGCCTCCGGCGCCGCGCCTTCGTTGAGTTCATTTATCGATAAATCGGCGGCCATCGTCGTCATTTGCGTCGCTTCATGGAATTCAGGAAATGGCCAGGGGCTTGGACCGCGGGGCGGCCAGGGACTGTCCAAGGACGATTTCGGTGGGCAGCACGATGTTCTTCGGGCTGGCCCGGTAAGGGGCGTTCTGGTGCTTGGCCTCGATGCGGTCCATCAGCAGGCGCACCGCGCGGTGGCCCATCTCGCGCAGCGGCTGGCGCACGGTGGCCAGGTGGGCTGAGCGCGCCAGCATCGTGTCGTCGAAGCCGACCACCGACACGTCGGCCGGCGTGCGCAGGCCGCGCGCGGCCAGCGTGTCCAGGCAGCCGATGGCGATGGCGTCGCTGGCGGCGAAGATCGCCTGCGGCAGCGGGTCGCCCTGATGGCGCTGCAGCCAGGCCTCGAGCTCGCGCCGTCCCGAATGCGTGGTGAAGTCGCCGGGCAGGATGTAGTCGTCGGGCGGCTTGACGCCGGCCGCGGCGTGGGCGCCCAGGTAGCCCGAGACGCGCCGCATCGCGCCGATCGAGTCGGGCGGGCCCCCCACGTGCAGGATGCGGCGATGGCCCAGCGACAGCATGTGGCGCACCATCTCGAAGGCGCCGACCTCCTCGTCGGACTCGAGGTTCACCACGTTGGGCATCTCGTTGTTGGCGTGCACCGAGACGATGGGCGTGTGGTCGGGCAGGTACTTCGCGGCCTCCACCTCCAGCAGCGGCGCCAGCAGGATCAGGCCGTCGATGCGGCTGTCGCAGATGGCGGGGATGCGGCTCGCGCCTTCCTTCCAGTCCGGCACGGCGAAGACGGTGGTGTTCTGGTCGAACTCCGCCGCCGCCTCGATGACGCCGTTGAACACTTCCAGGAAGTACTGGTTGAGTTCGTTGCGAGACAGCGTGGTGGCCACGCCGATCGCGTTCATGCGCCGGTCCACCAGCGCGCGCGCCGTGGCGTTGGCCCGGTACTGCAGCTTCTCCGCGGCGGCCAGGATGCGCACGCGGGTCTCGTCGGAGATCCGCGACGAGGTCTTGGCCCCGTTGAGCACGGCCGAGGCGGCCATGATGGAGACACCCGCCTCGCGGCCGACGTCGGCCAGTGTGGCCGCATGGCGGACGCGAGTGGAGCGGGTGGAGGGTTTGGCCATGGACTCAGACGATGGTTCGGGTGCGGATGACGTCGGCGTAGTAGCGGGCTGACAGCTTGGGCGTGCGCACCTGCGTCTCGAAGTCGCAGTGCACGATGCCGAAGCGGCGCTGGTAGCCGTCCTCCCACTCGTAATTGTCGATGAAAGACCACAGGAAATAGCCGTCGAGCGGAACGCCGTCACCGATCGCGCGATGCATCTCGCGCAGATGGGCGCGCAGATACTCGCGCCGATGCAGGTCGAGCACCTCGCCGCCGACGACGGGCTCGTCGTTGTAGCCGCAGCCATTCTCGGTGATGTAGAGCGAGCGGTGGCCGTATTCTTCGTGGCACATGCGCGAGGCCCAGTAGATCGACTGCGGAGCCAGGTGCAGCCAGGGGCTGTCGGCGCGCGGATAGTTGGCCGGCAGCGGCAGCGCCTCGGGCTGGCCGTCGCGGCCGGCGCGCACGTAGGTGGCCGTGTAGACGTTCAGGCCCAGGAAGTCGGTCGGCAGGCTGATCAGGTCGAAATCGCCGGGCAGCACCGTCGGCGCGTCAGGACCGGTGCGCTCGAGATAGCGCGGCGAGTAGCCCTTGCCGTGGATGGCGCCCAGCACGTGCAGGTTCTTGTCGACGAACCAGGCGCGCGCCGCAGCGATGTCGGCCGGCGTTTCGGTGACGGGCACGCTGACGTCGCAGTTGTCGGTCAGGCCGACGCGCGCGCCCGCGCCGCCGTGCGCGCGCACCGCGCGCACGCCGTGGCCGTGGCACAGCAAGGCGTGGTGGAAGGTCTGGTTGACCACCGCGGGGCTCTCCTTGCGGCCCGGCGCCTTGCTGCCGTAGCCGTAGGCGAGCATCGTGAAGCAGCGGATCTCGTTGAGCGTGATCCAGTTCTTGACGACGTGGCCGTATACCCTGACCACGGTGTCCGCATAGCGCGCGAAGGCGTCGACCGTCGATCGCGCAGTCCAGCCGCCGCGTTCCTCCAGCGCCTGCGGCAGGTCCCAGTGAAACAGCGTGACCCAGGGCTGGATGCCGTGGCGCGCCATGCTGGCCAGCAGCCGGTGGTAGAACTCGATGCCGGCCTGGTTGATCGGGCCGTCGCCGTTCGGGAACAACCGCGGCCACGAGATGGACAGGCGGTAGTGGCGCACGCCCAGCGAGGCCATCAGCGCGAAGTCCTCGTCGAAGCGGTGGTAGTGGTCGCAGGCGACGTCGAGCGTGTCGCCGTCGTGGATCGCGCCGGGCACGCGGCAGAAGCGGTCCCAGATGGACTCGCCCTTGCCGTCCTCGAAGGCCGCCCCCTCGATCTGGGCGGCCGCCGCGGCGACGCCGAAGACGAAGGAAGATGGAAACGGGCTGGAATACGTGAGCATGAAAGGCGGTTCGGGACCGGGAAAGAGGTGAAGGAGGCGGCACTTCGGGGCCGGCGGGTTGTCGTCGTTGTCTCGTTGCGAGGAAGTCAGGGCTGGGCGAGCAGTTGCAGCAGCGTCGGCTCCATCTGCCGGGCCCAGATGTCGTAGCCCTTCTCGCCCGGGTGCAGCAGGTCGGGCATGACGTCGCGCGACAGCGTGCCGTCGGCGTTGGTCAGCGCCGGGCCGATGTCCAGGAAGAAGATGTGCCGGCCATCCGCATAGCCCGAGATGAGGGCGTTGACGCGGTCGTTCAGGCGCCGCAGGGAGCTGGTCGGCTGCTCGTCGCGCGGGAAGACGGCCAGCAGCAGGATGCGCGTGTCTGGCTGGCGCGTGCGGATCTCGTCGAGGATGCGGCGCACGCCGGCGGCCGTCGTGCGCGGGTCCTCCTGCCGATGGCCGGTGTTGTTGGTGCCGATCATCACCACCGCCGCCTTGGGCCGGAAGGCGTCGATCTCGCCGTGCTGCAGCCGCCAGAGCACGTTCTCTGTCCGGTCGCCGCCGAAGCCCAGGTCGAGCGCGTCGTACTTGGCGTAATGGCGTGCCCAGACCGCCTTGCCGTCCTTTTCCCAGTTCTCGGTGATGGAGTCGCCGATGAAGACCAGGTCGATCGGCCGCCGCGCCGCGGCAGCTTCGCGGATGACGGCAAGCTTGTCCTGGTGGCGCGGGATCCACCCGTCCAGGGACCACACCTCGTCCAGCGGATGCGGCGTGACCGACTGCGTGCGGTAGTCGGGGCAAGCCAGGCCGCCCGCGGCGTGCGCGACGAAGCGCACGTTGGCGACGGCGGCCTCGCCGGTGCCGCTGGAGTCCAGCTGGAACACCTGCGACACCGCGTCGAAGGCATCGCCGTCGTGCGCGAAGCAGCGCATCGGCACGACCATGTGCTGCCAGCCCTTGCCCGCCATCGCGCGCGAGGGCACGACCCATTGCAGCTTGCGGGTGCAATCCGGGCCGCAGGTGGTCGCGAAGGTCAGGCCGGCGTGCGCCATGTCGATGGCATCCAGGTCGAACTCCAGCGCGCCCTCGGCAAGGTAAGGCCGCAGGTCGGCGGCTCGCGCCAGCTCCACGCGCAGGCTGGCGTACCAGGCGTCCTGCCATTGCATCGTCAGCGCGTCGCCGGGCCGGTCCTTGGACGACACCCGGACCTGCGCGCGGCCGCCGGGCACGTTCGGCCGCGCCGCGCGCTGGACGACGACGCGCTCGCCCGTCAGCGTCGCCTGGCTTTCGAAGTCCGCCAGCAGCACGTGCGTGACGGTGCTCGCCGGCGACAGCAGGACTTCGAGCACGGGAGCGGATGCGCCGGGCTCGCGGGGCGCCGCACAGGCCGACAACACGAGCGCCGCGCACACGACCGCCCACAGGCGACGGCGGTTCGGGGAAAGAGGCGCCATCGACGGCACCCAGGCAGGCACGCGCATGGTCTCACCCTCCCTGCCGCGGCTTGCCGACGATGACGCCGCGGCCGTGCGGCGCCAGATACACCGTGCCGTATTCGAGCGGGTCGGCCGTGATCGACAGCAGCAACCCGTAGCGATGGCGGTCGTCGTCGATGCGGGTGAAATGCGCGCCCGCGTCGTCCGAGCGGAACAGGCCCTCCACCGGCGCGCCGTCGACCAGCAACCGGCCCCACAGGTAGACCGCGTGGTAGTCCTTGCCGGGCGCCGCCTTGCCGAGCGCCATCTTCCAGCACTCTGCGACGTTGCGGATCGTGATCGCGGGCTTGTCCGGGCCGGGCAGGTGCACCAGCGTGTCGTGAAGCACCACCCACAGGTCGCGCAACGCGCCGGGGGCCGCCACCAGCTGCGAGGACTGCCAGCGCGACAGCTTGGGCAGGCCGGTGATGCCGCTGCGAAAGCTCGAGCCCCCATCGACGCTGACCAGGATCTCGCCGCCCGCCCGATCGTGCGCGTAGAACACGCCGTCGACATGGCGATCGGCCACCGGAACGGCATCGACGTCGCCCGTCGGCCAGCCGGCCACCGCCACCCAGGTCTTGCCGTGGTCGTGCGAACACAGCGCGGGCTGCTTCTGCGGAGCCCAGACGAACGCGCTGCCGCCGGCGGAGACCGCCACCGTGCCGGACTCCAGGTACTCGCCGGTGGCCGACCGCGTCATGCGGCTCGAGGGCCCGAACGGATGCCAGCTCACCGAGCCGTCGGCCGACCACCAGCCCCCGGTCGCCGCCTGGTCGGCGGTCCTCGCGAGGATGGCGGGACGCAACTGCGCGAAGTCGATCGAACGATTGGTCTGGTTGCTCGGCGCGAACAGGCCGCTGCGCGGCGTCCTGGCGATGTCGTCCCAGGCGGCGCCGCTGACGTCGCCCATCGCCCCCAGCAGCGTCGCGCCGCCCGAGGGGCTGCGGATCTCCAGCGTCGCCGTCTCCTCGAGGTTGGCGACGGCGAAGTCCCATTGCACCGTGCCGCCCTGGTGCGCGGCGTCCAGGTTGTGCGTCAGCCACAGGCCATACCCGGTGCCGTAGATCGCGCGGTTGCCGTCGAACGGATCGAGCTTGATATCGGCCAGCCAGTGGCCCATCCTGTCCTCGGCGCACAGGTAGTTCATCAGCCAGGGCCAGGCGCTCGCGTCGTGGTGCGAATGCGCGCCCACCGAGCGCCAGTGCGCGCCGTCGTCGGTCGACACGAAGACATCGTCGCCGCCGCTCCAGCGCTCGATCGTCGAGACCACGAGGCGGCCCGGCACCTGGCGGTCGATGTCGATGCCCGAGTAGCCGAAGCCGTGGTCGCCGCGCGGCGGGGCCTCGGGCGTGATGTCCGTCCACTTGCCAGCCGGATCGCGCTTCCAGACGCTGCCGGCCCTGGCGTAGCTCGGGTTGCAGGCGACGCGGCCGTCGCCGATCGCGAACGTCACGTACAGCGTGCCGTTGCCGCCGAGCACCGCATGCTGCGGCGCCTGCGCCGGCGTGCCGGGCTCATGCGAGAAGGTGCGGCCGCCGTCGTGCGACACGTACAGGCCGGGCTGGTCGTGGCTGCCCACCCACAGTGTCCGCGACCCGCGGCCCTGGCGTCCGCTGCGCGGATCGACCAGCACGAGCGACACGTGGCGCGGCTCGAACCCGAGGCGGCCGAAGCTGCGGCCGCGGTCGGTGCTGACCATCAGGCCGTCCTGTGAGGTCCCCAGGTACAGGATCTGGCCGTTGTCCGGGTCGACCTGCAGCCGTTCGCCCGAGCCGCGCCCCGGCGAGTTGCCGCCCAGCTTGATCGGCAGCTCGTTGATCTGCCAAGTCGCGCCGCGGTCGGCCGAGGCCAGCAGCGCGCCGCTTCGCGCCTGCGGGCCCAGGTACAGGCCGCCGGCCACGAACACCCGGTCGGGATCGTTGGGATCCAGCGCCAGGCTCAGCACCCCCGACAGGTCGGTCTGGGACTTCGTGAGCTGGTCGAGCAAGGGGATCCACGAGCGCGAGCCGGGATCGAAGCGGTAGGCCCCGCCGATGTCGGTGCGCGCATACAGCAGGCCCTTCTCGCGCGGATGGAACACGAAGCCGTCGATGAAGCCGCCGCCGCCGTACGGCACGCTGTTCCAGGTGTAGGGGCCGTCGCTCGCGGCGGCAGGCGCGGCCGCCGTCGCGGCAAGCGCGGCGGGCAGGGCGCCGCCGAGCAGGCCGAGGGCGCCGGCCTGGCGGATGAAGCTGCGTCTGTGGATCATGTGCGGTCTCAATAGCGTCCCATGCGGACCTTGAGGATCACCGGCGCTGCCGTCAGGTTCAGGCCCCAGTCGGTCTGGTCGCCGTTCCAGTTGCGCTCCATCACCCAGTGGCCCGCGGCGTCGAAGTGGCCCTCCTCCACGCGCGCGAGCATGTCGCCGTGGCCCTTGGGCTGGGCCTGCGTCGACGCGATGCGCACGCGCGCGTGCTGGCCGGTGATGACGAATTCGTCCGGGCCCAGCTGCGCGATGGCCACGCCGCCGCTGGGCTTGTCGGTGCCCGGCGGCAGTTCGGTCGGATGGCTGGGCCACGACTTCTCGCCGAACTGCCATTCCTGGAACGACACGGTGGCGGTCCAGGTGCCCAGCGCGATCGTCTGGTCCTTGCGGTCGTCGCCCTCGGCCACGCCGTGCGTGCGGCCTTCGAACGCCCAGCGGGCCCACAGCCGGTTCATCGACTCGAACACCGCGTAGGTGGCGGCGAACGGTTCGACGACGGCCGGCCCGCCGGCCGCCCTGGTGCCGAGCGGAAAATTGCTGTAGCTCGTGTAGTCGATGCCGAACGGCGAGATGCCCAGCGAGCCGCGGCCCAGCACCTGGTAGACGATGCGGGCATAGCCGGCATCCTGGCTCATCTCGGGCACCCACAACGGGTTGTCGGGCCGCTGGAATTTCGCCAGCGTCGCCTCGATCTGCGCCGACGCCGGGTTGTAGAGGTCGGGGCCGACGATGTCGATGTGCGGCGCCACGGCCTTGTAGATGCCGATGACGTCATAGGTGGGGCCGCCGCTGGCGAAGTCGCTCTTCCACGGCGCGAGCGGCGCGACCGCGTCGCGCAGCGCGTTGTTGACGTACATCGGCAGGTCCAGCGCCGCGCGGCCGGCGCGTGCCACCTGCTCGATGTAGCTGGCGATGGCCCAGGCGTGGAAATACTCGTCGGCGTAGTCGCCATAGACCTCGCGCCACGTGCCCTTGGCCGCGCGGCGCACCGGCGCGCCCTGGTGCGCGAGCACCTCGGCGGGCACGGGGCGTTCGAACGCGGCCTGGGCCTGCGGGCCGAAGTCGCGCGCCAGGCCGTAGGTGCCCACCTCGTTTTCAACCTGCATCATGATGACGGTGTGGCGGGTGCCGTCGACCTGCGCCAGGTGCGTCATCAGCGCGGCGAAGGCCTTGCGGTCCGCCGCCAGCGTCTGTTCGCCGAACGGCGACAGGCAGTAGCTCGTCTTGCCGTCGCGGTCGACCATGCGCGGGAAGCGCTTGTTGTCGAACTTGACCCACTCGGGCACGTACGACGGACTGGTGTTCTTCCAGGTGCCGAACCACAGCAGCACCAGGCGCTTGCCGTGCTCGCGCGCCTGCGTCACCAGCGTGTCGACATAGCTGAAGTCGAAGCGGCCTTCGACCGGCTCGATCTGCTCCCACGCGACCGGGATCTCGAGCGTGTTGGCGTGCATGTCGTCCAGCGCCGGCCAGACCTTGGGCAGGACCGCCGGGTAGTTGCTCGAGTTGTTCGCCTGGCCACCCAGCACGAGGAAGGGCGCGCCGTCGACGACGAGCGCTGCGCGGCCGTCGCGCGTTTCCAGATGCGGCAGCTCCGCGGACGCGGGCGCGGCGAGCGCGCAGGCGGTGCACGCGGTGGACAAGGCGGCGATGCCGAAAAGCTGGGCGGGAATCTTGTGCATTCGAAGGCTCGTTGGATTTTGCGGGGCGACGGGCAGCACCGTGGCTTGCGGCCACGGCGCCGTCCGCCGCTGTCGTCCGATCTGGAAAGCCCGCGCCACGACGCCCGGCGCGGGCTCGCGCTCACGTCAGTACGTGTAGCGCAACTGGGCGTTGTAGCTCGGCCCCGACGTGAACCAGGCGCGCCCCTTCATGCCGATGTGCTGCTGCATCAACTGCTTGTAGGTCGAGTCGGTCAGGTTGGTGCCTTCCAGTCCGATCGTCATGCGGTCGCTGATCTTGTAGAAGATGCCCGCGTCCACCTCGCCGTACCCGTCCGCCCAGGTCGGCAGCGCCCACGCGATGTTGTGCGCCGTGGGGTTGCTGGGATCGGTACCGTCGGTGCCATTGGTGCCGTGCACGTTGACCCCCTGCAGGTACTTCGAGCGCCAGTTGTAGGCCACGCGCGCCGAGATCGGACCTTGGTCGTAGAGCAGGGCGAAGTTGAACGCGTTGCGCGACAGACCTTGCAGCGGCATGTTGCCGAAGGTCTGGCCGTTGGTGTCGCAGCCGTTCATGTTCAGGTTCAGGTTGTCCGCGCCAATGCTGCTGGAGCCGCCGCAGCTGGCCGTGGGTACCGGGTTGTACAACGTCTGGTGGCTGTTGACGAAGGTGTAGTTCGCCTGCACACCGAAGCCCGAAAGAAAGCCCGGCAGCTTGTCGAAGTACTGCTGGTAGGCCACCTCGAAGCCTCGTGCGTAGCCCTTGGCACCGTTGACAGGCGCGGTCGTCACGAAGTCGACCGGATTGCCCGAGGTATCGAGCACCCGCGTCAGGGTCGTCTGGTTGATGATGACGTCCTTGAGCTCCTTGTCGAAAGCCGCGAAGGTCAGCGAACCGGACTTGGAGAAGTACCACTCGGCCGTCGCATCCGCCTGATTGGACTTGATGGGCTTCAGGTTCGGGTTGCCGGAGGCCGTGCCGGTGTCGCCGACGGAAGTGACGTTGTAGGTGGTGCCGTCGGAGGAGACCGTGCCATGGATGGTCTGGCTCAGCGACGTGTAGGCCTGCAGCTGCGAGAAGTCCGGGCGCGTCATCGCCTTGCCCAGGGCGAGCCGGAATTGCAGGTCGCCGGTCGCCTTCGCGCGCAGGTTCAAGGTGGGCAGGAAGTCGTTGTAGGCGTTCTTGTAGTCCTGGTTCTTCGCGATCGCCGCGACGTCCGGCACGGGAATTCCGGTGGGAGTCGCGCCCGCCGGGAGGTAGTTCGGGGGCGTGTACACGAGGTAACCGTGCGCGTCGGCCTCGGTGCGGACCATGCGCAGGCCGAGGTTGCCGTCGACCGGAACCTTCCAGTCGTCGAAGCCGAAGCGCAACTGGCTGTACAGCGTCTGCGTGCGCTCGCTCTGCACGTTGGTGCCGGCCGGGTCGTCGGCGCCGTAGGACGCCGGCGAGTAGTTGCTGCAGGTGTTGCCGCTGACGCACAGCAGGTCCGTGTAGGCGTGCAGCGCCGCGTAGCTGTCCGGATAGCCGGCCGCCACCGACAGGTCGGGCATGATGAGCGCCGGCACGCTGACCTTGCCGTTCATGAAGTTCGAGAACTTGACGGCGTGCGTGTTGCCGCTGAAGCGCGGATCGTTCAGGTACGCCAGCTGGGTGATGTCCCAACCGCGCTGCCAGGTCTGCGTGATCGGCTGCCAGTTGTAGCTGGGATTGGAATTCTGCGTCGTGGCGCCGCGCTCGGTCAGGCGCAGGCCGAAGCGCAGGTCGCTGAGGACCGAGTCGTCGAAGGTGTACTTCGCATCGAGCTTGAGCGCCTTCTCTGTGGCGATGCTCTTGTCGAAGTGCTCCTGCGTGAAGGCCCAGTAGTAACTGCCCGGATCGGCGAGCGCCGCCAGGTCGGCAGCATCGAAGTCGATCCTGGGCATCCCGCCGGACAGGTCCAGCGTCTCCTTGGCCATCTGGACGCCGGTGGCCACGGTGGAGTCGAAGTCCTTGGTGGTCGCCTTGATCAATTGCAGGTCGGTGTTGAAGTTCCAGCGCTCGCTGGCCCTCCAGTTCACGTTCCAGGAGATGTCCTGGGTGTCGGACTTGCGCTTGGCCACGCGCGTATCCGCACCGAAGTTGACGCCGGTGTCGGCGTCGTCGCGGATCGTGCCCTTGACCAGTGCGCCGCGCGAGTCGAAGGTCGCCCCGGGGTCCACCGTCATGTTGTAGGGAGTCGCTTCCTGCGAGAAGATGGCGTTCTCGCCCCACTCCTGGTCATAGCGCGACTTGAAATACGTCAACGAGGACGAGACGTCGCCCTTCTTCCACTGCAGCGCCCCGTAGAGGCCGTTGCGCTTGTTGGTGAAGTCGACCCGGCGCCATTCCGCGCCCTGCGGCACCCAGGTCGGGCTGCCGACCGCGCCGATGTCGAAATACGGTTCGACCTGGAATGCATCGGTGCGGGTCCGGCTGACCGAATGCGCGACGTCGATGAGCGCACCGAACTGCCCCGCGCTGCCCAGGTCCCAGCGATTCGAATAAAGGCCCGACACCTTCGGGCTCTTGGCGCCGGCCAGCGGCGAATAGCCTTCCGACAACGAGATCGAGACCTTCTGGCCGGTGAAGTCGAACGGCATCGCCGTGCGCAGGTTCACGAGGCCGCCGATGCCGCCCTCGATCTGCTCGGCCGACGGGTTCTTGTAGATGTCCACGCCGGCCATCAGCTCGGGCGTGACGTCGTCGAAGTTCAGCGCGCGTCCGCCGTTGGCCGAGAACGAGTCGCGGCCGTTCAGCTCCGAACGCACGTAGCTGAGGCCGCGGATGTTCACGCCCGAGCCTTCGACCGAATAGTGCTCCGGGTCGCCGGACATCGAATGGCTGATCGTGACGCCCACGATGCGCTGCAGGACTTCGGTGACGGATCGATCCGGCAGCTTGCCGATGTCGTCCGCGACGATCGAGTCGACGATCTCGTCGGAGTTCTGCTTGATCTTCTGCGCGGATTGCAGGGCCGCCCGCTGGCCGGTGACGACCACCGTCGTCGTGGCGACGTCGGGCGCCGTATTGGCGCTCGCTGCCGCGGCCGGCGGGCTTGCCGTCTGGGCCATCGCGATACCACTCCACATCAGGGCGGCTTGGGCCGCCGCCATTGACAACGCTGTCCTCTTAAATTGTCTCATGTCGTTTTACTCTTTTTGATAACGATGAATCCCGCCCTGAATGATGACGGGGGCTCGGTGGGCCAGTGCTGAGACTGCCGGGAAAATTGCTCGGTCCGGGACGTCGCGCGACGGACGGTTTCGCCTCGCTGCGCCGTTGCCCGGGCGTCGAGACGCCAAGGGCCTTGAGAGTTTCGGAAGACGGCGACGGGCGTGCGTCGCGCCTGGCAAACGTGGTTGACGTCCTCCTTCTCAGTTGCCGCAGAAGCGGTTGACGAGGTTCTCGAGCGCCTCCTGGCGGCCCGAGACGGGTGGCACGTCGACGTTGGCGGCCAGCACCTGGTCCGCGAGTTCGGACAGCGGCACGCGGCCGGCAAGCACGGCCTGGCCGCGCTCGCTGTTCCAGCCGGCGTAGCGGGCGTCGACGGCAGCCTGAAGGCGGCCGTCCTGGACCATCTGTTCGGCCGCCAGCAGGCCGCGCGCCGCGACGTCCATGCCGCCGATGTGGCCGTGGAACAGGTCCACCGCGTCGATCGACTGGCGGCGCACCTTGGCGTCGAAGTTCAGGCCGCCCGAGCCCAGGCCGCCGGCCTGCAGGATGTTGTACATCGCCAGCGCGGTCTCGGGAACGTTGTGCGGGAACTGGTCGGTGTCCCAGCCCAGTTGCGGGTCGCCGCGGTTCATGTCGATGCTGCCCAGGATGCCCAGCGCGGCGGCGGTGGCGATCTCGTGCTCGAAGCTGTGGCCGGACAGCGTGGCGTGGTTGGCCTCGATGTTGACCTTGACCTC
>Ga0209759_1000294_pt1 | contig 69209 bp, 58 predicted proteins | sample AraplaCL_Col_mMS_FD_184261 | JGI IMG/M metagenome (GOLD analysis project Ga0209759, IMG submission 184261) | Arabidopsis root microbial communities from the University of North Carolina, USA - plate scrape CL_Col_mMS (SPAdes) (version 2) | ecosystem: Host-associated > Plants > Roots >...
AGGCCCCGAAGGGCCTGTTTTCTGAATTTGGCGGAAAGGGTGAGATTCGAACTCACGGTACCCCTAAAGGTACACCGGATTTCGAGTCCGGCGCATTCGACCACTCTGCCACCTTTCCGTGTTTTCCAACTCGCCGCCGTCTTGCTAAGACAAGCGGTTTTGTCAGATCCAAGCGGGTCGTTGCTTGGGAGAGAAAGATTATAGAACAGCTGACTCGACTTTCCAAGCCCCTCGTCGAAAAAATTTCAGAGGGACTCGCTCCGACCACTCATTTACCGATGATCGGTCAGGCCACCCGACGCGCGGTGACGCAACTCACACCGCCGGCACTTCCAGACGCTCCACGCCGCCCAGGTACGGCCGCAGCGCTGCGGGGACCGTGACCGAGCCATCCGCGTTCTGGAAGTTCTCCAGCACGGCCACGAGCGTGCGGCCAACCGCGAGCCCCGAGCCGTTCAGCGTATGGACGAGTTCCGGCTTGCCTTGCGCGTTCCGATAGCGCGCCTGCATCCGGCGAGCCTGGAACGACTCGGTGTTCGAGCAGCTCGAAATTTCGCGATAGGTGTTTTGCGCCGGCAACCAGACTTCCAGGTCGTACGTCTTGGTCGCGGAAAAGCCCATGTCGCCCGTGCACAGCGTGATCACACGGTACGGCAGTTCGAGCTTCTGCAGAATCGTCTCCGCGTGGCCCACCATCTGTTCCAACGCGTCGTAGGACGTTTCGGGCGCCACGATCTGCACCATCTCGACCTTGTCGAACTGATGCTGACGGATCATGCCGCGCGTATCGCGTCCATACGAGCCCGCTTCCGAACGGAAGCACGGCGAATGCGCCGTCAGCTTGATCGGCAACGCGTTCGCTTCGACGATGCTCTCGCGCACCGTGTTCGTCAGAGAAATTTCCGACGTCGAAATCAGATATTGCGTGACCGTATTTTCGCCGCCGCCCTTTTCCACGCGGAACATGTCGTCCGCGAATTTGGGCAATTGGCCGGTGCCGTACAGAATCTCAGGATTCACGATGTACGGCGTGTAGATCTCCGTATAGCCGTGCTGCTGCGTATGCGTGTCGATCATGAACTGGGCAAGCGCGCGATGCAGCCGCGCAATCTGTCCGCGCAGCATCGTGAAACGCGTGCCCGAGAGCTTGGCGCCAGTCTCGAAATCGAGGCCGAGCGGCGCGCCCACATCCACGTGATCCTTCACTTCGAAGTCGAACTGGCGCGGCGTGCCCCAGCGGCGCACCTCGACGTTATCCGCTTCGTCGCGGCCGACCGGCACGCTCTCATGCGGAAGATTCGGCACGCCAAGCAAAAGGTCCGACAGACGCTTCTGAATATCGTCCAGCTTCGCGGCCGACGCCTTCATCTCGTCGCCGATACCGCCCACTTCGGCCATCAACGCCGACGTGTCTTCGCCCCGCCCTTTCATCGCGCCGATCTGCTTGGACAGACTGTTGCGGCGCGCCTGCAGCTCTTCGGTGCGGGTTTGGGTATCGCGGCGTTCCGCTTCGAGCGCGGTGAAGGCCGCGACGTCGAGGGTATAGCCGCGGTCGGCGAGGCGCTTCGCGACGCCGTCGAGGTCTTTGCGCAGCAACTGGATGTCGAGCATGGGATGGGGCGGGTATTCGTTGTGTGAAGGTGGGATTTTAGCGCACCGGCGCGGCTGGATCGAAGCAGCAACGTGGGCGGCACGACACGCGCATGGCGTGGGCGGCGTCAGCCTTTCTTCGGCTTGTTCTCGCTGCGCCACTGCGCGTCGAGTTCCGCGAGACGCGCCATCTTGTCGCCGATCTTGCCTTCGAGCCCGCGCGGCGTCGGCGTGTACCAATGCGGATCGCGCATGTTCTCCGGCAGATAGGTTTCGCCCGCCGCGTAAGCATCGGGCTCGTCGTGCGCGTAACGATACTCGTGACCGTAGCCGAGCTCCTTCATGAGCTTCGTCGGCGCATTGCGCAGATGCACCGGCACCGCGCGCGACTTGTCCTTGCCGACGAAGCGCCGCGCTTCGTTGTAGGCGTTGTAGCCGGCATTCGACTTCGGCGCGACCGCCAGATAGATGATGGCCTGCGCCAGCGCGAGTTCGCCTTCGGGCGTGCCGAGCCGCTCGTAGGTTTCGGCGGCATCCAGCGCGATGCGCGCGGCGCGCGGATCGGCGAGACCGATGTCCTCCCACGCCATCCGCACGATGCGCCGCGCCAGATAGCGCGGGTCCGCGCCGCCGTCGAGCATGCGGCAGAACCAGTACAGCGCGCCGTCCGGGCTGCTGCCGCGCACCGATTTGTGCAGCGCGCTGATCTGGTCGTAGAAGGCGTCGCCGCCTTTGTCGAAGCGGCGCAGATTCTCGGCGAGCGCGCTGCCGAGCAAAGCGCCGTCGATCGCCGTCTTCTTCTGCTGGGAAGCCGCGCGCGCGACGATCTCAAGGTTGTTCAACAGCTTGCGGCCGTCGCCGTCGGCGGAGCCGATCAGCGCGTCGCGCGCCTCGTCCGTGAATGTGAGGCCGCCCAGTTCGTGTTGCGCGCGCTCGAGCAGCTCGCGCAACTCGTCTTCGTCGAGACTTTTCAGCACATACACGGCGGCGCGCGAGAGCAACGCGCTGTTCACTTCGAACGACGGATTCTCCGTCGTCGCCCCGATGAACACGAACAGCCCCGACTCCACGTGCGGCAAGAACGCGTCCTGCTGGCTCTTGTTAAAGCGATGCACCTCGTCGACGAACACTAGCGTCTGATGCCCGTTCGCGCGATGAATCTGCGCCGTTTCGACTGCCTCGCGAATGTCCTTCACGCCGGACAGCACCGCCGAGAGCGCAATGAACTGCGCGTGAAACGCGTCCGCCATGAGCCGCGCGAGCGTCGTCTTGCCGACGCCCGGCGGGCCCCAGAGGATCATCGAATGCGCCTCGCCGGATTCGAATGCGACCCGCAGCGGCTTGTTCGGACCGAGCAGATGCTTCTGGCCGATCACTTCGTCGATATTGCGGGGCCGCAGGCGTTCGGCGAGCGGAACATTGGCACGGGTTTCTTCGAACATGACGTTTTGGGGATAATCTCGGCTTTCCGGACGCGCTGCGCGCAGGTATCCGCGAGGGGTCCAGAAGCGGCGCGCTGCCGGACAAGCGCAAAGCCTGCGCGAGCAACGCGCGGGCAACGTCCTGCATTATGACAGTGACCGCGCCCGGGCGAGCGACGCATCCTCGCCCGGGCGCGAATTCGCTGCGAGCAGCAACAGGATCGGCAATAGACACATCACTCAGGGACACGACCCGATGACACAAGACCCGCTCACCGGCGACGCCGGTTCCACCTACGCCCCGCTCACGCCGGTGCCCGACGCGCGCCGCGCCTTCCGTACCGGCGACGCGTTCGCGCTCTGGTTCTCGCTCGGCATCGGCCTGCTCGTCGCGCAAGCCGGCGCGCTGCTCGTGCCGGGGCTGTCGCTGGTGCACGCGCTGCTGGCCATTGCGATCGGCAGTGCGATCGGCGTGGTGCTGCTCGCGCTCGCCGGCGTGATCGGCACGGACACCGGCCTCGCCGCGATGTCGTCGCTGCCTCCGACGCTCGGCGTGCGTGGCGCCTCGGTGCCCGCGGTGCTGAACGCGGTGCAGCTGGTCGGCTGGGGCGCCTTCGAAGTGATCGTGATGCGCGATTCCGCCGACGCCCTCGCGAAGCAGGCGTTCGGCCTCTCCATGCCGCTCGTCTGGACGGTCGCGTTCGGCGGGCTCGCGACGCTGCTCGCGATCAGCGGACCGCTTTCGTTCGTGCGGCGCTTTCTGCGTACATGGGGAATCTGGCTGCTGCTGGCCGGCGCCGCATGGCTCACATGGAATCTGCTCGCGCAGCAGGACCTCGCCGCGATGATGCGCCGTCCCGGCACCGGCGAGATGTCGTTCGGCGGCGCGATCGATCTCGTGGTCGCCATGCCGCTCTCGTGGCTGCCGTTGATCGCGGACTACACGCGCTTTGGCCGCCGCGCGGGCGACACGTTTCGCGGCACGCTGCTCGGCTTCGGCATCGCGAATATCTGGTTCTACGCATTGGGCGCGATCTATGGCCTCGCCGCGGGCGGCGGCGACGCGCTGCTCACGAGCGCGCTCGCACAGGCGGGCGGCGGCCTCGCGCTGCTGCTCATTCTGATCGACGAAGTGGACAATGCATTCGCCGACATCCATTCGGCGGCCGTGTCGACCGGCACGTTCTGGGCGCGCGGCAGCGTGCCGATCCTGTCGGCGGCATTCGGCGCGCTGTGCACCTTGATCGCGCTCGCCGTGCCGATGGCGAAATATCAGAACTTCCTGCTGCTCATCGGCTCGGTGTTCGCGCCGCTCTTCGGCGTCGTGCTGGTCGACCATTTCATTGTGCGCAAGCGCCGCATCGAAGCAGCCGTGCTCGCCGACGTGCGCGGCCGCTATGGTTTTTCGGGCGGCTGGCATCTGAGCGCGTTCATCGCGTGGGCAATCGGCATCGCCGCTTATCAGGCGATCAACCAATGGCTGCCGAATCTCGGCGCGACGTTGCCCTCTTTGGTGATCGGCGCGGTGTGCTATCTCGCGTTCGTGTCGACGCGCAAGACTGCTTACGCGTGAGCACGCGGTTAACTTCTGTGACGAAAAAGGCCTGCACATGCGGGCCTTTTCGTTGCAAGCAGCCTAGTTGCGACGCCCACCTCGCGCGTGAGGCTAACGCTTGGCGACGGTTCGGTATTCGACGCCCGGCAGCACGCACAACAACTCGAACGCGAGGTTCGCGCCGAGCAGCGCGGTCGTGCCGAACGGATCGTACGGCGGCGCGACTTCCACAAGATCGCAACCGACGATATTCAGGCCGCGCGCGCCGCGAATGATTTCGAGCGCCTGCGGCACCGTCAGTCCGGCGATTTCCGGCGTGCCCGTGCCGGGCGCGAAGGCCGGATCGATTCCGTCGATGTCGAACGTGATGTACACCGGCGCGTCGCCCATGCGCTCGCGCACGCGCGCCATCAGCGGCGCAAGCGACTGGTTCCAGCACGCCTCCGCCTGCACGACCTCGAAGCCCCGGTCGCGGCACCAGTCGAAGTCCTCCGCCGCGTAACCCGTGCCGCGCAAACCGATCTGCACGACGCGCTCGCAGTCGAGCAAACCTTCCTCCACCGCGCGCCGAAACGGCGTGCCGTGCGCGATCTTCTCGCCCATCATCGTGTCGTTGACGTCGGCGTGCGCGTCCACGTGGATCAGCCCGACCTTGCCGTGCTTGCGATGAATCGCGCGCAGGATCGGCAGCGCGATCGTGTGATCGCCGCCGAGCGTGACCGGCTTGCATTCGTGCTGGAGGATTTCATCGTAAGCGCTTTCGATTCGCGCGATCGAGTCATGCAGGTTGTACGGGTTGATCGCGACGTCGCCGAGATCGGCCACGCGCAGCGAATCGAACGGCGCTGCACGCGTGGCCATGTTGTACGGCCGCAGCAGCACCGATTCGCTGCGGATCTGACGCGGCCCGAAACGCGCGCCCGTGCGGTTCGACGTGCCGAGATCGAACGGCACACCGACGAAACAGGCGTCGAATCCCGCAGCCGAGCCGACGTTCGGCAAACGCATCATGGTCGCGATTCCGCCGCAGCGCGGCATCGCATTGCCGGACAGCGGCTGCGGGCGCTCACCGGCTTCGGGAGAAATGAAGGAGGAAGTATTCATCGTGGCTCGGCAATGAAAAGGCGCCTGGGGGCGGGAATCGGTCAACCGGCCAAAAACTGGCTTGCAGTAAGCAATGTGGCGATGCACGGCCGGACCAAATTCCATTCTTGAGCAGTTCCCGCGAACTTGAAATAGCCGCGCAAAAACGTTCACATCGATCCCAGGCGATGTATCCTGACGCATGTTCTCCCAACTGACCGACCTCGACCTGCGGCTCATCCGCGTCTTCCTCGCCATTGTGGATGCCGGTGGCGTCTCACCGGCGCAGGCCACACTGAACGTCGGACAGCCGACCATCAGCACGCAACTGGCTACGCTCGAAACACGCCTCGGGTACCGGCTGTGCGAGCGCGGCCGCGGCGGCTTTCGCCTCACCGCACGCGGCGAGCAATTCGTGGATGCCGCTCGCGCGCTGCTCGCCGCGGTGGACAGCTTCGGCGTGCAGGCGCGTAACGTGGGACGCAAACTCGTCGGCACGCTCGACATCGGCATGATCGGGCACACGCCCGTGTCGGCGAGTGCGCGCATCAGCGACGCGATTGGCCGCTTCCGCTCGCGCGATCAGTCCGTGCGCTTTTCGATTCTCGTGCGCTCGCCGGGCGAGCTCGAAGAACTGCTGCTCAACGGACGCATTCAGATCGGCATCGGCTATTTCTGGCATCGCGTGCCGTCGCTCGACTACACGGAAGTGTTCGCCGAAGACCAGTTTGCCTACTGCGCGAAAGGGCATCCGCTCTTTGCCCGTGCCGGCGATGTCACGCCCGAACAGGCCGCGGCGCACGAATGGGCGTGGCGCAGCTATCCGTTGCCCGAGGCCGAAGATTCGCAGGCGCCGCGCAACATCACCGCCGTCGCCGACAACATGGAAGCCGTCGCCATGCTCGTGCTTTCCGGGCATCACCTAGGCTATCTGCCGGGGCATTTCGCGGCGCCGTTCGTCGCGCAAGGGTTGCTCGCGGCGTTGAATCCGGCGCGCATGCGCTACCGCGTCGCGTTTCATATGGTCGCGCGGGCACGGCAGCATCGAACGGATATTGTGGAGGCGTTTCTCGAAGACATGAAGGCCGCGCACGCGGCCCCATAGCGCGCGGGTTTGACGGGAACCGCGCCTTGGCGGGCACGAAGACCGGCCGCACGGGTCTGCCGCAAGCGTCGGCCACAAACGTCGGCCACAAAAAAGCCGCGCATTCAGCGCGGCTTCCCTCGTCAAGCGCAACCGCAGAGCGGCGCCTTAGCCGTTGATCACGTCCGCGCCCTTCGGCACCGTGAACTTGAAAGCGTCGGCAGGCAGCGGCGGATTCTTCTGGATGTTCGAGAACGTCAGCAGCGTGACGTTGCCGAACACGTCGTGCAATTCCATGGCTTGCAGATTGCCGTCCTTGAAGCCGATGCCCACGCGCTGGAATTGCGTATCCCGCGTTTTCGGCGTCAGTTCGAGCCAGTCGATGCCGGCCTTCACGCCCGCATCGCGCAACGTGAAGTTCTTGTCCAGATCGTTGCTGCCGAACAGGATGGCGGCCGGGCTCGCGCCGAGTGCGCCGCCGAGGCTTCGCACCGTGACCTGGTTCAGGTCCTTGTCGTACACGTAAAGCTTGTCGCCGTCTGCTTGCAGCAGCTGCGCGTAGGGCTTTTCGTATTGCCAGATGAACTTGCCGGGACGAGCAAACGTGAATGTTCCGCTCGACGTGCTGCTTTTGCCGCCGCCGTTCGTCGACAGCACGCCGCTTGCGCCGCTCGCCGCCTGTGCCTTGCTCGGCGCGCGCACTTCCTGCTGCACGAAGGTGCCGCGCGCCGAGTGGACCTGCGCGACGAAAGCCTTCAACTGCTCGGTGCCGCTCGCGAAAGCCTGCGAAGCGACGAGCATCGACGCGCCGATCGCCAACGCGCCGATCCGGCGCGCGACGGTCCGTGCCAGCGTCCCTGTCGGACGGCCGGCGCCGGTGGATGGTGCGTGCTGCTGCGCAAATAGCTGCATAGTTTTTCTCCCTTGATCTGGATTTATCGAGCGGCCGCGGTGCCTGCGGCGCGTGTATTGGGCGGTGTTGCCGCTGGCTGCCGGTCGCTGGCGAACCGGGCGAGAGGCGGGCGTCACGCGTCACCCTTGATTTCCGGGTTGCGTGCGAACGCGCAAGTCCGTCGCGCTCCATTCCACTGTGGCGCCTTTCGTCCCGGAGCTTAGGCAGTCAGTCTTAAGCGAACCTTAGAAGCGAACGTTTCGAAACCAACGTTACAAGCGGCAAAAACACACGACTCGGCCACGCGTCTCGGGCAGGCGGCAAGGTTCAGGTTGCCAACATAGGCCGCAAAAAACCGCCCCCGTTCCCGCCGCGAGGCGCGAGCCGCGCGCCTCACTCCGCCTCGCGCGCCGGCGCAAGAATCTCGCGATTGCCGTTCGACGACATTGCCGAGACGACGCCGGAGTTTTCCATCTGCTCGAGCAAACGCGCGGCGCGGTTATAGCCGATGCGCAAATGCCGCTGCACCAGCGAAATCGACGCGCGCCTGTTTTTCAGCACCACGTCCACCGCCTGGTCGTAAAGCGGGTCCGACTCGCCGTCGCCCGCACCGGCACCGCCCGCGCCCGCCGAGCCTTCGTCGCCCTCGCCCGTCACGCCGCCTTCGAGAATGCCCTCAATATAGTTCGGCTCGCCCTGCTCCTTGAGCTTGTCGACGACGCGGTGCACTTCCTCGTCCGACACGAACGCGCCATGCACCCGCACCGGCAAGCCGCTGCCCGGCGGCAGGTAAAGCATGTCGCCCATACCGAGCAGCGATTCCGCGCCCTGCTGGTCGAGAATGGTGCGCGAGTCGATCTTCGACGACACCTGGAAGGCCATGCGCGTGGGCACGTTGGCCTTGATGAGACCGGTAATCACGTCGACCGACGGACGCTGCGTGGCGAGAATCAGATGGATGCCGGCCGCGCGCGCCTTTTGCGCAATTCGCGCGATCAACTCTTCTACCTTCTTGCCGACCACCATCATCAGATCGGCGAGTTCGTCGATCACGATCACGATATTGGGCAGACGCGTGAGCGGTTCCGGATCGTCCGGCGTGAGGCTGAACGGATTCGGCAGCTTCTCCTCGCGCTTCGCGGCCTCGTCGATCTTGTTGTTGTAGCCGGCGAGATTGCGCACGCCGAGCTTGCTCATGAGCTTGTAGCGGCGCTCCATTTCGGCGACCGCCCAGTTGAGCGCGTGGCCGGCCTGGCGCATATCCGTCACGACCGGACACAGCAGATGCGGAATGCCTTCGTAGACGCTCATTTCGAGCATCTTCGGATCGATCAGAATCATGCGCACCTGATCCGCGCTCGCCTTGTACAGCAGCGACAGGATCATCGCGTTGATCCCGACCGACTTGCCCGAACCCGTCGTGCCGGCCACCAGCAGGTGCGGCATTTTTGCGAGGTCCGCGCAGACGGGCTTGCCGCCGATGTCCTTGCCGAGGCCCATGGTGAGCGGCGACGCGGCGTCCGCATAAACCGCGGAGCCGAGAATCTCGGACAGACTCACCGTCTGACGGCGCTGATTCGGCAATTCGAGCGCCATGTAGTTCTTACCCGGAATCGTTTCGACGACACGAATCGACACGAGCGACAACGAACGCGCGAGGTCTTTCGCGAGATTGACGATCTGGCTGCCCTTCACGCCGGTGGCCGGCTCGATCTCGTAACGCGTGACGACGGGGCCCGGATACGCGGCGACCACGCTCACTTCGACGCCGAAGTCCTTCAGTTTTTTCTCGATCAGACGCGAGGTGAATTCGAGCGTGTCGGCGGAAATGGTTTCCTGCGCGGCCGGCGCGGGATCGAGCAGCGAAATGGGCGGCAGCGTGGAGTCGCCCGGCAGGTCGGTGAAGAGCGGCACCTGCCGTTCCTTCTCGACGCGCTCCGACTTTGCCGGCGTGACGACCGGCGGCACGATCACGACCGGTTCGTGCTCCTCGATGCGCACGCGGCCCTTTTCCACCTTGCCCTCGCGCTTGACCGCGGCGGCTTCGCCCAGCTTGCGGTCGCGGCCCGCCTCGCGGCGCAGCTTCGCGAAAGTGACGGCCGAGATGATCGACTCGCCGACTTTTTCGCACACGGAAAGCCAGGAAAAGCGGAAATACAGCGACAAACCGATGGCCAGCACGATCAGCAAGGCAAGCGTGCCGCCCGTGAAGCCGAGCGCATGCGACACCCCGCGCGCGACCGCCTCGCCGATCACGCCGCCCGGCGCGCGCGGCAACTGGACTTTCAGCGACCACATGCGCAATGCCTCTATGCCGTCGCACGCGAGCAGCACGAGCAGGAAGGCGAAGGCGTCCGCGAGCCAGCTCGCGTCGCGCGGCGCGTCCTCCTGCAACTCCTCATGGCGCGTGATGCGCTTGTAGTTCGCGGAGATGTGCCGGCCGAGCAGCACGATCCACCAGTAGGCGGAAAGTCCGAACAGCAGCAGCAGAATGTCCGAGGTCCACGCGCCGACGCGGCCCGCCCAGTTGGCGATGTGGTCGACCTGCGCGGCGTGCGTCCAGCTCGGATCGCGCCGGCTGTAGCTGATAAGCGCCATCAGCAGGAAAACGCCGAGCGCGACCTGCAGGATCCAGCGGATTTCTGTGAAAAGGCGCGACATGCGGTGCGGCAATGCCTGCGCGCTCGCGGAATAAGGAGCTTTTGCCATTGATCCTGTTGCGTGTGTGGCCGATCCGGTGTGCCGGGCCTCGTTCGACGCGGCTGCGGTCACGGCCCCGGCGACCCGGAACTTCGATCCGGCCTATTGTAAACGCAGTGCCCCGCGTGAGGCTGTAAATGACGGTAACCTGGCCGATTGGCCACACGCGCTTGCCGCTTAAGCGGGGCGCCGGACTATCGGCGCGATCGGAAAGCTTCATGGAGCAGCCCGCCGCCCTGCCCTTTATAATGCCGGACTGATGCCCATCTACAGTTTCAGCCAAGTCGCACTGCCCGCATGGGCGGACGGTGCGCCGTAAAAGGATTCGATCATGCCCGCAACTTCCACGAAACACGCCAAGGTTCTGATTCTCGGTTCCGGCCCCGCCGGCTACACGGCAGCGGTCTACGCGGCGCGCGCCAACCTCGCGCCGGTGCTGGTCACGGGTCTCGCGCAAGGCGGCCAGCTCATGACCACGACCGACGTCGAAAACTGGCCCGCCGACGCCAACGGCGTGCAGGGCCCTGAACTGATGGCGCGCTTCCTGGAGCATGCTGAGCGCTTCAACACCGAAATCATCTTCGACCATATTCACACGGCGAAGCTGGACGAAAAGCCGATCCGCCTGATCGGCGATTCCGGCGAATACACGTGCGATTCGCTGATCATCTCGACGGGCGCTTCGGCGCAGTACCTCGGCCTGCCGTCGGAAGAAGCCTTCATGGGCAAGGGCGTGTCCGCCTGCGCGACCTGCGACGGCTTTTTCTACAAGCAGCAGCACGTGGCCGTGGTCGGCGGCGGCAATACGGCGGTTGAAGAAGCGCTGTATCTGTCGGGCATCGCGAAGAAGGTGACGGTGATCCACCGCCGCGACAAGTTCCGCGCCGAGCCGATCCTGATCGACCGCCTGCTCGCGAAAGAGAAGGAAGGCGTCGTCGAAATCAAGTGGAACCATACGCTCGACGAAGTGACGGGCGACCAGTCCGGCGTGACCGGCGTGCGCATCAAGCACACGCAAACCGGCGAAACCACGGACATTGCGCTGCAAGGCCTCTTTGTCGCGATCGGTCACAAGCCGAACACGGACATCTTCGAAGGTCAGTTGGAAATGAAGAACGGCTACATCATCACGAAGGGCGGCCTGAACGGCTTTGCCACCGCGACGAGCGTGCCGGGCGTGTTCGCCGCCGGCGACGTGCAGGACCACGTGTACCGCCAGGCCATCACGAGTGCGGGCACGGGCTGTATGGCCGCGCTCGACGCGCAGCGCTATCTGGAAACCATCAACGAAATGGCCGGCGAACACGCCATGAGCCAGGAAGCGGAGCGCTGATCGAGCGCGCTCTCGCGCCCACGCAACGGTAAAATGGCGGCTGGGCCTTGCCCGGCCGGTCGATCGGGTTCGAATGAAAAAAGGCCGCGGCTCACCAGCCGGCGGCCTTTTTTCATTGGATGCCGCATTATGGTCGTGAGACGCCCCGTGATCGGATCGCGGCGTTTTACGTCGCGTTTTATGTCACGTTTTATGCGGCGGTCTTTGCGCGGGTTAATCCGCGCGTGTCAGTCCGCGGGCTTTTCCAGATCTCATTCCGCGCTTTTTCTGCGTCCACTCACGCTATGCCGAAGAACCACCCTCATCCGCACGAACCGAAGCGCCCCCGCGCCGCCCCCGCCGCGCGCGAGCCGGCGGCGCCCGCGGCCCAACCGAAGATCGCGCCGGCCGCGGGCCTGGCCGGCCTCGGCGCGCTGCGCGACGCGTTGAAGGTCGATGCGCAAAAGCGCGAGCGCGAACGCGCCGCCGCGGCGGCCGCCCAGCGCGAAGCGGCCGCGGACGCCGATCTGTTTCGCCGCGAAATCGGCGAGGTGGCGCCGCTCGCCGTGCCGCCGCGCGCCTCGTTGCCGCGCAACCCTCCGCCACCCTTGCCGGTGCAGACGCGGCTCGACGAGGAAGCGGTGCTGCACGAAGCCATCTCGGACGAGTACGACCCCGAGGTGCTGCTCGACACCGACGAAACGCTCTCCTATTGCCGCCCCGGCGTCAGCCAGGAAGTGGTGCGAAAACTGCGGCGCGGCGACTGGATCGTGCAGGCGCAAATCGATCTGCACGGCATGCGGCGCGAGGAAGCCCGCGAGGCGCTGGCCGAGTTTATCCGCGAGTCGGTCAAGCGCGGCCTGCGCTGTCTGCGCGTGATTCACGGCAAAGGTTTGGGATCGATCGGCAAGGAACCCGTGCTCAAGGGCAAAGTGCGCGCGTGGCTCGTGCAGAAAAACGAAGTGATCGCGTTTTGCCAGGCGCGTCCCCATGACGGCGGCGCGGGCGCGGTCGTCGTGCTGCTGCAACCCGGCGCCGCGCCGGCTCAAGCGCGGCCCACGGCGGAGCCGCGGTGATCCATCCGAGACTCACTCTCGCGCTCTCCATCATGGAAGCGCTGGCGATCTTCGCGTACGCCATTTCCGGTTTCATCGAGGCGAGGACGCGCCGCCTCGACGCCGTCGGCACCTTTCTCGTGGCGATCGCGACGGCCTTCGGCGGCGGCACGCTGCGCGACGTGCTGCTGGAGCGCCGGCCGTTCTACTGGGTCGAGCATCAGGACTATCTGATCGCCATTTTTGCAATGTCGCTCTTCGCCCCCACGCTGCTGAAGATGACCTCGCGCCTCCTGTCCGAGCGCGTGCTGCTGGTGGCCGATGCGATCGGCCTCGGGCTCTTCAGCGTCGCGGGGACCTCGATTGCGCACGACGCGCAAATGCCGTGGTTCACCTCCGTGATGATGGGCGTGGCGACGGGCGTATTCGGCGGCGTGATCCGCGACGTGTTGTGCAACGAGGTGCCGCTGATTCTGCGCGACTCGCGGCCTTACGCGACGTGCGCTTTTGTCGGCTGCTGGCTGTATGTGCTGCTCGACTACGTGAATTTCGACACCGTCTACAGCGTGCTCATCGCCACCGGTTTTATTCTGCTGGCGCGGCTCGCGACCTTCCGCCTCAACGTGCGCCTGCCGCATTAGCGGCTTTTTTGCGCCGCGCTCGCGCGGCTGCAACGCCCGCGTGTCGATTTTGGCCGCGTCCGCTCGTCGTGACTTGAACGGCCCTGCCGGGCCGCAACAACCCTTTAACCGTCGAAGGTGATCACGATGAGCCTCAAGCTATACGCCCACCCTTTTTCATCCTACTGCCAGAAGGCGCTGATCGCGCTGTACGAGAACGGCACACCGTTCGAGTTCCGGCTGCTCGCGCACGACGACCCGCGCATCATGGCCGAATTCGCCGAACTGTGGCCGATCCGGCGCTTTCCGGTGCTGGTCGACAGCGGGCGCACGGTGATGGAGGCGACCATCATCATCGAATATCTCGGTCTTCACTATCCGGGGCCGGTTGCGCTCGTGCCCGCCGACGCCCGCGCGGCGCTGGACGTACGCGGCATGGACCGCTTCTTCGACAACTACATTTCCACGCCGGTGCAGAAGATCGTGACGGACCGCCTGCGCCCCGAGGCGGAGCGCGACACGCGCGGCGTCGCCGAAGCGCGCGCGATGCTCGACACGGCCTATGCGTGGCTCGACAAAACCATGGTCGACCGCGAATGGGCCGCCGCCGGCAGCTTCAGCCTCGCCGATTGCGCGGCGGCGCCCGCGCTTTTTTACGCCGACTGGACGCACGCGATCGATCCGAAGTTCACGCAGGTGCGCGCCTATCGCGAGCGCTTGCTGGCGCGCCCGTCGTTTGCCCGCGCCGTCGACGAAGCACGGCCCTACCGCCCGCTGTTTCCGCTGGGTGCGCCTGAGCGGGACTGACTGGGACTGAGCGCAACGAAGCGCACTTGAGCGGCACTTGAGCGGCACCTGAGGCGGCACCTGAGCGGGCCAGGCGGGACCGCACCCGCCGCCCCGCCTGGCGGCCCCTTGCGGACAACATCCATGTGAGCCTATACACTTCACGTCGAAACCAATTTCCGCTCATTACATACAAGGCCAAACATGGACCGTTTCGAAGCGATGGAGATATTTACGCGTGTGGTCGAGGCAAACAGCTTCACGAAAGTATCCGAATCGCTCGACCTCCCGCGGGCGAAAGTGAGCCGCACGATTCAGGCGCTCGAAGAACACGTGGGCGTGCGGCTTCTCAATCGTTCGACGCGCCAGGTCAGCGTGACTGAAGACGGCGCGCTCTTTTACGAGCGCTGCGTGCGCATTCTCGCGGAAGTCGCCGACGCGGAGTCGTCGCTGTCGAACAAGCGGGAGAACCCCGTAGGGACGATTCGCGTCGACACCTCGGGCACGCTCGCCCGCGCGCTCCTGCTGCCCGCACTCGACGACTTCTACCGGCGCTACCCTGAAATCGACGTGCGGCTCGGTCTCGCCGACCGCAACATCGACCTGATCCAGGACGCCGTGGATTGCGTGATCCGCATGGGCACGCCGGAAGAGTCGAGCCTTGTCGCGCGGCGCATCGGTCATGCGCGAATCGTCACGTGCGCTTCGCCCGCGTATCTGGAGAAATACGGCACGCCCACCACGCTCGATCAATTGAGCGAGCACCGCGCGGTCAACTACGTGTCGGCGCGCACCGGCAAGACCTTTCCGTTCGAGTACGAAGTCAACGGTGAAATCGTAAAAGTCGCGATGAAGAGCGTGCTCGCGGTGAACGACGGCTCGGTCTACATTCGCGCGGGCGCGCTCGGCCACGGCATCATTCAACCGTCGCGCTTCATGGTCGCGCATCTGATCGAGCGCGGCGTGTTGAAGGAAATTCTCACCGACTACACGAGCCCCGGCACGCCGCTGTCCATTCTGTACGCGCATCGCCGCAATCTCAGCTCGCGGCTGCGCGCGTTCACCGAATGGGTGACGGAACTCGTGCGCAACAATCCGGACTTGCGCCTGCCGGAGGCCTGACGTTTGACGCTTCAGCGCCGAAGCCGTTGGAAAGAAGCGCATAAGAAAAGCCCCTTGGGTCTCGCGACCCAAGGGGCTTTTTGCTTCAAAACTGACAGACGCCGCGGTCTATGCGGCAGTCAGCCTGACTCAAGCGATCCGCTCCTCGTTCGACGGATCGAACAACACCGCCTTCGACGTATCGAACAGCAGCGTCGTGTTCGTCAGCGGCTGCGGATTCGACGCCGGGTGCACGCGGCTCACCACGCGCTTGCCGTTGACCTGCGCGAACACGAGCGTGTCCGGACCGGTCGGCTCGATGACATCGACCTTCACTTCGATCTGTTGCAGCTTGCCGTGGTCGCCGTGCGCGCCGCGCGAATCGGTAATGCGCTCGGGGCGCAAGCCGAGAATCACTTCGCGGCCGATGTGCGACTTGACCTTCGCCGAGTCGAACGGCAGCACGAGCGCCGTGCGCGTCACGCCCGTGTCCAGTTCGAGGCCCACGCCCGCGCCCTGTTCGACGAGCTTGCCCTGAATGAAGTTCATGGGCGGCGCGCCGATAAAGCCGGCCACGAACAGGTTCGACGGCGAGTCGTAAATGTCCTGCGGCGCACCGAATTGCTGCACGATGCCGTCTTTCATCACGGCGATGCGGTCGCCGAGCGTCATGGCTTCGATCTGATCGTGCGTCACGTAGACGATCGTCGTGCCGAGGCGTTGATGCAGTAGCTTGATTTCCGAGCGCATCTCGATACGCAGCTTCGCGTCCAGGTTCGAAAGCGGCTCGTCGAACAGAAACATCACCGGATCGCGCGCAAGCGCGCGGCCCATGGCGACGCGCTGGCGTTGGCCGCCGGACAGTTGGCCCGGCTTGCGATCCAGCAGATGCGTGATCTGCAGCGTGTTCGACACGCGGTCGACAATCTGCGCCTGCTCGCTTTTCGGCACCTTGCGGATGTTCAGGCCGAACGAAATGTTCTCGCGCACCGTCATGGACGGATACAGCGCGTACGACTGGAACACCATCGCGATATCGCGATCTTTCGGCGAGAGGTTGTTCACCGTCTTGCCGTCGATCTGGATCTCGCCCTTGGTCACCGTTTCGAGGCCGGCAATCATGTTGAGCAGCGTCGACTTACCGCAGCCCGAGCCGCCGACGAGAATCAGGAACTGACCGTCTTCGATGTCGATGTTGACACCCTTCAGAACCGGCACCCCGTTCGGGTAAGTCTTGTACACGTCACGGATGGAAAGGCTTGCCATGCTGTGAATCCTCTAGTCTCTGGTACTGCCTGAAAACGTCTGTTTGACGGCAGCGCTGAGTGGGTCGAGCGCTGCCGGCTTCGAATGGTTCAGCCCTTCACTGCGCCGGCCGTCAGGCCGCGCACGAAATAACGTCCGGCCACGATGTAGACGAGCAAGGTGGGCAGCGCGGCGATGATCGCGCCGGCCATGTCCACGTTGTATTCCTTCACGCCCGTCGACGTGTTCACGAGATTGTTCAGCGCCACGGTGATCGGCATGGAATCGACGCCGGAGAACACGATACCGAACAGGAAGTCATTCCAGATCTGCGTGAATTGCCAGATCAGGCACACCATGAAAATGGGCAGCGACACGGGCAGCAGGATCTTCGTGAAGATCGTGAAAAAACCGGCACCGTCGATGCGCGCCGCCTTCACGAGTTCGGCCGGCACGCTCACGTAGAAGTTGCGGAAGAACATCGTCGTGAATGCGATACCGTAGATCACGTGCACCACCACGAGACCGGTCGTCGTGTTCGACAGGCCGAGCGCGCCTTCGAAACGCGCCATGGGCAACAGGATCGCCTGGAACGGAATGAAGCAGCCGACCAGCAGCATCGTAAAGATCGGATCGGCGCCGCGAAAACGCCAGTGCGTGAGCACATAACCGTTGAACGCGCCGATGATCGACGAGATCAGCACCGCCGGAATCACCATGCGCACGGAGTTCATGAAGAACGGCTGCATGCCGTCGCAGCGCACGCCGGTACAGGCGCCGCTCCATGCCTTGATCCACGGATCGACGGTCCAGTGCGACGGCGGCGTGAGCAGGTTGCCGGTGCGCAGCTGATCGATGTCCTTGAACGACGTGGACAGCATCACGTACAGCGGAAACAGGAAGTACAGGGCAAACAGAATCAGCGCCGCGTAAATGACGGCACGGCTGATCGTCATCTTAGGCTGCATTGCGGGTGCTCCTCGATTCCAGATACATGAGCGGCACGAGCACGGCCACGACGGTGGCGAGCATCATGATCGACGATGCCGCGCCGACGCCGAGTTGCCCGCGATTGAACGAAAAGGTGTACATGAAAATGGCCGGCAGCGACGACGACGTGCCCGGACCGCCCGCCGTCAACGCGACGACGAGGTCGAAGGTCTTGATCGTGATGTGGCAAAGAATCAGCAGCACGGAGAAGAACACCGGACGCATGCTCGGAATGACGATCTTGCGGTAGATGGTGGGCAGACTCGCGCCGTCCATTTGCGCCGCCTTGAAAATTTCGCCGTCCACGCCGCGCAGGCCCGCAAGGAACAGCGCCATCACGAAGCCGGTGGATTGCCACACCGCCGCGATCACCACGCAGAAAATCGCCTTGTCGGGGTCGCCGAGCCAGCCGAACGAGAAGCTCGTCCAGCCCCAGTCGTGAAAGACCTTTTCGAGGCCGATGCTCGGCGTCATGATCCACTGCCACGCCGTGCCGGTCACGATGAACGACAGCGCCATCGGGTACAGGAACACCGCGCGCAGCGCGCCTTCGTTGCGAATCTGCTGATCGAGCAGAATCGCGAGAAAGAGACCGAGGCCGATGCAGATGCCGATGAACGGAATACCGAACCAGCCGAGATTCGCGGCCGAAGTCCAGAACACGTCGTTATCGAACAGTTCGCGATAACGGTCGAAACCGACGAAGTCGTAGCGCGGCATCAACCGCGAGTTCGACATCGACAGATAGCCGGTAATGGCGATGAAGCCGTAAACGAAAATCAGGCTGATCACGACGCTGGGTGCGAGCACCAGCTTCGGGATGAAGCGATCGGCAAGGGCCGCCATGGGCGACGCGCGGCGGGCGACGGTAGCCGTTTTCCCGTTTCCGCTGATAGAAGCAGTCACTACTCGACTCCTGCTGGAACTGTCAGGTGAAGCCGCGTGCATCGGATGCGCGCGCGTGCCAGGGACGCACACCGCATGACGCCAATTCACGCGATCAACGGCGCGAAGGGCGCGCCGATACCCGGACGCGCCCTTCGCTACTTCACTTACTTGGTCTTCGCTGCCTTCGCGAGCGCCGCAACCGCGCTCTTCGAATCCTGCTGCGAGTTCATGAACTTCGTGACGACGTCGGAGATCGCGCCGGCTGCCGCGTCCGGCTGAGCCATGCCGTGAGCAAGCGACGGCACGTAGCCGCCCGACTTGATCGCGGTTTGCTCATCCGCGTACGACTTCTTCGCGCAGTCGTCGAACTTCGCCATCGACACGCCGAGACGCACCGGGATCGAGCCCTTGTACAGGCTGAACTGTTCCTGGAATTCCGGCGACATGATCGTCTTCGCGAGAGCAAGCTGGCCCGGCGTTGCAGCCTTCTGGCCCTTCTGCTGGAAGAACACGAACGAGTCGACGTTGAACGTGTACGACTTTTCGGTGCCCGGCACAGCGGCACAGACATAGTCCGAGCCCGACTTCTTGCCGGCGTTGGCGAATTCGCCCTTCGCCCAGTCGCCCATGAACTGCATGCCGGCCTTGCCGTTGATGACCATGGCCGTTGCCAGATTCCAGTCACGGCCCGTGCGGCCCGCGTCGAAGTAACCCTGGATCTTGCGGACCGTGTCGAACACGCCGACCATCTTGTCCGACGTCAGCGTCTTTTCGTCGAGGTCGACCAGCGCCTTCTTGTAGAAGTCCGCGCCTTGCGAGAGCACGACGTCTTCCCACAGCGTCAGGTCTTGCCACGGCTGGCCGCCCATCGCGATCGGCTGGATGCCCGCGGCTTTCATCTTGTCGGCCACCGCGAAGAACTCGGGCCACGTGGTCGGCACCTTGCCGCCTGCCTTGTCGAGCGCTGCCTTGTTGATATACAGCCAGTTCACGCGATGCACCGAGAACGGCGCCGCGACGTAGTGGCCGTCCGCGTGCATGATCTTGTCGATTTCCGGCGGCAGATTCTTCTTCCAGTCACCGGCGACGGAGTCGATCGGCACCAGCACGCCTTGCGAAGCCCAATCCTGGATCAGCGGGCCCTTGATCTGCGCGGCGCTCGGCGCATTGCCCGAGATCACCTGCGTCTTCAGTGCCGTCATGGCAGCCGCGCCCGCGCCGCCTGCAACCGCAAAGTCCTTCCACGTGTAACCTTGCTTCGTCATGTCGTCCTTGAGGACGCCGACGGCTTTCGATTCGCCGCCCGAGGTCCACCAGTGCAACACTTCGACCGACTCGGCCGCCTGCACAGCCGAGACGCCACACATCAGACCTGCGGCGCACAGAGCGCCCATGATCGCGCGAAATTTCATTGCTTATCTCCTCCAGACACCTGAACAAAAAACGAATGGCCCCTGATGTCGCCAGGGTGCTGTGGTTGGTTCAAACAGGCAAAACACTGGGCGATCGAGCACGGTCGGGCGCATGCGGCGCATGTGCCGGCGGACCGATGTCGGCCGCTGGAAGCTCAAGAGATGAGTGGTTCGGGATGCAAAGACTGTCTCCTCTTTTGATTTTTGCCCGCCCGCGTCGCGCGGCAGACTCGAGGTGCCTTGCACGTCAACCGGGGCCACCCGTTCGCCGATGCCGGCAGGCGTTGTCCCGTTGTCCGTTAACATGCGAGGGGAGCGCCTGCCGATTCGCGAAACGCGCAGCCTACCTGCCCGCGCACGCTTTTTTCATCGAATTAGCGCTACCTCTTGATTTGGATTGTAGTTAAACTACAATTCAGTGTCAAAAAATATTTTATCGGACTACGGTCGCCCTTTCCGGGCAGTAAGCGGTCAGCGCGGCGGCCCCAGGACATCGACGGAGACTCATGCAAACCGATTCAAGCTTCACCTTCGTTCTCTTCGGCGGAACCGGCGATCTGTCGATGCGCAAGATTCTCCCCGCGCTGTTTGAAGCACACCGTGCGGGCGGCATGCTGGCCGACAGCGGCAAGATCGTCGCGGTCGCGCGTCACGTGGCGGATCGCAGCGAATACCTTCAGTGGGTCAACGAGCACGTCAAGCCGCATGTGTCGAAGAACGGCGTCGACGAAGCCGCATGGGCGAGCTTTCTCGCACGCATCGAGTTCGCGAAGATCGACCTCGGCAATCCTGACGACTTCGTGCTGCTGCGCGACGCGGTGAAAGACCTGCCCGGCATCCGCGTGTTTTATCTGGCCACGGGACCGTCGCTCTTCGTGCCGATCTGCCGCGCGCTGGCGTCGGTCGGGCTCAACGAAAACGCGCGCATCGTGCTCGAAAAGCCGCTCGGCTATGACCTCAAGTCGTCGAATGCGATCAACGACGCGGTCGGCGAAATCTTCGCGGAAGAGCAGATCTACCGTATCGACCACTACCTCGGCAAAGAACCCGTGCAGAACCTGTTGGCGCTGCGCTTCGGCAATGCCCTGTTCGAACCGCTGTGGCGCCGCGAGTGGGTGGAAAGCATCCAGATCACGATCGCCGAAGAACTCGGCGTCGAAGCACGCGGCGATTTCTACGACAATACGGGCGCGCTGCGCGACATGGTGCAGAACCATTTGCTGCAACTGCTTTCCATCGTCGCGATGGAGCCGCCGCATTCGATGGACTCCGATTCCGTGCGCGACGAAAAACTGCGCGTGCTGCGGGCGCTCAAGCCGATCAATCCGCTCGACATCGGCAAGGTTGCGGTGCGCGGCCAGTATCATTCGGGCGTAATTCGCGGCAATGCCGTGCCGGCGTATGCGACGGAGCCCGGCGTGAAGCAGAACAGCACGACGGAAACCTTCGTCGCGCTGAAGGTGGAGATTGAAAACTGGCGTTGGGCCGGCGTGCCGTTTTTCCTGCGCACCGGCAAACGGCTCGCTGACCGCGTCGCGGAAATCGTGGTGAATTTCCGCCCGGTGCCGCATTCGGCATTGGGCGCGTCGGCGCTGCGCGCGGGCGCGAATCGTCTGGTGATCCGTTTGCAGCCGAACGAGACGATTCGCCTGTACTGTCTCGCGAAGCAGCCGGGTGAAGGCATGAATCTCGCAAGCGTTCACCTCGACCTCGCGTTCGACCAGTTCTTCCGCGAAGGGCAGATGGAGGCGTATCAACGTCTGCTGCTCGACGTGATCAACGGGCGCCTTGCGTTGTTTGTGCGGCGCGACGAGCAGGAAGCCGCGTGGCGCTGGGTCGAACCGATCCTGAACGAATGGAAGGCTTCGAACAAACCGCCGAAGCCGTATGCGTCGGGTACGTGGGGCCCTGCTGCCGCCAGCGCGATGCTCGCGCAGCACGGCACCTGCTGGCTCGAAGAAGAGAATTGATTCGCGGCGGATAGTCGCCGCGCTAACAAAAAAGCAGCACGGAGGAGAAGTGATCGAGCTTCACGCTTTCGACGATCAACGCGCCCAATCCGACGCGTTGGCGAAGGCTGTCGGCGACGCGTTACATGCGTCGCTGGCCGCCCAGGCGGCAACGTCGGACGCCGGTATTGCCGGCGCGTCCACGGCCGGTATGTCCAACGCCGGCGCGCGCCCGGCTCTGCTCGCCGTGTCCGGCGGCAGCAGCCCGCGCCCGTTCCTGCAGACGTTGTCCACGCAAAGCTTCGACTGGCCGCGCATCGCCGTCACGCTCGTCGACGACCGCTGGGTGCCCGAGACGGACAGCGCAAGCAACGCGCAGCTCGTGCACGCCACGCTGCTGCAGAACGCCGCGCACAACACCACCTTCTGGCCGCTCGTCGACACGTCGCAGGATCTGCACTCGCATGTCGCCGCGCTCAACGCCGACCCGCGTTTTGCGAACGTGCCCGACGTCGCCATCCTCGGCATGGGCGAAGACGGCCATACCGCGTCGATCTTCGCCGACGCGCCCGAATGGGACCATGCCATTACCACCGCCGAGCGCTTTGTCGCCGTGCATCCCGGCAGCGCGCCGCATGCGCGCGTGAGCTGGTCGCTGTCGGCGCTCAAGGAAGTGAAGCACCTGTTTCTGCTGATCGCAGGACCGCGCAAGATGGACGTGCTGAACGCCGCCGCCTCTTCGCTACAAAAAAATGCCATCTCGCAGTTGGCAAACGACAAGGGAGTGAGACTCGATGTCTACTGGTGTGCAAACTAAGGCTGTTCCGGGCGCGGGCCAGCACGCCGACGGACCGAGGCTGCTCGCCGACATCGGCGGCACCAATGCGCGCTTTGCGCTGGAAACCGGACCGGGAGAAATCGGCTCGGTGCAGGTTTATCCGTGCGCGGAGTTCCCCGGTGTCGCCGACGTCATCAAGAAGTATCTGAAGGACACGAAGATCGGCCGCGTGAATCATGCGGCGATTGCGATTGCGAACCCGGTCGACGGCGACCAGGTCAGCATGACGAATCACGACTGGACCTTCTCGATTGAAGCCACGCGCCGCGCGCTCGGCTTCGACACGCTGCTCGTCGTGAACGACTTCACCGCGCTCGCCATGGCCCTGCCGGGCCTGACCGATGCGCAGCGCGTGCAGGTGGGCGGCGGCACGCGCCGCCCGAACAGCGTGATCGGCCTGCTCGGCCCCGGTACGGGCATGGGCGTGTCGGGTCTGATTCCCGCCGACGACCGCTGGATCGCGCTCGGCAGCGAAGGCGGCCACGCCACCTTCGCGCCGGCCGACGAGCGCGAAGACATCGTGCTGCACTACGCGCGCAAGAAGTGGTCGCACGTGTCGTTCGAACGTGTGGCCGCGGGCCCCGGCCTCGAAGTGATTTACCGCGCGCTCGCGGGCCGCGACAAGAAGCGCGTGGCGGCGAACGTGGATACCCGCGAGATCGTCAGACGCGCGCTGGACGGCGAGCCGCTCGCCGCCGAATCCGTCGACGTGTTCTGCGGCATTCTCGGCACCTTCGCGGGCAATATCGCGGTGACGCTGGGCGCGCTCGGCGGCATTTACATTGGCGGCGGCGTGGTGCCGCGGCTCGGCGAATTCTTTGCGCGCTCGTCGTTTCGCAAGCGCTTCGAGGCGAAGGGCCGCTTCGAAGCCTATCTGCAGAACGTGCCGACCTATGTGATTACCGCGGAATATCCCGCGTTTCTCGGTGTCTCGGCGATTCTCGCGGAGCAGTTGTCGAACCGCGCGGGCGGCAGTTCGTCGGCGGTATTCGAGCGGATCCGGCAGATGCGCGACGCGTTGACGCCGGCCGAGCGCCGCGTCGCCGATCTCGCGCTGAACCACCCGCGCTCGATCATCAACGATCCGATCGTCGACATCGCGCGCAAGGCCGACGTGAGTCAGCCGACGGTGATCCGCTTCTGCCGTTCGCTCGGTTGCCAGGGCTTGTCGGACTTCAAGCTGAAGCTCGCCACCGGTTTGACCGGCACGATTCCGGTCAGCCATAGCCAGGTGCATCTCGGCGATACCGCGACCGATTTCGGCGCGAAGGTGCTCGACAACACGGTGTCGGCGATTCTGCAGTTGCGCGAGCATCTGAACTTCGAGCATGTGGAGCGCGCCATCGACCTGCTGAACGGCGCGCGGCGCATCGAGTTTTACGGACTCGGCAATTCGAACATCGTCGCGCAGGACGCGCACTACAAGTTCTTCCGCTTCGGCATTCCGACCATTGCCTATGGCGACCTGTACATGCAGGCGGCGTCGGCGGCGCTGCTCGGCAAGGGCGACGTGATCGTCGCCGTGTCGAAGTCGGGCCGCGCGCCCGAACTGCTGCGCGTGCTGGATGTGGCGATGCAGGCCGGCGCGAAAGTGATCGCGATCACGTCGAGCAATACACCGTTGGCCAAACGCGCCACGGTCGCGCTCGAAACCGATCACATTGAAATTCGCGAGTCGCAGCTCTCGATGATTTCGCGGATCCTGCATCTCGTGATGATCGACATTCTCGCGGTCGGCGTGGCAATTCGCCGCGCGGCGCCGAGCGCCGACGTCGCGGAAGCCGTGGCCAAAGTGCGTCAGGGCGCCGACGACGACGCCACCGCCGTGCTCGACTGGCTCAGCCACGGCGCAGCTTCATCGGCTCGCGACTAGTTCTGGCCGATGCCTGCAGGAAGGCCACGCGAAAGCGTGGCCTTTTGCATTGCATCTTTTATATTGCGCGGCAGATCGAAGCGGGGCCGCGTCGAGCAGCGATAATAGACTCTCCATCGCTTACGGCCACGCATACCGATGATCATTCGTCCGCATCTCCACTGGTTCCGCATGCTGCTCGCCTGGCGGGGCTCGGTCCTTCCGCAGCTGCTTCCGCGGCTCGCCCTCATTCTCGCGATTGCGGTGATTGCGGTCGCGGCGCACGACCATCTGCTGCCGATCTCGCTGAACCTCAACACGACCGCGCCGTTCTCGCTCGTCGGCATCGCGCTCGCGGTGTTTCTCGGCTTTCGCAATAACGCGAGCTACGACCGCTGGTGGGAAGCCCGCAAGCTGTGGGGCCAGTTGCTGAACGACTCGCGTTCGCTGACGCGCCAAGCGCTCACCTTGCGCACGCGCCCGTTGCCGAAAGAAGAGCTGATCGAATTCTGCGCGGCGCTCGGTGCGCTCGCTCACGCGCTGCGCCATCAGCTTCGCAAGACCGATCCGCGCGAAGACCTCGCCCCGCGCCTGCCGCCCGCGCTGTTCGAGCGCGTCATGGCATCGCGCTATAAGCCGGCCACGTTGCTGCTGTTTCTCGGCGAATGGGCACAGCGTCAGGCCCAGAGCGGCGCGATCGATCCGATGGCCGTGCTTGCGTTCGACCGGAATCTGAATGGCTTGTCGGATGTGATCGGCGGATGCGAGCGCATTGCGTCCACGCCGCTGCCGTTTGCCTACTCGGTGATGATTCACCGCACGGTGTACTTCTTCTGCGCGTCGCTGCCGTTCGGACTGGTGGACAGCATCGGCATTTTCACGCCGGTGTTCTCGGTGTTCGTCGCGTACACGTTCATGGCGCACGAAGCGATTGCGTCGCAAATCGAAGAGCCGTTCGGCACCGACGACAACGACCTCGCGCTGAACACCATGTCCGTCATGATCGAAGACGCGATGCGCGACCTGCGCGGCGAGCCCGCGCTCGAGCTGCCGGGTCCGCAGCCAGAGAGCTATGCGCTGACCTGACGGCTCGCGTTCGGCTGCGGATCTAGTGGTTGCCGGCCGTTTCCGACAGACGCTTGAGCGTGGCCACGCGTGCCCCGATGATGTCAATACGGCCGCGCTCGTCGACGAGCGGCGTGGCCGCGTTCAGATAAGCAGTCCACGCCTTTTGTGCGCGCGTGAGCGTGGCGCGCGAGTGTAGCGGCATTTTCGCTTGCAGACGGCGGTAGTAGCGGTTCATGTCGAACATCGCGTGTTCGCAACGCGCGTCGGCGGCACAGGCCCGCAGACGCTTCGTGTGCGGAGAGTCGCCCGCACTCGCGTCGGCCACCGCGCTGCGCAGCACGAGCGCCCGGTCGCGCACCGGCTGCAATTGCATATCGGCTTCGGCGAGCACATACATCGTGCCGCGCGTGGTGGCGAACACCGCCGCGAGCAGCTGCTTTTCGGCATCGCGCGAAGCCTGCCAGGCTGCCTGACTCTTCTCCCACTGTTTGCGCCGCGCCGGCGGCAGTTCCGGCTGCAACTGCCGCCAGGCGTTGTCCAACGCGGTCTTCCAGCCGATGCGCGCCGTCTCCATGCACTGCACCTGCCCCGCCGTGGACGACATGTCGCTGCGCGCGAGACACGTGCGCATGGCCGCGTCGATCGGATCAGCGGCGGCGACTTCGGCGCGCGCCGCGAGCGGCGCGGCGCCCAGCACGAGCGCGCTGGTGAAAGCGAGCGCGAGGGTCCTCTTCAGCCGCATTGTCAGACGCGCACGCAATCGACGAAATACTCGATACGGCCGTTGATCATTTCGCCGACGAGCCCGTGGATGTCCGTGTGGAAACCCGGGAAACGCTCGTTGAACTCGCGCGCAAAGCGCAGGTAGTTGACGATGGTCTTGTTGAAACGCTCGCCCGGAATCAGCAGCGGAATACCCGGCGGATACGGCGTGAGCAGGATCGACGTGACGCGGCCTTCCAGTTCGTCGATCGGCACGCGGTCAATCTCGCGGTGCGCGAGCTTCGCGAATGCGTCCGACGGCTTCATGGCCGGTTCCATGCTCGACAGATACATCTCCGTCGTGAGGCGCGCAATGTCGTTCGCGCGATAGACGCTGTGAATCTGCTGGCACAGATCGCGCAAACCGACACGCTCATAGGTGGGATGCAGCGCGACGAAATCCGGCAACACGCGCCACAGCGGCTGGTTGTTGTCGTAGTCGTCCTTGAACTGCTGAAGCTCCGTGACCATGGAGTTCCAGCGGCCCTTCGTAATGCCGATGGTGAACATGATGAAGAACGAATACAGCCCGGTCTTCTCGACGATGATGCCGTGCTCGGCCAGATACTTCGTGACGATCGCCGCCGGAATGCCAGTCTCGCCAAAGTCGCCGTTCATGTCGAGACCCGGCGTGACGATGGTCGCCTTGATCGGGTCGAGCATGTTGAAGCCCTCGGCGAGCGGGCCGAAGCCGTGCCACGAGTCGTCCGGGCGCAGCATCCAGTCTTCGCGCGAGCCGATGCCTTCTTCGGCGAACTGCTCCGGGCCCCACACTTTGAAGAACCAGTCGTCGCCGTATTCGGCGTCGACTTTGGTCATGGCGCGGCGGAAGTCGAGTGCTTCGGCAATCGACTCCTCGACGAGCGCCGTGCCACCCGGGGCTTCCATCATCGCCGCGGCCACGTCGCACGACGCGATGATCGCGTATTGCGGACTCGTCGACGTATGCATCAGATACGCCTCGTTAAAGCGATGCTTGTCGAAGCGGCTGTTCTTCGAATCCTGCACGACGATCTGCGACGCCTGCGAAATGCCGGCGAGAAGCTTGTGCGTGGAGTGCGTCGCGTAGATCATCGCGCCGATGCGCGGGCGGCCCGAGCCGATTGCGTGCATGTCCTGGTAGAACTCATGGAACTCGGCGTGCGGCAGCCACGCTTCGTCGAAGTGCAGTGTGTCGAGCCATTCGCCCAGCATCTCCTTGATCATCTCGACGTTGTAGATCACGCCGTCGTAGGTGCTTTGCGTGATGGTCAGAATGCGCGGCTTGAGGTTCGGGTTCTTCACCAGCGCTTCGCGCGCGAACGGATTTGCCGCGATCTTCTTGCGGATGTTCTCCGGCTCGAATTCCGAACGCGGAATCGGCCCGATGATGCCGAAGTTGTTGCGCGTCGGCGTGAGAAACACGGGAATCGCGCCCGTCATCGTGATGGCGTGCAGGATCGACTTGTGGCAGTTGCGGTCCACGAGCACGATGTCGCCCGGCGCGACCGTGCCGTGCCAGACGATCTTGTTCGACGTCGACGTGCCGTTGGTCACGAAGAACACGTGGTCCGCGCTGAAAATGCGCGCGGCATTGCGCTCGGACGCCGCGACCGGCCCCGTGTGATCGAGCAGCTGGCCGAGTTCGTCCACGGCATTGCAGACGTCGGCGCGCAGCATGTTTTCGCCGAAGAACTGGTGAAACATCTGTCCGAGCGGGCTCTTCAGGAACGCGACGCCGCCCGAGTGGCCGGGGCAATGCCACGAGTACGAACCTTCGTCGGCGTACTTCACGAGCTCCTTGAAAAACGGCGGCGAGAGCGAGTCGAGATACACCTTGGTCTCGCGGATGATGTGGCGCGCGACGAACTCCGGCGTGTCCTCGAACATGTGAATGAAGCCGTGCAACTCGCGCAGGATGTCGTTCGGCAGGTGGCGCGAGGTGCGCGTCTCCCCGTAGAGGAAAATCGGAATGTCCGCGTTGCGGCGGCGCACTTCGGTCACGAACGCGCGCAGCGCGACGATGGCGGCCGCGAGCTCCGGCGTCTCGCCTTCCACCACGACGTTTTCGACGTAGGGCAGCAACTCGTCGTCGTCGATCGAGAGGATGAAGCACGACGCGCGGCTCGACTGCTGCGCGAACGAAGTCAGATCGCCGTAGCTCGTCAACCCGAGCACTTCCGCGCCTTCTTTCTCGATTGCTTCGGCCAAAGCCCGGATGCCGGAACCCGAGATGTTCTCGGAGCGGAAATCTTCGTCGATGATGACGACGGGAAAACGGAACTTCATGGGCGATTCTCCAAAAAGAACGACCGCTGCATTCTGAAAATCGCAGCGGTCACCCGAATAGCTGGTGGGTCAATGCGCTGCCGACGTCACGTCTTCGGCAACGTGACGCCGTGCTGACCTTGATATTTGCCGCCGCGATCCGCGTACGACGTTTCACAAATCTCGTCGCTTTCGAAAAACAGCACCTGGGCGACGCCTTCGTTCGCGTAGATTTTCGCAGGCAAAGGTGTCGTATTCGAGAATTCGAGCGTGACGTGACCTTCCCATTCCGGCTCGAACGGCGTGACGTTCACGATGATGCCGCAGCGCGCGTACGTGGACTTGCCGAGACACACGGTCAGCACCGAGCGTGGAATGCGGAAATATTCGACCGTGCGGGCGAGCGCGAAGGAATTGGGCGGAATGATGCAGACGTCGCCCTTGAAGTCCACGAACGACTTCTCGTCGAAATTCTTCGGATCGACGATGGTGGAGTTGATGTTCGTGAAGATCTTGAATTCGTCGGCGCAGCGAATGTCGTAGCCGTAGCTCGATGTGCCGTAGCTGACGATCTTCCGGCCGTCCTCGGAGACGCGAATCTGATCGGGCACGAACGGCTCGATCATTTTGTGCGACTCGGCCATGCGCCGGATCCACTTGTCGGATTTGATGGTCATAGGTGAACGCTGCTCGACGTGAATAACAGATGTGTGACGGATAACCACCCGGCGCGTGCCGGATACCTTGCGGCCGGATTAGCGCGCGTCGGGTCAAAACCCCGGCGAGGCGCCCGGGCGCAGCCGCTTGTGCAACCACTCGCTGGCGCGCCTTGCGATGCCGCCAGCCGGACGGCGCGACGAAAGGCGCTTATTTTACGCGATCACGACGAGGCTGCTGCAGATGCGGATCGCGGACGGTTGATCTTGCAGTAAGCGTGGCAACAAGCGGTCAAAATGCGGCCACAATGCGGGGCCGAATAGGGGCCAAGACGTGGGCCAAATGCGTGGGCCAAACGCGTGGGCCAAATGCGCGGGCCAGAACGCCAGGCTCAACCGCCGGGCCGCCGGCGCGTCCGCTCATTGCCGGATCACGCCGCAAGCGAGCGCCGGACCAGCGCCGTGCTGCGGGTACGCGTAGGGATCGGTGGCGTCGTGATGCAGCAGCACCGCGCGCTGCAAGACGGAACGGATGCCGTCGAGCGAAACGTCCGGCGCAACGATAAAACCGGTGGCCACGCCGTTCGCGTCTGCGTGAATGTTGCCGAGGTCGCCTTCCACGCGCGCGCCTGCTTTCAGGCGCTCGGCGGCGGGCGAGAACACCTGGCCGGCGCTCGAACCGTCGGTGGCATTGCAGTCGCCGCGCTCGTGGACTTGCAGCGCGTGGTCGCTATTGGGCGGCAAGCCCGCCAGATTGTAGGAGACCTGCACTCCGTCCGAGCGCTCGATGAACGTCACGAGGCCGCGCGCCTGATTGCCCACGGTGGGCAGCAACTGCGCGTCGGCGCGCTTTTCCTGTGGTCTAAGGAAGGCGCTGCAGCCGCATAGCAGCAGGCTGCTGGCAGTCAGGACGATGAACGCATGCACCGCCTGCCCGTCGATTCGTTTTCCCATGCGATCCTCTTGCCGGCCTGGCGCCCGCCCCTGCGGCCGTCGAGCCGAACCTGTGAAGTCGACATGATACCGCGAGACCTGGCGGAATCAGACGCCGGCGACCGCGCCGGAGCGCGGCCAGCCGGCCCGGGGCGCAGCATGCGCATGGCTCGTCAGGTGTTCTGCACGACGATGTTGGGAAACTTCGAGCTCATGTCGCGCGCCCGCTCGGCGATATGGACGGCCACCTTGCGCGCGATCGTGCGATAGATCTCCGCGATCCGCCCATGCGGATCGGCCACCACCGTCGGCCGGCCGGAGTCGGCCTGCTCGCGGATCGCAATGTCGAGCGGCAGGCTGCCGAGCACGTCGACGCCATATTCCTTGCCCATCCGCTCGCCGCCTCCCGCGCCGAAGATGTGCTCCTCGTGGCCGCAATTCGAGCAGATATGCATGGCCATGTTTTCGACGATGCCGAGAATCGGAATGCCCACTTTCTCGAACATTTTCAGGCCCTTGCGCGCGTCGAGCAGCGCAATGTCCTGCGGCGTGGTGACGATCACGGCGCCCGTCACGGGCACGCGCTGCGAGAGCGTCAACTGGATGTCGCCGGTGCCGGGCGGCATATCGACGATCAGGTAGTCGAGATCGCGCCAGTTGGTCTGCCGCAGCAGCTGTTCGAGCGCCGAGGTGGCCATCGGGCCGCGCCACACCATCGGGTTGTCCTGCTCGATCAGAAAGCCGATCGAGTTGGCCTGCAGACCGTGCCCCGTCATCGGATTCATGGTCTTTTCGTCCGGCGATTCCGGGCGCCCCTCGATGCCGAGCATCACGGGCAGCGAGGGCCCGTAAATGTCCGCGTCGAGGATGCCGACCGACGCGCCCTCGCTCGCCAGCGCGAGCGCCAGATTGACCGCCGTCGTGCTCTTGCCGACGCCGCCTTTGCCCGACGCCACGGCAACAATATTTTTAACGTTCGGCAAGAGTTTCACGCCGCGCTGCACGGTATGCGCGGCGATCTCCTGGGAGACCTCGACGCGCGTGTTTTGCACGCCAGGCACGGCCCGCAACGCATCGTCGAACTGCTTGCGGATCGCTTCGAACTGCCGCGTGGCCGGATAGCCGAGTAGCACCGCGACGCTAACCGTGTCACCCTCCACGGCGACGTTCTTCAGGTTCCTGGCCGCGGCATACGGCCGGCCAGTGTTAGGGTCAGTGACGGCTGCGAGCGCAGCGTCGACCAATGCCCGATCGATACTCATTGACACTCCGAGGGGAACACTTGCGGCGCGGCGCGATCGAACTCTCGGCCACGCGCCGGAATTTGCAAGAAATTGTTAGGCAGCATTGCGAAAACCAGGCGTGCCGGGCACCCTTCGGGCAGGCGGACCGCCGTGGGGCCGCATCGCTGCGCGCCAGCCTTTATTGTAGTGGCTCGTGCGAAGCGGTGCCGGAAGACCCTTCTTCACTGTCGGACCGGGACTGAAGACGGACCGGCGCGTTTTTCGCCACAAGTTTTCGCTGGGGATTTCCCGCGCCGTTGCCGCGGATCAATCCCGGCGCGAGCAGTCAGCTGTGCTGCCGCAACGTTCGCCGCCAAGGCTTGACGTTGCGCAAATGCTTTACCTGCGCGCTTCGTGCGCGTCATTCGCTTCACTCGAGAGGAATCAAAAATGAATGCAAAAATCATGACTCGCCTGGCCGTTTTCGCCGTTGCCGGCTCCGTGCTGGCAGGCTGCGCTTCGCAACAGGGTACTAACACAGCCGTCGGCACGGGCGTGGGCGCCGGCACCGGTGCGGCGCTGGGCGCAATCTTCGGCGGCGGCAAGGGCGCGGCAATCGGCGCCGGCGTCGGCGCTGCGGTGGGCGGCATTACCGGCTACAACTGGCAAGCGATTCACAACAAGCTGTCGGGCGCGACCAAGGGCACCGGCACGCAGATCACCGAGCAGCCGGACGGCTCGCTCAAGCTCAACATTCCGAGCTCGGTCACCTTCGACACCAACAGCTACGCGATCAAGCCCTCGTTCGCGCCGGTGCTGGATCAGCTGACGCAGACGCTGCAGCAGAATCCGGAAGTGATCGCACAAGTCGTCGGCCACACCGACAGCACCGGTCAGCCGGCTTACAACCAGACGCTGTCGGTCAATCGCGCGCAAAGCGTGGTGGGCTTCCTCGAGCAACGCGGCGTCGCGCCGCAGCGCCTGTCGGCGCAGGGCATGGGCCAGAACCAGCCGATCGCCGACAACAGCACGGAAGCCGGCCGCGCCGCCAACCGTCGCGTGGAAATCTACCTGCGCGCCACGGCGCAACACACGACGCAATAAGGACAGCGCGGAGAAAAGCGGCGGGCCGGCCGTGAAGCGCGCCGGGCCGCCGCGCGCGGGCGGAGTGTCAGGCGGCGCCGGGCGCCTTGCGCGCACCGGCTGCTGCCTGCGCGGTGGCCGCCAGCGGCGGTGCCAACGCTGGCGCACCGGGTGACGCCAACGCCGTAAAACGTCCAGCGCAGAAAATCTCACCTGGGAACGAAAAAATTTCGAACTCTCGCGGAAATCCGCTGTCTGTCTTTACGGTACGTGGCTGGCGAAGCCGCCGCGTCACCATTCTCCTCTTGTCGTTGTTGCTCCGGGGTTAATCGCCCCGGTTTTTTTTGGGCGCTCGCTTTTCGCAACGGCAAGCGGCGCGGCACCGGCGCGGCACCGCCCCAGGTCCGCGCGAGCCCGCGCCCGGCGGGCGTCCGCCCTGCTAGAATCGACCTTTCGTCCCACCGCAGGCTCCCACCATCCTTATGTCAGCACCCGCAACCGATCTCACCGCAGGCGCGCCGTCGGGCCGCCGCCAGATTCTCGTCACGTCGGCCCTTCCCTACGCGAATGGGCAAATTCATATCGGCCATCTGGTCGAATATATCCAGACGGACATCTGGGTCCGCGCGCTGCGAATGCACGGGCACGAGGTCTATTACGTGGGCGCCGACGACACGCACGGCACGCCGGTCATGCTGCGCGCCGAAAAGGAAGGCGTGACGCCGAAGCAGCTGATCGACCGCGTCTGGCAGGAGCACAAGCGCGATTTCGACAGCTTCGGCATTTCGTTCGACAACTACTATTCCACCGACTCGGAAGAGAACCGCGTCCTCAGCGAGAACGTCTACCTCGCGCTGAAGGAAGCCGGGCTGATCGAGGCGCGCGACATCGAGCAGGCCTACGACCCGGTCAAGGAAATGTTCCTGCCGGACCGCTTCATCAAGGGCGAGTGCCCGAAATGCGGCGCGAAAGACCAGTACGGCGACAGCTGCGAAGTATGCGGATCGACTTATCAGCCGACCGAACTCGTCAATCCGTATTCGGTCGTCTCGGGCGCCACGCCGGTTCGCAAGACGTCGACGCACTACTTTTTCCGCCTCTCCGATCCCCGCTGCGAGAACTTCCTGCGCGCGTGGGTGGGCGGCCTCGCGCAGCCGGAAGCGACCAACAAGATGCGCGAGTGGCTCGGCGACGCGGGCGAAGCGAAGCTCGCCGACTGGGACATCTCGCGCGACGCGCCGTACTTCGGCTTTGAGATTCCGGGCGCGCCGGGCAAGTACTTCTACGTGTGGCTGGACGCGCCGGTCGGCTATTACGCGAGCTTCAGGAACCTCGCGCAAAAGCGCGGTCTCGACTTCGACGCGTGGGTCCGCAAGGGCTCCACGGCCGAGCAGTATCACTTCATCGGCAAAGACATTCTGTATTTCCACACGCTGTTCTGGCCGGCCATGCTCGAGTTTTCGGGCCATCGCACGCCGACCAACGTGTTCGCGCACGGCTTTCTGACGGTGGACGGCGCGAAAATGTCCAAGTCGCGCGGCACCTTCATTACCGCGCAGAGCGTGATCGACACCGGGCTGAATCCGGAATGGCTGCGCTACTACTTCGCGGCCAAGCTGAACAGCACGATGGAAGACCTCGACCTGAACCTCGACGACTTCCAGGCGCGCGTGAACAGCGATCTGGTCGGCAAGTACGTGAATATCGCGAGCCGCGCCGCGGGTTTCCTGATCAAGCGCTTCGAAGGCCGCGTGCAGGACAGCGCGATGCAGCATCCGCTCCTCGCCACGCTGCGCGCCGCCATTCCGCAAATCGCCGCGAACTACGAGGCACGCGAGTACAACCGCGCGCTGCGCCACACCATGGAACTGGCCGACGCGGTCAACGCTTACGTCGACACCGCGAAGCCCTGGGACCAGGCTAAAGATCCGGCCAACGCAGTCGCGCTGCATGAAACCTGCAGCGTGAGCATCGAGGCATTCCGGCTGCTGTCGGTCGCGCTGAAACCCGTGCTGCCGAAGCTGGCGGAATCGGTCGAGGCATTCCTCGGCATCGAGCCGCTTCAATGGGCGGACGCGAATGTGCCGCTCAGCTCGGCGCGTCCCATCAACGCCTATAAGCATCTGATGACGCGTGTCGATCCGAAACAGATCGAAGCGCTGCTCGCCGCCAATCGCGAGTCGCTGCAAGCCACGCCGGAAACGGCCGCGCCTGCTGCCGACGCGAAGACGAAGTCGAAGGCCGCGAAAGCCGCAACGACCGCTGCGGCCGCGCATGACGAAACGCCCGGCGTCATCTCGATCGACGACTTCGCGAAGATCGATCTGCGCGTCGCGAAAATTGTCGACTGCAAGGCGGTGGAAGGCTCGGACAAGCTGCTGCAACTCACGCTGGATGTGGGCGAGGAGAAAACGCGCAACGTGTTCTCGGGCATCAAGTCCGCGTACCAGCCGGAGCAGCTGATCGGCAAGCTGACGGTGATGGTTGCGAATCTGGCGCCGCGCAAGATGAAGTTCGGCCTGTCCGAAGGCATGGTGCTGGCCGCGTCGGCGGCGGATGAAAAAGCCGAGCCGGGGCTCTACGTGCTGGAGCCGCACAGCGGCGCGAAGCCGGGCATGCGCGTCAAGTAACTGTTGGGAACGAGGCGGGAGCACCCCGCTTCCCTTCGCAATAGAAAAACGGCACGCCCCTGAAAAGGCGTGCCGTTTTTTCATCCACGCAATACGTCACCAATACGTGACTAAAGCGTGACCAACGCGTCACCACTTGATCCGGTCATAACGCCGCGTGTAGAGCAGCGTGATGCCGTCGAACGTGCCGCCGTAAGCGGCGACGGACCAGTAGCGCGTCAGGTTGATGGTCGCCTTGATCGCATTGCTTGCCGACTGCAAGCCCTGTTCGTAGCCGATCACCAGCCATTCGTTGATCGCCTTCGACACCATCACCACCTGCGGATCGGTCAGCCCGACCTCGCTGCGGCCAATCGAAAACTCGTCGAGGCCGAACGTCTGCGCGATCCGCTTGCCGCTCGCGCTGCCGAGCAATGCGAGCGCCGTGGTCATCGTGCTCTGCTGGCCGAGGTTGTTGCCCTGATCCGTGCCGTGGCCGAACAGCAGCCACGAGAGCTTTTCGTTGTCCGGCACGTTCGGCTCCGAAACGAGCTTCGCGACGGGAAACTGAACCGTGCCCGTGACCTGCACGCCGGCTTCGACCTGCTGGTTGCGGCGCATCGCCAGAATGTTGATGCCCGGATTGGCCACCGGTCCGTTGAACGTAAAAAAGCCGTTCTCGATGTTGAGCTTGCGGCCAAACGCGGTGTAGGTGGAGCCCGGCGTCACGCGGACGTTGCCGACCGCGCGCAGCGGCAGATTCGGCGCGCTCATTGCCGTGATGGTGCCGGTCAGGCCGAGATCGGCGCCCTGCCCGCGGAAGCGGAAGTTGTCGCCGAGACTGATGTCGATGTTCGCACGCGGCGCGAACGGACCAATCGGCTTGTTGCTGCCGGGCACCGGCTGCGGCCGCTCACCGGCCACGGTGCCGTCCGGACGCACGACGACGACGTCGTCGCCGAGTTTGGGCGCCGACTGCTCCGGCATGTCGAAGAGCGCATGGTCGACGACGAACTTGCCGTTGATCGCCATGCCGCCCTGCGCGCCCGCGTTCGCCACCGTCGCGCTGCCCGTCAGCGACAGGTTGCGGTCCGGCGCGGCAAAAAGCTCGAGCTTGTCCGCGACGATGCTCGCCGTCAGATCCGGCTCCGCGCCGTCGAGCCGCACCCGGCCCGTGGCTCGCAAGGTGCCGCTCGCGCCGTGGAATTCGACCTGCTGGAAGTCCACGAGATTGTGCGACAGCGCGATGCGCACAATGCCTTCCTTCAGCTGCACGCCCTGATCGACAAGCGTGGCGGAGAGGTCGTCGCCGAGCAGCGAGCCGGTCAGATTGGGCTTCGCGACCGTGCCGCCGAGCGCGAGCTTGAGCGCGAGATGGCCGTCGAGCAGATAACTCGGCCCGAACAGCCCACCGGTGGTTTTCAGCGACGGCACATTGGCGCTCACATTGCCGGTGAGCGCGCTTTCGTCGTCGACGGTCAGGAAGCCCTCGCGCGCGACAAGCGTGGTGTGCGCGTCGGCGTCGATCACGCCGATGCGGCTCGCCTGCGCATGCAGCGTCGCGTTGAGCCGGCTGCCGCCGCTGAAGTCGGCGCGCGCGCCGATATCGGTAATGCCGAGCGACGCCAGCCCGCGGCCGATCTCGACCGTGACGTCGCCGCTGCGGCGCTTTATCTGGATATGCCCGCTCGCCGTGCTGCCGAGCGCGAAGTCCCAGTCGCCGTCGAAAATCAGATCGGTCTTGACGGCCGGCGGCGCGCCGGTGATCTCGCGCCGCAAATCCTGCAGGCGCGCGAGCGAAATGCCGGTCAGACTGCCCGCCGATTGCACCCGGCCGTGGTCGAGCGCGAACGATTTCAGGCTCAGCACCGCGCCTTCGAGCGTGAGCCGCGTCGCGCCGAGCGTCAGGCGGCGGGGGCCGGCGCTGACGGCGAGCGGAGACTCCAGATTCAGCGCCGGGGTGCCGCGGTTTTGCAGACGCGTCACGGTGCCGTCCCAGTGCGTGCCGTCGCGCGCCTCGGTAAGCTTGCCGTTCGCCGCGAGCGTCAGATCGAGCGGCCGGTCCTGCAGCTTGCCGGTCGCGGCGGCTTCGAGCGAATGATTGGCGCGCGTGCCCGAAAGCCGCGCGGTGAGCGTGGCCAGATCCACGCCGCCCGCGCTCACGTTGCGCGCGTCGGTCGTGAAAACCAGCGCACCGTTCGCGCCGTCGCGCAATTCGGCGTGGCCTTCTGCATGGCCGATGCGGTTGCTGCTCAGCACGACGCTGTCGGCCTTGTAGTTCAGCACGACATTCGGATGATCGAACGAGCCGGTCAGATCGCCGTCGGCGGCAATGAGCCCGGCGAGGCCGAAGCCGAGGCGCTCGAGTGCCGGGGCGTCGATATGAAAGCGCAAGCGGTCGCCGCGCGCGCCGAAGCTGCCCGCGAGATCGACCTGGTTGCCCGCCACCGACAGGTTCGCGCGGCTCGGCAGGATGCGCGAGCCCGCCAGCTGCACGGTGCCGCCGCCCGTCAGCGGCAGACCGTCATAGACGCTCGGGCCGAGGCGGAACTCGGCCTTGGTCGTGAAAGCCGGAGTGAGCATGCCGGTGGCGGACAGGGTGCCGTTGACCCTCGCCTCGATCTTGCGCACGGGCGGCGCCGTGCGTTTCGGCGCTGGTTTTTTGCGCGCCATGACCTCCGTCTTCACGACGGCCTTGCCGGTGTTCGCGACGGCCGCCGCCGCTTTGTCGGCCGGGGCCGCGCTTTTTGCACCAGCGGTGCTGCCCACTTGCGCCGCGGCTTCGGCGGCGAGCTTGCCTCTCGCCGCGTTCTGCGGCGCGGAAGGCCCGTCGACCGGCTTGCGCGACGGCATTTGCGACGTCAGCGTCAACGGGTCGAAGTCGGTCAGTTGCGCCTTCAGGTTGTAGCTCGAATTCGCGTCGTGCTTGAGCGCGCCGGAGAGCTCGATGCGGCCTTTGCCCGAGGTAATGCGCACGTCGTTGAAACTGAGCCGTGCGGGGTCCATGGTGAGCTTGCCTTGCGCGCGCAGCGCCGCCTTCGGGTCGGCAAGATCGAGCGTGACGCTTTGAATATCGTCGTTCAGACGGATGGCGATCGGCCCAGCAAGCTGCGTCGGGCGCACGGTCGCCTCGAGTGCGTTCAGGTCCAGTCCCGCGACCTGCAGATCAAACTGGCCGCGCTTGCCCGCCAGCGTGCCGCCGCCGGTGAGTGTCGCGCTTTTCACCAGCCGGACGGCCAGGTTCGAGATGCGTTGCGCCTCGGCGTCGAGGCGCACGTCGGCGTTAGCGTCGATGAGCGGCAGCAGGTTTTGGTCGATCGCGCCCGGGCGCGCGTTGACGATCGAGACATGGCCAGCTACGGCAAACGGGGCGGCGGCGGTTTTGCCGGCGGGTTTGCCAACGGCGGGCGGGCGGGTGGAACTTGCCGCCTGCGACTGCGCCTGCGCGCGGCGCTCGGCGGCGCTGCCAGTCACGGCTGCACCGGAACTGGAAGGCAAACGGGCGCTCGCGCCGGCCGCATCGGGGGCATTTTTCGCACCGTCAAAACCCCCGCTGCCGACCGCCTGCCCCACCGGCTGCAACTCCGCTCTCACCGACAGATCGGCGAGCGGCGCGCCCGGCGCAAACGCCTGCGGGTTGACGTGATCGAAGCTCAGCGTGGCGCGCTTGAGCGGCACCTCGGCGAACGGCGTGGCCTCGACCTCGGCGCGGCCGGCGAGCTTCATGCCGCTTGCATCGAGTTCAGCGAGGAGATTCTGCAGCGACCCGCTCAGATGGCCGCCCACCTGCACCGGCTCGTCGCGGACCTTCCCCGAGTAACCGACGTCGCCGGTGAGCGGAAAGGGTTTCACGCCGTCGAGCTTCGCCGACGCCGTCACCGCGCCGAACGGCGTGTCGAGCCGCTCGACGGCAGCCTCGTGATGCCGCCCGTCGCTGCGTCCGTGAAAAGCAAAGTGCGCAAACTCGCTCGTCGACGTGCCCTGGCGCAGCAACAGCCTGTCCACCTGGGCGTCGCGGATTTCGAGCTGCATCGGCAGACGCAGGTCTTGCGGCAGTTTGAGCGGCTCGTTGCTGCCCGGCGACGACGCGCCGATGCGCGCATCCACCGTGCCGACATGGAGATAGTCGATCGTGAAGCGCCACGGTTCGCGCGTGAGCTCCCAGCGGCCCGACACCCGGTCGATCTGGATGTCCGTGCCGCTGCCGTCAAGCGCGCGCCAGCGCACGGCTCGCAGCCGCACGCCGTTGGCGAGCGCGCCGCCTTCGAGCGTGCCGGTCAGCTTGCCGCCCAGCAGCTTGACCGCCGCCTGCCATGCGTACGCGGTGCCGCGCTCGGTGGTAACGGCGCCATACAGCAGGCCGAGCGCCAGCGCGACCAGCAGCACCAGCACGACGAGCGTCCAGCCAAGCGTTTTCAGCAGCAGACGCGCGGCGCCGCGGCGCTTTGGCGGCGGCCCCGGCGGCCCCGGCGGCCCCGCTTCCGGAGCGCCGGGCGGCTCGTTGCCAGGCGGCGGCGCGGGAGGTTGAGCGGAAACGTCCGTGGTCATGCGCGGTTCGGGTTCAGAGAAATGTCCATCAGAAGGCGATCCCCAGTGTCAGATAGGGCCGCACGCTTCTGTTGCGGATGCCGTAGGCCAGATCCACGTTGACGGGACCGACCGGGCTGCGCCAGCGCGCGCCGACGCCCACGCCCGGATAAAACACCCTCTCGCCCCAGGTGTCGGTGGCCGTGCCGACGTCGAAGAACGCGGCCGCGCCCCAGTCGTGGCTGAACCAATGCTGGTATTCCGCCGACGCCGTCACGAGATACTTGGTCGGCAGCACGGAGCCCTGGACGTTGTTACCAATGCTCTGATACCCATAGCCGCGCACCGAATTCGAGCCGCCGGCGCGAAACAGCAGCGACGCCGGAATGCCGCTCGAACTGCCGCTCGTGAACACGCCGCCCAGTTCGGCGCGCAACACCACGAGGTCTTCCTTGCCGATCGGAAGATACTGCTGGCCGCGCGCGTAGCCGCGGATAAACGTCTGATCGGTGAGCGCGCCCTTCACCGCGAAGCCGGCCTCCACATGAATCAGGTTGCCTTTGCGCGGGAACAGCGGGTCGTCGGTATTGCGCCGGGTCCATGACCACGACGGCACCAGCGCACGGCTCGTGGTCGGCGCACCAACGTTCTGATCCAGCCGGTCCTGGTAGAACAGGATCGCGTACGTGTAGTCGATGAATTGCGACGTACGAGCGCGCTGCACGCCGCCGCGGATACTGTAGATGCGCGTGTCGGAAACGTCTGTGGTCGTGTAGGAGGCGAGCACGCTGTTAGTCCACGCGCGCGGCCCGGGCGGCATCGCGAGCTGGATCTGGCCGTATTGCTGGACCTGATCCAGACGGCCGTCGACGGTGAATGGCCAGGCCTTGCCGAACGTGTTCAGATACGAGTACGCGCCCTGCACCAGCGCGCCGTTATCGGTCGAATAGCCGACGCCGCCGCGAATACTGTTGTACGGATATTCCGACACCTTCACGTGAACCGGCGTGTCGACAGGCTTGGCCGGGTCGCTGTCCACGTCGATCGCGACGCTCGCGTAGTAGGGCGTGTTCTGCAACTGCCGCTGCAATTCGGTAATGCGCTGAACGTCGTAAATGTCGCCCACTGAAATAGGATTGACGTTTTCGACGATCTGCTCCGGATAGCGCCGCGTGCCCGACACGTCGAGCTTACCCATCGTGAACGTCGGGCCGCTTTCATAGACGACCGACAGCTTCGCCTCGTGCGTGCGCGGATCGACGCGCGCCTCGGAGTGATAGATCTTCGCGCCGAGATAGCGGCGGGCCTGCAACGCCTTCAGCGACGCGTTCTTGGCGTCGTCCCAGTCGCCCTGCGAAAAGGCATCGCCTTCGTGCAGCGAAAAGGCGAAGCGCGCGGCGTTTTCCTGCGCTGGGTCCTCGGTCAACACCGGACCGCGAAACGACAGCGAAATCGAGTTGATGGTGGTTTGCGGCCCCGGATCCACGCTCACTGTGACGTGCTTGGTGTTATCCACCGTGCGCACGTCGGTACGGACGACGGGCGTGAAGTAGCCCTGCGTCGCCGCCAGATCGCGGACCTGCTGCGGCGTGGCCGTGATCAGAAATTCGAACTGGTCGTCGCTGATGTCGGGGCGCTTTGCGAAGCGCGCAATGTCCAGATGCTCGTCGAGGAGCTTGCGCAGCGAACGCGGCGTGGCTTCGACGTCGACCTTGTAGCTGGCCGCTGCGCGCGCCGCGTGAGCGGGGCCGCCGGGGAGCAAGGACAGCAGGATGCCGAGCGCAAGCGAGGCGCGCAGCCAGCGCCGCAGCGCCGCAGCGCCGGCTGCCGCCGGCCACGGCGCTCTGCCCCGCCCGCCGGCTTCGCCGCGCCGCTCATGCGGCTTTTCGATCGCACACCCCGCCAAGCAGGACCTCCGGCCATGGTTGATGAATTTGTCGTTCGGGCGCGCAGTGCCGCCGAAGCTCGCTATTTGACCACATCGGCGGGACTACGCTGTCTCCGCGCTATCTCGTAATGCACCCGCGAGCGGACCCGCAAGGACATCGCCTGAAAGGCGGCAGCCAACGCCGCGGCGCCGTGGCGCGCGGCCCGCCGCCCGCGGCCGACGCGCCCGCCTTTGACGCACCTATTGCGCGCGGGTTCCAGCCACGCCCGCCGCGCGAACATGCCGGCCAAAGCGTTCGCCGCCGACGGGGTTTTTCGACCGCGCGCGGCGCATGCGCTAAAATCGCGAAATCGAGTCGCGGCACCCGCACCAAGCCGGGCAAGCCGCCATTTCACCCACTACGGACGTCGAGCCATGTATCAATCGGACATCACCCAGTTCCTGAACCAGCTCAAGCAGCAGAAGCCCAACCTGGAAGCCGAGCAACGCCGCGGCCGGGCGCTTTTGTGGGACAAGCAGCCGATCGACCTGGAAGAGCGTGCCGAGCAGAAAGCTTCGCGCGTCGAACAGACGCCTTACCAGTACTACCAGAACTTCTGAGCGCCGCGCCGCAACCGATGAGTCACGCCGACGAGGCACACGGCGCGCCGCCGGATTCGTCCGACGCCGCGCTCGCCGCGCCCGCCACCGATTCGACGCCGGACACCGTCGACGGCATTGCGTTCGCGCGCCTGTACGGCGAGCCGCTCTTCAAGCTGCCCACCGACCTCTATATCCCGCCGGACGCGCTCGAGGTGTTCCTCGAAACGTTCGAGGGACCGCTGGATCTGCTGCTGTACCTGATCCGCAAGCAGAACTTCAACGTGCTCGACATCCCGATGGCGGATGTCACGGTGCAGTACCTCGGCTACGTCGACCAGTTGCGCCAGACCAATCTCGAACTCGCCTCCGAATATCTGCTGATGGCGGCCATGCTGATCGAGATCAAGTCGCGCATGCTGCTGCCCGTCAAGAAAGCGGACAGCGGCGAGGAAGCCGAGGACCCGCGCGCCGAACTCGTGCGCCGCCTGCTCGAATACGAGCAGATGAAGCTGGCCGCGCAGCGCATCGACCAGTTGCCGCAACTCGGGCGCGACTTCCTGCGCGCCGAGGTCTACATCGAGCAAAGCATCACGCCGCGCTTTCCGGACGTGAACAGCGAAGACCTGCGCGCCGCGTGGGCCGACGTCATCAAGCGCGCGAAGCTCGTGCAGCATCACAAGATTTCGCGCGAAGAACTGTCCGTGCGCGAGCACATGAGCACGATCCTGCGGCAGTTGCAGAACGCGCGTTTCATGGAGTTCTCCGACCTGTTCGACACCAGCAAGGGCGTGCCCGTCGTGGTCGTCAACTTCATCGCGGTACTTGAGCTGTGCAGGGAATCGCTCGTTGAAATTACCCAGGCCGAGCCGTTCGCACCGATTTATGTGCGCCTCGCCTACCTGCCGGCCTGAGCGCCGGCGAGAAGCCGAAGCGAGGCGCCTCGCCGCCGCGCGAGGCGTTTCCGCGGCGGCGTAACACCGCCCGGCCGCACGCTCCCGAGTCGCGCTTCAGGCGTCATTTCGGTGCATAGCGGCGTCAAATCCACTACAATCCCGCGCTCCGAACCTGTCATTACCAGTGAGGCCGCGGGCCGCGCAATCGGCCAGCGCCGTGCGTCAACCGAGTCTCGCGCCGCGCGAGGAATCCCTGTCCGATCATGAAAGTCATCAGCTCGATCCATGAATTGCGCGACCAGTTGCGCGGCCAGAATCGCACGGCCTTCGTGCCGACCATGGGCAATCTGCACGAAGGCCATCTGTCGCTGATGCGGCTCGCGCGCCAGCACGGCGATCCGGTGGTGGCGAGCATCTTCGTCAATCGTCTGCAGTTTGGACCGAACGAGGATTTCGACAAATATCCGCGCACGCTCGAAGCCGACATCGAGAAGCTGCAGAAAGAAAACGTCTACGTGCTGTTCGCGCCGACCGAGCGCGATCTGTATCCGGAGCCGCAGGAGTACCGCGTGCATCCGCCGCACGATCTGGGCGACATCCTCGAAGGCGAATTCCGGCCGGGCTTTTTCCAGGGCGTCTGTACCGTCGTGATGAAGCTGATGTCGTGCGTACAGCCACGCGTCGCGGTGTTCGGCAAGAAGGACTACCAGCAGTTGATGATCGTGCGCCGCATGTGCCACCAGTTCGCGTTGCCGACGGACATCATCGCCGCTGAAACCGTGCGCGATACCGACGGTCTCGCGCTCAGTTCGCGCAACCGCTATCTGGAGGCGGCTGAGCGCGCCGAAGCGCCGATGCTCGCCGCCGAACTGAACCGCGTGCGCGACGCCGTGCTCGCGGGCGAGCGCGACTTCGCGTCGCTCGAACGGGCCGCAATGGCAGCGCTCGCCGCGCGCGGCTGGCAGCCCGACTACGTCGCGGTGCGCAAGCGCTCGAATCTGCTGCCGCCGGGTCCGCAAGACGCGAACGCGGAACTCGTCGTGCTGGCGGCCGCCAAGCTGGGTGCGACCCGTCTGATCGACAACCTCGAAATCTGAAATTGTCCTAGGCGATTGGACATCGCCTAAGAGTCAAGGATGGACTAGCCATGCAACGCAACATGCTGAAGTCAAAGATCCACCGCGTCGCGGTCACGCATTGCGAGCTGCACTACGAAGGCTCATGCGCGATCGACGAAGACCTGCTGGAAGCGGCGAACATCGTCGAAAACGAGCGCATCGACATCTGGAACATCAACAACGGCGAGCGTTTCTCGACCTATGCGATCAAGGGCGAGCGCGGCAGCGGCATGATTTCGCTGAACGGTTCGGCGGCGCGGCGCGCGCAGCTGGGCGATCTGGTGATCATCGCGGCGTTTGCCATGGTCGACGAGGCGGAACTGAAGGCTGGCTGGAAGCCGGATCTGGTGTTCGTCGACGAAAACAACAAGATGAAGGGCAGCCGGGATCACGTGCCCACGCAGAACTGGACCTGAGCCGGCGCGCCCGGGGTTCGCTCCGGGTCTGGCTTCGAACCGCTGCCCGACTCTCCGTCCCACTCTTTATCCACGCCTCGGGCAAACGCGGCACAGCGCCCGCTCAGCCTTTTTTCGCGGCGCCGTTCGTCCATTCGATGATCGGCTGCCACTGCTCCAGGTCCTTCTCCACCCGGCTTTTCGCGACGTCCCACAGCGTCAGGCCGTGCGCCGCGAGCTGCACGTAGTTCTGCGTGTCGCGCAAATAGCCGAGCACGGGCAGCTTCAATCCTTCGACGAAACGGTGTAACTGCTCGGCCGAGCGCGTGCGGGCGTCCACCCGCATGCCGACCACGCCGATCTCGATTGCGCCTTTCCTGACCGCCTTTTCCTTGGCCAGCCGCTCCAGAAAGTCCTGCGTCGCGAGGATGTCGAACATGGACGGCTGCAGCGGCACGATCACCTTGTCCGCCAGCTCCAGCGCGATGTTCATGCGATTGCCGTGCAGCCCGGCCGGCGTGTCGATGATCGCGTGCTCGAGGCCCTTCGGCGGTTTGGCGGGCGTGTCGGGGTTCACTTCCCAGGTCTCGATGGCCGGCAAGGTGTCGGGCCGCAACGACAGCCACGCGTGCGCCGACTGCTGCTTGTCGAGATCCGCGAGCGCCACCCACTCGCCGTTTGCGGCGAAATAGCCGGCCAGATTCGTCGACAGCGTGGTTTTGCCCACGCCGCCCTTCGGATTCGCCACCACGATTACCGTCATGAATACTCCCGGAAAGAAGGCTGGCGATGCCAGCCGGTTTGCCGCTTTCTACCTCGTTTTCCGCCAGCTTGTCTGTATTGCGCTGGCTCCTTTGGGGGATGCCCCGCTGTCATGTCGGCGCGCGGGTTTGCTGCATCTTGAGCCCGCGCGCCGATCCAGCCGTTGATAATATCGACAAATCCAGCAAGGCCGAAGCCCCCGAACGGCTAATCGGCCGTCGTCCGTCAGCGAATTTATCTTTCGAGGAAGCGCAATCCATGAGCAAGCTCCGCCCGGAATACACCGTCGAACGCCTGCACGAACGCCAGAAAGGCAAGCTGCCCGGCTTGCTGGGCGTGCAGGTGCTGTCGCTGGATGAAGGCATGCTGAGCGCGCAACTGACCGTGCGCGACGAACTGCTCGCGCCGAACGGCTTTCTGCATGCGGCCACGGTGATCGGTCTCGCGGACACCGCCTGCGGCTACGCGTGCCTCGCGCATCTGCCGGAGACGGCGCGCAATTTCACGACAGTCGAGCTGAAAAGCAATTTCCTCGGCACGGCAACGGAAGGCGCGATCCGCGCGGTGGCGAAAGCCGTGCACCTTGGCCGCAGCACGCAGGTGTGGGACGCGACTGTCACCGATCCGAATGGCAAGACCATCGCGCTTTTTCGCTGCACGCAGATTGTGTTGTATTGACGAGACTGCCAACGCGCAACCGACCCAACCGGCGCAACCGGTCGCGCCGGGAATAAAAAAGCACGCGGCCCGAGGGCGCGTGCTTTTTTGCATCCTGCGTCGCGCGAAGGGTTGGCAGCCGGTGGCGGCAACCGCGCCGCACGACCGCCCCTTGGCACGAATGAATCAGGCGACCGCTGCGCTCGGCGCCCTCAGGCCGCCGAGCGCGAACGCGCCGCCGCCAAGCAACGACTGCACGACGAGCGTCACCGCCCAGAACGCTGGATATTCCCAGCCGCCGTGCGGCGAGCCGAAGCCCCAGCCGTTATGCCAATGCGCGGACATCGCGCCGAGCATGAACGGCAGCAGCACGAGCGCGACCCAGCGCACCTGCACGCCCAGCAAGAGCGCAATACCGCCGATCAGCTCGACGAACGCCGTCACGTAAGCGAGCCATCCAGGCAAGCCGAGCGAAGCGAAGAACTGCGCCGTGCCGGGCAGCGTGAACACAAAAATTTTCTGCAGGCTGTGCGCGAGGTAGAGCACGCCGAGGGCGACGCGCAAAACGAGCGCCGCGAGATCGGCGGAACGGTTCGAATTCATGACGGATCCTTGTGAGAGTGGAAAACGGCTCGCTACGAAGCCGGTCGATGCCCCCACTCTATTCGAACCGATACACGCGAAAAACCTTGAATCCCGCTTTGATTATTTCCGGATAAGAATCAATGCCCGCGCGAACGGGCAGCGATCAACCCACCGCGGCCATTAATTTCGCCAGGTCGAGGTGCTCGGCGAGCGTGTCGGCGAGCCGTTCCAGCGACGCTTCGCGCAACGCGGGGTAGTCAATCGCCTCGGCGTCGCTCAGTCCCGCCCAGCCCAGCAGCGCCGCGCAGGCGGCCGGCGTGTCGAAGAGGCCGTGCACGTAGGTGGCGAGGATCTGGCCGTCGGAGGAAATTGCGCCGTCGGGATGCGGCTCTCCCGCCTCTTCCGCCTCTTCCGTTTGTCCGGCTTGTACCAGCCGCAGCGCCGGCGTTTCCAGCGCCGGTCCCCGCGTTTCGCCCATATGAATTTCATAACCCGCGACTTCCGGCGAGCCCGGCAGCGCCAGGCGGCCCGTCACGTTCTTCAGCGTCTTGTCGCGCGTCAGCACAGTCGAGTAGTCGAGCCAGCCGAGTCCCGGGAACGTCCCCGGCGCGCCTTCCACGCCGTGCGGGTCGGCCACCTCGCGGCCCAGCATCTGCATCCCGCCGCAGATGCCGATCACCCGCCCGCCATAGCGCAAATGCCGTTGCAGCACCGCGTCCCAGCCTTGCGCGCGCAGAAACGCCAGGTCGCCCGGCACGTTTTTCGAACCCGGCAGGATGATCAGATCGGCGGGCGGCGGCGCCATGCCGCTTCGCACGTAATGGAAATCGACCTGCGGATGGGCGCGCAGCGCGTCGAAATCCGTGTGATTGCTGATATGCGGCAACACCGGCACGACCACCCGCAGCGTGCGTGCGGCGTCGCCGCGCTGCGCGGCGCGCAGCTCGGGCGGCAGCATGTCCTCGGCGTCGAGCGCGAGGCCGTGCAGGTAAGGGACCACACCGAGCACGGGCTTGCCGGTTTTCGCTTCCAGCCAGTCGAGCCCCGGCCTCAGCAGTCCAATATCGCCGCGAAAACGGTTGATGATGAAACCGCGCACGCGCGCCTGCTCGCTCTCTGACAGACACGCGAGCGTTCCCGTCAGATGCGCGAATACCCCGCCCCGGTCGATGTCGGCCACCAGCACAACCGGACAATCCACCGCCTCGGCGAAACCCATGTTGGCGATATCGCGCTCGCGCAGATTGATCTCGGCCGGACTGCCCGCGCCTTCGACGAAAATCGTGTCGTACGCCGCTTGCAGCCGCGCATAGGATTGCAGCACCGCCTCGAACGCGACCGGCTTGTACTCGTGATAGGCGCGGGCGTCGAGGTTCATGCGCGCCTTGCCGTGGATGATCACCTGCGCGCCGCGATCGCTCGTCGGCTTGAGCAGCACGGGATTCAGGTCGGTGTGCGCGGCGATGCCGGCCGCCACCGCCTGCAGCGCCTGGGCACGCCCGATCTCGCCGCCGTCGACGGTGACCGCGCTGTTAAGCGCCATGTTCTGCGGCTTGAAGGGCGCGACGCGCACCCCGGCGCGGCGCGCGAGCCGGCACAGGCCGGCGACGAGCGTGCTTTTGCCGGCATCGGACGTGGTGCCCTGGATCATCAGCGTGCCGCGCGGCACGGCAAGCGCGTCATGCGGGAACTCGGGCGAAACGGATTGGGTGCTCACGGAAACGTTGGACTCGGCGATGGCAAGAGTGAAGGGCGGGCCGCGAAGCAGGAAACCACGCGGCCGCCGCACGGATCGCGGCATTATCCCATCGCGCCGGGCCGCGCTGCGCGCCGGTACAATCACGCGATGATTTCCCGCGACCTCACCTTCATTCTCGGCGGCGCGCGCTCGGGCAAGAGCGTGCACGCGGAGCAGCTTGCCGCCCGGAGCGCGCTGCCCGTCACCTATGTCGCCACCGCGCGCGTGACCGGCGACGCCGAATTCAACGCGCGCATCGCGCATCATCGCGCGCGGCGGCCTGCGCACTGGCGGCTGCTGGAGGCGGATCTCGACCTCGCGGGCGCGGTGTCGAAGGTCGACGCGCCCGGGCATTGCACGCTGATCGACTGCCTGACGCTGTGGCTCGCCAACCTGCTGTGTCCCGCCGACGGCGAGCCGCTAGCGCCCGCTCGATATCAGGCGCACATCGAGGCGCTCGAGGCCGCGCTTGGGAACGCCCGCGGCAAGATCATCGCGGTCAGCAACGAAATCGGTCTGGGCGTCGTGCCGCTCGGCGCGGCCACGCGTCTTTACGTCGACGAACTCGGGCGGCTCAATCAGCGCATCGCGGCACTCTCCACCCAGGCCACGCTGATGGTCGCGGGCCTGCCGCTCGCGCTGAAACCCGCAGGCGGCGCGTGATGCTGTCGCTTCCACTCATCGTGACGTTGGCAACGGCGGGCGTGGCCGTCGACCGCTGGATCGGCGAGCCGCGCGGCGCGCATCCGCTCGTCGGCTTCGGCAAATGGGCGGCGCGCCTCGAAGCACACTACAACCGCGGCCGCCGCCTGAGGCTGAAGGGCCTGCTCGCATGGGCGCTGGCCGTGCTGCCGCCGGTGCTCGCTGCCTCGTGGCTCGTGGCCGTGCTGCCGTTTTTCGCGGCCTGCGCCGTCCACGTCGCGCTGCTGTGGTTCGCCCTCGGCGCACGCAGTCTGCACGACCATATCGAGCCGATTGCGCAGGCGCTCGCGCAGCGCGACCTCGCGCAGGCGCGCCTCTTGACCGCACGCATCGTCTCGCGCGAAACCGCGCATGCCGACGAAGCCGCCCTGTCGCGCGCCGCGGTCGAATCGGCGCTCGAAAACGGCAACGACGCCATTTTCGGCGCCCTCTTCTGGTTTGCGATTGCGGGCGGGCCGGGTGCGCTCGGCTTTCGCCTCGCCAATACGCTCGATGCGATGTGGGGTTATCGCACGCCGCGCTATCTTCGCTTCGGCTGGGCCGCCGCGCGCCTCGACGACGTGCTCAACTGGATTCCCGCGCGCCTCACCGCCGCGAGCTACGCGCTGCTCGGCGACACGCGCACCGCGTGGCGCTGCTGGCGCGAGCAGGCGCCGCGCTGGGACAGTCCGAATGCCGGGCCGGTGATGGCCTCGGGCGCGGGCAGTCTGAATGTGCTGATCGGCGGCCCAGCGGTGTATCACGGCGCGCTCGAACATCGGCCCACGCTCGGCTTCGGCCATCCCGCGAAGGCCGCGCATATCACGGCCGCGCTGATGCTGGTCGAGCGCACCGTCATTCTGTGGCTTGCGGTACTGATCGTGCTGGCCTTGCTGAGCGTGCCGCTGCATGTCTGAGCGAAGCGCCGTGCCGGATTCACTTCGCCATACGGACCCTCAGCAGGGCTCGCCCGCGACGGCCTCGTCTGCATCGGCCGACGCGTCGCCTCACGCCCCGTCTCACGCCCCGCCTCTCGCTTCAATCGCGCACGGCGGCAACCTGCACGAAGCGGCCGCGCGCTATCGCATCCCGTACGAAGACTGGCTGGACCTGTCGACAGGCATCAATCCGCACGGCTATCCGGTGCCGCCCGTCCCCGCCGATGCGTGGCGCCGTCTGCCCGACGAAGGCGACGGCCTCGCGGACTGCGCCGCGCGCTATTACGGCGCGCCCGATGCGGCGCACGTGTTGCCCGTGGCAGGAAGCCAGGCGGCCATCCGTGCGCTGCCGGCCTTGCTGCCGCGCGCGCAAGTCGGCATCGCGCCGCTCACGTACAGCGAATACGCGCCGGCATTCGAACGTGCCGGGCATCGCGTCGTAGCGCTCGACATTTCGTGGGACGTCCTGCCCGAGGCGCTCACGCATGTAATCGTTGTGAATCCGAATAATCCGACCGCCGAGCACCTGAGCGCGGCAAAGCTGCTTGCGTGGCATGCGCAACTGAGCGAGCGCGGCGGCACGCTGCTTGTCGACGAAGCCTTCGTCGACACCGTGCCCGCCGCTTCGCTTGCAGCCCACACGAACCGCGAAGGTCTCATCGTGCTGCGTTCGCCGGGCAAGTTCTTCGGCCTTGCGGGCGTGCGCGCCGGTTTCGTGCTGGCATCGCCCGCCGTGCTGCAAAGCTTGCGGCTCACGCTGGGCGCATGGACCGTCAGCGGCCCGGCGCGGCATGCCGTCAAAGCGGCATTCGCGGATCACGCCTGGCAGCAGCAGATGCGCTCGCGGCTCGCCGCGGACAGCGCGCGCCTCGTCGCGCTGCTGCAGGCCCACGGCATTCGCCCACGCGCCACGCCGCTTTTCGCATGGACCGACGACGCGCGCGCCGCCGCCCTGCATGAAGCGCTGGCCACACGCGGTGTGTGGACGCGGCTTTTCGCCGCCACGAGCAGCGTGCGTTTTGGGTTGCCAGAAAGCGAGGCGGAATGGGCGCGTCTGCAAGACAGCTTGCGTGCCGCGATGGAAACGATCGACGCGGCGGGAGCACGCTGATCCGTGGATCACCGCGCAAAACGGCCGCGCCTCGCAGCGCTCACTGAAACGCTCAACGCAAACACTCGACGTCAGGCCCCGATGACTTCATCCGCGCGCTTCATGCGCCTCGCCCTCGCTGCCGGCCTCATTGCCGTGACCTTGCCGGCGCGCGCCGGCATCACCGTGACCGACGACACAGGCGCCGCCGTGACGCTCCCCGCCGCGGCCCAGCGCGTGATCAGCCTCGCGCCGCACGTGACCGAACTGCTGTACGCGGCCGGCGGCGCATCGAAGATGGTGGGCGCCGTGTCCTATAGCGACTATCCGCCCGAGGCGAAACAGCTGCCGCGCGTCGGCGACAACAAGTCGCTCGATCTCGAACGCATCGTCGCGTTGAAACCCGATCTGATCGTGGTGTGGCGGCATGGCAATGCACAACGTCAACTCGAACGTCTGCGCGAACTGCACATACCGTTGTTCTTCAGCGAGCCGCATCGCCTGGACGATATTGCCGTCTCGCTGACGAAGCTCGGCCAGTTGCTCGGCACGTCGTCCACCGCGGATCCGGCGGCCGCCGCGTATCGCCGCGACGTCGCGAACCTGCGTGCGCAGTACGCGAAACGGCCGGCCGTGAGCGTGTTCTATCAGGTGTGGGATCAGCCGTTGATGACGCTCAACGGCGAGCACATGGTCAGCGACGTGATCGAGCTATGCGGCGGGCGCAACGTGTTCGCCGCGCTGCAACCGCTCGTGCCGACGGTGTCGACGGAAGCGGTGCTCGCCGCGAATCCCGAAGCCATCGTCACGGCGGCGCCCGGCGCGACGAAACCGGACACCACGTTGCCGCAGCTCGGCGTATGGCGCGCGTGGCCGCGTCTATTGGCGGTGGCCGATAACAACCTGTTTGCCATCGACGGCGATCTCATCAACCGGCCCTCGCCGCGCATCGTGCAAGGCGCGAAGCAGATGTGCGAGGACCTGGAACTCGCGCGCTCGCGCAGAAAGCCGAACGCTCAGTGACTCGGGCGCGTGACCCAGGCGCGCGACTCAGGCCCGCGACCTAAGCTGGACTTAGGGGCGTGACTCAGGAGCATGACTTAGGAGCGTGACTTAGGAGCGTGAGTCAGGAGCGTGACTTAGGAGCGTGACTTAGGAGCGTGACTTAGGAGCGTGAGTCAAGAGCGTCACTCGTGACTCAGCCGCGGCAAAGCGCACAAAGCGCGCCCGCGCTCACGCATTCCATTTCACGAGCGACCACAGCTGTCCTTCGGCGCCGCGGCGCAGCCAGACCATGCCACCCGTCTCGAGCGACCAGCGCAAGCAGCGTTCGAGCGGCAGATCGAGCGCCAGTGACGCAATTGCGCGCATCACGCCCGCATGCGTAACCACATACGCGGGCGAGAGTTCGCGAGTCTGCGTGTACGCATCGAACCATGCGCGCACGCGCATGACGAACTGCGCGACGCTCTCGCCGCCATGCGCTCGCGCGTGTTCGAAATTCGCAGCCCAGTCGTCGAGCAGTTCGCGATCGATCGCGTCCCAGCGGCGCTCTTCCCAAGCGCCGAAATTCATTTCCTTTAACCGATCGTCGTGGCTCAACGCGCAGCCGAAATCGTTCGCCATTTCGACGGCGAGCGCGGAGCAGCGCGTCAGCGGACTCGACATGACGACGCGCGGCGCGGGGACCTGCAAGGCCGCCAGCCGCAGCGCGAGCGCGGCCGACGACACGTCGGCGGCCTCGGCGAGCGCCACGTCGCTGTGGCCGTAGCAAACACCCGCGTCGAGCGCGACGGCGGGATGGCGAATCAGAACGATATCCATGCGAGCCCCACGAGGTAGATGCCCAGTTCGAAAATCTGCTGCGCCAGGCCAAGGCAGTCGCCGGTGTAGCCGCCTATGCGCCTCGTGAAATAGCGGCCCATTGCAAAGCGCAGCACGAGCAGCAGCGCAAGCGCCGCGCCGGCAAAACGCCAGTCGGCCATGAAGAGCCCACGCGGACCGTCCGGCCATAACAGCCACGGCAATCCGAAAATCGCCGCACACAGGAGCGCTGGGGCGCTCAGACGCTGCGCAACCGGCTTCGCCTTGCCTTCGGCGCGCACGTAGTCGTGCGTCGCGAGGTAGCTGATTGCGCCCGCGCGGCTTGCTGCATGGGCCGCGATCATCAGACTGGCGGCGCGCAGCGGCGGCAACGCGGCGAGCGTTTGCCACTTGAGCGCGAGCGCAACGATGAGCGCCATTGCGCCAAATGCGCCGATCCGCGAGTCATGCATGATGCGCAACACGTCGTCGCGCGTATAGGCGCCACCGAACGCATCGACGCAATCGGCCAGACCGTCTTCATGAAACGCGCCGGTGATCAACAGCGACGACGCCATCGACAGCAACACCGCGACGCCCGCCGGAAACACGCGCAGCGCCGCAAGGTAGACCAGTGCACTGACGCCGCCGATCAACACGCCGACGAGCGGAAAATAACGCGCCGCCGCATTCAGATAATGCGGTTCGTAGCCGACCCAGCGCGGCACGGGCACACGCGTGAAATAGCCAAGCGCCGTGAAGAAGTAGCGCAATTCCGCCAGCGGGTTCATGAGTGCGTCGTCGCGTGCATGATGTGGGAAAAAGTCGGCGCGCGTCGCTCAGGCTTCGCGATTCGCGACGCCAGCCGATTCGAAGCTCGCCATCTCGTTGATGAACGCGCAGGCCGCGCGCAGCAGCGGCACGGCGAGCGCCGCGCCGGTGCCTTCGCCGAGCCGCATGTCGAGCGACAGCAGCGGCTTCGCGCCGAAATGCGCGAGCATGCGCCGGTGCCCCGCTTCGTCGGATGCATGCGCAAACACGCAGTATTCGCGCACGTGAGGTGCGATCGCGTCGGCAACCAGCAGCGCCGAACTGGCGATGAAGCCGTCCACGACGATCGTCATCCGCGCGTGCGCAGCCGCGAGATACGCGCCGGCCATCATGGCGATTTCAAAGCCGCCGAAGGTTGCGAGCACATCGAATGCGGCATGACACGCGTCGTGATGCGCGAGCGCCGCGGCCAGCACAGCGCGCTTTTTTGCGAGCCCGGCGTCGTCGAGACCGGTGCCGCGGCCCACGCACTCGTCGATCGGCACGCCGCACAGGCGGCTCATCAGACACGCCGCCGCCGACGTATTCGCGATGCCCATCTCGCCGAAACCGATCACATTGCTGCCGAGCGCCGCGTGATGCCGCACGCGCGCGGCGCCCGCTTGCATGGCGGTCAGCGCCTCGTCGTGCGTCATCGCCGGTTCGTGCGCGAAGTTGCGCGTGCCCGCCGCAACGGAGATGTCGACGAGCCCGTCGGTGCGCGGCAGCGGCGTCGCAATGCCCGCATTCACCACTTCGAGTTCGATGTCCGCGACGCGGCTGAAGGCATTGACCGCCGCGCCGCCCGCGAGGAAATTCGCGACCATCTGCGCGGTCACCGCTTGCGGATAAGGGCTCACGCCTTCGGCGGCAATACCGTGATCGCCCGCGAACACGATCAGCACCGGCCGTTCTACCGCGGGACGCGTGCTGCGCTGGATCAGGCCCATTTGACGCGCGAGCGTTTCGAGCTGACCGAGACTGCCGGGCGGCTTCGTCTTCGTATCGATGATGTGCTGAAGTTCGCCGCGCAAGCTTTGATCGAGCGGTTCAACTTCGGGCAACGCGGACAAGCCAGTCGTGAATGTCATGAGTGCCTGCAAATAGATGATGTTGTGTTCTGTTTTATCCGCGTGCCGGTGTGTCATGAACCGAAAGCGATTCGTGACGCGAACGCGCTGCGGGAATGAGCGCCTCGTGGTCGCCCTCGCGGATCAGGACGAGCGGATAGCCGAATACGCGGCTCGTCAATGCGGGTGTGAGTACGTCCCGCACGGGGCCGGCATAGGCGGCGCCCTCGCCGTCGAGCAGCAACGCGTGCGTCGCAAAGCGGCGCGCCAGATTCAGGTCGTGACATGAAAAGAGGACCGTGCGTCCCGCCTCGCGCGTCCATTCGTGGAGTACTTCCAGGCACTGTATCTGATGATGCAGGTCCAGATGCGCAAGCGGTTCGTCGAGCAGCAAGAGCGGCGCCGCCTGGCACAACACGGCCGCGAGCGCCACGCGCTGGCGTTCGCCGCCGGAGAGCGACAACACGTCGCGCGCCGCCAGATCGCTGAGGCCGAGCACATCGAGCGCCGCGCGCGCGGCCTCGCGATCGACCTCACGCTCCCAGCCCCAGCCGGTCAGATGCGGAAAGCGGTTGAGCATGACGACGTCAAGCACACTTGCGCTGAAGGTGTCCGGCGCGCTTTGCGGCATGAGCGCGCGACGCTGTGCGAGTGGCTGGCCGTGCCAGTCGGCAAGGCCCACGCCGTCGAGTTCGACGTGCCCCGCCGCGGGTTGTCTCAAACCCGCGAGCGTCGACAGGAGCGTCGTTTTGCCCGCGCCGTTCGGACCGGCCACGCACCAGATTTCGCCCGGATAGAAGGTATGCGTGAAGGCGTCGAGCAAGGTCCGGGCGCCGGCGCGCAAGGTCACGCGCTGGGCGCTGAGCGAGGGTTGGGCGAGGTTGGAGGCGTGCATCATCGGCGGGTGCGCAGCAGCATCCACAGGAACACGGGCACGCCGACGATCGACGTGATGACGCCAACCGGCAATTGCGCAGGCGCGATGACGAGGCGCGCGATCAGGTCGGCGCCCATGACCGCGACGCCGCCGCCGAGCGCCGCGGCGGGCAGCAGCATGCGTTGATCGTTGCCGAACGCGAGCCGCAGCATATGCGGCACGACGAGCCCGACAAAGCCGATGGTGCCCGCCGTCGTCACGGCCGCCGCCGCGGCGAGCGAGGCTGCGAGGTAGACGCGCAGCCGCAGCGGCATGACCGCGACGCCGAGCGCCTGCGCGACCGCGTCGCCTCGTAAAAGCACATTCAGCCGCGGCGCCACCGGCACGATCGCAATCAGCACGACGACGAGCGCGGCAAGCGCGGTCCATGGCATCGCGTTGCCGTTGAGGTCGCCGGTGAGCCAGAACAGCATGCCGCGCAGACGATTGTCGGGCGCGAGATTCAGCAGCAGCGTGATCAGCGCGCCCCAGCCGGCGGCGATCACCGCGCCCGTCAGCAGCAAACGCGGCGACGTGTCCTGCGGTTCGCCGCGCCACAATTCGTGGCGTGCAAGTCCGAGCACGAGAAGGATCGACACGAACGCGCCCGCGAACGCGGACGCATCGACGAGCCACCACGCGCAGCCGGCGATCATCGCGACGAGCGCGAAGCTGGCGGCGCCACCGGAGACACCCAACACATAGGGCTCCGCGAGCGGATTGCGCAACAGCACTTGCAGCAGCGCGCCCGCTATCGCGAGCAATGCGCCGCATGCGAAGCCGGCCAATGCGCGCGGCAGACGCAGCGTGCGCACGATCTCGCCGGCGAGATCCGCAGACGCCGCGTGCGGCGAAGACGCATGCAGCGGCGCCAGCGCCTCGATCACGCTCGACGGCGCGAGCGCCACGCTGCCCAAGGCGAGCGACGCCATCAGCACGACCAGCGCGGCGAACGCGAGCACGAGCCAGATGGCGGCGGCGCGCTTCGCGCTCATCGGCTGGAGCGTGGCGGGCAGCGAACCGGGATGACGGTTCATCGGCGCGCGCCCGGCAGGGTGCACGGCCTACTGCTGCTGCCAGCCGACCGTGACATACGCACCGCGCCGCGGCGAGTTATACGAGTAGGCCGTTTCATAGTCCTTGTTCAACAGATTCTGGATTTGCGCGGCGACGTACCAGGCCTTCGTGATGTTGTAGCGCGCGGACAGATTCACGATGCCGTAGCCGCCCAGCTTGCCGCTGCTGTCTTCGCGCGGGCCGCTCACGATCCACTCGCCGCCCACGCGCCACCCTGCGATGCTGCGATTCACGGCGAGCGACGCAAAACGCCGCGCACGCCGCACGAGATCTACGTCGTTGTCGAGGTCGACGGGATTTTGCAGCGTCAGCGACGCGCGCACGTCCGTCTTGCCCACATGTCCGCTCCACGATCCTTCGAGCCCCTGCACTTTCGCATGCCCCACGTTCTCGGCCAGGTAGATGCCCGGCGTAACCTGCTGATAGTCGATCAGGTTCGAATAGCGCGTCTGGAAAGCGCTCAAACGCATCACGCCCAGCGCATTCGACGCGTACTGCAGCGCCGCTTCCACCGAGTGGCTGCGCTCGGGCTGGATGGACGGATTGCCGCTTAACGGATAGTACAGATCGTCGAAGCTCGGCGCGCGAAACGAATCCGAGTAGCTTGCGCTCACCTTCCAGTGCGACGTGATGTCGAAGCCGTAGCCGAGATAGTAACTGTTCGCCCCGCCGAAATCCGAGTACTGGTCGCGCCGCACGTTCGCCTGGACCTGGTGGCGTCCAAAGCGCGCCGTGTAGCCTGCAAAACCCGAATCCACGCGACGGGTGGGCGCGGCGAACGTATCGGAATCGAGGCTCTGATCCAGATGCTCGTAGCCGACGCGTAACTTCTGCTGCGCGGCAAGCGCGAAATCGTTCTGCCAGGTGTACTGGCGATTGCCGGTATCGAATCGGCCGCTGTAGAGGCCGTTGGTGTTCGACACGCTGCGGTCGTCGCCTTCGGAGACGATGAAGTGCGTGGTCCACCAGTCGGTCAGCTTGCCGTTCGCAAACGCGGACACCTGACGCACCTTCGTGTACAGGTTGTTCAGATCGGCCGGCGCGCCATATGCGTTGTCGTAGCTGTTGTTGCCGTTCGACTGGAAATAGCTGACGCCCGCGTCCCATTTGTCGCCGAACTTGTGACGCAACGACGCCGAGATACTCTCGTTCAGATAGCCGTTCGCGTTGGGATTCGCATTGGGCGCCTCGCGCGGATTGAGCGCGGAAAAGCCGTCGTCTTTCGAGCGCGCAAGCGAGATGCTGAAGGTCGTGCGGCCGTCTTTATCCAATGCGCCGTTCGCGCCGATTTGCTGCGTCTGCGTGTGATAGCTGCCATAGCCCACGGAGAAATTGAAGCGCGGCGGATGCTCGCCGCCGTCTTTCGTGAACACCTGGACCACGCCGCCAATCGCACCCGAACCATACAGCGCGGACACGTTGCCGTTCACGACCTCGACGTGATCGATCTGGTCGAGCGGAATCTGCGCGATTTGCGCGGCGCCGAGACTCACCGAATCGACACGCACACCGTCGATCAGAACCAGCGATTGCGTCGACGACGCGCCGCGCAAATAGAGGCTCGCCGTCGAACCCGGCCCACCCGTGCGCGAGATTTGCGCGCCGGGCGCGAGTTGCAGCAGGCCGGGCAGATCCGTCGCGGTGGTGTCGGCAAGGTCCTGCTGATCGAAGAGCGACGTTTGCGGGATCGTGTCGGCGAGCGCTTGCGGACCGCGCTCGGCCGTCACGACGACCGGCGATAAAACAGTGAACGAAGAGTCGGCGCTTGCAGGCGCGGCGGCCTGCGCATGCGCGACATGCGGCAGCCCTGCAGAAGCGAGCAACACCGCGCGGGCGATGGGGGACAACATGGAATGAGATTTCCCGTGGATGGCATGCGCGGCCCGCTTCCCCGCAGGCCTTCGCGTAACGGGGTGCGTGCGCTTTTGACATTCGCGCTTCGCGCCCCTCCCTCTGGCCGGTATCCGGGCTGGCGACCTTCAATCCCGCCTTCCCACGCGTGACGCGCAGTGGCACACTCGCGAGTTGAACCGGCGTTGAACCGGAACACGCGATGGGGATCGAACTGCAAAGCGCGAACTGCTCTGCTGCATCTGCAGTATTGAACTGCAATACGAGCACGCGAATGCGGTCGCTTACCGTTGCGGGGGCAGCGCAGGTTGGCGCGTTCAGATGAACCGCGCGCCCTGCTTCCCGTTTAACTGCGCGCACGGTGAATGCGCGCGGGCACCAGAGTGCGGCCAGTGTATGAGCGCCCTCTGAGCGAGTCAAGAATGCGAGCCGCGCGTGCGTTCGATTCCGACAGGGTCGAGCTATTGTCCGACGCACACGCCGGCACGGGAGTAGTTTTTCTTCTTCAGTTGAAAAAAGCCTGCAAAAAGCGGTGTTGTTACGTCTCGAAACGAGACAATTGTCGGAACGTGCGACATTCCGCGCTAAAATGCGATGTCTTTAGAGGACGCAGCACATGCTCACCGAACTCGAAACACTCTCACAGAATATCGGCAAGCTGATCGCGATCAGCCAGCGCCACAATGAAGCGCGCGTCGCGCTCGAAGAGCAACTCGCCCAATCGCGCGCCGAAGCCGAAGCCACGCGCACGGAACTTGCACTGCTGCGCGAGGAACGCGATGCACTGGAGGCCGAGCGCGACGCGCTGTCGGCCAAGATCGACGACGCTCAGGTGCGTCTGAACGCGATCCTCGAGAAATTGCCGCGTGCGCGCGCGCATCACGAGCCGGACAACCAGCTCGATCTGCTCGAGCCCGCTCAGCATGAAGTGGAAGCGGAGAGCGACGCCACTCGCCACGGAGAAAATGCATGACCACCAAGCAGATCGAAGTATCGATTCTCGGCGTGCCCTATCGTCTCGCCTGCTCGCCGGAAACGGAAGGCGCGCTGCTCGAGGCAGTCGCGCGAGTCGACGCCGAAATGTCGAAGATCCGCAATAACAGCAATGTGCGCGGCACGGATCGCATTGCCGTCATGGCTGCGCTGTCGCTGGCATCCGAACTGCTTAAGCTGCAACAAAGCGTGCGTCACGGAGAAGCATTTCCTGCTGAGGAAATCCGGCGTACAATGCATCAAATGAACGAACAACTGGGCACTGTCATCGCGCAGTACAGCGTGCAGTAACCAGTGGTTGCAAGTAGTGCTGGAGTGGGTGCAGTACTGCTGACCGGTCTTGCGACCGGTCGGGAATTCAGGCGAAAGCGCGCAAGCGCAGCGTTCGTGAAGCATGCACGAACCACGCATCGCAAACGTTTGAATTCAGTCGTTTTAGTTTCATCGGTTTAGCTTCCCTGCCTGGTTCGCCAAGGTCATATATTCCTTGAACCAATGCCATGTGCACGGTTGCGGAAATTTGTAGCACGGGCGTGCGCGTCACTCTGTCTGATGTACCCGAAGTGCTGCTAACTGCGACCAATTCTGAACCCCCGGTTCAGGATGCCGGCCTAGCGGCTAAGGCGGGGACCTTATTTGGAACGGCATCGGACTTGCGTCCGGTGCCGTTTTTGTTTGTGCGTCGCGTTCTGCGTCTCGGTTTTGCATGTCTGTCTCGCGGCTGCGTTTTGCAGTTGTATGTTGCAGCGGTTTCCCCTGCTTCTTCAAACCCTTAACGTTCAACGTTCAATTCGATTCATGCGCTACTGGCTAATGAAGTCCGAACCGGACGAAGCAAGCATCGACCATCTCGCCAACGCCCCGCACCGCACGCTGCCCTGGACCGGCGTGCGCAACTATCAGGCGCGCAACTTCATGCGCGATGCCATGCAGATCGGTGACGGCGTGCTGTTCTATCACTCGAGTTGTCCGGAGCCCGGAATCGCAGGGCTCGCGGAGGTCGCGTCCACGGCATATCCGGACCCCACGCAGTTCGACAGCAAGAGTCCGTATTACGACCCCAAGTCCTCGCAGGAAACGCCGCGCTGGCTGCTCGTCGACGTCGTGTTCAAGAAGAAGATTCCGCTGATTCCGCTCGCGGCCTTGCGCGAACACGACGAGTTGAAAGACATGCGCGTGCTGGCACGAGGCAACCGCTTGTCGATCACGCCTGTGACCGAAGCGGAGTGGCGCTTCATCACGAAGCGGCTTGTTTGAACTCGCCGGGTTCCTGGCAGTGCCTCGGCGCTCCTGCGATTGGACGCGGGCGACGTTGTGAGCAAAGGTTGCAGCAACGTTAAATTAGGGAACCAAGCTCAGGTTACAGGCGCCTAACGGACTCGCAAACGGCTCGGGCAACGCTGCGCCGCCGTTGCATCGCGCGGGGGTCTCGCGTAGTTCTCGCGTAGTTCTCGCGTAGTTCTCGCGTAGTTCTCGCGTAGTTCTCGCGTAGTTCTCGCGTAGTTCTCGCGAACCTCTCCCGTTTTTCGCGCGCCATCGTGTTCAAGCAAGGAGTCCAACAATGACCAAACACACCGCACGTGCACTCGCTTTCGCGCTTGTCTGCGCCGCACCTGCTGCGCTCGTGCTCTCGCCCGCCGTCGCGCGCGCGCAGAGCGTCGCGCCCTATCAACCGGCCGGCGTGCTGTCGCTGAATGCGCAGGCGAGCGCGGAGGTACCGCAAGACGTCGTGGACATTACGCTGTTCTACGAGCAGGAGGCGAGCGATCCGTCGGCGCTGACCTCAACGCTGAATCAGCGCGCGGATTCCGCGCTGCAAAAAGCGAAGGGCGTGAGCGGCGTGACCGCGCGCACGGGTTCGTTCTCGATCTATCCGTCCACCGACCGCGACGGGCGCATCTCCGCGTGGCGCGGCCGCACGGAAATCGTGCTGGAGTCGCACGACTTCGCGGCGGCGTCGAAGCTCGCGGGGCAAATGGCTTCCATCATGCAGGTGGGCAACGTCCAGTTCTCGCTGTCGCCCGCAGCGCAGCGCGCCGCCGAGCAGAAGCTGACCGGCGAGGCGATCCACTCGTTCCGCGAGCAGGCGGCGTCGTCCGCGCAGGCTTTCGGCTACAGCGGCTATTCGATTCGCGAGGTCAACGTCGGGCACAACGGCGTGATGCCGCGGCCCGTCATGATGATGAGCGCGCGCGCCATGGGCGCCGACGCGAAGATGGCGGCGCCGGTGTCGATAGAAGGCGGCACGTCGACGGTGACGGTCAACGTGTCGGGCTCGGTGCAAATGAAGTAGCGCGCGGCCACCCCGCCGGGTTGTAGCACTCAACGAAAACGCCACCGCATGCAGTTCATGCGGTGGCGTTTTGCTGTCAATCGCTTGCGCGCGTAACGCGCCGCGCGTTACGGCAACGCGTGCGCGGTTTCGCTGCGGCCACGGCGATACGACCACACGAGCATGGCAATGCCCCCGAGGATCATCGGCAGCGAGAGCCATTGACCCATCGAGAGGCCCATCGCGAGCAGTCCGAGAAAGTCATCGGGCTCGCGTGCGAATTCGACCGTGAAGCGCGCGAGGCCATAGCCGATCAGGAAGACCGCGGAAATCGCGCCGAGCGGCTTCGGTTTGCGCGAGAAGAAAAACAGCACGAAGAAGAGTGCGACGCCTTCGAGCGCGATCTCATACAACTCCGAAGGATGACGCGGCAGCATGTGATATTGCGCGAACACTTCGTTCAGATGCCATTGCGCGGCCAGTTGCGGATGCGCGGAGAGCCACGCGGCGTCGTCGGGCGCGGCGCCGGGAAAGAGCATGGCCCACGGCGCGGACGGATCCGTCACGCGCCCCCACAACTCCCCGTTGATGAAGTTGCCGAGCCGCCCCGCCGCGAGGCCAGTCGGCACCATCGGCGCGACGAAGTCTGTGACCTGCAGCCACGAGCGCTTGCGCTGATACGCAAACAGCATCATCGCGAACGTGACGCCGAGAAAGCCGCCGTGAAACGACATGCCGCCTTCCCAGACCTTGAAGATATCGAGCGGATGCGCAAAGTAAAAGCTGGCCTTGTAGAACAGCACATAGCCGAGCCGGCCGCCGAGAATCGTGCCGAGCACGCCGTAAAACAGCATGTCGTCGATGTCTTTGGCCGTCCAGCCTTGGGCCGCGACGTACGGCAAACGCAACCGGAGCCGGCCGACGACAATCGCCGCGATGAACGCGACGAGGTACATCAGTCCATACCAGCGCACGGCAAGCGGCCCCAGGTGAATGGCGACGGGGTCGAAGTTCGGGTGAATGAGCATCGTGTTGTTATGGGCAGTTCGGGTTCAGAAGCTTGTTTGTATGACGACGGGCGGCGCGCGCAGCCTGCGTTGGACGGCTCAGCGCGTAATGCGTTCGCGGCCGCCGCGCTAATTTTCGGGCCTGTCTGGCTGCGCCGCGACATGGGACGCCGTCGGCTGCCCCGCGGGCTCGGACGTAGCCGGCTGCGCCACCACAGCCGCAGCATGAGCCCGCACGATGTCGATGAAGCCCGCGAGCACCGGACTCACCTCAGCGCTGCGCCAGACGAGACCTGTCTCGATAGCCGGCACGGACTCCGACAGCGGCCGGTACACAACACCCGTGCGGCGCAGGTTACGCAGCGATTGCGGCACCAGTGCGACACCCATGCCGGCCGACACGAGACTCACGATGGTCTGCATCTGTATCGCCTCCTGACCGACCCGCGGCGCGAGCCCCGCCACGCCGTAGCAATCCATAATGATGTCATAAAAGCCCGGCGCCAAACGTCTTGGGAAGACGACGAGCGGCGCATCGGCCACTTCCCGCAGGCTGACCGGCGCGTCGAGCCATTCCGCGCGCGGATCGCCGGCACTGCCCGCGGCCGCCGCCACGCGCGCCGCCGTCTCGGTCGACATTGCAATGACGAGCGGTTCGCGCTCGATCGGCAACCACGACAACTGCGTGGCATGCCGCAACGGCAGCGGCGCGATGACGAGCCCCGCGTCGATGCGCCCGGCCATGAGTTCGTCCACCTGCACGTCGCTCGTGGCCTCCGTTAGTTCGAGCCGCACCCGCGGATGACGCGCGCCGAAGTCGCGCAACAGGCGCGGCAGCAAGCCATAGTCAGCCGTCGACACGAATGCGAGCGACAGCACGCCCGCCTCGCCGCGCGCGAGAGACTGCGCGAGCGGCCGCAGGCCTTCCGCGCCCGCCAGCAGGCGCTGCACTTCAGGCAACAGGTCGGCGCCGACGCGCGTCAGCTCCACCGAGCGCTTGGTGCGCGCGAACAGTTCGACGCCGAGCGTCTCCTCCAGCGCGCGAATCGCCTGCGACAGCGGCGGCTGCGTCATCGACAGGCGCGCGGCCGCGCGGCCGAAGTGCTTTTCTTCGGCGACGGTCACGAAATAGCGCAACTGACGCAGGTCGGGAACGGCTGGCAGCATGATTAATACATTTTACGACCTAATCGGCCATCAATAATATATTGGACACGCATATCGCAAAATAGCATTCTGGGCCGACGCGTCCGAACTACACTGGACCGACCAGCAAAACAAACAGACTGGAGCTCCCCATGCCTTACAACCGTCGTTCGAAGAACATCACGCAGGGCGTGGCCCGTTCGCCGAACCGCTCGATGTACTACGCGCTTGGCTATCAGAAGGAAGACTTCGACAAGCCGATGATCGGCATTGCAAATGGCCACTCGACAATCACGCCGTGCAACGCCGGCCTGCAGCGTCTGGCCGACGCGGCCGTCGCCGCGGTCAAGGGCGCGGACGCGAATCCGCAGACCTTCGGCACGCCGACCATCTCCGACGGCATGTCGATGGGCACCGAGGGCATGAAGTACTCGCTGGTGTCGCGCGAAGTGATCGCCGACTGCATCGAGACCTGCGTGCAAGGCCAGTGGATGGACGGCGTCGTCGTGATAGGCGGCTGCGACAAGAACATGCCCGGCGGCATGATCGGCCTCGCGCGCATGAACGTGCCCGGCATCTACGTGTACGGGGGCACGATCCGTCCGGGCAACTGGAAGGGCACCGACCTGACCATCGTGTCGTCGTTCGAGGCGGTCGGCGAATTCACGGCGGGCCGCATGTCGCAGGAAGATTTCGAAGGGGTCGAAAGAAACGCGTGCCCGTCCACGGGTTCGTGCGGCGGCATGTACACGGCCAACACGATGAGCTCGTCGTTCGAGGCGCTCGGCATGTCGCTGCTGTACTCGTCGACGATGGCGAACCCCGACCAGGAAAAAGTCGACTCCGCCGCCGAATCGGCGCGGGTGCTCGTCGAAGCGGTCAAGAAAGACCTCAAGCCGCGCGACATCATCACGAAGAAATCGATTGAAAACGCCGTGGCGCTGATCATGGCGACGGGCGGCTCGACCAACGCCGTGCTGCACTATCTGGCGATCGCCCACGCCGCGGAAGTGGAATGGACCATCGAGGACTTCGAGCGCATGCGCAAGAAGGTGCCGGTCATCTGCAACCTGAAGCCGTCGGGCCAGTACGTCGCGACGGATCTGCACAAGGCCGGCGGCATTCCTCAGGTCATGAAGATTCTGCTCGACGCGGGGCTTTTGCACGGCGACTGCATCACCATCACCGGCAAGACGCTCGCCGAGGAACTCAAAGACGTGCCGGCCAAGCCGCGCGCGGACCAGCAGGTGATTTTTCCGATCGAACAGGCGCTGTACAAGGAAGGCCACCTCGCGATCCTGAAGGGCAATCTGGCGGAAGACGGCGCGGTCGCGAAAATCACCGGTCTGAAGAACCCGGTGATCACCGGCCCGGCGCGCGTATTCGACGACGAGCAAAGCGCGCTCGAAGCGATTCTGGCGGACAAAATCGTCGCCGGCGACGTCGTCGTGTTGCGCTACCTCGGGCCGAAGGGCGGTCCGGGCATGCCGGAAATGCTCGCGCCGACATCGGCGATCATCGGCAAGGACCTGGGCGAAAGCGTCGGTCTCATCACCGACGGGCGCTTTTCGGGCGGCACGTGGGGCATGGTGGTCGGCCACGTCGCGCCGGAAGCGTTCGTGGGCGGCACGATCGGCCTCGTGCAGGAAGGCGATTCCATCACCATCGACGCACACCGGTTGCTGCTGCAACTGAACGTCGACGACGCCGAACTGCAGCGCCGCCGCGCCGCCTGGCAACAACCGAAGCCGCGTTACACGCGGGGCGTGCTGGCCAAGTACTCGGCTCTCGCGCTACCCGCCAACAAGGGCGCGGTCACGGGCTGACGACGGGCGGCTTCGGGCGGAGCAGGCTGCACAAGCTCCGCGACGGCGGCGGCATGGCGCGGCGCTCTGATGAAGCATTCTCAAGCAGCGACCTGCACAGATCCGGCCGCCATGCCTACGTAAAAGCGAAAGGGGCGCACGAAAAACCGTGTGCCCCTTTCCTTTTATAATGCTGGCACCACAAGTCGGGCAACTGCACCGGCGGAGACCAGAATGAAATCAATGTCGTATGCGGTGCTTGCAGCGGCTGCGGTGTCCGCCGCCCTTTCCATCGGCGTCAGCGCGACGGCGCATGCGGAAGCGGCGACCGGGCTCGCGCTTGCACAACAGCAGAACTGCATGAGCTGCCACTCGGTAGCGCGCCCATTCATGGGGCCGGCGCTGCACGACGTCGCCGCAAAATACTCGGGCCGCGAGGACGCCGCCACCTACCTGAAGCACAAGATTCTTGACGGCAGCACCGGCGTGTGGGGCCAGGTGCCGATGCCCGCCAACACGCAGCTCACGCCCGAGCAGGCCGCGACGCTGGCAAGCTGGGTGTTGACGTTGAAGTAGCCGGGCTCGCGCCGCGCGAATGCGTCTGGGCGCGCGTGAACTGTGCTGTCCAAAGCAGCCAGGTTGCAATCCATACGCGACCATCACGCGCCGGAGGTTCGCCGCGCCACCTCCGCTTCAACCGCTTCGCGTACCCAGCCGGTCATTTCTTTTTCCAGCGTCGATACGACTTCGCGCGTGATCTGATCGACGAGCCGCGTGGTGTGCTCCTCGACGGCGCTGCGGCAGCGCGCTTCGACGATAGTGAGTCCGTCGCCCGCAAGGAAACCCGCAAACCGTTCGCGTAGACGTCCGGCGATGAGCTCTGCGTTCACGCCGCGAGGCAGCTCCTCGCCGCCTTCCTGCGCGATGTCCGGCGGGACCGTGGCGCCGGCTTCGAGCGGCGGCGGCGGCTCGGTCCGGTCGAACACCCCCGCCGATGCCGCGAGCACCTCGTCATGCGCGTGCTCGGCTTCCTCTGCGCGGTGGGCGTCGTCGGAATGGATTGTAGGCCGACCGGGAACCGCAGCGGGCTCCGGTGCGAGCACGGGCTCGGGAGCCAGCGTGTCTTCCGGCGACAGCACCGGCTGCGGCGCGAGCTCGGGCTCCGCTTGCAAACCGGGCTCACGAAGCTCCTCGGATGCGCGCAGCGGCGTGTCAGCCGGACGAGCAGCGGAAGTCGAGGCCGGAGCGGCCGAAGTCGACGCCGGAGCGCCGGCCGGTGAGACCGGAGCAGCAGGAGTCGTGGCCGATGGGACGGAAGTCGCGGCCGGCGAGGTGGCCGGCGCAGCGCCGCTCTGCGGCTCGCGCCGCTGTGCCGCGTGACCCGGCACGAGCACTTCTTGCAGAATGGGGATCGAGTTATCGTTGGGATCGGACACGTGCGCCCTCCGTGTTTGAGTCGTAGCAATAGCGGGCCGCGTGTGCGTCGAGCGCCTCGTCAGACCGCAACGCGAAGCACAACGCGAGGTAGGACGAAAGCCTAGCCGCCCTGCTTGTAGTTGTTCAAAGCATAGCCGCGATCGCGATAGAAACGGTAGCGCTCGCGGCCGGCGATGAGCTCGTCATGTGCGTTACCGACCACTTCGAGCAATCTTTCGAAGCGCGCGAACTGCGCGGGGACGCTTGCGCCCAGATTGAGCAGCACCTGGTGATGCGGAACGTCGTCGAGATTCGCAGCCAGCACGATCGGCGTGTGTGCAGCGAGCGGCGTGCCCGCCATGCAGTGCGGCACGAAGTCGAGCGCCGAAAAAGTCCACAACTGCTCGTCGAACGCGCGCAGCCGCTCCGGCTCCGCGACGACGATGGTGGGCTGCCCCGCCTGGTATGCCTTGCGCGCGAGGCGGCACGCATACAGCAGCGAGTCGCCGACGTTCGAATGAAAATCGATTCGAGTCATCGGCGGCTCCGCTGTGCGCTTTTTGCCGACAGGGCAAACATTCCGGCGCGCGCGACCTTACTGCAATGCGTCATGGGGCAAGGCGGCCGTCCGCGGCCCGACCATCCGCGGCCCGGTCGATCAGAAACTGCGCGAGCAAGGGCACCGGACGACCCGTCGCCCCCTTCGCCGCGCCGCTCTTCCAGGCCGTACCGGCGATGTCGAGGTGCGCCCACGGATACGCGTCGGTGAAGCGCGACAGGAAGCACGCGGCCGTCACGCTGCCCGCCGGACGCCCGCCGATATTGGCGATGTCCGCGAAGTTGGACTTGAGCTGCTCCTGGTACTCGTCGTCGAGCGGCAGGCGCCACGCCGGGTCCGACGCCTCGCGCGACGCATCGAGCAGCTCGCCCGCAAGCGCGTCGTCCTTCGAGAACAGACCGCTGTTGTGATGGCCGAGCGCGATGATGCAGGCGCCTGTGAGCGTGGCAATGTCGATCACCGCGGCCGGCTTGAAGCGCTCGGCGTACGTGAGCGCGTCGCACAGAATCAGGCGGCCTTCGGCGTCGGTGTTGAGGACTTCGATCGTCAGCCCCTTCATGCTGGTGACGATGTCGCCCGGCTTGGTCGCCGTGCCCGAGGGCATGTTCTCGACAGCCGGAATGATGCCGACCACGTTGATCTTCAGGCCCATTTCGGCGACCGCGCGCAGCGTGCCCAGCACGGAGCCCGCGCCGCACATGTCGTACTTCATTTCATCCATGGCATCGCCCGGCTTGAGCGAAATGCCGCCCGTGTCGAACGTCACACCCTTGCCCACCAGTACCACCGGCGCGGCCTTCGCGGCGCCGCCCTGGTACTGCAGCACGATGAACTGCGCGGGCTCGACCGCTCCGGCCGTGACCGACAGGAAGGAGCCCATCTTCAGCGCTTCGCATTGCTTTTCGCCGAGCACCTCGACCTTCAGCTTCCAGTCTTTCGCGAGCTTTTTCGCGGTGTTCGCGAGATAGGTGGGCGTGCACACGTTGCTCGGCAGATTGCCGAGGTCGCGCGTCAGATCCATGCCGTTGGCGAGCGCGGCGCCCTGCTTCGCGGCGAGCTTGGCGGCCTTCTCGTCGCCGGTATTCACGCTGAAGACGATGCGTTTCAACGCCCGCGCCGAGTTGTCCGGCTTGCTCTTCATTTGCGTAAACTTGTAGGTCAGTTCGCGCAACGCGAGGATCGCGGCGCGCACGCCCCAGTCGGCCGACCGCTCGAGGATAGGCAGTTGCGCCAGCGTGAAGGTGACCTGCACGATCCGGGTGGCGAGAAGCGCGCGCCATGCTGCGCGCACCGCTTCGCCGTAGGCTTTCTGAGTGAAAGCGTCCTGTTTGCCGAGGCCGACGAGCAGCACGCGCGATGCGCCGATACCCGAGACTTCATGCAGGAACAGCGTGGTACCGGCCTTGCCGTCCATGTCGCCCGCCTTGATGATGCGGGTCAGGAGCCCCTTGGTGGCCGCGTCGATCTCAAGTGCCGCGCCCGAGAGCGTTTGCGACTCGAACACGCCGATTACGATGCAATCCGATTTTCCGGTGAGGAAACCGTTTGTCGAGCCTTTGGTCCAATCACAGGCTTTTATGCTAAAGTCCATCGCGCTTGTCCTCGGATAAAATCTGGGCTTAGGATGAAAGCCGCAATTATCCGCTATTTTTCCCGCGGCGGCTGCACCGGAGGCG